>LKGT01000384.1_pt1 | contig 11857 bp, 9 predicted proteins | sample 503861 | NCBI WGS metagenome assembly LKGT01 (sample SAMN04113194, study PRJNA297058) | marine sediment metagenome | biome: marine benthic biome; feature: marine benthic feature; material: marine sediment; isolation source: sediment sample collected at the water-sediment interface from the South... ...
GGATCGATTGTTGACAGAGGTGAGAAACGTGTTGCGAGAGAGTATCAATGCCGGTGGCACCACCCTGCGCGATTTTGTCAATACCGACGGCAGTCCCGGCTACTTTGCGCTCGATCTCGCCGTCTACGGCAGAGAGGGTGAGCCCTGCCCGCGTTGCGGAAAGCCCATCGCCCGCAAAGTCCACACCGCCCGCTCCACCTTCTTCTGCAAAACCTGCCAGAAAAGATAATTCCTCTTAGGATGCAAAATGGTATGCTAGGCGGCATGAATCCATCCATCGGCATCGTGACTCTGAACGCGAAGTTTATTCATTCGTCGCTGAGCCTGCGTCATCTGCGCAACGCGGCCCGGCGGGCGGGGTTCGAGAACGTCTGGATCAAGGAATTTATCATCAACCAGCCGGTCTGGAAAATCGCCGCGGAAATCCTGAAACAAGAGCCGGACGTGCTCGGCCTCAGTATCTACATCTGGAACCGGAAGCAATGCTTCGAATTACTTGAAACATTGCAGAAGCAAAGTCCAAATTTGAAAATCGTGCTGGGCGGACCGGAGGTGTCTTTCGAGCCCGAACTGCCGAACGATTACACACTCATCGCCGGCGAAGGCGAAACCAAGTGGGTGGAGTATCTCAACTTTTGCACTAAGGGGGAAATGCCGCCGAGGGAAACACTGGAACGGTGGAACACCTACGGCAACGATCTGCCGGAACTCTATCCACCGTACATCGCAGAGGATTACCCCACACTCAAAAACCGCTACGCCTATATCGAAGCCTCGCGCGGATGCCCCTACCTGTGCTCGTTCTGCCTGTCGGCGCTCGACAAGAAAGTGCGGACCTTCGACGACGCCGACCTCCGCCAGCAGATCAAGCACCTCATCCAGAATGGCACGCGCAAGATCAAGTTCGTCGACCGCACCTTCAACCTGAATCCGAAACGCATGATGAGTCTCATGCAGTGGCTGACGCAGTTCGACCGCACGGAGTTTCATTTCGAAGTGGTCGGCGACCTGTTGAACGACGACATGATGCGCTTTCTCGAAACGGTGCCGCAGGGCATGTTCCAGTTCGAGATCGGTGTCCAGACCACGACCGAAGAAGTGCAGGACGCCATCCACCGCAAACAGAGCAACACAAAATTATTTAAAACGATACGAGCCCTCATCCAGCAGGACCGCGTACACATCCATTGCGACCTCATCTTCGGTCTGCCGGGAGAAACCCTGGACGAACTGCTGGAATCTTTCACAGAGGTTCTGAAACTCAAACCGCACGAGCTGCAACTCGGCTTTCTGAAATTCCTGCCCGGCGCGCCCATCCGCGACAAGATCGAACCGCACCGGTACCGCTATCTGTCGTTTCCGCCCTACGAACTGCTGTCGCACAAAGACCTGTCGGCGGGTGAGGTCCGGTTCCTGAAACAGTTCACCGAGGTGTTCGACCTGTTTTACAATTCCAACCGGTTCCGGTTTTGCCTCGATCACCTGTTCCGGCGACAGCCGCCTGTGGAACTGTTCAAGCAACTGATGACCGCCCTCGAACGGGAAAACCGGGTGTTGAACGCGCTGTCGCTCGACCATCAGTACCGCATTTTTGCCGAGACCTTTAACCTCGACGCCGACCCGCTGGCGTGGGACCTCCTGCAACTCGATTACCTGGTCCACCAGCGCAGTTACCGCCTGCCGGAATTCATGAGAGCGCGGTTGGCATCGAACGGCTCCTCCCGCCACAAAACCTGGGACGGCGACCGCAAGACGATGGTGGTGCCGTTCCGCCATACGCTGGAATGGCTGGGCCCCGAGCCGAAACTCACTCCCGCGCCCTCCCCGGTGTATTACGCCGTGGCCCACGCCGAGGCCGAAACCGGCTACATGTCCCGGCCCCGGATCGAGCGGGTCGAGGTCTGATCCCACATTTTGATTCAATTTTTCTCCATGAGGGGTTATGATGTCGATTTTCCAGACCCAATCACCTCAATTCCCCCACTCCGGGGCCTGCTAGGAGACCCGCATGCCGGAGAGCCGTAAAGACAGCCTGAACCGGAAAAGCCGCCTGATCACGGAAGGCGACAAGCGTTCGCCCAACCGCGCCATGTTGCGCGCCGTCGGTTTCAACGACGGGGATTTTGAGAAGCCGATCATCGGCGTCGCCAACGGACAGAGCAACATCACCCCGTGCAACGCCGGCCTCGGCAAACTGGCGGACATCGCCATGGCGGAAATCAAAAACAGTGGCGGCATGCCGCAGATGTTCGGCACCATCACCATCAGCGACGGCATCTCCATGGGCACCGAAGGCATGAAGTGTTCGCTCATCAGCCGTGAAGTGATCGCCGACTCCATCGAAGTTGTCGGCCGCGGCGCCTGCATGGACGCGATGATCGCCATCGGCGGGTGCGACAAGAACATGCCCGGTGCTTTGATGGCTCTGGCGCGGCTCAACATTCCCGGCATCTTCGTCTACGGCGGCACCATCAAACCCGGTCACCTGGGCGATCAGGACCTGACCGTCGTCAGCGCGTTCGAGGCGGTGGGTCAGTTCAGCGCCGGCTCGATCGACAGGGATCAATTGACCGCTATCGAAAAAAACGCGTGCCCCGGTTACGGTTCCTGCGGCGGCATGTTCACCGCCAACACCATGTCGTCCGCCATCGAGGCCATGGGGATGAGCCTGCCCTACAGCTCCACCATGTCCAATGAAGACAAAGAAAAGGAATTGAGCACCCAGCAGAGCAGTCTGGCCCTGTTTACGCTCTTGAAGAAAAACATCCTGCCATCGGACATCATCACGCGCAAATCGCTGGAGAACGCCGTCACCGTGGTCATGGCGGTGGGCGGATCGACCAATGCCGTTCTGCATCTGCTCGCCATCGCGCACAGCATGGGAGTTGAACTGTCGATCGACGATTTTGAGGCGATCCGTAAAAAAGTGCCGCACTTGTGCGATCTGAAGCCGTCCGGAAAATGCGTGACGGTCGATCTGCACCATGCGGGCGGCATTCCGCAGGTCATGAAGATGCTGTTGAGCGCGGGACTGCTGCACGGCGACTGCACGACCGTCACCGGAAAAACCGTCGCGGAAAATCTGCAGAGCGTTCCCGGCGAGCCCGCTTCCAATCAGGACGTCATTTTGCCGCTCAGCGCACCGAAGTCGAAGGAAGGCCACCTGGTCATTCTCAAGGGCAATCTGTCGCCGGAAGGGTGCGTCGCCAAAGTGTCCGGCATCAAGGCGTACCGGATCGAAGGCCCGGCCAGAATTTTCAACTCGGAAGAAGAATGCCTGGACGCCATCATCGACGATAAAATCCAAGCCGGCGATGTCATTGTCATCCGCTACGAAGGTCCGAAAGGCGGCCCGGGCATGCGCGAGATGCTGGCCCCCACGTCGGCCCTGGTCGGCAAGGGTCTCGGTGACAAAGTCGGGTTGTTGACCGACGGCCGGTTTTCCGGCGGGACGTATGGACTGGTGGTCGGCCACGTGGCGCCGGAAGCGCAGGTCGGCGGCGCCATCGCCCTCGTGCAGGACGGCGACACCCTCACCATCGACATCGAGAAGCATCTGATCCAAGTCAACGTCAGCGACCAGGAACTGGAACAGCGGAAAGCGAAATGGCAGGCACCACCGGTCAAATACCCGTCCGGCGCACTGGCCAAGTACGTCCGACTGGTCTCCACGGCCTCCCGCGGAGCAATCACGGATTAACCCGAACACGCAGACGGCGCGCCCATGATGAGCATCGACACCCAGTTGCCCGAAACCTTGTTCGCCGGTCCGAAAAGGATCAATCTGTATTAAGCGGATGACATCGGCGTCTCCCGGACCAACGTGGTGCGGTTGTACTCGCTGGTCAACCTGCCGCAGAACACACCCTTGGACGAGCCGGACAACTTCGAAAAGTTCATTAACATTTACCGGGAAACCCTGCAGACCCACTTCGGGAAGTACCACTTGGATCTCGTCGATCCGCATTGGGGCGAAAAGGTGCCGTGCACCAACAAGATTCGTCCCACCACCACGCTTCAGATGTGGGACGCGACGGGGCGCGTCAAGTTCGTGCGCGCGTTTTTTGTCTGGAACACCGCCACCTGGGCGGAGTCCATTATCTACGACGCCATACGGAACGTTAAGCAGATCAAGGAACTGCTCGACATCAATCATCGTCCCCCTAAAAAAGCGCAGGATGAACTGAAGTTCATGTTGCAGGACGCGATGATCATTTACTTCACACTGAAGCCCGCGCTGACGCCGGACTTCGCAGAACACGCCGAACCCATTATCCAGGATTTATTCGATTGTTTTATCGGCGGCCTGCACGACCCCGAAAAGATCGAAGCGCTGTACCACCGGGTGTACGCCAGCGCGCTGGTCTATGGCTATGAAGAGGCTCTGGAGGGACCGTACCGAAAAGCGGGGCTGGAYATTCACCGGATCGAAGACTGGCCGGYGGACAAGATCAACTTCGTGCCGCAGGAGYTGAAGGWCACCATGATTCCCTACCTGGAAGGRACSTTCGAWCGGTTCCGCAATAACCTGWCCRGTAAAAAAAATTAATCRGTCCCATYCCCGAAATCCAGCAGAATCCATCCGGCGAGACCCTTCTGRCCGTTGGTTTCCCGGTTGCCGCCGTCCCAGAGGGCGACCGCCATCGGTGTCGACCCGACGAATTGTACGTCATGCTCGTCCGGGTTGGTCAGATTTCTTTTGAACACCACCTGCCAGCCATTGCCGGAACGCATCCCTTTGCCGGAAACGTTCTGCGCGTCCTGATGCGTCAGGGTGCTGAACCCTTCGGCGTTCAAATCCTCTACCGGAGATAACGGCGTAGCCGAACCCTGCTCAGCCGCGTCGGCCGCCACCTGACGCCCCGCTTTCCACTGCCAGATATTGACGGGAGAATTTTCCCCGCCCATGGTGATGGGCGGAACTTCTTGGTTGGAATTGAGCGGAAACATGATCGCCGCCTGATCCGTATACAGACGCGATTGGTCAATGCCGCGGTCCACCGAATCGTCCTGCCATTCCAGGCGGACGGCGATCTGGATTTCCGTCCGCGCCACGCTGATCAGAACTTTYTTAATGGAMGGGTTGGGCCATTGRGGGTTGGTGATCAACTGCGGTCCCAAATCGACGGAGKTTTTCGCCGGCCCCTGGGGCGAATTCCAGAACTTCGAATCGGGCGAYAYGGGRATGTCYCCGGAAAATWGTTTCACRTTGATCCGGRWGGTGCAGTCRCCGTCTTCCAGGCACTTCGAATATTTYKCRTCKGAKSCCCCGCATCCCCAAACRAAAAAMAYGCAGAGGGACACGATKGYGWTCMGCYGRWMCTTTTTGAAAWTCAGTCGAAGRGGARAAGGKTTCAAMATGAATCAGCGGGMTNGGGGTTAAAATTCGCGGATCAATCGYTCGAGTTCMCGRTCGTTTTCCKGAGTGTGMGGRCCGACCAGAACCAYGTTGAGKTTGCGGGSYTGAAAAAYGGACTCCGCCACGCGGCGRATATCYTCCARGKYRATCGACTCRAYGAKRTCYCTTTCYTCYTCCAGGGTSATGACTTTGGAATACARCTCGGAAAATCCATAWCGCGCCGCCTGCTTGCCRGGATCGTCCAACTCCAGCGCGAGGTCGTACATATACCGTTTTTTGATATGAGCCAATTCATCCTGCGCGGGGCCGGTCTTCAGAAGATTTTTGATTTCGCCGAAGATCACCTGCACAATGGCCGTCACTTTTTCCGGGCGTACCATCACGTCGAAATCAACCGTGCCGATATCCGACAGACTGGTGGCGCGGCATTCCACCGAATAGGCCAGGCCTTGTTCTTCCCGCAGAACCTTCTGCAGGCGCGAGCTCACCCCGTCGTCAAACAACCGGCCGATCAGACAGGTGGTGTAATAATCCGGGTGATTGTAGGACACCGCGCGGAAACAGATTTGCACCTGGTCCTGGCTGTCGACATCCGCCTGAATACGGAGTTGCGGCTCGGTTTGATCTTCCCGCACGCTGTTCTGGAAAAAATCATTGGGCACGGCGGTGCCTCGGCGGGGAAGGGTTTCGAAATACATTCGCGCCAGCTGGAGGAAGTGCGTTTGCGCCAGACAGCCCGCGCCCACCAGCACCATGTTGGAGGGGCAATAATATCGCTCAAAATAACCCCGCAGCATCGCGGCATCGATAGCCTGGATGGAGTCCTCGGTCCCGATAGTGGGCAGGGCCAGGGCGTTGTCCTTGTACATCAGGGCGCAGGCGACGTTGTTGATGTCCACGTTTTCGCCCTCGGCGTTCAAATCCTCCAGGTATTCCTCCAGAATGATTCCGCGCTCCAGTTCGATGCTGGGGAAAACGGGATCGGTAAAAAATTCAGCAAACAATTCCATTCCCCGCTCCAATTGGTCATAATGCGGGCTGAAGCCGTAATAGGTGTACTCGCTGAGGGTGGAGGCGCGCAGGTCGCGGCCGATCTTCTCGAATTCGAGGTTGAGGGAAATGGAATCCGGGTATTTTCGGTTGCCCCGGAACATCATGTGTTCCAGAAAATGGGAAATTCCGTTGTTCTTCTCGTTTTCGAAGCGCAGACCGGCACGGACGAACATGACGACTTCGAGAGTGTGAATGTGCGGCAACTCCACCGTCACCACTGTCAGGCCGTTGTCCAGCGTGCTTCGAAAACTTTTGATTTCAATATCAGTCTGAAGTTTCAAAGAAACCTGTTATCTGTAATGAAACAATGATATCTGTATTATCTCATACTTGGAGTCCCGGCGACCCGGAATAAAATTTATGAATAACGAACACTGGATTTTCAAAAATTACGACCATGCCGACGAATATGTCGCCGCGCACGAGGAGGAAACGAAGACCAGTGCCGTCATCGATTGCGGCGGCGGCGTGTATGCCCTTCTCCCAAAAGGCATGCCCGCGCTAAAAATGCGGTTTCACGGCCTGTTCATGATCGCCCCGCTGCCACTGTTGATAGCCTGCGTCATTTTCCTTCCCCTGTCCGGATTCCTCGGAGAATGGGAGATCAACACCACCACCCTGGGCATCTCCCTGCTGTGTCTGGTGATGCTCACCGGATTGGTGCGGGTGATGGTGGGGATGCTGAACATCCGCGACATGTTTCCCCGGAAATATTTCGTCACGCTGGGGCCGGAGGGGCTCGCCATGCATTTTTCGCGATTCCATTTTCCGGCAGGCCATCCCAAAGGGTTCATCCCCTGGAACGAGGTGGCCTCCGCCGAAAGAACTTCGGCATTCTTTTTGCCGGCCCTCTTGTTGGGACGTTTAAGTGTTCCCGCGCTGAGGGTGGCCTCCCAAAAGGGAGCGCCGGTGGTCATCCCACTCAATTCCTCCAAACCGGAGCGGGAAAATGATTTCGAACGTATCGAGAATCTGATCCGCTCTCACCAGCCCGGCTAAAACCCGCCGGGTTCATTCAAAATAAATCGAATTTTCTCCCAGCAAAGCTTCAACCTCGCGAATCACTTCGTCGCTGGGCCGCACCTTCATGTCGGCTGCCACCGTTCGAATCCCGGTTTTGCTGTCCGGAAAAATGAAATGCACCAACAGGGGATTCGTTCCCGGATGTCCGGACAATACGTTTTTGATCGAAACCATCATTTCCTTTTCGAGGCCCGGCGTTCGTATCTGAACGTGGATCTTGCCCTTCCAGTGATTTTTGGCTTCCGACAACGGTAAAATTTCCTTGGCGATCACCTTGGGCACGTTGTCGACCGAATCCACCGTACCCTTGACCAGGATCGGCTCGTCCGTCGCCAGGATGTCTGCCGAGGCCTGGTAGATTTCCGGCCACAGGGTGACCTCCACCGTTCCCTGCAAATCCTCCAGGGTCACCAGCGCCATCTTGTCGCCCCGGCGCGTGGTTTTGAGGATAACCTTGAACGGCACCCCGGCGAGGCTGACGCTCTTGCCGTTGTCCTGCTCGGAAATACTGGCGGAACTGGAATCGGTGAACCAGTCGATATCCTTCTGATACCGCGCCAACGGATGCCCGGACACGTAGAAGCCAATGGTTTCCTTTTCGAACCGCAGGCGGTCGTGATCGCTCCACTCCTGGACCCCGTTGGATTTATCGGGAGTTTCGTTCGCCACTTCCTCCTCAAACGTATCGAACAGGTTGGACTGCCCCAGCTGTTGGTCCCTCTGCCGGGCCTGGCCCATGTCCATGTACTGTTGCAGGCGGCTCATCATGCTGGCGCGGCTTTCGTTCAGGGAATCGCAGGCGCCGCTTTTGATGAGGCTTTCGAGGACCCGCTTGTTGACCTGCCTCAGGTCCACCTGCTCGCAAAACTGTTTGAGCGAATCGAACCGGCCCAGTTCTTTTCGGATTTCGATGATCTGATCGATGGCCGCCGACCCCACGTTCTTGATCGCTCCGAGCCCGAACAGCAATCGATCATTGGAAATGGAAAAGTCCTTGTGGCTGACGTTGACGTCCGGCGGCAGAATCTTGATACCGATCTCCCGCGCATCGTTGATATAACGGATCACCTTATCCGTGTTGTCCATATCGCTGGTGATCAGCGCACCGAAAAACTGCAGGGGATAATGCGCCTTCAGGTAGGCGGTCTGGTAGGAAATCAACGCATAGGCGGCACTGTGCGATTTGTTGAACCCGTACCCCGCGAATTTTTCCATGAGGTCGAAAATGCGTTCCGCCTTTTTCTCGGGAATTTTATTGTGGGCGGCCCCCTTCATAAACTTTTCCCTCTGCTGGGCCATCTCTTCCGGTTTCTTTTTACCCATGGCACGGCGCAGCAGATCGGCGTCGCCGAGCGTGAACCCGGACAGCACGTTGGCGATTTTCATGACCTGCTCCTGGTAAAGAATTACGCCGTGCGTCTCCTGTAATATCTCCTTCAATTGCGGCAGGTCGTATTTTTCCTCCATCGTGCCGTGCTTGCGCTTCACATAGTCGTCGATCATGCCGCTCTCCAGCGGACCGGGCCGGAACAGCGCCAACAGGGCGATGATGTCCTCAAAACTGTCCGGTTTCATTTTCTTGAGCAAATCGCGCATGCCGGAACTTTCCAACTGGAACACTCCGCGCGTACGGGCGTCACTGAGAAGCCGGTAGGTTTCCGGATCGTTCTTGGGAATGGCGTCGATATCCAACTCCGTTGCCACCGAAGATTGGATGAGCTTGAGTGTGTTGTGAATCACCGTCAAGGTGCGCAGACCGAGAAAGTCCATCTTGAGCAGTCCCAGTTCTTCGATATTGTTCATCGCAAACTGGGTGACCACCTCGTCGTTGCCGCCTTTATATAGAGGAAGGAACTCGGTGAGCGGCTTCGGGGAAATGACCACCCCCGCCGCATGGGTCGAACAATGGCGCGGCAGTCCTTCGAGACGAAGCGCAATGTTCAACAGCTCGTTGACGTTTTCGTTTTCCCTGCGCATCTCCTTGAACTTCGGCTCTTCCTTGAACGCGTCGGTGAGAGTAACGTTCAACCGGTTGGGCACCAGTTTGGCGAGCTTGTCGACTTCGCCGTAGGTCATGCCCAGCACCCGGCCCACGTCGCGGATCACGCCTTTCGCATTCATGCTTCCGAAGGTAATGATCTGGCTCACAAAAGCGTTACCGCCGTATTTTTCAGAAACGTATTTGATCACCTCGTCGCGCCGGTCCATGCAGAAATCGATATCGATATCGGGCATGCTCACCCGCTCCGGGTTCAGGAACCGCTCGAACAGCAGACCGTACTGGATGGGATCGAGATCGGTGATCTTCAAGGAATACGCCACCAGACTGCCCGCGGCGGAGCCCCGCCCCGGCCCGACGGGTATGCCTTGTCCCCGCGCGTGGCGGATGAAATCCCACACGATCAGAAAGTAGCCGGGGTATCCCATCTTCTGGATGATCTGCAGTTCCTCGTCGAGACGCGCTTCATACACCGCGGCATCACCGGTTTGATTCAACCGCTTCATCGTCTCGAACCGATCCTGCAATCCCTCCTTCGATTTCTCTTCCAGGTAGGAAGACAAGGTATACGACTCCGGCACCGGATACTCCGGCAGGTTGTCGATGCCCAGATCCATTTCCAGGTTGCACCGCTCGGCGATTTTGATGGTGTTCTCGATGGCCTCCGGCACCTGCTGAAACAGCTCGGTCATCTCTTCCGCCGATTTGAAATAATATTCGTCGGAGTGATACTTCATGCGGTGCGGGTCTTCCATGGTCTTACCGGTCTGCAGGCACAACAGAATTTCGTGGGCGCGCTTATCTTCCCGGTCGAGGTAATGGCAGTTGTTGGTGGCCACCACGGGAATGCCGGTGTTGTGGCTGATCTCCAGCAGTCCCCGGTTGATTCCCTCCTGCCATTCCAGTTTGTGATCCTGCAGTTCCAGATAAAAATTGTCCTCACCCATGATGTCGCGGTATTGCTCGGCCATCCGAGTGGCGCGGGGAATGTTCTCCTTATTGAGGTGGTGGGCCACCTCGCCCCGGTTGCAGGACGAGAGTGCAATCAAGCCTTCGGCTTTTTCCGCTAACAGGTCCTTATCGATACGCGGCTTGTAATAAAATCCCTCCAGATAGCCCTGCGTCACCAGCTTCAGCAGGTTTTTGTAACCGGTATCGTTTTTGGCCAGCAGAATCAAATGATAGGACGCATCACGCAGACCGTGATGGGTGTCTTTGTCTTTTTTAAGTCGACTTTCGGGAGCGACGTAGACTTCGCATCCGATGATGGGTTTGAGCCCGTGCTTTTTCGCCCCAGCGTAAAACTCCATGGCCCCGAACAGGTTGCCGTGGTCGGTCATGGCGACGGCGGGCATCCGGAATTCGGCGGCCCGCTGGAACATGGCCTTGTGCCTGAGGGACGAGTCCAGAAGGCTGTAATGGGTATGCACGTGTAAATGGACGAAATTGGAATGCCGCATGCCCGTTGAGTTTTAAGGATGAGAGGGTTGGCTCCAGAAGGGATTCCGGAACGCGGTCGATTTTGGCCTCAGTCTAACTCAAAACCTTTTCGGGTGGAACATATTCCTTGGCGAGCGCTTCGGCGACCGCGGGATGGGTCACTTTTCCTTTGAAAAGATTGAGGCCCCGGCGCAGGGCGGAATTCTCCTGGAGGGATTTTTGCAGGCCCTTTCCGGCCAGTTCGCGGGCGTAGGGCAAAGTCGCGTTGGTCAGGGCATAGGTGGAAGTTCGGGCCACGGCACCGGGCATGTTGGAAACGCAGTAATGCACCACGCCGTCCACCAGAAAAATCGGGTCGCTGTGGGTGGTGGGGCGCGACGTTTCGAGAATGCCGCCCTGGTCGATACCGACATCCACCACCACCGAGCCCTGCATCATATTCTTGATCATATCGCGGGAAATCAGCTTGGGAGATTTGGCGCCGGGCAGAAGCACCGCGCCGATCAACAGATCCGCCACCTGAGAAAATTCTTCGATGTTGAGCTTGTTGGACATGATGGTTTTAACGCGCCCGCCGAAAATATCGTCGATATATCGCAGGCGGGACAGGTTCACGTCCAGCAGAGTGACCCGCGCGCCGGTGCCGATGGCCATTTTGGCGGCGTCCATGCCGACAATGCCGCCGCCCACGATCACCACGTGCCCGCTTCCTTTAACTGGTCGAATTCGGAGGGCAAAGGTTCCTTGACCTTGACGATCATCTCCGCCTGTTCATAGACCTCGGCGCAGGCAACGATGCGGGCGCCGACGGCCTCGTACTGGGTATCGTAGATACCGCTCCCCAGCCCCGCACCCTGTTCGATGAGCACGGTGTGCCCGTCGCCGATCAATTCCTCCACGCCGGCCGGGGTCATCGACACCCGGTATTCGTCTTCCTTGATTTCATTGGGAACCCCTATCATCATAAGTTTTTAATCCTTGGT
>LKGT01007306.1_pt1 | contig 11844 bp, 6 predicted proteins | sample 503861 | NCBI WGS metagenome assembly LKGT01 (sample SAMN04113194, study PRJNA297058) | marine sediment metagenome | biome: marine benthic biome; feature: marine benthic feature; material: marine sediment; isolation source: sediment sample collected at the water-sediment interface from the South... ...
ATCGGTCCCTTGACCTTGCGAACGCGTTGCTGCACCGCGAGATACTCGAGGATCCGCTCCTTGACCTTCTCGAGACCGTAGTGATCGGCGTCCAACACCTCCTGGGCGTCTCTGATGYTCTTSTTGATGCGCGTGCGCTTCTTCCAGGGAATGCTCAAGAGCCAGTCGAGGTAATTGCGMCCCACCGTGGCCTCGGGCGACATGRGGCTCATATTGCGCAGCTTTTTGCATTCCGCTACCGCCTTCTCGCGCGCCTCYTTCGACAGCTTGGTCTTGGCGATCTTCTCTTCCAGCTCCGCCAGCTCGTCRYGRCCGTCYTCKCYYTCGCCCAGCTCCTTCTGGATCGCCYTCAGYTGCTCGTTYAGATAGTACTCSYGATGSKTYTTCSCCAYCTGRCGTTTGACGCGGCTGCGAATGCGCTTTYCCACCYGCAGCACRCCGATCTCGCCYTCCATGAWGCCGAAGACCTTYTCCAGCCGCTCGCTGACSGTCTCGCAYTCCAGCAGCTCTTGCTTTTCGACGRTCTTGAGCGAGAGGTGCGAGGCGACGGTATCGGCCAGCTTGCTGGGGTCGTCGATCTGRTTGATCGAGACCAGCACTTCCGGYGGTATCTTCTTGTTWAGCTTGRTGTATTGCTCGAACTGGGACACCACGGTGCGCGCCAGGGCTTCGAGCTCGCGGTCGTCGCCGAGCCGGTCTTCGAGCACCTCGGCGTAGGCCTGGAAGAAATCCGGGTTCTCGGCAAACTTGGCGATACGGGCACGCTCGCCGCCTTCCACCAGCACCTTCACCGTGCCGTCGGGCAGCTTGAGCAGCTGCAGGACCGTGCCGATCGTGCCCACCGAATAGATGTCGGCGGGCATGGGCTCGTCCTGGGCCGCATTCTTCTGGGTCACCAGAAGAATCTGCTTGTCGTCCTTCATGACGTCTTCCAGCGCCCGGACCGACTTATCGCGGCCGACGAACAGCGGCACGATCATGTGCGGGAAGACCACGATGTCGCGAAGCGGAAGAACCGGAAACAGATTGCCGCGCGGAATATCGAGCATCAGAACATTCCACCCTGGTTTGAGTTCGCTTCAGTGGTTACGGTCAAAATCGGCATATAATTGGTATTATCTTTTGCTATGTCGAACACAACAAGTTGCTTCGGGATACGGCAGTTTGGAGCCTGGCTTTCAAACGGGATTCGCATCGACCCACATCCGTCCTTCGAGTCCAACCTGATCTTTGATCGACGATCTAATGTCCGACCAAGTGTCGTCAGCCCACCTTATTCGCCGGACGACCGAGCGCCCATCGCCTTCACACTTGCCTTTTGAGGGTTACGTATCGAGGAAACTGCGCAGCGTGCGCGAGCGGCTCAGGTGCTTGAGCTTGCGCAGGGCCTTGGCCTCGATCTGGCGAATGCGTTCGCGGGTGACCGAGAACTGCTGGCCCACCTCCTCGAGGGTGTGGTCGGTGTTCATGCCGATGCCGAAGCGCATSCKSAGSACSCGCTCCTCGCGCGGGGTSAGSSWGGCGAGMACSCGSGTSGTGGTYTCSCGCAGGTTCGMCTKGATSGCSGCGTCSARSGGWAKSACSGCRTTCTTGTCCTCGATGARGTYGCSSAGRTGGCTGTCYTCCTCGTCRCCGATCGGSGTYTCSAGVGARATCGGCTCCTTGGCGATCTTSARSACCTTGCGSACCTTCTCSAGBGRCATSRCSAGGCGYWSSGCSAGCTNCKYCSGRNGTSGGCTCGCGGCCGATCTCGTGCAGCAWCTGGCGSSWGGTGCGCVMCAGCTTGKTGRTSGTCTCGATCRTGTGSRCSGGGATGCGGATGGTGCGSGCCTGGTCGGCRATSGASCGGSYGAYSGCCTGGCGGATCCACCAGGTGGCRTAGGTCGAGAACTTGTAGCCGCGGCGGTACTCGAACTTGTCGACCSCCTTCATCAGGCCGATGTTGCCCTCCTGGATCAGGTCGAGGAACTGCAGGCCGCGGTTGGTGTACTTCTTGGCGATCGAGATGACSARSCGCAGGTTGGCCTCGACCATCTCCTTCTTGGCGCGGCCCGCCTCGCGCTCGCCCTTCTGCACCTTCTGGACGATCTGCTTGTATTCGCCAATGTYGRCGCCGACCATGGTGGCGACTTYGTCGATCTCGGCGCGGACCTCGGCGATCTCGGCGSCGTCCTTCCTGACGAAGTCGCTCCAGCCCYTGCCCTTGAGGCGCACGACGCGACGCGACCAYTTGGCCTCGATCTCCTTGCCCAGGTAGTGMTCGAGGAARCTCTCGCGCGRCACMYTGCGCTTCTCGGCCTGACGCAGSAGACGGCCCTCGAGACCGACCAGGCGGCGGYTGACGCCGTASAGCTCGTCGACCAGCGCCTCGATGCGGCCGTTGTTGARATGGAYMTCYKTCATCAGGTCGCGCACCAGAAGCTTGGCCTCGGCATAGCGCTTGTCTCGCGCCGGGCTCGGCACCTTGCCTTCACGCGCGGTGACCAGGCGCTGGTCGCGCAGCCGGCGGATCTTGGCGTGGACGTCGCCGATGTCATCGAGGGTCTGCAACACGATCGGCAACAGGACGCGCTCCATGGCCGCGATCGAGAGGTTGTTCTCGTCGTCGTCGTCGTCGTCATCGGCCTCGTCTCGCGCTTTGGCTGCGCCACCCTCGGCCTCGGCCTCGGCCTCGTCTTCGCCGCCCTTGGCCTCGTCTGCGCCACCCTCGGCCTCGGCCTTGTCTTCGCCGCCCTTGGCCTCGTCTTCGCCACCCTCGGCCTCGGCCTCGTCTTCGCCGCCCTTGGCGTCGTCGCCGCCTTCGGCCGCGTTGTCGTCGGGCTCATCGTCGCCGCCTTCGGCCGCGTTGTCGTCGGGCTCATCGTCGCCGCCTTCGGCCGCGTTGTCGTCGGGCTCATCGTCGCCGCCTTCGGCCGCGTCATCGGCCCGATCGCCTGACTCGTCCACGCCCTCGGCCGGCGCCGCGGCCTTGATCGCGTTGTCGTCCTGATCGCCGTCGTCGGTGCCATCCGCCGCGGCGGTGACAGCGGCGGCCGCACTCTTGCCGATGCCGAAGCTGGCGCCGAAGGTCGCGTCGAGGTCGATGATTTCGCGCAGCAGGATCTTCTCGGCCTTGAGCAGCTCGCGCCATTCGGCGAGCGCGTTGAGCGTCAGCGGGCTCTCGCAGATGCCCTCGATCATCGCCTCGCGGCCGGCCTCGATGCGCTTGGCAATGGCGATCTCGCCCTCGCGCGACAGCAGCTCGACCGAGCCCATCTCGCGCAGATACATGCGCACCGGATCGTCGGTCGTGCCGGCCTCTTCGTCCGACGCGGGAGCGGTCGTCGTCGTGCTCCCTGTGGCAGGTTTCTCGGCGGCGCCCTGGGCGTCCTCGCTCTCCTCGCCATCGATCACGTTGATGCCCATCTCGGAGAGCTGCGCCATGGTGTCTTCGATTTGCTCGGACGACACCTGCTCGGACGGCAGGGCGGCATTTATCTCATCGTAGGTGACGTAGCCGCGTTCCTTGCCGCGCGCCAACAGCTTCTTGATCGAGGCCACCGCCGAATCGAGCAGCGGGCCGTCGGCCGCGTCGTCGCGCTGTTCGACTTCCTCTTCCGTGGCCGCGGTCGCGGTGTTCGCTTTCGAAGCTGCCATTCGGTCACAACCCCCTATGTCTCGATCGTTCCGCCCGCCTTTGCCCCGTGGCCGGCGGCGTCATTCCTCGGATACCAACTGCAACTCGTCCAGATCGGCCTCGTCGCCGGCACTCGATTCAATCTGCCGGCCTAGGGCCTTGATCCGCTCGAAGGCCTCGTCGGTCATGTTTTCCGCAAATTCCTCTTGAGCGGCGCGCAATTCGGTCCGCAGCGTCACGGCCCGCCTGTGGCGCGCCGAAACGTGGCGCCATCCCTTTTCGATCTCCGCCAACGGCACCCCCGGTTGCGCGAGTCGGTCGGCAAGCCGTCGTTCCGGCCAATCGGCCGGCGACGACAGGCCTTCGGCCAATGTCGCGCAACCCTGGCCAGAGAGGTGGCGTTTCAGGACCGCCGTGTCAAGCCCGGCGTCGTCATGCGCGATAGTCAAAATGGCGCCGCGCAGCGCGTCGAGATCGCGGTCCTGGATTTCGAGCGCGGCGAATTCCTCCTCGACGGTGGCGAGCAGTTCAGGGTGGGCGACGACCATCGCCACCAGGAGCCGCTCGCGCCGTTCGCTCGAACCGTCGGTGCCACTGCCCAGCCAGTCGCGCATCGGTGGCTCGGGCATAACCGGCGCGAAGCTCCGCCGCCGCGTCTCGCCGGGGCGGCGCTGGCCGCCCGTGCGCCCCGTGCGCTCTGTGCGCCGGGCTCGGAAGATGTCCCACAGGCGGTCCTTGAAGTAGCGTTCGTAGTGGCTTCGCACCGTGCTGTCGCCGATCGCACGCGCGAAATCCAGCAACTGCTTCTCGAAATCGGCGCGCCGTTCCGGTGTGTCGATCGGCCGACCCGCCAGCACCATGTCGGTCAACAGATCGGCCAGCGGCTGCGCCGCATTGACCAGATCGCGGAACGCCTTGGCGCCGCGTTTGGCGATGATGCTGTCCGGATCGTCGCCCGGCGGCAGTGCGACGAAGCGCAGCGAACGCCCGGGACCGAGCAGCGGCAACGCGCGTTCGGCCGCGCGCCACGCCGCTTTCCTGCCCGCCTCGTCACCGTCGAAACAGATGACCGGCTCGGGCGCGAGTCCCCAAAGCTCCCGGATTTGCGTCTCGGTCAGCGCCGTGCCCAGCGGCGCCACCGCGTTTTCGAAGCCCGCGCGGTGCAGTGCGATGACGTCGGTATAGCCCTCGCAGACGACCACCTCGCGCGCCTCGCGCGCCGCCTTGCGCGCCATGGCGTGGCCATAGACCAGCGCGCCCTTGTGGAACAGCGTCGTCTCGGGCGAATTGAGGTACTTGGGCTTGCCGTCGCCGAGCGCGCGACCGCCGAAGGCGACGATGCGACCGCCGCGGTCGGTGATCGGGAAGATGACGCGGCCACGGAAGCGATCGTAGGACGCGCCGCCATCATCGGGCACGATCAGCAGGCCGACGGCGACCATCATGGTCTCGCTGATACCCTCCGCGGACAGCGCGCGTTTCAGCGCATTGCGCGAATCGGGCGCCCAGCCGAGGCGAAATTTGGCGATCGTGCCGGCGTCGAGACCACGGCCGGTCAGGTAATCGCGCGCCTTGGCGCCGACCGTCTCGGCGAGCTGGCTCTCGAACCAGGCGCAGGCCGCCTCGAGCACGGTATAGAGCGAGGTGCGCTCCGTCTCGCGGGCCTTGTCCTCGGGCGTCTGGCGGGGCAACGGCAGCCCGGCCGCCTCCGCCAGGCGTTCGACGGCCTCGGGGAAGGTCAGGTTGTCGGTGCGCATGACGAAGCCGATGACGTCGCCATGCTCGCCGCAGCCGAAGCAATGGAAGAAGCCCTTGTCCTCGCTCACCGTGAAGGACGGCGTCTTCTCGTTGTGGAAGGGGCATAACCCGACGTGTTCGCGGCCGCGCCGGGTCAGCCGCACGCGCCGGCCGATCGTGTCGGCGAGCGACACCCGTGCTCTGATCTCGTCGAGGAACTGGGGCGGAAACATTATCGCGCAGCCGCTTCCTGCTTCTCAGCCAAGCATTTCCTTGACCATCGCGCTGGTCTTGCCGAAGTCCATGCAGCCGGCATAGCGCGCCTTGAGCGCGGCCATGGTGCGCCCCATGTCCTTGAGCCCGGTCGCGCCGAGTTCGGCGACGACCTCGCGMACCGCCGCCTCGATCTCGGCTTGGTCGAGCTGGCGCGGCAGGAAGCCCTCGATCACCGTGATCTCTTCCGATTCGCGTTCGGCCAGGTCGACCCGGCCRCCCTCCTCGTAGAGTTTGATGCTGTCGCGCCGCTGGCGGACCATCTTGGTCAGGAGCTGCAGGATTTCGGCGTCCGGGAYGCCGTCGGTGTTGCCCTCGCTGCGCACCGCGATGTCGCGGTCCTTGACGGCGGCAAGGATGAGACGCAGCGTCGAGACCCGGCGCGGGTCCTTGGCCTTCATCGCAACCTTGAGCGCGTCGGTCAATTCGTCGCGCAGCATTCTATGGGCGTCCGGGGAGCATGATGATCGGCAAGCATAGACGGAAAGACCCTTGGTGGCAAACGCAAATTCTTTTGTAAGTTATTGATTTATAATGTATTTTTCTTTTTAACAAGGGTTGACGGCGCGGCCGTATTTGCTTATCTTCCGCGCCGATTGCGAGGTCCACGCGCGCAATGGGGCGCCGCGGTGCATGGCCTCGCCGACCCGCCAGCGGCTCATAACCTATGCCCGACAGCAGTTCGCCGCCCGATCCCTCGGCCACGGCGGCACTCGTTCTCGCCGACGGCACGGTGTTTTGGGGGCGCGGCGTCGGCGCCGAGGGCCACTGCGTCGGCGAGGTCTGCTTCAACACCTCGATCGCCGGCTACCAGGAAATCCTGACCGATCCGTCCTACGCCGGGCAGATCATCACCTTCACCTTCCCGCATATCGGCAACGTCGGCGCCAACGCCGAGGATGTCGAGTCGACGACGCCGGCGGCGCGCGGCCTGGTGCTTGCCGCCGACATCACCGAGCCATCGAACTTCCGCAGCCGGCATCACCTCGACGACTGGCTCAAGGCCAACGACCTGACCGGTATCGCCGGCGTCGACACGCGGCGCCTGACCCGCCACCTGCGCGACGGCGGCGCCCAGGCCGGCGCGTTGGCGCACGGCGCGGCCGGCACGCTGGATATCGCCGCGCTCGGCGCCGAAGCGCAAGCCTGGCCCGGCCTCGAGGGCATGGATCTGGCCAAGGAGGTCACCTGCACCCAGACCTACGCCTGGGACGAGACGCGCTGGCGCCTGGGCGAGGGTTACGGCGTGCAGGACGCGCCGCGCCGCCACGTCGTCGCGGTCGATTACGGCGCCAAGCGCAACATCCTGCGCTGCCTGGCGTCGGCCGGCTGTCGGGTCACCGTGGTGCCGGCGACGGCTTCCGCCGCCGACGTGCTGCGCCATCAGCCAGACGGCGTGTTCCTGTCGAACGGCCCGGGCGACCCGGCGGCGACCGGAAGCTACGCCGTGCCGACGATCCAGGGCGTGCTGGCGGCCGGCGTGCCGATCTTCGGCATTTGCCTGGGCCACCAGATGCTCGCGCTGGCGCTCGGCGCGCGCACCGAGAAGATGCACTTCGGCCACCGCGGCGCCAACCACCCGGTCAAGGACCTCGCCACCGGCAAGGTCGAGATCACCAGCCAGAACCACGGCTTCGTCGTCGTCGCCGACAGCCTGCCCGCCGGCGTTCGCGCGACCCACGTCTCGCTGTTCGACGGCACGCTGGAGGGCTTCGCGCTCGACGGCAAACCGGTCTTCGCCGTCCAGTACCACCCCGAAGCCTCGCCCGGCCCGCAAGACAGCCACTACCTGTTCGACCGCTTCGTCGCGATGATGGAGGCGAGCAGCTAGATTCGATGGATGAACCACAGAGACACAGAGACACAGAGAAAAATTGGCACAGAGAAACATTCCTGGGCGCTTCGCGCCGACTCCCTCCCTGCTCTGTGAAAGACCTCTGTGCCTCTGTGTCTCTGTGGTCATTTGAGTTGGGAGGTGCGAGATGACCGGCGGTCGGGTCGAACGCGATCCGTTGACTGAAAAGGTCATCGGCTTGGCGATCGAGGTACACCGTGTACTCGGACCGGGCCTCCTCGAGTCGGCCTACGAGGGGTGCTTCTGCTACGAGCTGAAGGCGAACGACGTTCCGCACCGGCGGCAAGTGCCGTTGCCAGTGGTCTACAAGTCGATCAAGCTCGATTGCGGATATCGGATGGACGTCGTGATCGGCGATCGGTTGGTTATCGAGCTCAAGACCGTCGACCGACTGCTGCCCATTCACGACGCCCAGATGCTGACCTATTTGAAGCTGAGCGGCATCCGAACAGGCCTGCTGATGAACTTCAACATGCCTGTGCTCAAGGATGGAATTCGGAGACTGGTGCTGTGAAAGCCCTCCTCTGCTCAAAATCTCTGTGTCTCTGTGTCTCTGTGGTGAAACGAATTTGCGGATTGATCGAAGGCCATGCCTAGACGCACCGACATCTCGTCGATCCTGATCATCGGCGCCGGGCCGATCGTCATCGGGCAGGGGTGCGAGTTCGACTATGCCGGGACGCAGGCGTGCAAGGCGCTCAAGGCCGAGGGCTACCGCGTCGTGCTGGTCAATTCGAACCCGGCGACGATCATGACCGATGCCGACCTCGCCGACGCGACCTATATCGAGCCGGTCACGCCCGAGATGGTCGCCAAGGTCATCGAACGCGAGCGGCCCGACGCGCTGTTGCCCACCATGGGCGGGCAGACCGGTCTCAATACCGCGCTCAGCCTCGCGCGCGACGGCGTWCTCGAGCGTTTCGGCGTCGAGATGATCGGCGCCRCGCGCGACGCCATCGACAAGGCCGAGGACCGCGACCGCTTCCGCGAGGCGATGGYCAAGATCGGCCTGGAGTGCCCGCGGAGCCGTCTCGCCCACGACCTGGCCGAGGCGCGCGAAGCGCTCGAATTGGTCGGCCTGCCGGCGATCATCCGKCCCAAYTTCACGCTCGGCGGCTTGGGCGCCGGGATCGTCTACCAGCGCGGCGAGTTCGACGCCGCCRTCGCCACCGGGCTCGATGCCTCGCCGWCCCACGAGGTGCTGATCGAGGAATCGGTGCTCGGCTGGAAGGAATTCGAGATGGAGGTCGTGCGCGACCGCGCCGACAACTGCATCATCGTCTGCTCGATCGAGAACATCGACCCGATGGGCATCCACACCGGCGATTCGATGACCGTGGCGCCGGCGCTGACGCTGACCGACAAGGAATACCAGCTGATGCGCAACGCCTCGATCGCGGTGTTGCGYGAGATCGGCGTCGACACCGGCGGCTCGAACGTCCAGTTCGCGATCGATCCGGCCGACGGCCGCATGCTCGTCATCGAGATGAAYCCGCGSGTTTCGCGCTCGTCGGCGCTGGCCTCCAAGGCGACCGGCTTCCCGATCGCCAAGGTCGCCGCCAAGCTCGCGGTCGGCTACACGCTGGATGAAATCGACAATGACATCACCGGCGTCACGCCGGCCTCGTTCGAGCCGACCATCGACTATGTCGTCACCAAGGTGCCGCGCTTCACCTTCGAGAAGTTCCCGGGCACCGAGGCGCTCCTGACGACCTCGATGAAATCGGTCGGCGAGGCCATGGCGATCGGCCGTAGCTTCGCCGAATCACTGCAAAAGGCGTTGTGCTCGCTCGAGACCGGGCTGACCGGGCTCAACGAGGTCGAGGTGCCGGGCTACACGCCGGGCGGCAGCACCGGGCCGCTGCGCGCCGCGCTGGCGCGCCCGACGCCCGACCGGCTGTTGGTCATCGCCCAGGCGTTCCGCGAGGGCCTGACGATCGACGAGGTGCGCGCCGCCTGCCACTTCGACCCCTGGTTCCTGGCCCAGATCGCCGATCTCGTGGCCGTCGAGGCGGAGGTCCGCGCGAGCGGCCTGCCGGACAATCAAGCCGGACTGCTCAGGCTCAAGAAGATGGGTTTCTCGGACGCCCGCCTGGCCGAGCTCGCGGGCACCGACGAAGCCGCCGTTTCGGCGGCGCGCGGGAGGCACGGCGTGCACCCCGTGTACAAGCGCATCGACACCTGTGCCGCCGAGTTCGAGGCGCGCACGCCCTATATGTACTCGTGCTACGAGGGCGACGGGACGGCGCCGGCCGAATGCGAGGCCCAGGCCAGCGACCGGCGCAAGGTGATCATCCTGGGCGGCGGCCCGAACCGCATCGGCCAGGGCATAGAGTTCGACTATTGCTGCGTCCACGCCGCCTTCGGCCTCGCCGACGCCGGCATCGAGACGATCATGGTCAACTGCAACCCCGAGACCGTCTCGACCGACTACGACACCTCGGATCGGCTCTACTTCGAGCCGCTGACCATCGAGCACGTCATCGAGCTGGCGCGCGTCGAGCAGGCGCGCGGCACGCTGATCGGCGTCATCGTCCAGCTCGGCGGCCAGACGCCGCTGCGCCTCGCCGATGCGCTCGAGACCGCCGGCGTGCCGATCATCGGCACGACGCCCGACGCCATCGATCTGGCCGAGGACCGCGAGCGCTTTCAAGCGCTGCTCGAGCGCCTCGGCCTGCTTCAGCCGGCCAACGGCACCTGCCGGTCGGTCGACGAGGCGCTGGCGATCGCCACGCGCATCGGCTACCCGGTCGTCATGCGGCCATCGTACGTGCTCGGCGGCCGTGCCATGGAGATCGTCCATGACGCCGCCTCGCTGACCCATTATCTCGGCCACGCGGTCAAGGCATCGGGCGACAATCCGGTGCTGATCGACGCCTATCTCCGCGACGCCATCGAGGTCGACGTCGATGCGCTGGCCGATCGCGAGACGGTCTTCGTCGCCGGCATCTTGGAGCATATCGAGGAGGCCGGCGTGCATTCGGGCGACTCGGCCTGCTCGCTGCCGCCCTATTCGCTGGCGCCCGCCGTGCTCGACGACATCCGCCGCCAGACCGAGGCGCTGGCGCGCGCGCTCGGCGTCGTCGGGCTGATGAACGTCCAGTTCGCGGTCAAGGACGACGCGGTCTATGTCCTCGAGGTCAACCCGAGGGCGAGCCGCACGGTGCCCTTCGTCGCCAAGACCATCGGCGTGCCGATCGCCAAGATCGCGGCGCGGGTGATGGCCGGCGAACCGCTCGCGTCGTTCGGTCTGAAAACCGTCGAGGTGCGGCATATCGCGGTCAAGGAGGCGGTCTTCCCGTTTTCGCGCTTTCCCGGCGTCGACATCATTCTGGGGCCGGAGATGAAGTCGACCGGCGAGGTCATGGGGCTCGACCGCGATTTCGGCCGCGCCTTCGCCAAGTCGCAGCTGGCGATCGGCGCCTCGGTGCCCGAGGGCGGCACGGTGTTCGTCTCGGTCAAGGATTCCGACAAACCCGCGATGGTGCCGCTGCTCACCGAGTTGATCGGCCTCGGCTTCTCGCTCGCGGCGACGCGTGGCACGGCGAGCTTCCTCGAAGGCCAGGGCCTCGCCGTCCGCATCGTCAACAAGGTCGCCGAGGGCCGGCCACACTGCGTCGACGCCATCCAGAACGGCGACTTCGCGCTCGTCTTCAACACCACCGAGGGCGCCCAGGCGATCGCCGACTCATTCTCGCTCAGACGCGCCACGTTGCTCAACGGGGTGCCCTACCACACCACGGTGCCCGGCTGCCGCGCCATGGTCCAGGCGATCAAGGCTATTGCCGCGGGCGACCTTGAAGTCGACCCCTTACAGTCTTATCGTATTCAGTCTGCCGGCGATTGATGGTCGGCGGCGACCGAGTCCAATTAGCGTGCGATAGGCCTGCCATGAACAGGGTTCCGATGACCAGCCGAAGCTTCGAGCACCTCGAAGAGGAGCTGCGTCGCATCAAGTCCGTCGACCGGCCGGCGGTCATTCGCGCGATCGGCGAGGCGCGCGAGCACGGCGATATATCCGAGAACGCCGAGTATCACGCCGCCAAGGAGCGCCAAGGCTACATCGAGGCGCGCGTGCGTATGCTCGAAGACAAGATCAGCCGCGCCGACGTCATCGACATCAGCAAACTGTCGGGCGACGCCGTCAAGTTCGGCGCGACGGTCGCCGTGGCCGACGAGGAGACCGACGAGGAGATGACGTATCAGATCGTCGGCACCGACGAGGCCGACATCAAGCAAGGGCTGCTCTCGGTCACCTCGCCGCTGGGCCGCGCGCTGATCGGCAAGACGACCGGCGATTCGGTCGACGTTCACACGCCGCGCGGTCTCAAGAGCTACGAGATCCTCAGCGTCAGTTTCGACT
>LKGT01010820.1_pt1 | contig 11843 bp, 6 predicted proteins | sample 503861 | NCBI WGS metagenome assembly LKGT01 (sample SAMN04113194, study PRJNA297058) | marine sediment metagenome | biome: marine benthic biome; feature: marine benthic feature; material: marine sediment; isolation source: sediment sample collected at the water-sediment interface from the South... ...
TCGGGGAACCATATCTGGGACAAGAAAGAGGTAGAGCTTTACATCGCTACCGAGCGGCGTCTCCTGCGCCCCGCCAACTATCCAGAGGCGGTCCCCGGTTCTGGGGTGGCACTCTGGGAGCAGGGAGGACGACGAGTTGGCGTGTTGAATCTGCAGGGCAGAGTCTTCATGCCGACCCTCGCCTGCCCCTTTCAGGTGGGAGAAGAGAAGATTGCCCTCCTCAAGCAGGCGACCGACCTCATCATCATCGATTTTCACGCCGAGGCTACGTCGGAGAAGCAGGCATTTGCCCGTTTCGTCGACGGTCGCGTCTCCGCCGTGCTGGGAACGCACACCCATGTCCAGACTGCCGACGAGCAAATCCTCCCTGCTGGCACCGCCTATATTTCGGATGTGGGAATGACCGGGGCCAGCGATTCCATCATCGGAATGGAGTCCTCCGACGTCATCCATCGCTTCCTCACCCAGATGCCGTCCAGATTCCGCGTGGCGAAGGGGGCTCCGATCCTCTCCGCGGTCGTCCTGGATTTGGATGAGGAGAGTGGCAAGGCCAAAGCCATCACCCGTCTCCAGCTTCGTGAGGAGTGGGGCGGGGGAGAGTAGGGAGAAGGATGCCAGCTCAGGTGGTGGACGGACGAGGGATCGCTGCAGGGATCCGCCGGGAGGTGCAAGGAGAGGTGGAAACCCTGGCCGTGAAACAGGGCCGACCACCAACCCTGGCGGTGATCCTCGTGGGAGAAGATCTCGCCTCGACAACCTATGTGCGGAATAAGGGGAAGGCCTGTGAGGAGGTGGGGATCAAATCGGTCCAGATCCACCGTCCTGCCAGCGTCTCTCGCGAGGCGCTTCTCGACATCCTTCATGGCCTGAACAAGGACGAAACGATCGATGGGATCCTGGTTCAGCTCCCTCTCCCCCCCCACATCGAGGAACGATCGATCTTGGAGGTCGTGGACCCCGCCAAGGATGTGGACGGCTTCCACCCGTCGAACCTGGGTGGGTTGCTTACCGGCCATCCCCGCTTCGTCGCCTCCACGCCGTTGGGTATCATGGAGGTCTTGGACCGGTTCCGGATCGCCATCGAGGGGAGAGATGCAGTGGTGGTCGGCTGGAGTACTATCGTTGGGAAGCCAGTCGCCTTCCTCCTTCTCCAGCGGCGGGCCACGGTGACGGTCTGCCAGAAATGGACACGGGATCTCGATCAGTACACGCGACAGGCCGAAATCCTTGTAGTGGCCGCCGGGAAACCCGGCTTCGTGAAGGGAGACATGGTTAAGGAAGGGGCCGTCGTCATTGACGTCGGGATCAACCGGGTAGATGGGAGGCTAGTCGGAGATGTCGACTTTGCCTCAGTCTATCCCAAGGCCTCTCTTATTACCCCGGTCCCCGGCGGCGTCGGTCCCCTCACTGTCGCTATGTTGCTGAAAAATACCCTCTCCTCCTATAAGGCAAGGATCGGTCTCTCAAGCAAACCGTGAGGTCGACAGTGGGAGTTTTGGAGAATTGCATGCAGGCGAATCAGGACTATGCTCGGACTTTCGAGGAGCGGGATCAGCCAGACAAGCATCCGGCCAAACATGTGGCGGTGTTGGCCTGCATGGATTGTCGCATCCAGGTCGAGGAGATTCTCGGGCTCAATCCGGGGGATGCTCACATCCTCCGGAACGCGGGTGGGATTGTCACCGACGATGTGGTTCGCTCTCTGATCCTCTCCTATCGATTCCTCGGGACCCGGGAGATTGTGGTTATCAACCACACGGAGTGCGGCCTCTTGGGTCTCTTTGATGATCAGCTCCGAAAAGAGCTTGCGTTAGAGACTGGGAGAGACACGGGTGATCTAAAGTTTTACGGCTTTCTGGACCTCGAGAGCAACCTGCAGAGTCAGGTCCAGAAGATCAAGGAATCTCCCTTCATGCCACAACACATTGTCGTCCACGGTCTCATCTACGATGTGAGGACCGGTCTCCTCCAGAGGGTGGTCTAGTGCCCGAAGAGTTAGCCTTGTTAGTCGACGCGGAGGGCTTTCTCGAGGCCGACTTTATTGTCTCTCTTCTGCAGGCCTACGATATTCCATACCTGGTTAAGCGCGAGAACCCGTACGCCGTCGATGCCCGATATACCATTGGACCCCTCGCAAGCCATCGGATCTATGTGAAGTCGGAGGATTTGGAGCGGGCCACGGAAATCCTCGAGGCGGAACCCGATCCTCGAGAAATGTATGGCTGAGGGAAGAGAAACAGCGATCCTGGTCACGCTGATCTTGAAATCCATCGGCCAGGGGGGATGAAGGAGGGGAGACTACCCTTCCGGCCGCTCATCCCTCGTGGCGGGGCAGACTAGTAGGACCCGACGGATAGTCGGGCGTGGTTTCCAAACGGGGGGGGAGCCAAACAGGATCTTCCTCCGGGGTGGCCTGCGGTTCGGTCCCCGGGATGAAGTACTCCTGGATCGCATCCGGATCGTCGGGACTGGTGGGATTGCCACTTTCGTAATTGACATTCATCGAGATGACCCCTTCGGGGACGGCGAAATATTCCACAGGTGCCCCGCGCAGGATTACCCGCATGAAATCCATCCAGATAGGAACGGCCAGGTGGGCGCTAGTCGCGTAAGGGCCCAGGGAACGTTTGATGTCGTAGCCGATCCACACCCCAGCCGTAAGAGACGGAGTGGACCCGATAAACCAGACGTCGGTTGCCCTGTCAGTCGTCCCAGTTTTTGCAACGAGCGGCCTCTCGAGGGCCCTGGCTCTCTTCCCGGTCCCCCTTTCGACCACTCCCTCCAAGACGTGGGTAAGAAGAAAAGCAGTCTCCGGCCGGAGGACCAACCGGGGCTGTGGGAACCACTCTTCCAGGGCCACTCCCCTTCCATCCACGATCTTCTTGATCGAGAAAGGCTCGACCCTGTAGCCGCCCGTGACGAAGACACCGTAGGCTGATACCATCTCCAAGAGGCTCACTTCCGAGACCCCTAGGGCCAGCGCGTACTCCGGTCGGAGGTGGCTCTTGATCCCGAGACGGCGGGCCATCGCGATGACCGGACTGACCCCGACCCGCTCGATCAGCTTGACGGCAATGACATTGATGGAGTGCTCCAGGCCCTGGCGGAGGGTGACAGGTCCTCGGTATGTCTTATCGTAGTTTTGCGGGCTCCAATCGGCCGTTTCCCCATCGATGATCGTCGGGTAGCTCACCGGGCTATCCTCGAAGATGGTGGCCGGGGTGAGGCCCATGTCGAAGGCGGCGGCATAGACAAAGGGCTTAAAGGCTGACCCGGGCTGCCGCTTGGCCTGAATGGCGCGATTGAATTTGCTCCGCCGGAAGTCGTATCCACCCACCATGGCCTTGATGGCTCCCTGGCGGGGATCAAGAACCAGAAAGGCGCCTTCGATCTCAGGTTCTGGTGCGAGGGTTACCTCTATCCGTTTCCCGTCCCGATTAAGCACACGGACGAGGAGTTGATCCCCAGGCTTGATGGTCTCCACGAGATTGGCGAGCCCTAGCCTTTTGAACTCCTCAAGGGGTACCCTTCCCCCATACTCGCCCACCTGTACGTGAAGGAGAGTCCCCGTCAGATCCGTCACCGTGGCCTCGATGATCTCTCCGATGCTAGGCCGTTGCCGGGCGGGCGATGCGCCCTGGGGCTGCGGGTTGATGAGCCGAAGGCCCTTCTCCTTCCCGAGCTCTAAGAGTCCGTGCTTGAGGGCTCGATCTGCTACCTCTTGCATCCTGAGGTTCAGCGTCGTGTAGACCTTGAGTCCCCGGTGGTAAACAGCGTATGTCCCATATTTTTCCTCCAGATATTGGCGGACGTGTTCAACAAAGTGGGGAGCGATATCCTTGGCTTGGGCGAAGGCAGCAGTATTGAACGGGAGGGCCGTGGCGGCCTCGACCTGCTCAGCCGTAATGAGTTTCTCTTGAACCATGCGCTGCAGAACATGATGCCGCCGCCTGCGGGCTCGCTCAGGATCGAAGATGGGGGAGTACGAGTTCGGCGCCCTGGGGAGGCCGGCCAGCATGGCGGCTTCGGCAAGATTTAATTCCCTCACCGACTTCTTAAAGTACGTCTGAGCCGCTGCCTCTATTCCGTAAGCCCCGTGGCCAAAGTAGATCTGGTTGAAATAGAGCTCTAGGATCTTGTCCTTCGTGTACTCGCGCTCGATCTTCAGGGCTAGCAGGGCCTCTTTCAGCTTCCGGGAGAGGCTCTTTTCCGGGGTAAAGAAGAGAACCTTGGCCAGTTGCTGGGTAATCGTACTCCCCCCCTCGGCCAGGCAGAGGCATTTGAGGTTGGTCCAGACCGCCCGGGTGATGCCTACGGGGTCCAGACCGTAGTGCTCATAAAAACGGCTATCCTCTACGGCCATCAAGGCTTCGCGAAGGATCCGGGGAATCTTGGCCAACGGGACGAGAATCCGCCGTTGTTCGTAAAAGGAGGCAAAAGGCTTCCCCTGATCGTCGTAGAGGGTCGTGACGAGGCTCGGTTGGTACTCCTCGAGGATGTCAAGGGGCGGGAGGTCCCGGACATAGGCGGCCACCACTCCCCCGAGGACCCCCGTTCCGGCGACAGAGAGCAAGAGGATTGCCCCGATCAGACCCTTAGAGAGATGTCCGCGCTTAATCTCCATATCGTCCTTGGAAAGAAGCAAATTGGGGGGTATTATAACAGAGCCGAAGTACCTTCGGGAGGGGTTTCCCTTTGCGGGGTGGACAGTCACGTACCAGAAAGACCTGCAGAGCCTCGGAGGCCGTGAGAAGGGGGTCATGACAGCGAAGCTCACACCCGACGAGCAACTCCCCATCCTCACGTCCCGGACGGTGGAGGTGATCAGCCGGGAGGAGCTTCTCCGGAAGCTCAAGCGGCGTGGGCGTCCCCTTCGGGTAAAACTCGGAATGGATCCGACGGCCCCAGATCTGCATCTCGGGCACACCGTTGTCCTGCATAAGCTTCGTCAGTTCCAAGAGCTGGGCCACGAGGTCATCTTCCTCATCGGTGACTTTACCGGGATGATCGGGGATCCTTCGGGCCGCTCTGAGACGCGCAAGGCTTTAACGGCGGAGGAGGTTACGCGCAACGCCGAGACCTACAAGAGCCAGATCTTCAAGGTCTTGGACCCGGGGAAGACGCAGATCGAGTTCAATAGCAAATGGCTGGGCGCGATGTCGGGTAAAGACTTGATTGACCTGGCGTCGAAGTACACCGTGGCCCGGATGCTCGAACGGGATGACTTTCAGAAGCGGCATGAAGGGAAGGTTCCGATTCGCATCCATGAGTTTCTGTACCCGCTGATCCAGGGGTACGACTCGGTGCAGCTCCGGGCGGATGTGGAGTTAGGGGGGACCGATCAAAAATTCAATCTGCTCGTCGGGCGGGATCTCCAGAGGGACTTCGGCCAGGAACCCCAGGTGATCATGACAATGCCCATCCTGGAAGGATTGCATGGTATTCAGAAGATGTCCAAGAGCTTGGGAAACTCTGTAGGCCTCGAAGACAGCCCCCAGGAGATGTTCGGCAAGGTGATGTCGATCCCAGACACCTTGCTTCTGCGCTACTTTGAGCTCATCACGCCACTCCCGGCCGAGGACGTCGATGGGATCCGGCGCAAGCTCCACGAGGGATCACTCCATCCGCGGGACGCCAAGGCCAACCTGGGTAAGGTCCTGGTGAGTCTCTACCATTCGCTAGATGCGGCGGAGGCGGCCGCACAGGAGTTTGACCGGGTCTTTCGCGACCGCAAGGACCCGGAGGAGATTGAGACGTTCAAGATTCCCTCTGCAAAGGGGATTTTCCTGTTGCCCCAGGTCCTCACGGCGACTGGTTTGACCAGCTCGAACTCCGAGGCGAGGCGTCTCATCCGGGAGGGGGCCGTAACGGTCGATGGGACACGAGTGACCGATGTCGACCATAGATTGGCCCCCGAGCGGGTGGAACCCTACATAGTTCGGGCGGGGAAGCGGCGCTTCAAAAAGATCGCATATTATTGAGAAAAAAAGGGCTTGACAACGGGGCGATAGGCCTGATATACACAAGGCTCGGCAGGCAGTTACATCTTGCCAGGAACCTCTTGACAGGCCTAAATTTCGGTGTTAATTTTTGTTTGGAGTTTTAGGCCCGGGGGGAGTGTCCCAGGTTTCCTGCCTTAATTATCTTTTATCCTCTTGCTCTTTGACAACAGAATATCGCGTTACTGGTCTACGGGCGGGTGGTCCGTGGTGAACGGACCAGTTTTGTATTGCCCGAAAGGGCAAACCGTTCTTTACTGGAGAGTTTGATCCTGGCTCAGAGCGAACGCTGGCGGCGTGCCTAACACATGCAAGTCGAGCGAGAAAGGGGTGGCAACACCCTGAGTAAAGCGGCGGACGGGTGAGTAACGCGTGGGTAATCTACCCTCTAGTCTGGGATAACCTTCCGAAAGGGGGGCTAATACCGGATCATGTCCCTTTGGGGCATCACAAGGGGAGCAAAGGGGGCGCCCGCAAGGGGCTCTCGCTGGAGGAGGAGCCTGCGTCCGATTAGCTAGTTGGTGGGGTAATGGCCCACCAAGGCGACGATCGGTAGCCGGCCTGAGAGGGCGATCGGCCACACTGGGACTGAGATACGGCCCAGACTCCTACGGGAGGCAGCAGTGGGGAATCTTGCGCAATGGGCGAAAGCCTGACGCAGCGACGCCGCGTGGGGGACGAAGGCCTTCGGGTTGTAAACCCCTGTCAGGCGGAACGAATCCCCCGAGGACGAATACTCCTCGGGGTTGACGGTACCGCCAGAGGAAGCCCCGGCTAACTACGTGCCAGCAGCCGCGGTAATACGTAGGGGGCTAGCGTTGCTCGGATTTACTGGGCGTAAAGAGCGCGTAGGCGGCCAGGTAAGTCTGATGTGAAAGCCCTCGGCTCAACCGAGGATCCGCATTGGAAACTACCTGGCTTGAGGCCAGGAGGGGAGGGTGGAATTCCCGGTGTAGCGGTGAAATGCGTAGAGATCGGGAGGAACACCTGTGGCGAAGGCGGCCCTCTGGAATGGTACTGACGCTGAGGCGCGAAAGCTGGGGGAGCGAACGGGATTAGATACCCCGGTAGTCCCAGCTGTAAACGATGGGCGCTAGGTGTGGGAGGTATTGACCCCTTCCGTGCCGCAGCTAACGCATTAAGCGCCCCGCCTGGGGAGTACGGCCGCAAGGTTGAAACTCAAAGGAATTGACGGGGGCCCGCACAAGCGGTGGAGCATGTGGTTTAATTCGACGCAACGCGAAGAACCTTACCAGGGTTTGACATGCCGGTAGTACTGACCCGAAAGGGAAAGGATCCCGCAAGGGAAGCCGGCACAGGTGGTGCATGGCTGTCGTCAGCTCGTGTCGTGAGATGTTGGGTTAAGTCCCGCAACGAGCGCAACCCTCACCCTCTGTTGCCAGCGGGTCATGCCGGGCACTCTGAGGGAACTGCCCCGGTCAACGGGGAGGAAGGCGGGGACGACGTCAAGTCATCATGCCCCTTACACCCTGGGCTACACACGTGCTACAATGGCCGGTACAGAGGGCTGCAAACCCGCGAGGGGGAGCTAATCCCAAAAAGCCGGTCTAAGTTCGGATTGCAGGCTGCAACTCGCCTGCATGAAGGAGGAATCGCTAGTAATCGCGCATCAGCACGGCGCGGTGAATACGTTCCCGGGCCTTGTACACACCGCCCGTCACACCACGAAAGTCGGCTGTACTCGAAGTCGCTGAGCTAACCCGCAAGGGAGGCAGGCGCCAAAGGTATGGTCGGTGATTGGGGTGAAGTCGTAACAAGGTAGCCGTAGGGGAACCTGCGGCTGGATCACCTCCTTTCTAAGGAGCGATTTTGCGGCGAGCAGGAGAGCGATGCGCAGAGGGCAACCTCAGGGCGCAGGCTCTGTGTTCGGTGCTAAGTCGTAGGTCAATTCACCCGTAAGCCGGTAGCGCGGTATTTTCCGTCCAGGCCGCTTCGGTCCCGGGAGGGAGTGGAGTGGTCTGGACACTCCTTTGTGCTTTCACGGGCCTTTAGCTCAGCTGGTTAGAGCGCACGCTTGATAAGCGTGAGGTCCCTGGTTCGAAACCAGGAAGGCCCACCAATCAGATGAGCGGTGAGCGCCGATCACGAAGCGCGGCACGTCGCGCGCTACCCCGCGCTCGATGCTCTTCCCGTGGGGATGTAGCTCAGTTGGGAGAGCACCTGCTTTGCACGCAGGGGGTCGGCGGTTCGAATCCGCTCATCTCCACCAGGCCCGTGAAGCCACAGATCACAGATCATGGAGACCCCTCCCGGTAGTCTGGGAGGGTGCAGTGAAAGGTCGTTCAGCTCTTTGACAACTAAATAGAGAAGACGGTTGTGAAGAACCGGCAGAAACCGGTGATCCCGTACCCCTCTTGGTATTTTTACCGGTGGGACGGGTCAAGCTACTAAGGGTAGGCGGTGGATGCCTTGGCACCAGCAGGCGATGAAGGGCGTGGTAAGCTGCGATAAGCCTCGGGTAGCCGCACACAGGCGTTAATCCGGGGATTCCCGAATGGGGAAACCCGATGCCGTTTGTCCGGCATCATCCCGGCCTGAATCCATAGGGTCGGGAGGCGAACCGGGGGAACTGAAACATCTCAGTACCCCGAGGAAAAGAAATCAACCGAGATTCCCCCAGTAGCGGCGAGCGAAAAGGGAGCAGCCCAAACCGTTCCGATGTGATAGGCCGTATCCGTTGTCGGAGCGGGGTCGTGGGGTCCTACCAGGGTCCGGTACGGCGGATCCAGGGAGTTACCAACCTTCCTCTTAACCGAACAGCCTGGAAAGGCTGGCCGCAGAGGGTGATAGCCCCGTAGGGTAAAGGAGAAAGGCTCCCCGGGTAGGATTCCCAAGTACCACGGGACCCGAGAAATCCTGTGGGAATTTGGGGGGACCACCCTCCAAGGCTAAATACTCGCTGGTGACCGATAGTGAACTAGTACCGCGAGGGAAAGGTGAAAAGAACCCCTGTGAGGGGAGTGAAATAGAACCTGAAACCGCCTACTTACAAGCAGTCGGAGGGCTATGGTTCCGACTTCGGTCGGGACAATGCCTGACGGCGTGCCTTTTGTTTAATGAGCCGGCGAGTTACTCTGTGCGGCGAGGTTAAGCCGGGAGGCGGAGCCGTAGCGAAAGCGAGTCCGAATAGGGCGTTTAGTCGTACGGAGTAGACCCGAATCCAGGTGAGCTACCCTTGGCCAGGCTGAAACGTGGGTAAAACCACATGGAGGGCCGAACCGGTGTTGGTTGAAAACAGCTCGGATGAGCTGAGGGTAGGAGTGAAAGGCCTATCAAACCTGGTAATAGCTGGTTCTCCCCGAAATAGCTTTAGGGCTAGCCTCGTATGGTCAGTGGTGGTGGTAGAGCACTGGATGGACTAGGGCCCCTACAAGGGTACTGACCCCAACCAAACTCCGAATGCCACCAACTGCAGTACGGGAGTCAGACTACGAGCGATAAGGTCCGTGGTCGAGAGGGAAACAACCCAGACCGCCAGCTAAGGCCCCAAAATAGAGGCTAAGTGGGAAAGGATGTGTGGTCGCCCAGACAGCCAGGAGGTTGGCTTAGAGGCAGCAACCCTTTAAAGAGTGCGTAATAGCTCACTGGTCGAGTGGCCGCGCGCCGAAAATGTAACGGGGCTCAAGCCTCTTGCCGAAGCTGCGGATTCGTTCCGATTCGTCGGGACGAGTGGTAGGGGAGCGTTCTGCACTGGGTGAAGGTGGACCGTAAGGACCGCTGGACGGTGCGGAAGTGATTATGCCGGCACGAGTAGCGATAAGGCAGGTGAGAATCCTGCCCGCCGAAAGCCTAAGGTTTCCTGAGGAAGGGTCGTCCGCTCAGGGTTAGTCGGGTCCTAAGCCGAGGCCGAAAGGCGTAGGTGATGGATAACGGGTTAATATTCCCGTACCACCTGGCGGCGCACAAGTCCCGATGGGGGGACGCAGGAGGGTAAGCCAGCCCGCGATCGGAAGTGCGGGTCTAAGCTAGTAGGAGGGCTCCGTAGGCAAATCCGCGGGGCCGCTACCTCCGAGAGGCGATGGGGACCTCCTCTGCAAGGAGGGGGGAACTGGTCCAACCACGCTGCCAAGAAAAACCTCTAGGGAGTCGTCGTCCGGTGCCCGTACCGCAAACCGACACAGGTAGGCAAGGAGAATATCCTAAGGCGCGCGAGAGAACACTCGCTAAGGAACTCGGCAAAATGGCCCCGTAACTTCGGGAGAAGGGGCGCCATGCCAGGGTGAGGGGTCTCGCATTCCAAGCCCTGGAAGGCCGCAGTGAAAAGGGCCAAGCGACTGTTTACTAAAAACACAGGTCTCTGCGAAGTCGTAAGACGACGTATAGGGACTGACGCCTGCCCGGTGCCGGAAGGTTAACAGGAAGGGTCATCCCAAGCAATTGGGAGAAGCTCTGAATGGAAGCCCCGGTAAACGGCGGCCGTAACTATAACGGTCCTAAGGTAGCGAAATTCCTTGTCGGGTAAGTTCCGACCTGCACGAATGGCGTAACGACTTGGCCGCTGTCTCAGCGAGTGGCTCGGTGAAAATGTAGTACCGGTGAAGATGCCGGTTACCCGCGGCTAGACGGAAAGACCCCGTGGACCTTTACTGTAGCCTGGCATTGAATTTTGGTGTGGTATGTGTAGGATAGGTGGGAGGCTTTGAAGCGGGGGCGCCAGCTCTCGTGGAGCCAACCTTGAAATACCACCCTTACTATACTGGGGTTCTAACCTGGGCCCGTGATCCGGGTCGGGGACCATGTCAGGTGGGCAGTTTGACTGGGGCGGTCGCCTCCTAAAATGTAACGGAGGCGCCCAAAGGTCCCCTCAGCACGGTCGGTAATCGTGCGTTGAGTGTAAAGGCACAAGGGGGCTTGACTGCGAGACCTACAAGTCAAGCAGGTGCGAAAGCAGGGCTTAGTGATCCGGCGGTTCCGCGTGGAAGGGCCGTCGCTCAACGGATAAAAGGTACCCCGGGGATAACAGGCTTATCTCCCCCAAGAGTCCACATCGACGGGGAGGTTTGGCACCTCGATGTCGGCTCATCGCATCCTGGGGCTGAAGCAGGTCCCAAGGGTTGGGCTGTTCGCCCATTAAAGCGGTACGTGAGCTGGGTTTAGAACGTCGTGAGACAGTTCGGTCCCTATCTGCCGTGGGCGTAGGAGACTTGAGAGGAGCTGTCCCTAGTACGAGAGGACCGGGACGGACGAACCTCTAGTGTACCAGTTGTCCCGCCAGGGGCACGGCTGGATAGCTATGTTCGGAAGGGATAACCGCTGAAAGCATCTAAGCGGGAAGCCCACCTCGAGATAAGGTCTCCCGTGACGCAAGTCACCTAAAGGCCCCTCGAAGACGACGAGGTTGATAGGCCGGAGGTGTAAGCCCAGGAATGGGTTGAGCTTACCGGTACTAATCGGCCGTGCGGCTTGACCATATATCCCACCTATCGGTTCTGTTCTCCGGTTCCCGGCCGTCTTCTCTATTCTCTTTTCTGAATTCCCGGTGATCATAGCGGAGGGGAGACACCCGTTCCCATTCCGAACACGGAAGTTAAGCCCTCCAGCGCCGATGGTACTGCCCTGGAGACGGGGTGGGAGAGTAGGTCGTTGCCGGGATCAAAACAGGACGCCCGGGTAGAAGTTTGCCCGGGCGTTCGTATTTTCGGGGCCGAGCTAGGCTACTACTGCCCGGTGGACAGCAGAAAAGGGTCCTGACACCTTTTTCTCTGTCTCTACAAGGCCAGGTGGGGGATGAAAGAGCACATTGCCTTTTTGAAGAAAAAGGGCTGCCTGTTCCCAAGCCCCATCCCGCTCCGCGGGTGGTCATCCAAAACGAGCGGCGATTGA
>LKGT01003694.1_pt1 | contig 11827 bp, 16 predicted proteins | sample 503861 | NCBI WGS metagenome assembly LKGT01 (sample SAMN04113194, study PRJNA297058) | marine sediment metagenome | biome: marine benthic biome; feature: marine benthic feature; material: marine sediment; isolation source: sediment sample collected at the water-sediment interface from the South......
AAGGCTGTCCACTGCTGGAATGAATTCTGAAAGTAGCCGAATATCCGCAAAGGTTTTTCTTGAGACTGAGCACCAGCGCTGGCGATGGCAAGAAGTAAAAAGCAAAGAATTAGAGTTCTTTTAAGAATTTTCATTTTAATCATTCTAAAATGGAATTTGATTACCCCCACCGGGTGCAAGATACAAGGTACCCCATCAAGAAATTAAGACTTTTAAAATGAAGTGCAAGTGAAAAGGATTTTTCAAAGGAGGAAAACTTTTGGAGACGATTTTTAACATCCGATCAGCGCCGCGCCTATCACTCCGGCAGAATCGCCAAGTTTGTTTTTTACAATAGGGGTCATCAAACCACCACTGAAAATAAACCGTTCAACTTGTTTCACACCTTCGGTATAAAGCTCGTCGATGTTAGATAATCCACCGCCAAGAACAACAATATCCGGATCCAGAATATTAATTAAGTTCGCCATTGCCCGCCCGAAATTCTCAAAAAACGTTTGCATAAAGCTCACTTCGGGTTCCTGACCTTTACGGAATTTCTCAGTAATGACCAGCAACGTGAGCGTTTCGCCAAAMTGYWYTTCATAAAGCCGYTSCAAACCACCGCCGCTAATCARAGTTTCAATGCAGCCGCGCGAACCGCACCAGCATTCTGGCCCCTGCGGATCAATTGAGCTGTGGCCCCATTCGCCGGCGATGGCTTGCRGTCCGGTTAACACCTCGCCTTTATGAACAATGCCGCCGCCRCACCCGGTTCCCATRATSACRCCAAAYACCAGRTCTTTGCCGGCTGCKGCSCCRSTGGYTGCTTCSGNCAWGNGCRAAACAGTTGGCGTCGTTTTGKATTGCAATTTTTCTATTYAAMMGGYGTTCAAGGTCTTGCTTTAAAGGCTGGTTATTCAGGCATTGCGTGTTYGAGTTTTTYAAAAGGCCGGTCAGYGGGGAAATGGCKCCSGGSGTACCAATCCCGAAAGTATGGCTGCTGCCCCTGATTGCAGCGACCATATGCTCATAGAGGCTTTTGATGCTATTGAGGATGTGACTGTAGCCTTTTTCCTGCTCGGTGGGAATTCGCAGACGGAAAATTTCTTTATTGCGGGCATCTAAAATAATGCCTTCGGTTTTAGTACCGCCGAGGTCTATGCCGAGTTTCTGCATTTTAGAAAATTAATTCATAGTAGCTCGTTATCATATAAATAAAAAAAGGGAATTAGTCAAATGGGGAAGGAGATAAAATCTGAATATCACTACTTTGGGTTTAACAGGAGTGTGAAAATCAGATCGCCAGGAATTAAAATCCTTTGGCTTAAAGCCTGAGTAAGCCAAAGCTGACTCTGACCTGGAAGTTAAATCGATTTCGTTCAACCTTCCACTCGTTAGCCTTGAAATTTATTTTCAGGCGATCACGGCAGTAAAGCATTTGAATTTTAACCCGACACTCATGAATTGAAATTGAAAGACKANTTGAAAATAAAATNNGGGCACYTAAAACAACYTRAATCCAAGCCCAACATTCGGCCGYTGCACCATTTTWACYRYATCTCCTTTCATTGTCGCCAGGGTAAGKCCCARRTGCAGTTCCGTTTTAGCAAAAAGGAAAAAGTGCATATCWGYGCCAAATTCGGTCACTTTCCGGGTGTTGTAATGAGCAAATAATCCCAGTGAAGTATGCAGMGGTGTAAACTCGGAAGTTTTAAAATAACGGAGACCCAAACTGTAATTTCCAGAAGTGGAAACCGCTTGTTCTAAYGTGCCGGTGAAATGCAGCTGGTCGCCCAKCAGCAGAAATGAAAGGATACCAAGTTGATTTAAAAAGCTGTCTTTTATGCCCCAACCTTCTCTGTAACCGTCCTCAAATTCTTTCAACAAGCCCAGGGCACTTGAGACTAATGCAGCGTTCAGTTTCGGGTGTGGACTGCCGTCTGCTTTAAAGAACTTGTAGAAGCCAACCGCGAGCATTCCACTTCCGGCGAAATGCATGCCACTTGTAGCATCAAACCGGTCGTCTTTCACAAACTTAAAGCCGCCTTGCCGCGGCTCACTGAATATATATTTCTGAGCTTTGACGGGCGAGAGTCCGGCTAACAAAAATACCAGACAAATAGAAATTTGAATCCTCAGGTGCATGTGTCCCCAAAAAATAAGGGTGCAATTTAAGAATGGATGGTCCCCCTAAAAAAAATAGGGACTTTGAAATCTGACGATTATCAAAATCCCTGATATACTGGGCCATCCATTTGAAATTTTAGCCTATATTAGATGCAAGAGAATCGGAGTGGCGAAATTTTTATAGTAACCCGTTGTGTGCAATTCTCGCCCGAGACTTTAATTTTGGCATTCATTTTGGCAAATTTGTTGAAAAAAGAATTTTAATTCGTTACATTTAACGGCTGAGATTGTCACTTTACCAAAATATAGAAAGAATCAAGAAAGGAAATTTCGCATGCCAAAGAAAGTCATTTCAACCGAAAAAGCGCCACAGGCCATCGGCCCTTACTCGCAGGCCATTCAAGTAGATAAACAGCTTTTTGTCTCGGGCCAGATTGCTCTGGATCCGGCGACCGGAGAGGTTCAACTGGGTGATGTTGAAAGCCAAACGCACCTGGTGATGCAAAATTTAAAGGCAATTTTGACGGCCTCCGGCGGATCTTTAGACTCCGTTGTGAAGTGTACAATTTACTTAAAAGACCTCGGCAATTTCGCAGCGGTTAATGAAGTTTACGGAAGTTATTTCAAAACAGCGCCTCCCGCCCGCGCGACTGTGGAAGTTTCGGGACTTCCAAAAGACGTAGATGTTGAAATTGATGCGATTGCTTTTTTGGAATAATGGTTAATAATCTAAGAGAAGAATTTGGCGATATCGATATCTACCTATTCGATCAATTGCTAAAAGGTCGAATTGATAACTCGAAACGCATTTTGGATGCGGGGTGCGGAGCTGGTAGAAATCTAACCTATTTTCTAAAAAATGGTTTTGATATCTACGCGATTGAAAAGAATCATGACTTGCTCCAGAGAGTTAAAAATTTTGCCAGAGAAATGGCGCCTCAATTATCCCCGGAGAATTTCAAGCTTGGAGCTGTTGAGAATATTCCTTTTGCCGATAACGAATTTGATATCGTAATAAGTAATGCAGTATTGCATTTTGCTGCAAATAAACAACATTTTGATGAAATGCTTTTTTCAATGTGGCGCGTATTAAAAGGCGGCGGATTTCTTTTTGTTAGATTGGCGTCAATTATAGGAATTGAAAATGAGGTAAAACCTCTTGGCAGCGGCCGCTATCTAATTCCTGATGGTTCAGAAAGATATCTTGTGGATCAAAAAATTCTTCTTGATTACACATTGCAATTAGGTGGAAAACTGATAGAAAATATTAAAACAACAAATGTCCAGAACCTTCGCTGTATGACCACTTGGTGTTTAACAAAATGTGCATAGCAACTACTTTACACAAGGAGAGCTCATGAATGAGAACTTATATCCTGAATTTATCAAAAATTTACCCGAGGCCGATCTTCCAATCGAGAAAGTCGTTGGTTATCTCTTGACGGGAAACCACGGCCAAATCTGTTTTTTTGATTTTGAACCCGGCGTTGAAGTCCCCGAACATTCACATGGCAATCAATGGGGGGTTGTTCTCGAAGGTGAATTAAGCCTGACCATCGGCAAAGAAACAAAACGAATGGCCAAAGGCGACTCTTATTATATTCCGGCCGGCGTTGTGCATTCAGCAAAATTTGATCAGGCCTGCAAAGTATTAGACTTTTTCGAGGATGCAGATCGGTATCAGCCGAAATAAAAAACGAAATTCTACGTTCCAAAAGTCAACTTTAGATGGATTCAGCCGTTAAATTGGGAAATCTTCGGGACTAATTCTTTTCTGATTTTGGTTAAAAAAGATTGAGTTTATTTAGCAATTGTTCTATATTTAAAATTGCTATGTTTTAAATAAAATGAGTACAGCATGACATTCGTTTTTGGATTTTTAGGCAAACGCATCTATCAATTTTTCTATCATCTTGGCCAGTTTGCTGATCTGCTGTGGCAAACCATCAAGGCCTTGAAAGACGGCGGCACATATGGCAGCTTGCTCGGCGTTCAAATGATGCGAATCGGAATTCAATCGATTCCGATAGTGGTTTATATAGCCGCTTTTGCCGGCATGGTAACCGCCATTCAAAGCTCGGAAAATTTTGACCAGTTTGTGCCGGCGTATCTAATCGGATTTGTGGTAGAAAAAAGTATCTTGCGCGAGCTCTGTGCGGTCCTCACTTCCCTGGTCCTGGCTGGACGAGTTGGCGCCTCTATCGCAGCGGAAATCGGTACCATGAGAGTCACTGAGCAAATCGATGCGCTGGAGACTCTGGCGTTTAATCCGGTCTCTTACCTGGTGGTTCCAAGGGTCATTGCCGGTACGGTGATGTTTCCAGTCCTAACTGTTTTTGCAGCTTTGATCGGAATTACCACCGGCTGGATAACCTCTATTTTTCTCATGGATATCAGTTCATTCGAGTTTTTTAAAGGCGCCCGGCAGTACTTTGACAACAAAGATGTGATTCTGCCAATGGCTAAATCTATCTTATTTGGATTGTCAATTACCCTGATTGCATGCTACCAGGGGTTTAACTCGAAAGGCGGCGCCGAGGGAGTTGGGGCGGCGGCAACAAATGCAGCGGTGACTTCATGCTTAATGGTTCTGTTTTTAGATTTCTTAATTGCCGCACTTATTTTATTTAAATATTAAAAGATTCGAAATAGTATGCCAGATAAAAACGGAAACAATCAAGACTCGAGGATGATCGAAATTGTTAAATTATGGAAARTCTTCGAAGACAACGAAGTYTTGCGAGGGGTTAATTTAACAATCGGCAAGGGRCAYACRACCGCSATCATCGGCAGCAGTGGTTCCGGGAAAASCGTCCTTTTAAAACATATCATGGGACTGWTGAAACCGGASAGCGGGTGTGTTTTTTTGAMCGGCACCTGTGTCACGGAYTTATCTTACGARSRGCTTAAATCCRTACGWAAAAAAATGGCCATGGTTTTTCAAGGAKCGGCRCTGTTTGATTCAATGACCGTCGCCGAAAACGTCGGCATCGGGTTRYACCGGCACACSSATCTCAATTCRAAMGAAATCCAGAAAAGARTYACTGAGTGCCTGGAAATGGTCGRCTTGCATRACATTGRAAAAYTATCCCCGGCGGAATTGAGCGGCGGCATGAAAAAAAGRGTTGCGATTGCMCGCGCCATYGCCATGAGACCGAAGATTCTTCTYTACGAYGAACCGACAACCGGCCTCGACCCTATTCGCGCCAACTCAATAAAYGACTTAATTGTRAATTTGCAAAACCAGTTAGACGTCACATCCRTCGTGGTGACGCATGACATGAACAGCGTCGAACGAGTGGCMGATTTTGTGGCCTTTYTATATAACGGTRTCRTTCATTTYGAAGGCACGGTTGAAGAACTTGAAAATTCAGATGACGTTGTTTTGCACAACTTCGTGAAKGGGATCGATGAAGTTGAAGCAGKTCAAACTTAGGAGCAAGAAATGAGAAAAATTGGAGCGGAAGTCGCATCCGGTGTAGCGATTTTTCTGGCMTTTATTATTTTGATTGCAGGATTTCTTTTCTTRAAAAACACCCTGTTTGAAACCGGCACCTATACTCTTTTAATTGAATTYAACGACATCACCGGGCTGGAACCGGCTGACATGGTCAGCGTTTCCGGMTTGAGAATTGGAAAAGTCGACGACTTTGAACTTARGGGGCTCAAAGTATTCGTCAMGATATCAATTAGYCCGGATGTTCAATTGCCGACCGACTCSCAKGCKCAAATAAAAAGCCTTGGCATGGTCGGAGAAAAATTTATCGATATTAGGCCGGGGACGTCTTCMAACTTTTTGAAAGATGGCGATACCCTGCAAGGTWAAAGCGTCRGCGATTTCTCAGATCTCACYGGCTCGGCTGAGGGRYTGATGCTGCAGGCAGARGAACTTCTCGGCAACATTAAGATTGCATTTGAAAATATTTTTGACGCCCAGGGACAGRCGGACTTAAAAGAAACCCTCGCACATTTAAGAAGTCTTTCAGCGACTCTGAATAAYAATTCARRTCAYATTGCAARAAYTCTGATGAACATYGACAGTCTCTCCACGAATTTGAGTGAAATTCTCASYGCTCRCCGGGGAGAGGTKGAATCTTCCATTAAAAATTTCTCGGAGGCTTCGAACAGGTTAGAAGGTCTGACCARCAAGATGGACAAGTCCATGACAAGCGTGCARAGYTTACTTGCAAAAATYGAAAACGAGGAAGGKTCGGTAGGAAAAGTTATCGCAAAAGACGATCTTTATAACGATCTTCGCCACCTCACCGCAGAGTTGGATACCTTAGTTCAGGATTTAAAAAAACGTCCGCAAAAATATCTGAATTTAGGGTTCATTAAATTTTTTTAGTGCTCGAGTCTCAAATTTTTTCATGTCAGAAAATGGCAACCTTTTGGACAGAAAGAAATAAGGTTTCTTCGTAACAACTGCAAGGAAAATTTTTATACAAAAAATGCTTCCCATTGACATTAAAAAAACATCCGAAAATCAGTTGACTATCGTTTGGGACGATGGTCACGAAAGTTCTTTCACAATGAAAATGCTTAGAAAGGAGTGCCCGTGCGCCACCTGCAAAAATGCCCGAAGCAGTCAAAGTCAGGGTTCGCTAAAAGTCCTTTCTCCCGGCGAAATCATCCTGGACAATATTCAAATAAAAGAAGCAGAAATAGTCGGTAGATATGCAGTGCAATTCACCTGGAGTGACGGACATCATGAAGGGATTTACGCTTTCGACATGTTACGTGAATTGTGTGAGTGCGAGGCATGTAAATATGAAAGCAAAATAGTTTGACTTCTGCTTTCGAGAGTGAAAACCGAATTGAATATAAAGTTAGTTCGTTGTATATTATAAGACTAAGCAAACCACTTACTCCGCACTGGGGTTTTTTATTTAAATGAACAGGGTATTTATGACTAACCGGAAAAATAGCGATCCCTTAGTCAACTTCAGTTGCAACTTGCATTTTGTTTTTACCGTATCTAAAAAACCATATTTGCTGTTTAAAATTTAGCCTCATCAATGTTAGCACTTGAAACCCAGGATTTAACCAAACGATTTAATCGTGGTAAGATCACCGCACTGGAAGACGTTACACTTTCCGTTAAGGAAGGCGTCATTTTTGGCCTTTTGGGACCAAACGGTGCTGGCAAAACCACTTTAATCAAAATTGTGCTTGGCATTCTTTTTCCAACATCCGGTTCAGCAACAGTTCTGGAACGGCCGATTAATGACATCCAGATAAAAGAGAAGATCGGCTATCTGCCGGAAAACCACCGTTACCCAGATTTTCTCAAAGGCGGTGAAGTACTCGACTATTTTGCACGGTTGTCTGCCGTAGAAAAAAACCGGCTGAAGAAAAATAAAGCCGAGCTTCTGAAACTGGTTAATCTTGAAAAATGGGAAAACACGAAGATTAAAAAATACTCCAAAGGAATGCAGCAGCGGCTGGGATTAGCCCAGGCTATGATGAACGATCCGAACATCCTTTTTCTTGATGAACCCACCGACGGCGTTGACCCGATTGGCAGAAAAGAGATTCGAGAGGTTCTGTTGCATTTCAAGGAGGAAGGAAAAACCATATTTTTAAATTCTCACCTGCTATCTGAAGTCGAAATGATCTGCGATGAAGTGGCAATTCTGGACAAAGGCAAGCTTATTCGCCGCGGTACGGTGGAAGAACTTACCTCACCTTCGAAGACGTTTCGCATTCAAACTTCAAAGGTAACGAAGAATCTGTTAAATGGACTTAAACCACACACGATAGAAATGGATCAACAGAACAGCGCCATTCAGGTAACGGTGGCCAGTCAAAAAAAGCTGAATGCTATTATTGATCATTTGCGGGCAAACGATATCGATATTAAAGGTGTGGTTCCTCACAAACAAAGTCTTGAAGAAAGTTTTATCGAAATCCTGCAGAAAGATATTGTAGAAGAATGAGTCTCACGCAAAGGCGCAAAGCAGTCCTGAGCAACGCCGAAGGGACGCAGAGAACACGCCAAGGTATTTTGACTTCAAACAATTTAGCATTTATGACTGAGAATGAATTGTCTTTTGAGATTATTGGAGCACCTTATTGAAGTTCATCGCGTGTTGGGTCCCGGGCTTCTGGAATCTGCTTATGAAGAGTGTCTTTGCTATGAACTGCAACAAAAGAAATTTCACATCGAACAGCAATTTTGACTACCGATGCGATATAAGGATACCATTGTAAAAGAAAAAATGTATCGTTTGGATATTTGGGTCGATAGAAAGGTTATTATTGATGTTAAATCAGTGGAGCAAATGCTTCCCGTTCAATGCGAAACAAGTTTTGACATACTTGCAACAGACCAAAAGCAAACTTGGCTTGCTTTTGAATTTTAATGTCCCTGTCCATCAAGGATGGTATTCACAGAATTGTAATGGGACTGGAAGAATGATATATATTTATTCTTTGCGTAATCTTAGCGTCTGTGCGTGAATATTCAAAGATGTTCAATTATTCATAAATAGAAAATGAAGCTGCTTTCCAAAATTTTTGCATACACCGCACTTACTTTTCGTGAATCGTTGGCGAAAAAAACTTTCGTGGCGTTTTTCCTGCTTTCGACGATCAACCACATCTTCTTTCTCCTGGCATTAGACGTGGATGTCGTGGATGGCGCCTTCGCCATGGTGCAGATCTTCGGAGAGGACTTGCGCACTAATAAGGCAATTGACGTGCAAGAAATGATCATTGTGATTGAATCATTTATTGCGGTGTTTTTTGCGTTTGCCGGCGGCATTTTCTTTTCGATATTTGCCACCGCGAGTCTCGTTCCCAGCATGCTTGAAAAAGGTAGTATTGAGGTTTTGATATCCAAACCCCTTTCAAGAGCACAGCTTTTCATCGGTCGCTATCTTGGCGCTCAGTCAATCATGGTGTTAAATATTATCTATTTGATTGGCGGCTCCTGGTTAATTTTATCGATAAAAACGGGGGTCTGGTATTTCCCTTACCTCTATGCCATTCCTATGGTGATCGTCTCTTTTGTTTTTATGTACACTCTAATGGCTTTCGTGGGCCTGGTTTCGAGAAGCACAGGTGTTACAATAATGATCGCCTACTCTGCCATACTATTTAGTGCCATATTTACACCCAATAAAGACCGGTTTTATGCCTTGCTTTCAAAAAAGATATACTACTTTTTGGAAAGTATTTATCACGTTCTGCCCAAAACCTATGACATGGGATTTATAACATTTTCTTTGGTTGGCGGGAAACCTTTCGACGGCTGGACGGCACTTTGGACATCCGCAATTGCCGCAACCGTTATGCTCGCAGTTTCTATTGGTATTTTTTCTAAAAAAGATTTTTAAAAACATTGGAGGTATTATGATGAAAAAAGCTTATATACCAATTCTATTGTTAATCTTAATTTTCTCGACAGCATGCTCAGGTGGAGAGGGGCCTCGGGAAGTATCCGCTGTGACCTCACCCGCAAAATCAACCGACTATTTATCTTTAATGCCTGAAGAAACGAATATCCTTTTTTATGCAAATATTAAAAGCATAAAACAAACCTCTTTTGGTGAAGAGTTAAGCGCTCGGTTTGAAGACGAGATAAGAGTTAAACGGGACGACCGGGAATACCGCGACTTTTTAGAAGCCACCGGAGTGAATCCTGAAAAGGATATTTACGAACTGTGGTTCGGAAGCACGGGTGGGGACAGGCGCGATAATGTTGGCGGCGCCATCGTTCGCGGCAAGTTTGACGAGAAAAAAATTGTCGAATATATTGAGGAAGAGCGCTATCACCGGCTTCGGCAAAATACCTACCGGGGTCATAAAATTTACACCCTTGAAGATAGTTATCGTAGTAGAAACGATGGCAGCGAGTTTACTTTCCTGAATTCAGAAACAGTCGCAATTGGAGATGGAGAATGGTTAAAGAATGTTATCGATCTGTCTAAAGACGGCGGCAAAAACGTGCTGAGCAATAAAGCCATGGCGCGCTTCATCGATGAGGTTCCGAGCAAGGACCAATTATGGGCGGTCATAAATTTGAATGAAATGACTGACGGATGGACGCAAAAAATTCGTGAGCAGGGCTCTACTTTTAAGGGGACAAAATCAATCGAAAATATGCAGTCTCTAATCTTTCACACCCGGGTCGACAAAGATGCCAAACTTTTCATCAAGGGAGACTTCGGAACGGCGGAAGAAGCAGAACTGCTTGCGGAAACGCTGAATGGTTTCAAAGCGATGGCGAAGCTCATGGTCTTAGACGACAAAGAAGCTATCGATATGTTAAACGGCATCAAAATAAAATCCGACGGTTCGATGATTCATATCAACACCACGGTTGACAAGAATTTCTTTGATAAAGTTGATGAGAAGCGCAAGAAATTTGGCGGCGGGCCGGTGAAATTGCTTTAAGAATAACATTTCGCAGAGAAAAAAAGGCCGCTTTCGAAGCGGCCTTTTTTATTTTGTCATTTGACATTTCGAATGCTTTTAAATAAATTGGAGATGGGAAAAAAAGTCAAACTAGTAGTGTGATCTCTAAATATCATCCGCAATGTGGATAATAGTGTTCTCGTGTTTGTGTGTTCAGGTACTAATATCTTGAAATTAACCTGCATTATTCATAAAATTTCACCACAGAGGCACTAAGCCTGTCCTGAGTGTAGCCGAAGGGACACAGAGAAATAAAAAATTATAAAGAGAGCGTGTTCAAAACAAAGTTTTTGAAATCGAAATTGATTACGCTGACATATGTTCAATATCTCCAATATAATCAAACCTCTGTGCCTTTGTGTCTCTGTGGTTCATGAATTATTAAGTTAACCATTGTTCGGTCCGAAGCAAATAATTTTGAAAAAAACTAGCCAAACAAGACTTTTAGTATTTCTTCTTCTGGTAGTAGCAATAGCTTGTTCGGAGAATTTTAGTGACAACCCAGGTCTCAACCAACCACCCAAAACCTTTGTCACGATTTTCTCGAACAACCCATTAAATCCGATAACCAGCAAGGTTACCCTAAATTGGTGGGGCGATGATCCGGATGGTATCGTTGTCGGGTTCATCTACACCTTTGATCCGAATGCCGCCAATGTCCAAACCTGGAGCAACGACACCCCTGACCCCAATTGGACCTTCACTGAGAAAACTCAGGAGACTTTTGTCCTGGTTCTCTCCGGAACAGACACAACATACACCCTTTGGGTGAAGGCGGTTGATGACGAAGGCGCGGCGGACACAGAAGGAGCCATCCAGAGTTTCTCGGTCATCAATTCAAAGCCGATAGTGGAATTTGTAAGTTCCACCGAGGTACCTGACACGACGTTCACTGTAGCGACATTCGTCTGGAGCGCCACGGATTTAGACGGAGACGATACCATCGCCAAGTTTCAGTACGCCCTTGACGACACCGTAGATGAATCAAGTTGGCGTGATCTGGACGCCGGCCAAACCAGTATCACCCTGACGAAAGAAGATGGACTAACGGAGGGAGAGCATGTCTTCTTTCTACGAGCGGAGGACGTTGCCGGTGCGACCAGCGAAATAATCCGCATGCCTGCAGACGAAAACGATATCTGGTTCGTTCGTGAGCCTAAAAGCGATTTTCTGCTTATTGACGACTATAATGTCGCTGACAACACGGACGGGTTCATGAAGTCAACAGTTGAAGCGCTGGGCGGGCCCGTAGATGTGTGGGATATCAAGAGGAATTCGGGCGAATTGGAACCACCCC
>LKGT01008090.1_pt1 | contig 11819 bp, 13 predicted proteins | sample 503861 | NCBI WGS metagenome assembly LKGT01 (sample SAMN04113194, study PRJNA297058) | marine sediment metagenome | biome: marine benthic biome; feature: marine benthic feature; material: marine sediment; isolation source: sediment sample collected at the water-sediment interface from the South......
CGCGGCCTGCATGTAATAACAACCCTCGATCTGCAGGATTGGCAGCAGAAAGAGCAGCGCGTACACCACCCGTCGGAATTGACTGCATGAAGGTCCTGAAATCTTGATCGAGATCATTTCCGGCATCATTTTGGCCAACCGCGTTTCCCCTAAAAAGCTAGAATCAGCCAATGGAAGTTTACCTTGTTGGCGGTGCTGTTCGGGATGAACAGCTTGGATTGCCTGTCAAAGAACGGGACTGGTGCGTCGTGGGTGCGACGCCCGACGAGCTATTGTCCAAAGGCTATCGTCAGGTTGGCAAAGGCTTTCCGGTTTTTTTGCACCCTGAAACCAACGAAGAATATGCGCTCGCGAGAACCGAGCGAAAGACGGGCGCCGGTTATCACGGCTTCGAATTTCAGACATCGCCTGATGTAACGCTGGAGGCAGATCTTAGTCGTCGCGACCTGACGATCAACGCTATGGCGAGAGATGCCGATGAAAATCTCATCGATCCATTCGACGGTATGGCTGATTTGGAACACAGAGTCCTGCGGCACATATCAGACGCATTTTCCGAAGACCCTGTGCGAATTCTGCGCACCGCCAAATTCAAAGCGCGCTTTGCCGGACTTGGCTTCGAGTTGGCCGGCGAAACGCTCGACATGATGGCACAAATGGTCTCAGATGGTGAAGCAGACTCGCTGCAAGCGGACCGGGTGTGGCAGGAAACCGAGGCGGCGCTCGCGGGTCCGAATCCACATCTGTATTTTCAGGTACTGCGTGACTGCGGCGCACTGGCCGTCGTCTTTCCGGAACTCGACGCGCTATTCGGGGTGCCACAGCCGCCGCAGTGGCACCCCGAGATCGATTGTGGATTACATGCGTTAATGGTTCTCGAGCAGTCCGCGAAACTCAGCGATGATATCGCCGTCAGGTTTGCGGCTTTGGTGCACGATCTCGGTAAAGCCACGACCGCGAAAGAAAATCTGCCCAGCCATCCCGGGCACGAACGCCGTAGCGTTACGCTGGTTAACAAGATGTCTAAACGACTGCCTGTCCCGCGGGCCTGTCGAGAACTGGGCGTCCTGGTTGCCGAGTATCACGCGCACTGCCACCGCGCTTTCGAGCTCAGACCACAGACCATCTTGAAATTGCTCAAGGAAATCGATGCCTTTCGGCGGCCCGAGCGGTTCCGGAAGTTCCTGCTTGCCTGCGAAGCAGATGCCCGCGGCCGCACGGGTTTTGAAGACAAACCATATCCGCAGGCCGCTTATCTCGAACGTGCCGGGAAAGAAGCCGGCAGAGTCAAAGCCGACCAGGCGGCCGACACAGCAACAAACGGGGCAGCCATCGGCGCCGACATAGACAAGAAGCGCCTGGAGGCAATCAAGAAAGTAAAGGCCGAGACTGCGCAGCAGGTTCCCTGATGCGACCACGAGGTTCCATCAGGGAACCATCAGGTGCCGTAAAGGAACCAGAAAAACGAAAAGACGAGCGTACCACCGAAGTTTTCGGAATCGTCGTAGCCAATGCGTAATTCAATGTCGCTGGCATCACTGGCCGGAAAGAGAAATCCCGCACTTACTGAATCGACGCGGCCGCTGTCAATCGCTGTTTGCCTGCTACCGGCTTCCAGGCCCAGTGATCGAAGACCGAACTTGATATCAATACCTGCATCGACCCTGTAATCCAGCAAGCTGTTGGCCAGGCTGAGTCTCGACGCCGCAAGAAAACTCAGATCGGAAATATTCTGCAAGCGCGTCAGGTCGACAGAGTAATCGTAGTTCATGCCGCGCATATGCAGACTGACCCGCTCGCTGGCATCAACTCGAAAACGCAATCCATATCCATCCGCCTCAAATTCGACCTGGCGCCGCTCGAACAGGGGCTCGAGATTAAGCACAAAGTCGAAGTTGCGTTTTTCATAGTCCGCTGACAGCGATATCGACTTCGTTCTCACATAAACTGCCCCGCGAATATCGACGGAATCGAGTATTTCGTCGTCGCCCCAGTACGCTGCACTTATGCGGATGCCGATCGGGTCGAAGTGATGATCAAGCCCGATATCTCCGTATACGGTGTCGAGTCGGCTAATTACACCTTGTGCCCGGGCTTTAGCAGCCGTAACGGAGATCCAGGTTTTTCGCGTAATACCGTAATCAGCAAACGCCGAAAACGACAGACTGTCTGAGGTATCACCTTCGGCACCAAAACCGAGGATAAAGCCGTCTCCGGCAAAGGCGTTGCTGCCGAGCAAAAGCGCCAGCAAAGGGATCTTCCATTGCTTAGACCAGGGCATAAAGAACCACTCCCGCGAGAACGAGCCTGTATATAGCAAACGGCAGAAGACCGATCACGTTGACAAACCTCATGAAGAAATCGATGCTGAGATAAGCCACTACAGCCGAAATCGTCACGCCGATCGCCAGCTGCGCCCAGGCGAATTGTGTCTCTTCAACGAACAACATCGACGATTCGAACGCGGCTGCAAGCATGATGACCGGTGCTGATAACAAAAAAGAAAAGCGTGCTGCATCCTGCCTCTGGAAACCGAGCATCATCGCTGCGCTGATCGTAACGCCCGAGCGAGACGTTCCCGGTACGAGTGCCAATGCCTGGGCGATGCCGATAATGATGGCGTCCTTTAGTCGCACAGTCGCAAAGATTCGTTGCTGCCTGCCGAGGCGATCAGCCAATGCCATCAATACACCGTAGCCAGACAGTGTGAACACAATGACGACCGGGTTCCTGAGGTTGGCCTCGATCCAGCCAGCGAATAGCAGGCCGGTTATGGCAGCCGGGATAGTGCCAATCATGATGTATAAGGCCATCCGCGACTCCGGTGACCCGCCGCTGCCGCACAGGAGTCGCACACCACCGGCGATGAGTCCCGCCAGGTCCTTACGGAAATAGACGCAGACTGCTGCGAGAGACCCTAAATGTACGGCAACGTCGAAAATCAGGCCCTGATCGGTCCAGCCGAATATGGCGGGCACGAGCACCAAATGGCCCGAACTCGAAATCGGCAGGGATTCGGTCAACCCCTGCACGATCGCCAGCACGATCGTCTGTAGCCAGCTCACAGCAAGGCTCCGACTGACGGTGCGGCGGTCACAGTGTGTGTGCCCTGTCGGCGCTGCTAAACGCTGTCACGCCGGTCAACTCCCCGCTACCCAAGCCGATGCATTTGAAGTTCTCGCCCATTTCGTCGGGCAGGGTAAGTAATTTGACCTGTTTCGACAATTCGAGCTGGTCGGCGACGGGCAAATCGGCGATGCCGGCCAACTCGTGTTCCAGACCACCGTTGATCAGAAACTGTGCCTGTGTGACGTAACCCGCAACGTCGAGCCCGTGGTCCACTGCCGACTCGGCAACTGCCGTGAAATCAACCCAGCTGGTCAAGTCCTGAATACCCGGATAAATAAGCGGCTCATTGTGCGCGTGATGCCGAAAGTGACATCGCAACCAACCCTGATTGCGCTCGCGGGAATAATATTCCCGGCGGGATACGCCATAGTCGAACAGGAGTACAAGGCCCTGGTCCAGGCACTTCGCAATCTGTCCAATCCAGTCAGGCAACCCAAGGGATATCTCGGACTGGTAACCCGGCGGCAAAGCCTCGCCAATATCCGTCTCTATCTTTTCTACCGCCATCGCCAGTATTTCAGGTGCCGGTTTTCTGCTCCAGTCAAAGTCCGTTTCGTTGGCGGTGACGTGCATCTGAAGTACGGCAGCCTCTGTACGTTCGAATCGCTCGACAGGTAGCGCATCAGCCACTTCGTTAGCGATCACGACGCCCGCGAACTTCTCGGGTAATTTGCTTAGCCATTCGACCCTTGGAAGCAAGTCAGGCAATTCTTCACCGATCAATTCTTCCTGCCTGGCTTTGAGATCGGCTGAAATTTCGAGAATCAGGTATCGCTCCGGCGGCGATTTCAGATCAGTCAATTTTCGCAGGATGTCGACGGCGAGCCGGCCACTACCGGCACCCAGTTCCAGTATTTTTCCTCTTTCCAGCTGTTTGAGGACCGACGCACATTGTCGCGCTACTACACGGCCGAAGAGCGGCGATACTTCGGGAGCCGTTACGAAGTCGCCGGTCTCGCCAAATTTTGTCGTACCGACGTTGTAGTAACCGAGGCCCGGCGAATAGAGCGCAAGATGCATGAACTGTGCAAAGCTGATGCTCCCACCGGCTTCATCAATCGCCTGTCTGATCGATTCACAAACTTTTTTGCAATGTGCCAGGCTGTCGTCATCCGGTCTCGGTAAACGGCTAATCATCTGTCGTCCGTGTTGCATGTTGCTTATGATGTCCTTAACAATGTCTATGGTTTAGTGACGGCAAAGTGGCCAAAATGTCTAAAGCAGATACCCGGACTCTCGACGGCACCTGTGCGCTGATCACTGGCGCAGCCAAAAGAATCGGCGCCGTAATCACCGAGCGCCTGCACGAGGCCGGCGTCAGCGTCGCCATTCATTATCGCAGTTCCGCCGCCGACGCAAAGGAACTCTGCAGCCGTTTGAATGATGCGCGGCCCGATTCGGCAAAAATCTTTGCTGCCGACCTGAATGATACGGCCGGTTTAGGCGACCTCGTGGAATCAGTCATTGATTGGGGAGGCCGTCTCGATATCCTGATAAACAACGCAGCGTCGTTTTACCCGACACCGATCGGCAGTATTTCGGCATCCCAATGGGATGATATGATCGGCGCTAACCTGAAAGCGCCGCTTTTTCTGTCTCAGTCCGCATGGCCACATCTCAAATCCAGTCAGGGCGTTATCATTAATATGCTGGATATTCATGCCGGGCGGCCATTACGGGATCACGCCGTGTATACCTTAACGAAGGCTGGCCTCTCCGCGCTTACGCGATCTCTGGCAAAAGACATGGCCCCAGAGGTCCGTGTAAACGGCGTGGCGCCCGGCGCCATCCTGTGGCCCAAGGAAGGCATTAGCGAGTCAATCAAGAAAAGTATCGTGGGTCAGATTCCGCTAAAGCGGCCGGGCGATCCAGACGATATCGCCGCTTGCGTGCTCTATCTCGTTCGCGATGCCGATTATGTGACCGGACAGATCATTGTGGTCGACGGTGGCCGCAGTATCGGATGGTAACCGGGACAGACCCCGGGTCTGTCCCCGACTAGAATGCCCCGGCAAGTAGTGTCTGGCCGCTTGTTACAAAATAACGCCTGCCGGCGTTATTGGATGACGGCCTGCGTCAAATTTGTCCCAGTGGTCCTGGTAGCTTTGACGTGTTTCAGGATGCAAAAGTTTCGGCGCAATCTCGGCCAATGGGCCCAGCACGAAACTGAAGCGCAGTACATCAGGCCGCGGCAAGCGGATCGGCGGCTCGTCCACGATCAGATCGCCATAGAGCAACAGGTCAATATCGAGCGCTCGCGGCGAATATCCTCGCGCAGACTCGTCCCGGCCGGCCATTCTTTGTATTTCCTCAGCTTGATCGTGGATTTCGCTCGGCGGGAGGCTGGTCTCCAGACCGACGACCATATTGAGGAAATCATCACCGTCGAAGCCGTACGCTTTGCTTCGATACACGGAGGACCGCTCGAGCTGACCAAACCGTGTCTCGAGCTCTCGGAGCGCCAGGCCCAGATTTTTTTGTGGCTCGATGTTGCTGCCGAGACCGAGATAGACAGTTGGCACTTTTTTACTCGTTTTTTTCGCGACGAATCTTTACGCCGACGTCTCTTGCCCCGCGGATTGCGCCCGGCTTGTTCACGCGAACCTCGACCCATGGCACATCGAATTCCTTCAGGACTATTTCGGCGATCCTTTCAGCCAGCGTTTCGACGAGCTGAAAGCTCGATTCAGCAACAAATTGCTGCACGCGTTTGGCAACGAGCTTGTAATCGAGTGTATCGTCTATGCTGTCCGACTCTGCAGCACGCCTGATGTCCCGTCCCATTTCCAGATCGATGCTGACCGTCTGGCGAATCTTCCGTTCCCAGTCCCCGACGCCAACCACGGTCTCGACTCTCAAATCATGCAGAAAAATGGTGTCCATCAATATGGCCTTGTTGGACCACTAGGCCGGGTTTGCCGAGCCGGGCGGTGTTAACGTTTCCAGGGACCATCGAGCGGTCGCGTGAATAGTAGCTGGTTGCGACCCGTCGGCAAGCCTGAGCGCACCGGCGATTGCAATCATCGCGCCGTTGTCCGTACAAAACTCCGGTCGCGGATAATAAACTCGTCCGCCAAACCGCTCGGCCAACTCCTCTCGCAAATGCAAATTAGCGCCTACCCCGCCGGCGACGACGATTCGATCGAGGCTTGTCTGCTTTGCGGCCTGAATAGACCGCGTGACAAGCGTATCAATCGCAGCGCATTGAAATGACGCGGCGATATCGGCCCGCACGTGATCTGTGTTGCCTTGCTCGGCCGATTTTTTGACTTGCAACATCACCGCTGTCTTCAATCCGCTAAAACTGAAATCGAGGCCTGGCCTTTTCAGCATGGGGCGCGGGAATGCGTACGCCTGCGGATCACCGTTTTCCGCGAGCGCCGCCAGCGCCGGCCCGCCCGGGTAATCGAGACCGAGGAGTTTCGCGGTCTTATCAAAAGCCTCGCCGACGGCATCATCGAGGGTCCTGCCAAGCACGTCGTAAAGCCCCAGCCCTTTCACAGCAACGAGCAAGGTGTGGCCGCCGGACACCAGGAGCGCCAGAAACGGGTACGCGGGCGCATCCTCTTCAAGCATTGGCGCGAGCAAATGGCCTTCCATATGATGTATTCGTATGACCGGGCAGCTCCAGGCCAGGCCCAGCCCGTTCGCCAGACCACTACCAACCATCAGCGCACCGACGAGACCGGGCCCGGCCGTATAAGCAACTGCGTCAGGTCGCTCGATGCCGGCGTCCCTGAGCACCTTCTTGATCAGAGGCAGCAAGCGGCGAATATGGTCCCGTGACGCAATTTCGGGCACCACGCCTCCATAAACCTTGTGCAGGTCAATCTGGCTGTGCAGCGCCTGTGCAAGGAGGCCGCGGTCGGAGTCGAAGACCGCAACTCCGGTCTCATCACAACTGGTTTCCAAGCCGAGCACCTTCATAGGCGCCGCATCATACCCCAGGAAACGTCCGGGAATGGGCCTCAATGCTTTGCAATATGCCCCTTCTACAGATAGTATGGTTGGTCGCGTCCCGGCCCCTGTGCCGGGTTTCTTTGTATCTGACCTGATAAATATATTTGTATGCCGAGTGTCCGAATAAAAGAAAATGAGTATTTCGACGCCGCCCTGCGTCGGTTCAAGCGCGCCTGCGAAAAAGCGGGGGTGCTGACCGAGCTCCGCCGTCGTGAGTTTTACGAGAAGCCAACCCAGGAACGCAAACGTAAGAAGGCGGCAGCTGTGAAGCGCCATTTGAAGCGCTTATCCCGCGAGACCTCAAAGCGGAAGCGCCTCTACTAATCACCGGTCCGTTTCCCGAACTTGGCTCGCGGAAACCGACTGCAGCAGGCCCGGTATGACGCTCAAGGCCCAGATCTCGGAAGACATGAAAAGCACCATGAAAGCCGGTGACAAAGACCGGCTAAAAGTGCTGCGCCTGATGCGTGCCGCAATACAGCAAATCGAAGTTGACAAGCGAATCGAGCTCGACGATTCCGCTGTGCTGGGCGTGCTCGACAAGATGGTGAAACAACGTCGCGACTCGATCACTCAGTTCAAAAATGGCGGCCGCGAGGACCTTGCCGACATCGAGCTTGCCGAAATCGCCGTATTGGAAACCTATCTCCCCGAGCAGCTTGGCGAGGCGGAGCTCGACAAGATTATCGACCAGGCGATCAAAGACAGCGGCGCCGAGAGCATACGGGACATGGGCAAGGTTATGGGTCAGATCAAGGCGAAGGCCGCCGGGCGTGCCGACATGGGCGCGGTGAGCGCCAAGGTAAAAGAACGTCTCGGTGCCGCCTGAACGCGCCGGGATCTGCCAGGCAAGATAAAGTGGCGTTACCGGTGTCTTTAGCTATTCTTTAGGCAGTTTGGTCAAATTGGCAACCAGTCCCGGACAATTAACAAAGAGAATCGGGGTGGCTAAAGGCCCCGGCAACGAGAGTATCCGTTAACAGAGCAAATGAGCGGCTTAATTCCCCAGCATTTCATTGACGATCTGATTGCTCGCGCCGATATCACAGAGGTATTAGGCAAGCGCATTCAGCTCAAGAAAGCCGGGCGCGAGTTTAAGGCGAACTGTCCGTTCCATGATGAGAAAACGCCGTCCTTTACCGTGAGTCCGGCCAAGGGTTTCTATCACTGCTTCGGTTGCGGCGCCCATGGCACGGCGCTCAGTTTCCTGATGGAATACGACCATATGAGCTTCGTTGAGGCAGTCGAGAGCCTCGCCGGCTCGATGGGCATGGAAGTGCCGCGGGATGAAAGTCAGCGTCCGGCCCATCGTTACGACGAATTGTTCGAGCTGCTCACAAAAGTGGAGCGTTACTACCAGGCCAATCTCAGCAACAACGATGCTGCCGAGGCATATCTGCAGGCCCGTGGCATTGACGGCGCCACCGCGAAWCGATTCGGCATCGGTTACGCATCGGCTGGCTGGAGCRCTGTGCTCGACAAATTCGGYAAATCWAASGAAWTRATYGAGCGCTTGCTYGCCGTYGGYCTSGTYATYCGYAARGATAACGCCRGTCACTACGATCGGTTCCGCGACCGCATCATRTTCCCGATACGGGATGCAAGAGGYCGGTGCATCGGTTTCGGCGGCCGCGTCATCGGCGACCAGGAACCCAAGTATCTCAACTCYCCCGAAACAGTGCTGTTTCACAARGGCCGCGAACTGTACGGCCTGTACGAGGCSCGTCAGGCCATACGCAATATCGAAATGCTCGTKGTCGTCGAGGGCTATATGGACGTSGTCGGCCTGGCACGWCACGGCATCGARTTCGCCGTCGCCACGCTCGGYACGGCCACGAGCGATGATCACCTGACYCGCCTGTTCCGTTTGACCGAGGMAGTAAYTTTCTGYTTCGATGGCGAYAGTGCRGGCCGGGCRGCGGCGTGGCGGGCRCTCGAARCTACCCTGCCCCAGATTCGSGAGGGCCGCCAGATTCGCTTCGTRTTCCTGCCCGAGGGCCAGGATCCGGATTCWTTTRTACGKGACAATRGCGCCAARGCRTTCGAGGGGGCCCTCGCYGMAGGGGTGCCGCTATCTGATTTCCTGGTACRAGAGCTGGCRCTKAAGGTCGACATGGATTCTGTCGATGGTCGGGCRAGACTGGCCGAGCTGGCRAAACCGCTSGTRCAACGTATTCCGCAAGGCGTCTATCGCGAGCTYCTRACCGAGCGRCTCGCCGAARCCGTCGGCCTGTCGGCWKCGAAGCTSSATRCRTTGTTTTCAAAGGACCRGGAAACAGGCCGGGGACAWCGYTMTGCRAGGGGAATCGCCGGCATTCGCAGCGYAAGATCRYMACTCCAGTCCGGCGTTRGCAARCCCTCGGTCGTKCGGCGGGCAATTACCCTTTTGCTRAATAATCCYSAAGCCGGCCWGGMRCTGGACGYCGAAAAACTCGCMGGCGTSACCARGCCCGGKACGGATTTGTTGCGAGAACTTATTGAAACAGTGCAGGCCGAMCCCAAWWTRACRACAGCCGGCATCCTGGAACGTTGGCGAAACCAGGAAGAGGGCCGGCATCTGGGCAAACTCGCTGCCGTCGAAGTGCCCGATGACGAGGATTTCGACGCATCGGCCGAGCTCGAAGAAAGTCTGGCTCAGCTGGCTGCTTACCGGCAGCGTGAACGAATGGATAATTTGGTTAAAAAAGAAGGGCTTAGCTCACTCTCGGACGCCGAGCGTGCAGAACTCAGGGAACATCGCCGCGGCCCTGAAATGAGTGGCTCAGAGCTAGATTAGACTCAGTCAAGACAGTATAATTACTCGTTTGCATTTTTAACATGGAGGACGGGACATCTTGAGCGACAAACGTGCGACGGTGACCGGCAACAAGCAGGCACGACAACTTAAGGATTTGATCGCCCGCGGCAAGGAGCAAGGCTACCTGACCTACACCGAGGTCAATGATCATCTGCCTAACGACATAGTTGACCCCGAGCAGATCGAAGATATCGTCAATATGATTAACGACATGGGCATCGCGGTGCATGAGAAAGCGCCGGATGCCGAGTCACTGTTGTTATCTGACGCGGCAGTCTCCAATGACGACGATGCCGCTGAGGCGGCCGAAGCGGCATTGGCCAGTGTCGACGCTGAATTTGGGCGAACAACCGATCCGGTTCGAATGTACATGCGCGAAATGGGTACAGTTGAGCTCTTGACGCGCCAGGGTGAGATTGAAATCGCCAAGCGCATCGAAGACGGGCTCAACCAGGTCAAGTACTCCATGGCGCACTTCCCGCCGACGATGGAAAAACTGCTTGAAGTTTATGAGGCAGTGTCCGCCGGTAATACCCGCATGCAGGATTTCGTTGTCGGCTTCATCGACCCAAATGCGCCGGACGAGATCAAATCGCCAGTCACGAAATCGGATAATGATGACAAGAGCGACGACGACGAAGTCGTCGACACAGGACCGGATCCTGCAGAAGTTACTTCCCGGTTGAAAGCCATTCGACGCAAGTACAACAAAACGCTGACATTACTCGAGAAGAACGGCAGCGCCGACAAGAAGACGATCAAGGTCCGTGCCGACCTCGCCGACAAGCTCATGGAACTAAAGCTCTCGCCCAAAATGTTCGATGCCCTCGTTCGCMAMYTGCGYGRCKCGGTCTCRGTCATTCGTACKCAGGAACGGCAGGTCATGCAGATYTGYGTTCGYGAYGCGGGTATGCCGARGAAAGATTTTYTGGCGAGYTTCCCGRASYGCGAGACSGATCTCAAGTGGATCGARAAACATATTCGYGCCAAGCGCAAACATTCGTCGACTCTGGCCAAACTCNNAGAGANNMCGTGYTRCGAKCACAACGCAAGCTGSYMGYTGTCGAGACGCWKACRAAYCTCAASATYGCCGAGATCAARSAGATCAACCGRCAARTGTCKATCGGTGARGCCAAGGCYCGSCGGGCGAAAAAGGAAATGGYGGAAGCRAAYCTKCGMCTCGTTATCTCGATYGCAAAGAAATACACGAACCGCGGCMTGCAATTCCTSGACCTGATTCAGGARGGCAAYATCGGCYTGATGAAAGCCGTCGAYAAATTYGAATACCGSCGYGGYTACAAGTTCTCGACMTAYGCGACCTGGTGGATCCGYCAGGCARTYACACGCTCGATCGCBGAYCAGGSGCGCACGATYCGYATYCCGGTRCAYATGATYGAAACGATCAACAARCTGAACCGTRTCTCYCRCCRGATGCTTCAGGAGATGGGCCGBGARCCSCTSCCGGAYGAGCTGGCCGAGCGCATGGAGATRCCKGARGACAAGGTCCGCAAGGTKCTGRAGATCGCCAARSAWMCGATMTCCATGGAGACRCCRATYGRCGAYRAYGARGAYTCMCATCTCGGAGACTTCATCGAGGACCAGACCGTGCATTCTCCGGTCGATTCGGCAACATCGGAAAGCCTGAAGGAGACCACGCAATTTGTGCTGGCCGGATTGACGCCGAGGGAAGCAAACATCCTCAGAATGCGTTTCGGTATCGATATGAAYACCGACCATACSCTSGAGGAAGTCGGCAAGCAGTTCGVYGTYACGCGTGARCGMATTCGTCAGATCSAAGCSAAGKCACTTCGCAAGYTGCGYCAYCCRACTCGKGCGGACCAGCTCCGATGYTTCCTYKTAGAGGATTRACYTTCAGCWAWTACTRWACRDTCATGRCCYTTCTGRTCAVCGCRKRYCGSDSASMGTCKWGTMG
>LKGT01003701.1_pt1 | contig 11817 bp, 16 predicted proteins | sample 503861 | NCBI WGS metagenome assembly LKGT01 (sample SAMN04113194, study PRJNA297058) | marine sediment metagenome | biome: marine benthic biome; feature: marine benthic feature; material: marine sediment; isolation source: sediment sample collected at the water-sediment interface from the South......
TTACATCACGTTCTTTTAATTTAATTAACATACTATCTAATTTTGAAATTTGTAATTTCAATTTTTTAATTGCAATTTGGATTCGAGGTTTAAGGGCACCTTTTGGTTTAATTACATCATTAATTTTCTCAGTAATTCCAGATTGTGGTTGTTTAGACCATTTATCTTGAAGTTGGGTCAATATTATCGGTATTAGAGTTAATACTTAATTTCGGGTGTAAAGATTGATTCACATTAAGCCAAATTTCACTAACAAAAATTAATTCAAGGTATATCGATAAAAGATTCATAGGCGTAGTTAGAGATTTATTTTTATAATAATACGAATATTTTATCCAAATGAAAAAAATATTTCTAGTCATTCCTATCATCATTTTAATAATAGTGATTTTTGCTGCAAGTTCTCAACCTGATCAATCAGATAAAAAAAATGAACCCTTCTTTCATGTCACTCTAGCTGATCCTAAACAATATGAAAATGGAATTTATTCTAGTACATTTGTTTTAGAAAAAGGAGATTATAGCTTCAGATTCGTACCCAATGGTGATAGTCCCCAAGATCTTACAATATCAATAGAAGGGGATAGTTTTGAGTTTTCTGAGAATTTTAAATTAAAAGGAACAATACATGAGACAGAAATTTCTGAATATTATACTTGGGATTATGAAGGAGAAAAATTAATTCATATTCCAAATAAAAAAGAAATATCCATTCAGATTGATCCTAATGGTAATGTAAAGGGGAGTGTATCTGTTGACATTATCAAAAATTCTTGAAGAGCCACATCAATCTTATTTTTACCATCTATTGATTCTTCTTGTACCAGTGGAGCAATCCTTGCTGTCGATGGAGGACAACCAACTAAGTAAATTCACATGAGTTTAATATTGCTCAAAATGTAGAAAGAATAATGAAAGACAAAAAGGCAAAGGCAAAATTGTATATTTTACTAGGTATTATTTGGGTTATTATCACCTTACCGTTGCCTTGGATTATTAATAATCCAAGGCAACGGTAAGGTGATAATAACCCAAATAATACCTAGTAAAATATACAATTTTGCCTTTGCCTTTTTGTCTTTCATTATTCTTTCTACATTTTGAGCAATATTAAACTCATGTGAATTTACTTAGTTGGTTGTCCTCCATCGACAGCAAGGATTGCTCCAGTGGTCCAAGAAGAATCAGCAGATGCTAAAAATAAGATTGATGTGGCTCTTCAAGAATTTTTGATAATGTCAACAGATACACTCCCCTTTACATTACCATTAGGATCAATCTGAATGGATATTTCTTTTTGATTTGGAATATGAATTAATTTTTCTCCTTCATAATCCCAAGTATAATATTCAGAAATTTCTGTCTCATGTATTGTTCCTTTTAATTTAAAATTCTCAGAAAACTCAAAACTATCCCCTTCTATTGATATTGTAAGATCTTGGGGACTATCACCATTGGGTACGAATCTGAAGCTATAATCTCCTTTTTCTAAAACGAATGTACTAGAATAAATTCCATTTTCATATTGTTTAGGATCAGCTAGAGTGATATGAAAGAAGGGTTCATTTTTTTTATCTGATTGATCAGGTTGAGAACTTGCAGCAAAAATCATTATTATTAAAATGATGATAGGAATGACTAGAAATATTTTTTTCATTTGGATAAAATATTCGTATTATTATAAAAATAAATCTCTAACTACGCCTATGAATCTTTTATCGATTTACCTTGAATCAATTTTTGTTAGTGAAATTTGGCGTACTGTGAATCAATCTTTACACCCGAAATTAAGTATAAACTCTAATACCGATAATATTGACCCAACTTCAAGATAAATGGTCTAAACAACCACAACCTGGAATTACTGAYAAAATTAATGATGTAATTAAACCAAAAGGTGCCCTTAAACCTCGAATCCAAATYGCAATTAAAAAATTGAAATTACAAATTTCAAAATTAGATAGTATGTTAATTAAATTAAAAGAACGTGATGCAAAAATTTTTCAAAGAATTGTAGAGGCAACAAAACAACATGATACTCAAACAACCAAAGTCTTATCAAATGAATTAGCTGAAATCAGAAAAGTTACTAAGATTTTAAGCGGTGCAAGGATAGCCTTAGAACGAATAGAATTACGGTTGACCACTACAAGTGACATTGGAGATACTGTACTAACTATAATGCCAACAATGGGGTTAATGAAAAACCTAAAATCTTCACTTGGAAAAATAATGCCTGGTGCAGAACAAGAGATTAGTCAAATGGCAGAAATGTTGGGTGGATTTATGACTGAAAGTTTCTCAGGCGATGGTGCTTTTGGTATTGATGATTCAACAAATATAGAATCAGAGAAAATTCTGCAAGAAGCAACGGCAGTTGCAGAAAACTCTACTGGAGATTTATTTCCCTCTGTTCCAACATCAACCACATCAACTATACCTTCATCAAAATTTCTTTAAGAATTAATTTTCCTGCATTAACTTTCTAGAGATTCTCTAGATTCTTTAATTTTCTTAACTCTAATTCCCTCATCGCCTACAATCTTATCTATTCCAGACAATTTATCCCTTAAACTATTAATCAAAGATCCTACTTCATCAGCTTCGTTTTCTACCTCTTGTCTTTTGCGAGTTAACTTCTTAATTCCTTGATTTTCTTCATCAATGTAATCACTTACCTTTTCTAATTTTTCCTTTAAATTTTTAATATCAACAGATTCTTGCTCTATATCCTTTTCTAAACCAGTTCTCTTATCCTTCAAATTTTTTATCATTAAACCAACATAATCAATTGCCTCATCTAATTTTGCACGTTTATCCATTAGGTCTCCAATTCCTATTTCACTCGATTTTTCTGAAAATGAAGATTCTACCTTGGTCTCTTCCTCTACTGATCCTACCTTGGTCTCCTCTTCAGGTTTCTCTTCTACCATCTCTCCTCCCTCTTGCTTCTTGAAACTATCAAACATTTTATAATTTATTTGGAAAATAAGAATAAAAAGTTGTTACGTATTCTCAAAACTGACCCAGTGAATGATTTTTTGTTCAAAAAAAAAGAAAAATTGGCTATTATTCCACTAAAACTGAAATTCTAACCTTTTGATTACAATCAATAGAATTTACTGAATCTGAGGTTTGATTTCCAAACTGCAGAATTTTGATATTTTGACTAGTTTCAGGACTCTGAGATGTATTCATAGATGCAATGGCAAATATGTTCTCCTTGTCCGATTCTATCATTTTCCCAGAAAAAATGACTTTAAAATTGAGATCTTCACTAGAGAAATTTTTGCCTATTCCCGGACTGGAATTATTCAAATTTCCTCTGGATTGAAGATCCGACTCTCCTTTGGTTAAATTCATAGATCCATTTATTGAAATCCTCCAAAATTTCTCCCCATCCTTAGAGACTTTTCCATCAAAAAGAACTATTCCTGAATCATATGCTTTGTAATTAACATATGACCATCCAGATGTCCCTTCCAAAGAAAGAATTCTATTCATATCCCTTTCTGTAGTATCTTCTGGTAAAGCAAACTGTCTTACCTCCAACTTCCCATTTACCACTTTTTCAGTAAGAATCACTCCAAGTCTCTCTTTTTGAGTCTCCATTAGTTCAAGATTCTCTCCACTTTCTGCATTAGAGTAGGTAACGCCCAATTGTGCTGTTGATAACATTACCAAAATTGCTACCACTCTGAAAGTTTTATTATAGAATTTTTCCATCGCTGAATGGTATTTCAAATGATAGTTTAGGAATGGTAATGAAACGTCCTGTTCTTTATATACAAAAAATCGTAAAGACGCGATAAAAAAGGATAAAAATCCAAAAATTTTACAAAAATTCTTTTTTTTATTTTTTTTCAAAAATTAGTAAATTTTGTCTCCAAATTCTAGGTACAAAAAATATTGTAAATTTTCTCGCTAAAACAAAAACTAACAAAATTAACAAGTTTTGGAGATGACTTTGGTGTTCCGCTTTGTGTTCCGCTATGAGGTTTCAAAATGTTCCTCATAAACAAACAAATTCTATACTATAGCATGTCAAAACAACAATACAGATCCGAAATGGGCATAATGGGTGATATCCTAGACGTTACCGCAAATGGTGGACGTGATGGAATCATTATATCTGCAATATCCCGCAAAGCCAACCTATCTCACTATGCAGTACTAGACAAATGTGAGAAATTGGTAGAAGCTGGRCTAGTCAATTCAGTCAAAAACGATAGAAATAGAGTCTTTTTGATAACCGAAAAAGGACTTCAATTTTTCCAGGAATTCAAGAGATTYCAGGGACTCGTTGAAAGCATGAATTTAAGGTATTAACCATTGAATCCCGAAATYGYACCATTTCATACGAAAGAATCTCTTGTAGAAGATGGAATGCTTTTTGTAAGGACTGAAAGTATCCTCAATACGATGATTARGACTCCACTAATACTGGCTGGCTTAATCGTTGCAGCGATTGGAATGCCAATTCAGACCTCATTCAGCTCTACTAGAACCCTAGAACTAACCATGTATTCAGATGGTTCTACACACRTATTTACTCAAATAGATGTAGATGCCMTRTTACCTGATTTTGAGCTCGATTTRTTCGGYCCATCAGTTGATAATTTTGTCGCAGTAGGAGARGAYGGATTTCTGTTATCCGSTGAGATAATGGGAAATAAAACTACTATCGATACTTTTGGTTCATCTAGCATTACTATTGATTATGATATTCATGACTTGATTTCAAAAGAAGGGAGAGTTTGGACTTTCWYATTTGATGCYCCATCTGATTTTACTCTACTWTTRCCAACAAACTCCATWATTGTTGGAATGAGTACCATTCCYAAGAATATGGAAATAWTDGACGAACAAACTAAATTAGAATTATYWTCTGGTGTAAYKGAGATAAATTACATACTTGGCACACCCCAAAMCCCAATTGATCCCCCTACAACCAATCTAACTAGTCCAGAAGATTATACCATCCCCATCATTTTAGGTGGAATWATYRTAGYTGGATTAGCAGGAGYATCTATAATCATAAAGAGGAATAAATCAAAATCAATTCAAACTGAAATTATTTCCRAAAAAYCAACTGAAGAAAAATWYGCTGAYCCACAYGCYATCTTTGATTTCAGACCTGATATGCGCGAGGATGATAAAAAAATTATCCAGTTTATTTCTGAAAATGGYGGTCGTGTTTTTGAAAGTGARTTAAGAAAAAAATTTCTTCAACCCCGAACAACTATGTGGAGAGCTGTAAAACGATTAGAAAGATTAGGGGTAATTGAAATCGATAAAAAAGATTTGCAAAACCGGGTAACTTTAAAGAAAAATTTGGAGGAAGAAGAATGAAAACTATYRCAATTATTGGAATYTTGATTTTAACTGTTAGTTTGGTTTTTGGAGGCATGACAAAYACCGTCTTGGCTCAAGAAGATCCTTCGATTTTAACTAAAATAGCTAAACGTGCACAAGACCAAATTCTAATTCAAATATYAAATGATYCACCAAAAGAAATACTGAAATTATTTGAAGAKGGAAAAAAAGAAGTTGAGGCTATAGAAGAATCTCTCWTAACAAATGACTTGACATCAGCTAAAGAGCATTTTCTCTCAGCAATGAGGATATTCACTGAAATTTCACGACAGTCAGCTACCACTCAATTCTCTCACACTGAAACCAMTACAACTCAAACCACACAACTTAATCCTTCAAATGATCTACTTAGAATGTATAGTTACGTTAACAATCTAAAAGCAATTGCGAAGAATCATAATTCAACAATTGACTTTACTCAATTAAATGGATTATTTGAAATTGCAAGAAATCAAATCAATAGCAATCAATTCAATGAGGCATCACAAACAATTCATGAAATTAAAAAGAGCATAATAGAGATTAACGCAGAACTTCGTCAACAGGCATCACACCAAGAGTCAAACCGTGCTCAGGCATTTGCCCAAAAATATCTAAAGCAACTTGATAGATTAATTGAACTAGCACAAGATACTGGAAAATCTGAAGATATTATTGAAAAGCTAAAAGTTGCTAGGGAAAGTCTTACCTTAGCCACATCTCCTGGTGACATAATCAAACAAGTAAGGAATATCCTATTACTTCAACAACAATTTGAATTATCAGAAAGTAAACTTYTAGAATTAAGGATTATACAAATTGAAAAAACAATACTTGGACTATCTAACTCTGATCAAATAAATTCAGACCCAATAAWAGAAATCARCGAAACACTTCAAACCATTAAAGATCACTTGTCTAAAAGTGAATTTGATCAGGCAAATGAGTTACTTGGATCACTAACRACCATTCTTGAAAAAATTCAAATTTAGTAACAWATTATCATAAACTTCATATACATTTTCTAAACAGAATTGAATATGGCTTCTAAGGAAATTACTGTTGGTGTAGGGGTTCCAATGATTRTAGTYGGTGCTTTAATGGCATGGTTATGGGCTCCATTACAAGTTGAAATGCAAAGTACWGTAGAATTTGTGGGAAGTCTAATWGGAATTTTAGGTGTAGTGTTTTTCGTTTCTGGATTATTCTATACCAAAGAACCAGTAATGCATTAACAAAAGCCCATTGAATAAATAATGAAAAAAAATACAATTATTGCTTGAAAGTTAGGTTATTTGAAATATTTACTTCAGTTGAAGGAGAAGGAATACTTTATGGTACWAAAACTCTTTTTGTAAGATTAGCAGGATGTCCMTTTACTTGYTTCTATTGYGATACTAAAGAATCCTTACCACTTGATTCTGGAAAAGAATACAACATWCAAGAAGCWTGTCAACTAATTGATTCCAATCTTAAAAGYCAAACATACAAGGTAAATTTTACAGGTGGRGATCCATTGATCCAGCATGAAGCCGTAGCTGAACTAGCAAAACACGTTCAAGGTAAAAAAATCCCAACTTATCTTGAATCATCTTGCTTTGATTTGGATAGRTTTAATCATGTTTTGCCATTTATTGACATTGTTAAAATCGAATTTAAAACCAAAGATTCTGAATTTGTTGATTCTAAACATTATGAAAAATTAATTGGAAATGCAATGAATTGTCTTAAATCTTCTGTATCTGCAAAAAAAACAACTTACATCAAAATTGTTGTAAGCTCAAAGACAGAAATAAATGAATTTACTAATTTAGTTACAAGTRTTTTCAATTCTGTTTCAAAGRATCAAATTGATGGTTTCGTAATACAACCAACTTATGGNANAGCAGAACCATCTTTAGACTTGCTTCTAAATCTGTATGATGTAGTTTTTCCATATTTCAAGGACGTTAAGGTTGTRCCTCAATTGCACAAGTTAATAGGCGYYCCATAAAATTAYYGCCACTCTAAAAACTAGATTAGGTTCAAATACTAGAAAAAATTATTTYAGAATATCAAATGGATGAAGAACGCGTAAAAAAACTMATCAGAGAGCTAATCATAGAATTAGGAGAAGATCCYACTCGTGAAGGACTCAAGGRYACCCCAGAAAGGATTGGACAGATGTACAAAGAAATCTTTGGCGGATACGAGTCTGACTCTGAATTATCAGTGCAGTTTTCTGAGGATTCCGACACAGTTGTWGCGCGTGATATTCARTTTTATTCAATGTGTGAGCACCACATGTTACCATTTTTTGGCAAGATCCATATCGCTTATTCTCCAAATGGAAGAGTTTTTGGAATATCAAAACTDGTCAGACTAGTAGAAAAATATTCTAAGAGATTGCAAATTCAAGAACGACTAACAAAGAATATAGCTGATGAATTATTTGCTCAAGGGGTAAAAGGAGTGATGGTAGTAGCTGATGCTGAGCATCTTTGTATGCGAATGAGGGGAGTTAGAAATGATGCTACTTTGACTACATCTGCTTTTAGAGGAATTTATGAAAATAAAGAAGAAAAAGAAAGCATCATGRCTATGATAAGAAAACGYTCCTCAAATACCTCATTTTAGGAACTGAAAAATTAAATATTCAATATTTCACAGGAGTTYATGGTTACTCATGATAATATCCATATTCCAAGTGAATCATTTCCACAATGGATTTGGTATACYATTGAAGCGGTRCTYGTAATTGTAATGTCATTTTTAATTTCTTTYAAGATTGCTGATTCTTTTGAAGTAACACCTCAAGTWGGTAATTGGATTTTAACAGGAACCTTYGGTGCATGTTTTGCAGKATGGTATATTATTATTCGAGGTTTTATTCTCAAAAAGAAAATCCTTRGAAATAGATACTAAYCTTATTTCAAATATTTTGTTTTATCTTTAATTCCAGCTCKTTCAAAAGCAATTTTTCTATTATTACATGACTCACAAAAACCACAATGATATCTTCCACCWKAATAACAACTCCAAGTTTTGAAAATAGATTCMCCAATRGTTTTGAACCCTACTTTTATCAAGTCRCTTTTAGATAGKCCYTCTTTGTAAGGAGACCAGATTTTGATATTTTTTCGTAGACCTGYCTTTATGCCGTCAATTTCYCCTTGATTAAAGGAAGATTCTAATTTTTTTGYAAAAMTTGGTCTACAATCAGGATAGTTCTTATCGCCAGTATGRGCTCCATAAGCTACTAAAGATGCATTTAGAGTAAAAGCCCAAGCAGATGCAATCGAGAGAAAAACTGCATTTCTAATTGGKACAACAATAGAGTAATCAAATTTACTTGGAATCTTTCTTTTTGAGCTAGTTAATACATTTGAATCTCCATACAACTGCTTCATGAAACTAATATCTACAATTTTGTGTTTTTTTAGTCTTAATTTTTTTGCAAAGGATTTTGCAGCAATAATTTCTCTATTAGCCTTTTGACCATAGGAAAATGAAATTCCATAWAGCTCATATTTTGGTTTTAAATAACAYGCAACACAAACMGAATCTATTCCDCCACTATATACTATAACTGCCTTTTTCATAGATTTACCTYCAAATTATTTTTTAATDGAAACACCAATACTTGGTTTACAAATAATAGTCTGRCATTTCGTTTTAGCAGATTTAAATCCTTTAGTCATAGCTAGACTGATTTTCTTTAGATCDCCAGAACTTTTTGAAAAGGCAATAACTGAAGGACCTGCTCCACTAATTGTCACTCCAAAGGCACCAGCTTTTAATGCATTTTCTTTAACCTTTGCAAATCCAGGTATCATGTGTTGTCTTGCAGGTTCTACTATCACATCTCTTATTGATTTTCCAATTAATTCHGGATCTTTATTCATAAATCCAGCTACAATTGCTGYTGCATTTGATAGATTCGTAATACTATCTTTAAAACTAATTTTTCTTGGAATTACACTCCTTGATACTTTGGTTTTCTTTTTCGGAACTTTAAKTTTGGGAACTGCAATACACATCCTTAGAGTAGTKGGTGGWTCAATTTTGATTATTTCTAARGGATTAGTTTTTACTATTACAAATCCGCCTAATACTGAAGCAGCAACATTATCATAATGAATTGAACCAGCACTGGCTTTTTCACCTATTCCAGCAAATTCTACAAGTGAATTTCCATCTAATCTTAGMTGATACAATTTATCAAAGGCWACTGCAGCGGCTGCAGCTGAGGCAGCACTACTTCCCATACCATAKCCTGGRGGKATATTTTTTTTAATTTTAATTTCAATTCCSTCTTTGRTTTTGAACTTTTTAATCATATTTTTTACAACTAGTCCTGCTGTATTCTTATTGGGATTTGTTGGTATGTCATCTTTAGTTATTATGCTYACTCCTTTTGTCTTCTTTTTTGTTAAAGTAATTTCGTCATAAAATGCATTTATCGCYAACCCAAACACATCAAATCCTGGACCTAAATTTGCYGTGGAAGMGGGYGCTACAACARTAATTTTTGAAGGCATCTAATCTTCTACCTCTTCTCCCAAATTAAGAATTCTGCTTAAGGCTCCTTCTAAATTCACCAWTCCATCACCTGTTACATTTGATATTGGAATTAATCCTTGAGCAAARCCACTAAAATTTAACCCTCGTAAAATATTAGTAGTTAAAGCATARGTTTCACCGTCTGCTTCTTTTGCTATTGCATCTTCTAATGATCTAAGGCTACTTGACCATTGAATRATGTCCYTTAGTTTTGTACCAATAAGRTCTGTTTTGGTGATTACATTAACGGTAGGTAGATTCAGACGTAATTTTATTGAGGTTGCAAGAAGTGCAAGGGAAACAAAATTRAYTGGTGTRGTAATTAGTGAACCATCAAACAGAAAAATACTCATTTTTTCTTCAGCAGTTAGATTTTCTACAATAAATTTACCGCTAGACCTGTAAGCAAATAGTTCTATTTGACCTGGTGTATCCACTAACAAATAATCAGGGTTTACTCTTTCAACCTCATTTCTTATTTCATCAATTTTAGAAGCGATTAGATCACTTGTCATWATTARAGCMCCATTTGGCCCTAAATCATATTTYTTCATTATTGAAACAATATCGACATAATCTCGAACATCAATATCACAGGTATAMGGAATATTCTCAACACCTGGATCCAAGTTCAATATAGCAGCAAATGCACTATTTTGYGTGTAATAATCATATATTTTTGAAGTGAGTAGAGATTTACCAGATCCTGCAGTCCCAGTCAMAAAAATCGTTTTCAATACTTCTTAATTTTCTCTGTTAGCTTATATTTYAAACTRGATGTAGGCAYNNAGAAATTTCAGTCATAAAMTTGKGTCAACTTTCATATTTGAWTCYATAAAAAAWTTTTYAAATGAATTGGAGAATTATTRTAATTCCAGTTACACTTATYCCGATTTTGTTCATTGCGGTACAATTTGATATTAAAATTGAAGATGTTTTGGCTATTGGAGTTTTTCCATTTGTGATGGCAGTTATTGCCATGATGGTAAAATTAGGAATTCAGGGAATAAAATTTGCCTACATTACACGACAATATTTAGGAAAGTTTGATTCCTTTTGGAAATTAGTTGGTGTAAGAATAGGAAGTGAATTTATCAAATTTACAACTCCAATGTTTGTTGGAGCAGAATTTGTAGTAATTTATTATCTCCACAAAAAAGGAGTTCCTGCATCCAAAGCTACATGGATTGCTATTATGGATATAGTAACCGAAGTCTTGGCTGCTGGTTTATTATCTATTATTGCAGGTATTCTTGCCCTAATGAATGGCGCATATGTTGTGGGAGTAATTATTCTAGTCACTAGTATTATTGTAACAGCATTATGGATGGTTATGTTCTTTTTATCATCAAAGCGAATATTTCAACTTCCAAAAGTTATTTCAATTTTAGTAAAGAAGCTTGGAAAAGAAAAAGGCGAAAAATTAGTTGTTAAAACAAATTCTTGGATGGAGGAAGTATGTGTAATGAGCAAAGAAAACTTTAGAACTAGCGAGTCAAGAAAAATATTTGCATCTACATTCATTCTGTCTTTGATTTCTTGGTCATTTTATGGAATATCCTTTATGATAATTGCCTTTGGAACAGGATATGTTTTAGGAATATTTGACTCTATAATGGCAGTAATGGGTGCTAACGCAATTGCCAATTTACCAATTACTGTAGGAGGTTCTGGACTAGCTGAATTTGGTATTTTTGCCTATTTGAATAGTCAAAATCCATTTGATGTACAAATCCAAGAAGGAACTAAGATATGGGATGCAATTATTGGTTGGAGAATTGCTACTTATTACATACCAGTTTTAGTAACGTGGCTTTTACTAGTAAAATTGGCCTTGAGAAAATATAATAAAACTGAAACCACATAGAACCTACATTATATGGATAATTTTTAGATGTTTATACAGCAATTAACTGCAAT
>LKGT01012600.1_pt1 | contig 11799 bp, 12 predicted proteins | sample 503861 | NCBI WGS metagenome assembly LKGT01 (sample SAMN04113194, study PRJNA297058) | marine sediment metagenome | biome: marine benthic biome; feature: marine benthic feature; material: marine sediment; isolation source: sediment sample collected at the water-sediment interface from the South......
CTGATCACCCACACCATGGCGCTCGACGACATCAACGACGCCTTCGACCTGATGCACCGTGGCGAAAGCATCCGAAGCGTCATCATTTTTTGAGAGACGGAGACGGATCGGCGGACTCTTCAGCGGGGAAGGGCGCGGGCGACCCCGGCCGCTACAAACCTAACAGGTCAATGGCTGAAAACGGCCGGGTGTTATTTCACTGCGATCTAAAGATCAGTCACTCAAGACGCCCGCTGCCTTGGCGGTATGAGTCGCAATCGCATCCATCAAGGCCGGCGAAAGGCAATCATAGGTCTCCAGACCCAGTTCTCTCAGCCTTCATTCACAGTATTTCCGCGACCGGTCGCCGTGGAATCGCGAACTCGGCAGGCTGGAACGTCACGTGCCGCCCGTGGCTGACCACCTTGGCGCCGATCTTCACGAGCTTGTCGCGCAGCGTCGTGAGCGACTGGTGTGCCACCCCCTTCGGCAGAGCTAAGGTCCGGCTGTTGGCTATATGCGGAAGTGCCCGAATGCGCGGATTTTCGACCGGTGTTAGCTCTAAAGCCGACATCGGCACCCCGCCGCTGACCCAACTCTCGTTTATGAGGGACACGACTTAGTCGTATTTGATATAGGCGAAGCGCTGGTCTCCGGGCGTGCCCTCCAGCGCGCCGCCCTCACGTCCGGGCTGCCACTGCACCACGTCTTCGATCTTCTTCGCCAGATCGAAGTCCTTGTCGGTTATGCCCTTGGCGGCGTGGTTCTTGAGCCGGACCTCGACCCAGGCATACGACGCGGCAATATCCGGATGATGCCAGGCGGCTTCGGCCAGATGGCCAACCGTGTTGATGACCATCAACGTGCCTTTCCAGCTGTTCGTCTTGTACTTGCGCCGTATCGACCCCTTCTCCAGGTACCACCTGGGCAGGTCCTTCCGCAGGCGCTCCTCGACCTCGGTGTCGGTGTAGGTTTTCTCTTTGGCTTGGGTGCTCATGGGTCGAGGATTTCAATTTGACGGGCCTGCGGTGAGACGCCTTTGAGTCATAGTATCCTCTAGCAAAATAGAATCATACTAAACGGGAGGAAAAACCATTTGACGGTGACGAACAACGCGGTCTCAGGGACCGCGGCCGAGGCTCCATGCGCGCCGCGGCACGACCGGGTCTCCGTGTTGGTTCCCGCCCGGCTTCACCTGGGGTTCCTCGACCTGAACGGCGGATTATCCGGGTCGGGGCGGGACGGCCTGGAACGCGCCGGGCGGCGGCGCGGCGCCCCGGCCGCGCTCGATTTCCACGCCGACGCTGGCGGTATTGTCGAACACGTCGAGTTTCTCGACACGAACGCGCGCTTTGACCACGCGGCGGTCCTTCAGGCACAGGGCGGCGATGTCTTCGGCGGCCGTTTCGACGAGATTGATGTGCCCCTTGCCGAGCAAAGTCTCGACGCCGGTGACGATGTCTTCGTAGGACACCACGTTGGCGATGTCGTCATCGACCGGCGACGGGCTTTCCTCGGCCCACAGATCCACGTTGACCCTGACGCGCTGGGGTGCATCGTGCTCGTGGGCGTGGACGCCGATACTGCACGAGACGACCAGATCGCGCACGAAAACCCGGCACACCGACACCTTGCGCCGGGCGTTTTCCGGAGTCGTCAGCCGCTCCGCAAGTATCCGTGTCAACGTCAACGGGCCGTCCTTTCCCGAAATCCGGGGCGCTCCTTGATATTACTATGACGCAACACGGAGCGCGCGGCAATTCCGGCCGTCCACCGCGTCCCCGGCGGCGGCGGCCAGCGCGATGACCGCCAGCCTGTGAACCGGGTGCGTCACCGACGTTCCCTCACCCGGCAGGCGCGCCCCGGCGGGCGATCAAGCCCCGCCCGGGATCATAGCCGTAGATGGCGAGACCGAGGAACAGGGCAAGGGACGCCAGCACGTACAGGGACGAAAACGTGTTGACCTGGCCGTACAGCGCGAAGCGGATCATCTCCACGGCATGGGTAAACGGGTTGAATGCGCAGATGTTGTAGAGAAGCAGGCTCGATTCCTTGATCTTCCACAACGGATAGAGGGTGGAAGAGGCGAAGAACATGGGGAAGATGACGAAGTTCATGACCCCGGCGAAGTTCTCGAGCTGCTTGATCGCCGACGACAACAGCATGCCCAGCGCCCCCAGCATGAGCCCCGACAGGACCAGCGCCGGCAACAGCGACACGTAGCCCAACACCGGCACGTCGATCTCCCAGAACGCGGCAACGATCAGGAAGGCATAGACCTGCAGGATCGACACGGCGACCCCGGCCAGCAGCTTGCACGTCAGCAGGTACCAGCGCGGCAGGGGGCTGACCAGCAGCGTCTTCATGCTGCCCATCTCGCGGTCGTAGACCATCGAGAGCGAACTTTGCATGCCGTTGAACAGCTGGATCATGCCGATGAGGCCGGGCGTGATGTACACCTCGTAGGGGACATAGGTCTCATAGGGCGGAATGATGGACACGCCCAGCACCGTGCGGAATCCGGCGGCGAATATGAACAGCCACACCAGCGGCCGCACCAGGGCGGCGATGAAGCGGCCGCGCTGGTGAAGGAAACGCAGGGCTTCGCGGACAACGATGCCGCGCAGGCACCGCAGGTAATGGACCGCGGTCACGTCCCGTCCTTTCCGGTCAGGGTGGTGAAGGCCTCGATGATCGTCGCCGCGCCGGCGCCGCGGGTGACGTCGGCGACACCGCCGAAGGCCAGCACGTGGCCCTCGTGCAGCACCACCACGCGGTCGTGCCCGTCGACCTCGTCGATCAGATGGGTCGCCCACAACACCGCCATGCCCTCCTCCCGGCACAGGCGCCGCACGTGATCGAGGATCGCCTGGCGGGCGCGGATATCGAGGCCCACCGTCGGCTCGTCGAGCAGCAGCAGCCTGGGCCCGTGCATGAGGGCGCGCGCGATCTCGACCCGGCGGCGCTGGCCGCCGCTCAACCGGCGCACCTTGTCATCGGCCCGCTCTGCCATGTCCAGGCGGCCGAGCTCGACCTCCTGTCTTTCCTCCGCCGCGCGCCGGCTCATGCCGTGAAGCGCCGCATGGTAGCGCAAATTCTGGGACACCGAGAGATCGAGGTCGATGGTCGGCTGCTGGAACACGACGCCGATCTGGGCCAGGGCCCGGGACGGCTTCTTGCGGACGTCCGCACCGAAGATGCGGATGGCGCCGCTACGGTTGTGGTAAAGCCGCGTGACCAGGGAGAACAGCGTCGTCTTGCCGGCCCCGTTGAGGCCGAGGAGGACGGCGAACTCGCCGGGATGCACCGTGAAGGCCACGTTCTCCAGGGCGCGCTTGGCGCCGAAGCTGTGGCTCACGCCTTCGACCGCGAGGGCGGCGACCCCGTCCGCCACGGGCTCGGTCACCTGGGCCGGGGGCGCCATCAGCCGTCGCTCCTCGACCAGTGCCAATGATCGGTGAACCTGAAGAAATTCGCCAACTGGGCGTGGCCGTGCTCGGTGAGGACGGATTCGGGGTGAAACTGTAGGCCGAAGACCGGATGGCGGCGATGGGCGACGGCCATGATCTCGCCGTTCTCGCTGGTGGCGGTGACGTCGAGCTCGCTGTCGTCGGGCAATTCCACGATCAGGGAATGGTAGCGCGCCGCCCGCAGGGGATTGGGCAGGCCTTCGAACAGGCTTTCCCCGTTGTGATGGATGAGCGACGTAGAGCCGTGGACCGGCCGTTGGGCGCGCTTTACCTCTCCGCCGTAGACCTGGCCGACGCACTGATGGCCGAGGCAGACGCCGAGGATGGGCGTGCGGGCCCCCAGTCGGCGCACCACGTCGAGCGAAATCCCCGCCTCGTTGGGCGTGCATGGCCCCGGCGAGATGATGATGGCTTCAGGCTCGGCCGCCGAAATCTCGTCGATCGTAATGGCGTCGTTGCGCTCCACCCGGCGGTCGCGTCCCAGTTCGCCGACATAGCGGGCCAGGTTGTGGACGAAGGAATCGTAGTTGTCGATGAGCAGGATCATACCGCGAGGTCCGCTGCGGGCGCCTCGAAACAGGCGAACAGCGCCTTCGCCTTGTCCAGGGTTTCGCCGTACTCGAGGGCGGGATCGGAGTCGGCGACGATGCCGCCGCCGGCCTGGAACACGGCGGTCCGGTCCTTGAAGGCGAGGGTGCGGATGGCGATGTTGGTGTCCATCGCCCCGTCGAAGCCGAGATAGCCGATGCATCCGCAGTACGGGCCGCGCCGCGTCGGCTCGAGCTCGGCGATGATCTCCATCGCCCGCACCTTGGGCGCCCCGGTGATCGACCCGCCCGGGAAGGCGGCGCGCAGAAGATCCACCGCGGTCATGCCTTCCCGCAGGCGCCCGGTCACCGTGGACACCAGGTGATGCACGGTGGCAAAGCTTTCGAGGACGCAAAGCTCGGGCACATGGATGCTGTGGTCGCGGCACACCCGCGACAGATCGTTGCGCAGGAGATCGACGATCATGACGTTTTCGCTGCGGTCCTTGGCGCTCTCGCGCAGCGCCTCGGCCAAGGCCGCGTCCTCGGCCGGCACCATGCCGCGCGGCCGGGTGCCTTTGACCGGGCGCGTCTCGACCCTATCGCCGCGCACCCGCAGGAAGCGCTCGGGCGAGCTCGACGCGAGAACCATATCGCCGAAATTAAGGTAGGCGGCGAACGGCGCCGGGTTCACCGCGCGCAGCCGGCAATAGAGCGCGAACGGGTCGAAATGGTCCGGCAGGCGGGCGAGGAAACGCTGGGACAGGTTCGCCTGGAATATGTCGCCGGCCCAGATGTAGTCGACGACCCTGGCCACGCACGCCTGGTAGGACTCGCGGGTGAAGTTCGATTCCCAGGAAACCGGAAATCCGATCACCGCCGGCGGCTTCGGCGACGGGGCGCCTTCAAGCCTCGCCCGGAAGGCGCGCGCGCGCCCGGCGGCGCGGGCGGCGCGCCGTCCGGGGTCCCGTTCCGGGTGCCCGGTGGAGATGATCCAGGCGCGTTGTTGCCAAAGGTCGAAGGCGGCGACCACGTCGTAGAACCCGAGCGCCATGTCGGGGAACGCCACGCCGTCGCTCTCGGGCGGCGGGGCCGGCAGCTTCTCCAGGTGATGGCAGAGGTCGTAGCCGAAAAATCCCGCCGCCCCGCCCTGGAACGGCGGAACGTCGCGCAGGCTTGGCTGAGGGTAACGGGCCAACTCCTCGCCAAGGGCGACGAACGGGTCGCCGGAGAAGCATCGATCGCCCAGGCGTATCTCTCCATCCTTCGCCACCAGCTTGAGAAAGGGGTCGGCGGCGATGAAGGCGTAACGCCCGTGGTCGGGGTCCTTGAGGGCCGAGTCGAAAAGCAGGGCGAACGGCTCCGCCGCGAACGGGGTAAACGCGGCCACGGGATCCAGGTATGCGCATTCCGTGACGTGTATCGGTCCGGCCATGACACGGCCCAATATCATTGAATATTGGAATAAGGCCCGGCGATCATAAAACCAAACCCCCGGCCGGGCCAGACGCGGGCGCGGTCCGGCAGCGCCCGGGCCAAGCGGCCCAGGCCGACCGGGGATCGGTGGTACCTAAACGAAGCGGATTTCCCCTAGACGAAGTGGATTTGCCCGCCCGTCGGGTTGCCGATCATGGCCAGGAACTCGCGCCGCGTCGATGGGTTGTCGCGAAACGCGCCCAGCATGCGGCTGGTGACCATCACCGCGCCGGGCTTGTGGACGCCGCGCGTCGTCATGCACTGGTGCGCCGCCTCGATCACCACGGCAACCCCTTCGGGCTTCAGGACCTCGTCGATCACGTTGGCGATCTGGGCCGTCATCTTCTCCTGGATCTGCAAGCGGCGCCCGAAGGCCTCCACCAGGCGCGCCAGCTTGCTGATGCCGACGATCCGCCGGCGCGGAAGATAGCCCACGTGGGCCTTGCCGATCATCGGCGCCATGTGGTGCTCGCAGTGGGATTCAAACCGGATGTCGCGCAACACCACCATCTCGTCGTAGCCCTCGGTTTCTTCGAACGTACGCTTGAGAATGTCCACCGGGTCCATTTCGTAACCGCTGAAAAATTCCTCGTACGCCCGCACCACCCGGGCCGGGGTGTCGCGCAGGCCCTCGCGCCCGGCATCGTCGCCGGCCCAGCGGATGAGGGTACGCACCGCCTCCTCCGCCTCGGCGCGGCCGGGCCGCYCAGCCRCCSCCSTGGCGGTGGGCGCGCCGTCCTTGTCCYCCACAACGCTGAACGGTTTGCCCCTTTTCACGCTKTCSCTCCGTCCCTCANTCGTCGCTCCACCGGGCCMCGCACACGSCCCACTCCCTRGCTGCCATGTGGKGRTCCGSCGCCTYCGGTCAAGGCCGAACCCGCGGGCGGGGTTCCMCCGGCATGYCCGGGAGGAATTCCCKGCCCGGCCGAATTTTCCCAGATTGAYGGGGGGAAAGCAACGTCTCCGGGCCGCCCCTCACGTCCCGGCCGCCGGTGACGCGCACCCCTTYGCGGCGCCGGGCGGGSGGCTCAATCASTCCCCCGGCAGCAGCCCCTTGACGGYYGCCATAATGCGCAGCCAGACAGACGGGCCCGTCTTCACCGCGGCGRCGTTCGTCTCCGATGCCGGATCGGCGSCCGCRACCYCCAGGACGRAARCCTTGTCYGCGGSCAGGAYCACATTSCCAGTGTCTTCCCCGGTACGCGCCGCCGCCYGCACGGAGGCYGCGTCGCGATAAAAWATGTGCCGGCCGATGGTTCGGGCGGGCACCAGAAYCTTCCTCCACRCCGGCCGSRCATAGACCGCGTGATACCAAAGGGCGCCCTCGGTTATGTCCTCGGAGAGGCCCCAATAGAYCCGCGTGGCGATCGCCTTGCTTTGCTTCCAGGCGCGCCTGTCCCGGGGCCGGTCGCTGCGGCCGTCGCACCACCAGGAGAACTGGCAGCGGTTGCGGRCCTTTTCGCCCCCCTGGCGCACCACCGCGCACACCTTCCCGGGATAGCGGCGATCGGACACSCGGTTCATCACCACGTGTCCCACCGCCAGGCGCCCCGCGTCCGGTTCGCCCCGGGCCTCGAAATAAATGTTCAGGGCCAGGCATTCGATCTCGTCCCGGACCCCGGTCAGGGCGGCGCCCGGGGAGGCCGTGACGAGACCGGCGGCGAACGCGAACAGCCCCATCCACAGGGCGCCGCGCCGAGCCCTTGGCCCGGTGGTGCCGTGACCGGTAAACAKGCCTCCCGTCRKTTTGCCGATKTCCCGCAACCSCTYACCCCCTGACTTAAAGTKMAAACGAYGAACAGGGGCTGTAATGAAGTCACAGCCCCYKTTTSAYCGRGCGTTGAAAGAAYATTAACCAGAARGCCATAGGCGCCGCATCCCCCATTTGAGGTATGCCSGGGCMATATATCGRYGRATTATTCTAGGAAATTTTRGACAYCCWRTTTTATTKCTTBAKTAMACACAYTTAAAYTGTGATAYATGCATATAYCATTKMYCTMATACGGATRTKTGCCTGGAGWTACTTTCAGTCCGGCCCCGTTTGTCGTTGCGATACCARTMTAAATCGGYGCCGGGGCCGTCCAGCGAAGGATTTWTATCCCAATATGTCGGGCAGGAAGGTTCGCGCCGTAAGAATGAGGTCAAAGGGGCGTTGCCCCTTTTGATCCCCACCAAGGGCCRCGGCCCTTGGAACCCGRTYGARGGGGGGCAGGGGTTTTAAAAACCCCTGGCGCGGGTGTGGGGGCGGTACGGCCCCCGGCGCGGCAAGCCTTTCAGGCGGTGCCTTCGCCGCGTTTTGGCAGGCCCCGTTGGCGCATCCGCCACACCAACAGCTCGATGCGGTCCTGGCCGAAGAAGGGCTCGCCCTCGAACACGGTGGTCGGTACGCCCCAGTGACCGGCCGCCGCGTGGGCTTCCTGGTTCTCCCCGATGGCGGCGTCGTACGTGGCCGGATCGGCGGCGATCTGCCGATCCAGGACCTCGAGATCGAGGCCGGCACGGGCCACCGCGTCGGCCAGGTGCGTCCCCTGGTCCCAGCCGTCGACCGTCCCGTCCCAGAGGATCCGCGATACCCGATCGAGGAACGGCAGGCCCCGCCCCGCCAGCACCGCCGCCATGCCCAGGCGCGTCAGCCGGTGGATGTAGGGCTGGTCGGGCGCGATGGCGTTGGTCTCCATGTCCATGACGATGGGGTCGGGCAGCGGGCGGCGGTAGGGAACGCCCAGGTGGTCGGCYACCCGCTGTGAATCGAGAAGGTGGTACGGACGGTACGACGGATGGACGCGTTTGAAGAATTCCGGGCTGCGGATGGCCAGGGGATASACCGGGCGCACGYTSACCTCCACCTCGTATTCCCGGCCGACGGCGAGGATGCGGTCAAGGGCGAGGTAGCARTACGGGCTGCGGAAAGACCAGAACAGGTCGAAGGAAAARCCCATGGCGGCACCCTTGCYCTYCGAAGSATGCACATTAMCCGSCGGCGSCSGMCCGGGCGAGGMYKYCCGSYCATRARCSGMCCCCGGRGATGCAAACGKGGGCCGCGAAGCTTTGATGAGCYGTGACGGGCTCACCGAAARCGTCATGGTGATCGACAGGAACGGCGCCAAGCCGGTGTGCTCATGCRTCGACCACCAGATCGGTCTTCGGCTTSGAGCAGCAGATCAGTACCGATCCCGGATCCGGCGGATCAAGCGGTTCCTCCACGTACTCCACCTCGCCGTCCTCGAGGGCGCACATGCAGGTATGGCAGATGCCCGAGCGGCARCTGTAGTCGGGACTGAGGCCGAGCCCCTCCGCCATGTCCAGAATGGATGCAAACGACGGGTTCCACTTGGCGGTCAGGCCCGAGCGCGAAAACGTCACCTCGATCTCCGCCGAGCACTCCACGCAGTCCGCGGCCGCGTCCGCCCCGTCCCCTTCCGTCAACGCCGACCCCGGGCCGAAGAATTCGTAGTGGATGCGGCCTTCGGGCACGCCCCATCCCAACAGCCCGTTGTACAGCGCCTTCATGAAGGGCGTTGGGCCGCACAGGTAGAAGTCGAGATCGTTGTCGGGCAGCAGGCGTTTCAACAGATCGCCGTCGACGCGGCCCCTTCCGTCATGGTCCCTTCCCTCCACGTCGTCGGGCAGCGGCCGGCTGTAGCTGATGTGGGCGCGGACGTTGTCGTTTCCTTCGGCGACGGCTCGAACATGGGCGCCCATGGCGTGCTCGCGGCCATTGCGGGCGCCGTGGATGAACCAGACGGGCCGGCCGGAGCCCGCCTCGACGATGGCGTTGAGCATGCTGATCATGGGGGTGAGGCCGACCCCGGCGCTGATCAGCGCGACCGGCCGTTCGCCCTTGGGATCGAGATAGAATTTGCCGCGCGGCGATCTCGCGCGCAGCCTGGTGCCCGCCTTCACCTGGTCATGGAAGTAGTTGGACGACCGGCCGCGAGGCAGGTCCGGCCGGTCCCCGGGCGGCGACTCGCGCTTGATGCTGAGCCGGTAGTACTCCGGGTTGGGCCGGTCCGACAGCGAATAGGTGCGGGTCAACGGAGTCGGCTGCCCCGGGATATCGAGCCTGAGAGGGAGGAACTGGCCCGGAATGAAGGAGGGCAACGGCTTGGCGTCCTCGGGCACCAGATAGAACGAGGTGATGGTGTCGCTCTCCGGCACCTTCCTGTCGACGACCAGGGTCCTGAATCCTTCCGTCACCCTGCCCGAGGTCTCCGCCTTGGCCAGGCGGTCTTCGAACGATCCCCGCCAACCGGGCGAAAGGGCCTTGATGCGAAGCGCCTTCCTGGAGTCCTCCAGGTTGCCCAGGTCGAAATACAACAGGTTGTTGACCTCGCCCACGGTCATGCGCTGGGGGTCGGTTTTCACCCGCTCGATGACGTCGCCGGCGCCGACCTCGCCTTCCTCGAGCACGCGCAGATAGAAGCCGATGCGATTGCTCGACAACAAGAGGTTCTGAAACCCCTCGAGTCCCATGCGGATCGCCAACTTGAAGCACGGCACGCGCGGCTGCGTGACCTCGACCAGGGCGCCGCCGACACGGAAGATGTCGCCGACGTGAATGTCGTCGTCGAGCATGCCTTCGATGGTGAAGTTCTCGCCGAACTGCCCCAAGGTAAAGTCGGTCCGCCCCAGTTCCCGTTTCCAGTAGGCATAATTATCGTAGGAGTACACGTACACCGCCCTGAACTTCCCGCCGTGGCCGATGAGGTCGGCCTGGCCGTCCCCGTCCAGGTTGAGCGTGCGCAGCATGACCCGGCCGTCCACCGGTTCCTTGAAGATACCGGTGGTCACGGTCTTGCCCCGATGGTCGATCTCCTTGGGCAGAGAGACGTTGACGGACAAGAGTTTCATGGCCGGGAACCTCCCCCGTTGTGGTCCGGCATTTCCCTGTTTTGCCTACATGGTACACCCAACGTTAGAACCGTTCTCTCTTGCGCGCAAACCGCCATTTGGCCGGCTGCGGTCACAGATCCAACCGGTAGCGGTTCACCGCGTCTTCGTCCCACTCCAGCCCGTTGCCGGGTACGTCGCGGGGGATCAGGTGACCCTTKTCCAGGGTGAACGGCTCGGCCAACAGGGGGKCCGTCCAGTCCTGCCACTCCAGCCAGTGGCCCGTCTCCGTGACGCGCAGGAGGTGGCTCGCGACCTCGGGGTACAGGTGSGACGACATCTGGATGCCGGCCGTCCCCGCGATGGCGGCGGCGCGCATCCAGCCGCTCACCCCGCCGATGCGCATCAAGTCGGGCATCACGTAGTCCCCCGCTTTGCGTTGGATSGCCTGGGACAAGGATTGCGGACCGTAGAAATTCTCGCCGAGCTGGACCGGCGTSTCCAGCTCGCGGGCAAGCTGCGCGTAGCCGTCGATATTGCCGTGCGCGATGGGCTCCTCGAACCAATAGAGCCCCTGGTCGTCCAGCCCGTGGCAGCGCGYRAGCGCATCGCCGAGCGACAGTCCCTGATTGAAGTCACACATCAGCTTCACGTCGTCGCCCACCGCTTCGCGGACAACCCTGATCGCGGCGATGTCGTCGTCCAGGCGCTCGCGGCCGAGACGGAGCTTGAGCGCGGTGAACCCGCCTTCCCCGACCAGTGCGGACGCCTCGTCGGCCAGTGTGTCCAGGGGCGTCAGCCACAGGCCGTTGCTGTTGTAGGCGGGCACGGGCGCCAGGGAACCGCCGAGCAGGACCGCCAGCGGCAGCCCGGCCGCTTTCGCCAGGGCGTCCCAGGCGGCCATGTCGAGGCCGGAAACCGCGATCAACGATATCCCCTCCATGCCGACGAAGTGGAGCGCCGAACGCCCACCCTCGAAGTCGTCGAACGGGGCGATCACGTGGCCCTTCCGGGCGTCCGCCAAATCATAAATCGCGGGAACGATGTAGCGCGGTGACCGCTTCAGATAAGGCGCCAGGTAGCTGCGTCCGACGATGCCCTCTTCGGTGTAGAGGTCGATCAGGATGAGGGGCCACTCGTCGAAGAATCCCACACGGGAGACGATAGGGCGCTTCAGCGGCACCACCACCGGCCTCACGTCGACGCGTTTCAGTGTCAGCATTCCGCTCCTCCTCCGTTCCCTTGGTGGCCTTGTCCGGCCCCCCCGCGGTGAAAGGGGCGGCAGCCCTTGGAACCCGATTGAAAGGGTCCAGGGGTTAACCCCTGGCCGGGGTGCAGGGGGCGGCGCCCCCTCAGCGGCGCTCCAGCGCCGCCGCCTTGTCCCGGTCCATCCACCAGGTATCGAGCTGGTAGCTGTAAAGGGGCGTCACGGCGGGACGGCCGAACTTTTTCCAGTAAGCGATGCGGTCCCCGGGCAGGTGGAACAGGGGCACCACGTAATGGCCCCATTGCAGCAC
>LKGT01012603.1_pt1 | contig 11790 bp, 10 predicted proteins | sample 503861 | NCBI WGS metagenome assembly LKGT01 (sample SAMN04113194, study PRJNA297058) | marine sediment metagenome | biome: marine benthic biome; feature: marine benthic feature; material: marine sediment; isolation source: sediment sample collected at the water-sediment interface from the South......
GATCTTCGATAATTCGCGCCATCTTGAGCGCAAGCGTCTGCATTCGATCGCTCGTACTCKTCNCKWYCWTGTGCTGGTARTKYGGGCTCTGCCAGTCTCCTRCTCGYGGCTGCGCTCCRCCAATCACGAAAACGCTTTTTGCYTTGGGCAGGATGTCCGTGGGYCGGCGACCTTCGGGCGCGGCGTCAAACGCCTCAGCGYYTGCRACGCCGGAWACCARCGCRCCGCTTTTCCGGGCAATCGTGGCTAATTCGGWTTTAGCCGCGGCRAAATCAAYCTGACTTTGSGCGGTCATCGYAGTTTTCGCTCGGCRCGCCCGATSGGRCAGACGCGCATRCAYTCRAAACACTGYGCSACGCTTTCCTTGTARTGCGTWATYGCGGARCAMGARCGWGAGAAAAAATCCGAGTGAATCATCGTCGRCTGACGTTCCGTATCTTCCTCCGCGACGATCTGCGCCAGCGCCTTCTGGAAACTGTTAATGCCGAAATTCATAGCGCGTGAGACACAGCGTTCGCGGTCATAGTAAGAATAATCGATGTGCCCATCGTCATCGATTGATCCATCCAGGCAACCGCCTTCATCAGACGGGCACGCGGCCATGCACGGCGTCTTGCCAAAACGCCGGTACGAATCGACGCACATGGGATGAGGGCAGACGTCCTGTTCGAGCATGCCGTCATATTCGAATTCSAGTGTCGTGATGCAYGCGGAGTAATACARMAGMCCGTAYYKCGGATTRAGAATWATATTSGCGGCMAGGGAACGGGTRCCCAGYCCCGCRAGCACGGCTGACAGCATCATACTCATYGGGGGCAAATGSCCGCYGGTAGGYAACCCKGGYGCCTGWATTGCCTGGTGATCAAATTCCYYYTCGATCATGTCGGCTATGCGATGAAYGGCGGCRTCRTTACGAAAATCGTAACCRTTGACCTCWATCACYCGATGATTCGGGCTACGCCAGGCACCRGCAGTCGGTCCMCGMGAYCCAACMACRAYRACGCTTTGWGCSCCCGGCARKATGTCGTAMGGMCGRTGYCCTTCRGGAACRTGCTCWTCCCAGGCGCGYGGATCSGCKAYGCCKACSACATCGGCRCCGGTATSCAGCGCAAATTGCTTGATTTGCTGCGTCCGGGATTCRGTWTYATTGGCATTCATTGCAGCGACCCCRYTGRCGMTCTTYCTTTCATMATAGCCCATCCGGCCTGCGSSYAYTGCAACNNTCAGGCTAGGAAAYCYKGCGTTCGYGRCCTTCCCAGTAGGGTGCRCGCAGYTCCYKYTTGAGRATTTTCCCYGMRGGATTGCGCGGCAKGGMGTCGACTATGTCCACCGACTTCGGACACTTGAATCGGGCGACCTGCGTACCGGCGAAATCGATGATTTCGTCTGCGGAAAGTGCTGCACCAGGTTGCGCGACGACTATGGCCTTTACCGCCTCTCCCCACTGCTCGTCGGGAACACCAATGACCGCAACCTCGGCGACGCCCGGAAAGCGTTCCAGTACACGCTCGACTTCCGCGGGGTAGACGTTCTCCGCACCGGACACGATCATGTCCTTCAGTCGATCATGAATGTACAGGTAGCCATCGGCGTCGAAGTAGCCGGCATCCCCGGTATGAAACCAGCCATCTTTTTTGGCGGCCGCCGTATCATCGGGRCGRTTCCAGTARCCATTCATTACCTGYACGCCGSAGACGAYGATTTCTCCAACRTCACCGAYTGCACAWTCRTTTYCSTCYTTGTCGAYGACGCGGAGTTYTGCGCCSGSAACCGCTTTGCCRCAGGAYYGCAAYTTTTCGTYGTTGAGGTGATCRTCCGGGCGCAGCATCGCYACGGGCCCCACGGTTTCCGTGAGTCCATAGCCTTGTTCCATTTCACAGCCAAATGTTACCAGTGCCTGACGCAGGACGGGCATCGTGATCGGCGCCGCGCCGTACAACATGCGTTTGAGACTCGAAAAATCTTTCGTGCCGCACTCAGGAGACTGCAACGCCATCTGAATGACGGCAGGGACCAGTAAAGCCTGCGTTACTTTATGCTCCTCGAATGCATTCAGGATAGTTGCAGGGTTTGCCTCCCGCAGCAGTACGATTGTGCCGCCGCTTTGCAWRGCRCAACTGGCCCAGGCGGAACCCGCCGTGTGAAACARTGGCGCRGTCACCAARGCAACCTCGCCCGGYTCCCASSCSKYCARMCCCATCATYGAYCTCACRCATGCGAGCATGCTGGTRTGGYTTAGCTCKACSCCCTTGGGGAAGCCTGTTGTACCGCTCGTATACATCTGGACAACGGTGTCCCCGGGGTCGGCGCTTGCCTGTACGTGGGCGGACGATTGTTGGTCACGCCACGCAGCATAGTTCAACCATTCGGGATGCGTATCCAGCGAGATGATCTGACGAATCGTCGACAATTCTCCTGCGATTCCTTCAACCAAAGCATGGAACGGTCCGTCGACGATCAGCACTTCGGCCTGGCTGTCGTTGACAATGTAGACAACCTCTGGCGGAGCCAGCCTGGCATTGACGGGCGTCAGTACAAAATTGCCGAGCGCTGCGCCCAGCCAGATTTCAAAAAAGTAATCGTTATTGCCCGTCAGAATCGCAATCCGGCTCTGCGGTCCTGACCCTAAGGCCGATAAGCCGCCGGCCACACGATTGGCACGCAGCTCAAGATCGCCGTAGCTTGTGACACGATCTCCGAAAATCAGCGCGGCATGATCGGCGCGTGTCTTCGCGTAGTGCCGAACTGCGTCGAAAATGAATCTCACGTTCTGATGCTAGTGTCCCGTCCATTCCGGCTGGCGCTTCTCGATGAAGGCATCGATGCCCTCGCCGGCATCACGGGTCAGCATATTTCGTACCATGACGGCACTCGTGTATTCGTACGCTTCCGTGAGGCCACACTCGAGTTGCTTGTAGAATGCCACCTTGCCGATTTCGACCGCCACCGCCGACTTCGAACATATCTTCACAGCGAGCTCGTGTACTGCGGCGTCCAGTTCATCCGCAGATACCGCGCGGTTGATCAGGCCAATTCTTTCAGCAGTTGCCGCATCGATCATCTCGCCGGTCAGCAGCATTTCCATCGCCTGTTTCCGGTTTACGTTGCGGCTCAACGCCACCATCGGGGTAGAGCAAAACAGACCGAGGTTAACCCCAGGCGTGGCGAATCGCGCATCGTCAGCGGCGATCGCCAGATCACAGGTTGCCACGAGCTGGCAGCCAGCCGCAGTCGCAATGCCATGCACGCGTGCGATGATGGGTTTGTTTAGCTCAACAATAGCGGTCATTAATCTGGCGCATTCCTCAAACGTCCGCTGGTGTGCTTCTTCGCGATCATCCGCGCGAATCTCTTTCAGGTCATGTCCCGCACAAAAGGCCGGGCCGTTGCCGCGAATGACGACCACCTTGACATTGGTGTCGCCGGCGATACGGCTAAGCGCTGCATTAATCTCGCCCATCAGCGCCATCGACAGGGCATTGCGTTTTCGTGGCCGGTTCAGGGTCAGCGTCGCAATGCCGTCAACCGTCTCGCGTAGCAGTAAAGGTTCTTGTTGTTCAGCCATGTTTTAGTCCTTGTTGCGCGCAGTCCGGCGCTGCAGTTGTTCGACGATTCTCGGGCCACGGCCGGGGATGCTCCACGGGCAAACTGCTATACAGATTGCGCATCCCGAATTCTCGTTGAAGAACGGGATGCACTTGTCGAAGTCGACATACCATTTTACTTCGCCGCGCACCATCGTCTTCTCGGGCAAAATTGCATCCGGGGGGCAGGCATTAGCGCAGACCTGGCAGCGACTACAGAAATCGTCGACGCCGTAGGAGACTCGTGGCGTCGGGATAAGCGGCACGTCGGTAAGCACCGCTGCCAGTCGGAATGATGACCCAAATTCTTTGTTGATGATGGATCCATGCTTACCCAGTTCGCCGAATCCACACTCAATCGCGTGTGGGATCATGAGTAGCGACCCTGCCCATGGACCATCAAAAGGATCCGCATCCCAGCCGCGCTCGTGGATCCAGGCGGTGATGTCCTTCGACGCCTTACTGGCACGGCCATATTGCCGAATGACCTCAGCACCAGAGTCGTTGTCAGGCGCCTTTCTGATCTGCTCATAGTCGTGAGCGACGCCGATCATAATGATCCACTTCCGATCGAGGTCGTAACCGTCAAAAGACCAGTCCGGATTGAACGCGGTGATACCGAACAATTCGAAATCGAGCGTTGCTGCGTGGGCTTTTAGATCGCTGGTCCAGTCCTCGGCCGATTGTTGCAACGGTTCGCCACTGACGGACGGTACAACGATTGCGTGAATCTTTTCGCGGTCAGCACGGGCTTTCCGGATCCCTTCGTGATCCATGTTTTGCGTGTAGAACCATTTTTGCATCTCGCCATGATGCAAGCTCTCGGGATCGTGCCAGTAGACGTGCCGGGGCCGACGAAATGCGGTCTCTCCAAGGCCGTTGACCGTGTTGCCGGATACTTCCGGCATCAGGGCTACCTGCTCTGGCTTCGGCGTGTAGGGCCGGTAGGGTGATATGGCCAAGCTGCACTCCCTGAAATTAGTGTGTTTCCGGCAATCAGTTTACTACGCTATTGGGGCGGATTGCCGGCCCAGGCTCGCTGCAGCAGATTGCGGATTGCTTCACGCTCGATCGGCCGGGGATTCCAGTAGGGATTCTGCACAGCCAGGTCGGCAGCGCGGTCCAGCTCAGATTCCGCAAGTCCCAGGTCGCGCAAGGCCATTTTCGCGTTCACGGCATGCCCCAGTTCGTAAAGACCCAGCGGCGCGGACTCGGCGCCGAGTGCATGCGCGATCTGCTGCATGGCAGCCGGATCGGTCTCGGCATTATAGGCAGCAGCATGCGGCAACACTGCGGTATGTGTTGCGGCATGTGGCAGGTCGAATAATCCGCCGAGGGTGTGGCACAGCTTGTGATGCAGCGCCATGCCGGCACTCGCAAGGCATTGACCGCAAAGGGCGGCGCCGGATAAGGCGTCAATCCGGGCAGCGATATTTTGCGGATTTCCGGCGATTGTCGGCAACGCGCGCGCCAGCCTTGCAATTCCCTCCGTAGCCATCGACGATGTTGAGACATTCTTGTTCTCTGCGTAAAGCGCCTCAACCGCGTGCGCAATGGCGTTGATGCCGCTGGTGCCCGACATTGCAGACGGCAGCGTTAACGTCAGACGGACATCGTAAATCACAACTTCAGGAAGGACTTTCTGATCCTTCAGAGTTGTCTTTATGCCGCCTTCTGTCTGGCCGAGTATCGGCGTCATTTCCGAGCCGGCGTATGTCGTCGGGATTACGATCTGTGGCAAATCCGTCCGGTAAGCAATCGCTTTCGAGAGTCCGGTGGTTGAACCGCCACCTATCGCGACAAGACAATCGATCCGCTTCTCTTCGACGATGCGCATCCCTTGCACGGTAACCTCGACCGGCGTATGCATCGCCGCATCGGAGAACGTTGCCGCTGCACTATCGCCAAGTAATTCCTGAACCTGTGCGGCCTGCTCCCGTTGTTGTGGTGTGGAAATAATGAGCGCGCGCTGCCCCGCAAGGCGGGCTAATTCGTCGGGTAAAGCTGCGATCGTGTCGMCRCCSAACAGGACCCGGCCCCCGGTGATCCGCCCCGGCGGCGGCACCAGGCGAAGGAGCGCCAGCGCGGTCACCGTCTTGCCGCATCCCGATTCCCCGACCAGGCCCAGGGTCATGCCGGGCTTCAGGTCGAACGACACCCCGTCGGCGGCCCTCACGGCCCCCCGGTCGGTGGCGAAGGTGACCTCCAGGCCGCGCACCTCGAGGATGGCGTCCGACGGGGCTTCTTGGCTTTCGGGAGCCGGCTCCATGGGCGGGGATTATTCACGCCCCGGCGCCGCGACACAAACGGGTTTCGGCGGGGCGGCGTTTATTATCCCGGCCCCGCGGGTCCATGGACATGGAAAGGACGTAGGGGACAGTGCGCGCTTTCTTTTCCTCTGCGTCCCTCTGCGGCCTCTGCGTTAAGGTTCAAAACGCCGAGGGCGTGGAGGACCGCCGGGGATTGAAGAAAACAAAGGCGCTGGTAACGGTCACTCCGCCCGCCAGCGTTCCACCCAGAGCGTCGAGAGGTCCTGGTGGCCGGTGGGCTCCAGGCCCTTCAGCCACTTGGGCAGGACGTAGGGCTCGGCGCGGAAATACAAGGGGATGGCGGGCAGCTCGTCGGCGTAGATCACCTGCAGGCGGCGCCACAGGCGGGCGCGCGCCTTGCGGTCCAGCTCGACCTCGATGCGCTCGATCAGGTCGTCCATTTCCTTATTCACGTAGCCGGTGAAGTTCTGGCCGGCGAAGTTGTTCTCGGGGCTGGGGATGTGGTCCGAATGGAGGATCGTGCGCGGCACGCCCTCGGGCGCGCTGATCCACGCGAACATGGCCATGGCGGAGAATTTGCGTTCGGTCACGGTCTGGCCGAAGAACACCCGGGCCGGCTGGTTGCGGATGCGCACGTCGATGCCGAGGCGCTTCCACTGGCTCTGCAGGACCTGCTGGACGAGCTCGCGGCTGCGGCTGCCCGCCGTGGTCATGATCTCGAGGGTGAGGGGGTCGCCGGCCTTGTTGTGGCGCACGCCCTTGCCCATGGCCGTCCACCCGGCCGCGTCCAACAGGGCCGCCGCCTTGGCCGGGTCGTGGGGGTATTTGGGGATGTCGCCGGCGTACACCCAGTCCAGGGGGTTGACGCTGCTGTGGGCGACGGGCTGGCGTCCGGCGAAAAGTTTTTCGCTGATGGCCTCGCGGTCCAGGGCATAGACGAGGGCCTTGCGCACGCGCTTGTCCTTGAGGATGGGGTTGTCCAGGTTCAGGTCGATGTGCTCGTAGATCAGCCCCGCCTTGTAGACGATGTTGAACCTGTCGCCGTTGCGTTTCTCGAACGCCAGGGCCTGGTCGATGGTGAGGCCCAGCTCGCCGGCGATCATGTCGATGGCGCCCGACATCAGGTTGGCCTCCAGGGCCGCGGTGTTGCCGATCACGCGCACGACGATGCGCCGGAAATAGGGTTTCTCGCCCCACCATGTGGGGTTGGGCTCGAGCACCACGTGGGCGCCGCGGGCCACTTCCGAAATCCTATACGGGCCGAAGTAGAGGCCCGCATTCGTGGTGTCGGTGTCGAACGTGGTGCGGTTCTTGTACGCCATGGGGTCGGCGAAACGCGCCTCGTCCAGGTGCTGGGGCAGCAACTGGAAGCCGTTGATGGCGTTGTACTGGAAGGTCAGCTTGTCGAAGCGGAGGGTGAACGTCCTCTCGTCCTTGACGTCGATGGCATAAAGGCTGCGGTAGAACTCGGTGTTGCTGACCCCGGTCTTGGGGTGGCGGCCCACCTTCCAGGTGAAGACCACGTCCCGCGTCGTCACCGGCGTGCCGTCGCCCCACGTGGCGTCGGGCCTGATGGTGTAGGTGACGGCGATGCCCGGCTTGCCGTCCGCCGTCTGTTCCGGCACCGCCAGCCCGTTCTCGATGGTCGGCAGGCGCGTGCACAGCATGCACACCAGTGCCCAGTCCTTGTCGTAGGCGGTAAACGGGCGGCGCGTCATGGCCAGCACGTAGGTCTTGGCCAGCATGGAATCGATGTTGGGATGGAAGGTGGACGGGAACTGGGTGATGCCGATCACCAGCGTGTCCCGGGGCTTGGCCGCCGCCGGCGGGAGCAGGGCACCCGCCGCGGCAAGGCCGAGCAACAACAGCGCCACAGCCGTCCGTCTGACCATGGCCGATCCTACCATCGTTCGGCGCGGGCGCACACCGGGGGCGCGCGAGAGGTCCTAGGCCGTCGGCGCGTCGAGAACCGAGCGAACCTTAAGCGCCAGCTCCCCCCGCCGCCAGGGCCTTGTGATGAACTCGGTGCCCTCGCCGAGGCGCGCCATTTGCTCGGCAACCTCAACCGGGTCGTCGGAGGTGTACAGCACCTTGAGAAGGGGGGCGCGGGACCGGGCCTTTTCGGCTAAGTCTATGCCGGTCATGGAGCACAAGAGTGCCAGTGTCGTGAACAGAAGATTCACGTCGTCCGCCGTCTCCAGAACGGCCAGCGCCGAGCGCCCGTCCGCCGCCTTCAGGACCCGATAGCCGAGATAGGCCAGCATCTCTGCAACCAGGCCGCGCATAACGGGGTCGCCCTCCACAACCAGAACCGTCTCGCCCCGGCCTTTCGGCACCGTCATGGTGCAGTTTCCTCCCGCTCCGGCGTTCGCAGGCGCGAGAACATTCGTGACGCCTTAGTGCTAGGATCATGACACAATTGCCTGTGTGATGACAAGGTTTCGTTGTATAACCTCATTGTGACAATCGTATGACGAAACAGGTGCGGCGCCGGGACGCCGCCGGTGGGCCAGGCCGGGCAAGCCGAATGTCCGCGCGATCAGTCCTTGTGGGGCGGCGTCCCCGGCGCGTGGTSGTGTCCCARYTCCTTGGCGTGTGCCTTGGGCGCGGGCCTGCCCCCGTGGTCGTGGTCCATCATCTTGCGGRCCCCGGGCGTSAGMTCGTCTTCGSTAAACGTGTGCTGGGCGTCGTCGTCGTGGACGAAGGCGATGATGTCGGCCAGCTCCTGTCCGGTAAAATAAATCTGCTCGCCGAAGGCCCCTTCCTGGGAGGCGATCATGGCCGGGGCGTGRTTCCACATGCGCGCCGCGAAGTCGAACGGGTTGACCATCTCCATGCGGGCGTGGGCGTCCATGTTGGGGGCGTCGTGGCCGCCRAYGCCGTTGACGGCGTGGCAGGCGACGCAGCCCTTGRYGACGAAYASTTKCTTGCCGCGCTCSGGATTCATGATGGGMAWCACCAGRCGGGCSACGTGGCCNGGCTTNGCGGGGCGCGGCYCCGGGYACGTGGCCGGCRASGRCGGACGTGGCCAGGGCGGCGCCSGTCARSGCGACCGCGACCAGGGTGATTCCCGTCTTGCGKKGATGRCGTGGGTYCATAACCAWCYTCCTTCGGYGCTTCCRTCCWTAGGGCGSCGGCCSCGGCGTCSCATYGACCGGCSWCWAGGCGGGGCGCGGCTTTCAGGGTCCGGTTRTCCGGCGRSAGTCAGCCGCCRCCCCTGCCGCCGTGGGCCGCCGACCAGGCAACGGGGTCKTCSAGGAAMGCGCGCACCGCGGCGATGGAATCGGCGKCGAAAAWCCCTTCTTCCGCGGCCACGTCGAGCACGTCCCRCCAGGTGGCAAGGTGGTGCAGACGCACGCCGSAGTCCTYCAGGGCCTGCATGGCGCCGGGRAAAACGCCGTAGAAAAAGATGACGAAGGCGTCGGTGACGGTGGCGCCGGCGTCGCGCAGGGCGTTCACGAAAATGATCTTGCTGGCGCCGTCGGTGGCCAGGTCCTCGACCAGGAGCACSCGGCTTCCCGGCTTGAGGTCGCCTTCGATCTGGGCGTTGCGGCCGAATCCCTTGGGTTTCTTGCGGACGTAAAGCATGGGCAGGGACGTGGCCTCGGCCATCCAGGCGGCATACGGGATGCCGGCGGTCTCGCCGCCGGCCACGGCGTCGATGGCGTCGAAGCCGACGGCGCGGTCCATGGCGGCGACGGCCGCTTCCATCACCCGGCGCCGGGCGGCGGGATAGGAGATCAGTTTGCGGCAGTCGATGTAGACCGGACTGGCCCACCCCGACGTCAGGGTATAGGGGCGCTCCGGGCGGAAGTTCACCGCCTCGATCTGGAGAAGGAGCCGCGCCGTCTCCAGGCCGGCGGCATCGCGTCGGGGCGAGGGCTTGGGGCTTGGCATACCCGTGTCCGCGGCAATCAATGTTGGCCGGTACGGCCGGCCGGCGTGCGGTCCTGTTTAGAGAGTATTGACGGGCGAGACAATTCCCAAGATCGGACGCATCCGCGGCCGCCGTTTCCCAATGCATGCGCCCTTATCCGAAATCTCGGATTCACTGTCCGGACCCCTCGGTGTATAAGGGCCGGTGCCGCGCCCACAGAAGGGGTCCGTTAATCCATGAAGAGCAAAGCCAAGAAATTCGGCAAACGCACGAAACTCCCCGCCCCCAAGAAGGAATACATCTCCCGCGAGGTCGGCAAGCCCGAGCGGCGCAAACGCGACCGCCGCATTATCAAGAAGCCCGTCGGCGTGGAACGCCGGCGCGGCAGCAGGCGCGATAAAAAGGGGCGGGAAACCCCGTCCGCCGCCGCCCTGGGCCGGCCGCGGACGGATAGTCTGATGAAGGACGTACCGCACTATCTCTGCGACAGGAAATACTCCCCGTCGCCGGAACTGCGGAAAATCAAGGAGCGTATCGCCAGGAAGGTTGTGGAAGACATCAAGGTCGACCACCTGTCCGACTTGCCCAAGGACGCGGCACGGGAGGAGATTACCGCTACGGTGATCGCCGTATTACACGAAGAACACGAGCCCATATCCGAAAGTGAACAGGCGGCGCTGACCGAGGCCATTGTCGACGACATGCTGGGTTTCGGGCCCCTGGAACCCCTTTTGGCCGATGCCTCGATCACCGAGGTCATGGTCAACGGGCCGGACATGGTGTGGGTGGAGAGAGCGGGAAAGCTGGAATTATCGGATGTGACCTTCGACAGCGTCGACCAGTTGATGAACGTCATCGACCGCATCGTGACGCGGGTTCACCGCCGGGTCGATCAGTCCTCTCCCATGGTCGACGCCAGGCTGCCCGACGGCAGCCGCGTCAACGTCATCATTCCGCCGCTGTCGGTTCATTTTCCCAGCATGTCCATCCGCAAGTTCGCCGAAGTGAGCATAACCCTGGACGACATGGTGCAGAACGGCGCCCTGTCGTACGACATGGCGGTCCTGCTGCGGATGATCGCCAAGTACCGCCTGAACGTTCTGATCTCGGGCGGTACGGGGACGGGCAAAACCACCCTGCTCGGCGCCATGTCCAATTATATCGGCGCCACCGAACGGATCGTGACCATCGAGGATACGGCAGAGCTGCGGCTGCCCCAGCCCAACGTGGTGACCCTCGAGAGGCGTCCGCCCAACCTGGAAGGGACCGGCGGGGTCGAGATCGGCGATCTGCTTGTCAACGCGCTGAGGATGAGACCGGACCGGATCCTTATCGGCGAGGTCCGGGGCGCCGAAGCGGGCGACATGCTTCAGGCCATGAATACGGGCCATGACGGCTCGCTCGGGACCATTCACGCCAACAGTACCAAGGATGCCCTGGTGCGGTTCGAGAACATGATCTGCATGAACCGCAAGTACACGCCCGGAATGGCGACCCGCCAGCAGATCATGAGCGCCCTCGACGTGGTCATTCAGATGTCCCGGCTGGGTGACGGCGTTCGCCGGGCGACGTGCATCACCGAGATCGTCGGCATGGAGGAGGACATCATCCTGACGCAGAACCTGTACGAGTTCAAAGTCGTCAACGAGACGTCCGATGGTTTCATTGAGGGCACCTTCGAGCGAGCGGACCTGCGGCCCCATCTCTCCGAGAAGATCAAACATTATTCCCTGACCGACAAGGAGAAGAGGCTGCTTTACCTGTAAGCCCGGCGCCGGGGCCCGGGCGGCGGCGGCCCTTTTCCGGCGGACGGCGGGGTGCGCGCCGCGCGGCCATCGGATGGCCGGCTCGGGGATTTCGTGCTACGCTTTGGCCAAACGTTGGGGCGTCGGGGAACATAGCACCACGCTAGGCAAAGGTGCAAGCCGATTATTCAGTGACTGCAAGGAAATTGTTGGCCAGTGTTAGGGGAGGTATAGCAGCCCTTTTTCCTTGTCGGTCAGGGAATAATGTTTGATCTTCTCGGAGAGATGGGGCCGCAGGTCCGCTCGCTCGAAGG
>LKGT01012605.1_pt1 | contig 11774 bp, 11 predicted proteins | sample 503861 | NCBI WGS metagenome assembly LKGT01 (sample SAMN04113194, study PRJNA297058) | marine sediment metagenome | biome: marine benthic biome; feature: marine benthic feature; material: marine sediment; isolation source: sediment sample collected at the water-sediment interface from the South......
GTTGCGCAGGGTTTCATGACGGGCGCCGCTTATACGACCGGCGCCGGCATATTGAGCATGTTCGCCGACCCGCATGCGGCATTTGCGCAGGATCCGTCTACGCTATCTCAGGATTTGTCCAGTCAGTTATCGAACCCGTGCCAGATCGCAACCGACGGTGCCGGCAAGATCCCGTTCATTTGTTTCGATCTGGCAGGTGGCGCGAATATCGCGGGCTCGAACGTATTGATTGGACAAGCGGGCGGCCAGCGCGACTTTCTGGCGACCAACGGTTACGAAAAACAGGGACTGCCCGGTGACATGATTCCTGGTCTGATCGACCCGGGTCTGCAACTTCCGTACGATAATTTTGATCTCGGTCTCGGCTTTCACCTCGACAGTGCATTCCGCCGCGGCATCATGAACAGCTTGGATATTGGCCGCGAGCAGTTCATTAATGGCGCAGTCATTCCGGCTCGTTCGGATAACGACACGGGTAATAATCCGCACAATCCGATGTACGGCATCGCGCGCGCCGGACCACTCAGTCTCGACGGAATTGGGCTTGGTGCCGACGGCTCCATACTGACGCTTGCAGGAACCGAGAACACGGACTCCGGTGGCAACTCGATGCTGCCACAAGCTCTGTACGATCCTGAACTTCGTCCGACCAAGGTCGATCGCCCATCCGATGTCGTGAACCTCATCGACACTGGCGACCTTGTCGGCATCCTGACCAAGGACGACGCCACGGCTGTGATGGAGTCGATCTATCGAATTAGCGAACGCAAGACAGGAAGGGTTGACACAGAGATCACACGCGACGCCGTTATTAAGGAGATGATCAATTGCGGCTACATCAAGGCGGCCGATATTGCCGATCGCTTCGGCGATTTTGAGATCGATCCGGGACTGGATCCCGAGATCGTGGATCAACTTGGGCTGCCTGGTACCGGTATCTTTACCGAGGCCGAGTGGAACGCGGGTGATCGCGACGCGCGTGAATTTCAGAAGACCGCTGCCATCATGAAACTCGTCATCAACGGATTCGCCGGCGCTGGCTGCATCGAGATGGGCGGCTATGACTACCATGGTGGTCGACGCGCCGAAGGTGAGATCAAGGATGAACGTGCCGGACGTTGCATGGGCGCCTGCCTTGAATACGCCGCGCGCCGTGGCAAACCGCTGATGATGTATGTTTTCAGTGACGGCTCGGTGTCGTCAAATGGCGCGATCGACACCTCGCCCGAAGGCCGCGACAAGGGCGAATGGGTAAGTGACAATTCATCCACAGCCGGCGCGTTCTTCCTGGTGTACAACCCGGGCCGAAGGCCGACCATCATCGGCGCAACGCCCGAAGAACAGGCGATTCACCAACAGCTCGGTTACATGAGTGCCGATGGGTCCGTACAACGTGCCGCAACACCGGCCGCGAACAACGTCAATCTGCTCGTCAACATGGTCCTTTTGAATTACATGGCCTTGCACGGTGAACAGGGGCAATTCGGCAACGTGTTCCCAAATCATGGCCTGGGAATTCCAGGCCTGTGGGACAGCCTGACGGCGTTCACGCCAATCTGTAACGGAACGATCGACTTCCCTGCATAGATACAACTGCTGGGCTGGGTACGGGACGTTATTTATCGGAAATAAAGCGCAGCGCAGCGAGCCATTCCGATGAGTAATGTCCCGTATTCAGCCTAGCGGCTATAATCCGGGCATGCCCGATACCGACGTCCTGAACAAATTGCTCGCCTGTCCGCGTTGCGACAAGGCACCACTGACACAAAAGGATGACGGTCATCACTGCTCTGCATGCAAGATCGACTTTCCATCGATCGATGGCATCCCGTGGATGTTTGCTGAACCTGAAGCAAGCCTCGGCGAATGGCGGGGTCGCATGCAACTCGCGCTGCAGACTTTGAGCCACGAGTCGGCACGACTCGATAGCGAACTCGAAGACAAGAACATGCGACCGCTGACCAGACGCCGACTCGAGCGTTATAAGAAAGCGACCGATTATCATCGCCGATCTTTGCAAAAGCTGATGCAACCGCTCGACCTGCAGACGCTGAGCGGCACACTCGAAACCTACCTGGCGTTACGAACGCGCTTGCCCAGCGACCAGGGTCTGAACACCTATTACGCCAATGTGCACCGCGACTGGTCCTGGGGCGATGATGAGAACAAAGCGTCGATCAAGCAGATTCGCGCCGTCTTGCACGAGAGCGCTGAGCTCGGCAACGTGCTCGTGCTCGGTGCCGGCGCCGGTCGGCTCGCCTATGATTTGCACATGCAGTTCGACTGCACTTGCACGGTCGTGCTCGATTTCAATCCAATGCTCATGCTCGTCGCACATTCGGTGACGCGCGGCGGCCACCTGAAGATGTATGAGTTTCCAATCGCGCCAAAATCGCTCGAAGACGATGCTATTTTGCGCACGCTGGCCGCCCCGAAACCTGTCAGCGACGGATTTCATCTTGTGCTCGGTGACGCATTGAGACCACCGTTTGTGGCCGAGTCCTTTGACACGATTGTCACTCCCTGGCTGATCGACATCATCACCGAGGATTTGTCGGTGCTGGGCGCACGTATCAACGGATTACTCAAGACCGACGGCCGCTGGGTGAATTTTGGCTCGCTGGCATTCGCAGACGCGCAGCGCGCACGTCAATACAGCCCCGAGGAAACCAAGGCTATCGTTGCCGAGTGCGGTTTTTCAGATCCCTACGTTTCGGAGGCGACTATTCCTTATATGTGTTCACCGGCGAGCCGGCATGGGCGGCAGGAAAAAGTCTTCACATTTTCGGCTTACAAGGAGCGTAGCGTCGAACAACCTGCCCGACATTGTGCGCTTCCCGACTGGATCGTCACGGGCAAAGCACCCGTGCCGTTATCACCATCGTTTAGATCACAAGCGATGACGACACAGATCTATTCTTTCATCATGTCGCTAATCGATGGCAAGAGAACCTTGCAAGACATGGCTGTGGTTCTCGAGAATCAGCAGCTCATGTCGCGTGACGAGGCCGAATCCGCGATTCGGTCCTTCCTGATAAAAATGTACGATGACGAACAGAAGCAAGCGAGTTACTGATGTCCACGATCGAATCCCTTCGAACACCCGATGCCCGATTTTCGAATCTCCCCGGATACGACTTTGCACCGCACTACGCTGAGGTCGACGGACTACGCATGCGCTACGTGGACGAAGGCCCTGCCGACGGTGCGGTCGTTTTGTTGTTGCATGGCGAACCGAGCTGGTCGTACCTGTACCGCAAAATGATTCCGCCGCTTCGTGACGCCGGGTTTCGTATGATCGCGCCCGACCTGATCGGCTTCGGTAAATCGGATAAACCCGTGCGGCAATCCGATTACAGCTATGCCGGACACGTGGCGTGGATGCGGAAATTTATCGAAGCGTCGAATCTCAGTGACATCACTCTGTTTTGCCATGATTGGGGGGCACTGATCGGAATTCGGGTTGCCGCCGAAAACGAGCATCGCTTCGCGAGAGTTGCAGTAGGAAACGGAGCCTTGCCAACCGGTGACGAAGAGTTTCCGAGGGCGTTCAAAATCTGGCGCGCTTTTGCACGCTGGAGCCCATGGTTTCCGATCGGTCGAATCGTACAGTCCGGGTCGATCTCGAACTTATCGAAGGGAGAAGTTGCCGCTTATGACGCACCTTTTCCTTCGACGAGATACAAGGCGGGGGCGCGAGCCTYCCCGAAGCTGGTGCCSACTGAGCCGGATAACCCGGCGAGCGATGATAATCGYCGTGCSTGGGAGYKGTTGTCACGCTGGGARAARCCRTTTCTGACTACCTTCAGCAACCGCGACCCYATCACTCGCGGTGCCGAGCRTCCGTTTCAGGCCCGWATTCCGGGCGCGAAGAATCGCGAGCACGTAAGAATCCGCAATGCCGGTCACTTCTTACAGGAGGACAAAGGCAAAGAGCTGGCTGAGGTCCTGATCTCGTTCATCGAAACCAAATAGGCCCCGCGAACGAGATGTTTGTCGAGGGAAGTAAAGCGCAGCATCGCGAGCCATGACTGAGACAAATATGTCGTTCGCGGGGCCTTTGACTACTTTTCGAGGTACTTCAGCTTGTCTTTGACGTCACGCCAGTCGTCAGCATCCGCGGGCGGATCCTGCATCTCGGTAATGACGGGCCACTCCAACGACAATTCCGCGTTTAGCTTGAGAAATTGCTCCTGGCCCTCGGGAACTTCGTCCTCCGAATAGATTGCCTCGACCGGGCATTCCGGTTCGCACAATGTGCAGTCGATACACTCATCGGGATCGATAACGAGAAAATTCGGCCCTTCGTGGAAACAGTCCACGGGGCAGACCTCGACGCAATCGGTCAATTTGCACTTGATRCASGTTTCGGTGACGACRAACGTCATATTGCACTACCTTGAATCGGACGGCGTACGCTATGTGAAGTATGGCAGTATTTCAAGACATAGGGCCGTGGCCCAGATGTTGTTTGGTGGAAATAAAGCGCAGCGCAGCGAGCCATTCCGCCAAGCAACATGTGGGCTGCGGCCCTTATATTCTCCATCTGTTATCGGTGCGTGTTGCGACGCCGTCCGCCTCCAATTTGAGGACGTGGGCGAGTAACGAGCGCTCGGCCCAACCGTACAGTTTCGGGTCGACATCCTGGTAAACGTGCGGTACGAGTTCGTGCGTTGTCAGTTTGGGGTTGGCCTCGATGGCCGCGACCACTTTCGCTTCGCGCTCGAGGCGATGCTCGATGATCCAGTCAATTGCACGGCTCGGGTCCTCGATCAGTTCACCGTGGCCCGGCGCCAGCGCGTCGCAAGCCAGATTTTTGCAGCGGCGCAGAGAGTCAATGTAGTGCTGCATATTGCCGTCGGGCGGGTCAATTACAACCGTCGAACCGTCGATCACATGATCGCCCGTGAACAACCAGTTGTGCTGTTCGAGCCGGTAGCACAGGTGATTCGACGCATGTCCCGGCGTGTGCACAGCCTCAAGACGAAACTCATCGGTCAATAGTACATCGCCATCGGCTAATTCACGTGTCGGCGTGAACGTCTTGTCTTGATGTTGACCCTCTGGCGCGAGCATTCCCAAGACCTCGGCGCCCGTGCGGTCGGCCAGTGCAAGAACGCCTGGCGAATGATCAGGGTGCGTATGCGTGACCAAAATCCACCGTATGGAACCCGTTGATTTTGAAAGAATATTCTCAATATGCTCCGGTATCGCAGGACCCGGATCAAGCACGGCAACTTGCTTCTCGCCAAGCAGATAGGTGTTTGTTCCCGATCCGGTCATCATGGACGGGTTGGGCGCGAGGACCCGGCGAACGCCGGCCGCGAGTTCTGCGAACGCCATCATGCGAGTTCTTCCGGCGAAAATGCGGGCTGGTCACAGATCACACCTTTTTCCCCGCAGGCCCGCGCCCATTCAAGCATCGGCGATGTCGAATCAAACCGGGCCAAGCGCTTCAGTGTCTTGCGAGTCGGGTACGGGACTTTCATCACCTTATTCTTACGCGCTTTGAGAATCTCCGCCGCCAGCATCCAGCACGATTCGGTGAGTTCGCCGCCGTCATGGCTGGCCGCCTGCGCCTTCGGCACCTCCGCCAGAAAAAACCGTGTCGAGTATCGCTTTGGCGAGCCTACGGGCGTTATCCAGTAGCTGAAGTATTGCAATCGATCGCAGCGCAGCGACAATGCATTGTCGATCGCGAACCGCTCCCAATCCAACGAGCCTGCATTGAGCGCTGCCCGCGCGACGACCAGTTCGTCCGCGCTCAATTTATGGTCCGCAAGCAGCACGCCCGATTCCTCGAACAACTCACGAATGGCAGCACTGTAGTAGTCGAGTGCATCTCGTTCGACGTGGAGCAGGCGATTAGCCGCGTCGGCCGACACGCCGCTGCAGATTGCATGAACCCGCGAGTCCGAGTCCTCCAGTACTCCGCCAGGAAATGCGAAGGTTGAGCCGAACGATGCGTGTTTGTGACGTTTCACCATGAATACTTCCGGAGCGCCTGCTGCCGGGCGAACGAGTACTACCGTCGATGACGGCCGGGGWWYCGGATCGTCAGCCGGCATCGKCGTTGTTGGCATCGCCTGTTTCGATGTACGCCTTGAGTCGTTGCAGTGCTTCGCCCATYACAGAGTCGACGGGTCCGGCRATACTGTCGAGCCCGTCCGCCGAATAGCCGCCGACCGCATAGAAAAATTTGATCTTCGTACSCCCGTCGTCATCGGAGAACTCCCAGGTCATGTTACCGTTTACGCMCATGAGCCCTAACGGACCCAAGCCTCCGGTCATGCGCAAGATAGCGTTCCGGCTTACCCATGTCACAGTCAGGTGCACAACACCACCGCCGGCCGCCTCGCAAAAGCAGCCCAATGGTCGCGCATCGATACTCAGCAATTCGGCATTTCCCGAAATAGTGTGCGCTGGATTCCACCAGCTACCGACATCGTGCACTGCTGCTGACCACGCTTCGGCACGACTGGTGGCGACGCTTACTTCGTGCACAAGCGTAAAACCACCTGCACCCGCGTCGATGACCTCGGCCGTTGCAATGCCGGTGATCGCCCCAAGAAAGACGATGGTGGACAGACGTAGAAACTGCATTAGCGCACCTCTCAAATTACCACCACCTAGCTTAACTCAATAATCGAAAGCGACTGAAAATGAACGACGACTTGCGAGTGGTGTACGAGAGCCGCAATCGGGCTGAGTGTTCGGATCGAGCGCTGGTCCTCGCGTCACTTCGAATTCCCTACCAGATCGTTGACGACATGGACTCCTGCGCGCTGATCGTGCCGGCCGAATACTCGGCGCAGGCGATGGACCAGTTGATTCAATACGACGACGAAAATCTGCCGACGATCGTTCGCAAACCCACAGCCATTCAGTATCAGAACGCCGTGCCAGGGCTGATCGGCTACGCACTGGTTGTGTGCGGCGTCGCACTGCTGGCCGGCTTTTCCGTTTCAAACTCGGAATGGATCACGGCAGGGCGTATTGACGGGGTTTTGATTCGCGCGGGCGAATGGTGGCGAACGATTACCGCCCTGACTCTGCATTCGGGCCCGCGACATATTGTCAGCAACCTGGTCTTCGGCGCTTTGTTCGGGCTGTTCGCCGGTCGGCTGCTCGGGTCGGGCGTCGCCTGGCTTGCAATCGTGCTTGCCGCCGCTATGGGCAACGTGCTGAACACCTTGTTGCTCGATTCCGCGCACCGCTCGGTCGGTGCGTCGACGGCCGTTTTTGCGGCGCTCGGGCTGCTCGCCGGATATGTCTGGCGTGGCAAGTTGATGGCCCAGGACCGCTGGCCGTACCGGGTCGGACCCATCGTCGGCGGATTCGCCCTGCTGATGTACACGGGCACGGGCGGAGAAAACACCGACGTCGGTGCGCACCTCATGGGTTTCCTGTGCGGGCTTGGCGGCGGCATCCTTTTGTCACCGCTTCGAGCCCGACTGGTGAGTCCGAAGCTACAGACGGTGAGTGGCTTGGTCGCCATCGCAATCGTCTGCGGCGCCTGGATCGCCGCGTTACAATCCTGACTTAATGAAAAAAATTCTGCTGTTTTTTCTGACACTGGGAATCGCGCTGGCGATCGTACTGTGGGTCCGTTACGGCGGTGGTGCGCCGTATCCGAACCTCGCGGGACCACCGCTCCTTGTGGAGAACGCACTCGAGGAGGTGTTGGCGTACCCCGAACCGATAGGCAACGTCGCAGTCAGCAAGGATGGCCGTATTTTCTTCACGGTGCATCCGGAGTCCAGACCTCAAGGCAACAAGTTATTGCAGTACATCGATGGCGCAGCGGAGCCGTTTCCCGATGTTCAGTCGCAAGACCGATTGTTCGACACGGTTCTGGGCGTCGTCATTGATCGTCAGAATCGTTTATGGACGATCGATCATGGCAATCATGGGCTACGTACTGCACGCTTGCTCGCGTTCGATCTCGATTCCGGCAACCTCATTCACGACCAGGAATTTGACGAGTCTATTGCACCGGCCGGGTCGTTCTTGCAAGACCTTCAGGTGAGCGCCGACGGGAGAACGATCATCATCGCCGATGCCAGTTTTTGGCGTAAGAGTCCGGCGTTGATCGTCTACGACATCGGCACTGCAACGGCGCGGCGTGTACTCGAACAACATGCATCGGTGTCCGCTGAGAAGTATGTTATCCGCAATCACGGCAACGYAATGTCGTTCATCGGTGGCATTGTCACATTGCGTGGTGGCGTYGACGGMATTGCGCTCACCGAYGAGTGGCTATACTACRGCGCAATAACCGCGTCGGGRTTGTATCGGATACCACTRCGCCAACTGGCCAACCCKGRAATTCCGGATGCYCAACTCGAYRCRCATGYAGAACGCTACTCGRACAAACCCATCAGTGACGGACTCAGCGTCGACSAGRAAGGCAATGTCTACATCACCGATATCGAACACGGCGCAATCTTCCGCGTYRCCGAAAATCGCAAGCCCMRSACACTGATYCGTTCACGGAAGATCCGTTGGGCGGATGCCTTGTCGTACGGACCCGACGGCTGGYTGTATGTCGCTGACAGCGCACTRTACGATGTYGTSCTTCGWYCMCGYGATCACATCAAGGCWCAGGGACCCTACAAAATATTCCGYTTCCAGACGGGMATCGAGGGAACACCAGGTCAGTAAATRATGCAGGTTTTTGTTCTTTACGCCACGGTCGTRCTGATCTGGGGCTCGACCTGGGCTGTGATCCCYTATCAACTGGGCGACGTTGCCGCTGAATTGTCGGTCGGATATCGATTTGGCATCGCAGCCATTCTTTTGTATCTCTATGGGTTAGTAACCCGCCGCAAACTTGCGTTACCTGCAGAAGCCTATCCGTTCGTAGTCCTGCAAGGACTTCTGCTGTTCTGTCTCAACTATTTCCTGGTCTACTACGGTACCGCGTACATAACAACCGGCTTGGTCGCCGTGGTGTTCAGCGGCGTGGTCATCTTTAACGCCTTATTCGAAAGGATCTTCTTCAGATCAGCCCTCGAGGCGCGAGTATTGCTCGCTGCCGCGATCGGGTTCACGGGCATCGCGATGATCTTCTGGCCCGAGATCTCGTCGATCAGCCTGCAGGATGATACCGTGGTCGGCATTCTTTTCGTGTTGRCWGGCACYGTSATCGCGTCGCTCGGAAAYATGGCCGCYGTTATCAACACACGWCGGTCKYTGCCCGTCGTCGCCGTCAAYGCGCATTCRATGGCATGGGCWGGCGYRATGTCGYTAGGCATTGCTGCTCTGCTSGGTCGCGAATTCACGTTCGCGACCAACACCGGYTAYATCGTGTCMCTTGCGTTCCTTKCCCTGTTTGGTTCGGCKGTCGCTTTCGGTTGTTACCTGGCGCTGATACGCCGCATCGGSGCGCCGCGCGCCGCCTACAGTGCTGTTGCATTTCCGGTTATCGCGCTTGGGATCTCGACCATCATCGAAGATTACGAATGGACAATCATTGCTGCAATCGGCATCATGCTCACGCTGATCGGCAATTGGTTGATTCTCAGCCGGCCCAATAAAAATTTAAATAAAACATAGAGTTATACTAATGGAAATACCAGAAATTGCCGACCTGAGCACGACCTGGGACAACGTCCTGGAGATGTTGCGAACGACCGGCCTTGAGTTCGGCATTAACATCATCACCGCAATTGCCATTTTCTACATCGGCAAGATGATTGTCGGACTTCTCACGCGCAGCCTGCGCAAAGTTATGCAGGCGCAGGAAATCGATAAAACGCTTGAGTCGTTTGTCTGCAACCTGGCACGTATGGTTCTGTTGACGTTTGTCATCATCGCCTCGGTCAGTGCGTTGGGCATTCAGACGACTTCGTTTATTGCCGTCATCGGCGCGGCCGGACTTGCCATTGGCCTGGCGATGCAAGGCTCTTTGGCGAATTTCGCATCCGGCGTGTTGATTGTATTATTTCGGCCTTACAAGGTTGGAGATTGGGTCGAGGCGGCCGGCGTTGCCGGTACCATCGTTGAAGTGCAGATCCTGACGACCGTCTTCAAGACCGGCGACAACAAGAGCATCATTGTTCCCAATGGTCAGGTAATGAACAGTATCATCATCAACTACTCAGCCAATGACCAACGACGTGTCGATATGGTCGTTGGCGTTAGCTACGACGACGATCTGGACAAAGTTCGCGCAACGCTCGAGGACCTGATCGCCGCAGACGACCGGATACTCGATGATCCGGCCTGCACTATCGCCGTCGCAGAGCTGGCGGACAGCAGTGTCAACTTTATTGTTCGTCCGTGGGTCAAGTCCGGCGATTACTCGGGCGTCAAGTTTGACCTGACCGAAGCGATCAAGAAACGCTTTGACAAGGAAGGCATCACATTCCCGTTCCCGCAGCAAGACGTTCACCTGTACTCGGCTACTGCCGAATAGATTCGCTACAGACCTGGGTCAATCGGTGACATCGGGCTCGATGAAACACCAGGCAAGCTTGGGTATGCGCGATTTAAGCGTTCGCTCCAGCGCGTTGATCTCCGCAACTGCCGACTCGATGTCGATGCCCGCCCGCAATTTCACCTTGGCAGCGAGCATGGTGTCGGGACCGAACTGAATCGTAATAATATTGAAGACTTTCTCAATGCCTTCATGCTCCGCGATGATCGCATCTATCATTTCCTGAATTTCAGGGTCGGCTGATCGGCCAACCAGTAATGAGCGAACCCGCCAGGCAATGAACCCTGAAATTACGAGCAACACGCCACCAATGCTGATCGAACCCATCGCGTCATAGACTGGGTTGCCAGTGACCGCGGCGAGAGTCAGGAATGCCAGCGCCAGGATCAAGCCGATCTGTGCACCGATGTCCTCGCCCAGCACAACAATAAGTTCGGAACTACGCGTGTGCTTGAGCCATTCCCGAAACGGCCGTTCGCCGCGAATGAGTTTGATCTCGCGCAGACAACCCAGCAACGATGCACCTTCGAGTAAAATCGCGAATACCAAGACCAGGATCGCCACCCACAGACGTGACAAGTCCTCGGGATTGTTCAGCTTGTGTACACCTTCATAGATAGAGAATAGTCCACCCAGGCTGAACAGCATCAGAGCGACGATGAAGCTCCAGAAATAGCTCAGTTTGCCGTAACCGAGAGGATGTTCGGCGTCGGGTGGACGCTGCGACTGCTTGAGACCAAGGTACAGAAGCACCTGGTTGCCGGTATCAGCATAGGAGTGGATGGCTTCGGCGAGCATGCTGCCTGATCCTGTCAGCCAGGCCGCCCAGCTCTTGGCGATCGCGATGGCGAAATTGGCGAGAAAAGCGTAGAGAATTGCTCTCGCGGTGGAATTATGTGAGCTCGAAGCCATCGAATTCGGTATCTCTCGTCAACGTCTTTGTGGTTGCCGCGTTATTCTTAAATAGAGATTAGCAAGGATTGGTGATTTTATGCGCGCATTGGATATTTCGGCTTTACTGGCCCTGGCAATATTGCTGTCGGGCTGTGCTGCCCATCCCGACCCAATCATCGATACCAAGGGCGTTGACCCCACTGCACTGGCCGAGGACTGGGACGAATGTGAGGCCTATACCGAGGAGATTGTCGTGGCCAAAGGCGTTGCCAAAGGTTCTGCGCTCGGTGGTGCGATCGGCGCGGCGTCCGGTGCCATAGGTAGGCACGGCGACGTGGCGGAAGACGCGGCATGGGGCGCTCTATACGGCGGTACGCGCTCGGGCCTGGATGCGGACCAAGACAAGCAAATGGTATTCAAGCGCTGCATGCGCGGCAGG
>LKGT01012599.1_pt1 | contig 11763 bp, 11 predicted proteins | sample 503861 | NCBI WGS metagenome assembly LKGT01 (sample SAMN04113194, study PRJNA297058) | marine sediment metagenome | biome: marine benthic biome; feature: marine benthic feature; material: marine sediment; isolation source: sediment sample collected at the water-sediment interface from the South......
ATCGGGCAGGCAATTCCTTCAGGTAATAATGTGTGTACAGTTCTGGCCGCAAATCAATATCGCGCTGTGCGCGCTGCAATGCCTTATAAAACTTCCTGATGTCATCGATATCGGGATTGCCGTTGACCATGCCGGCCATCATGAACGTGCAGTCGCAAATCTTCCTGAATCCAAGCTGCTCCGCGACATACATCGGACCACTGAACAGGTTGACTGCGGGAATCTCTCCATCAACCAGCATCTCAAGCCGTTTGAACAACAGGCCCTCATTAAAGCTTAGAGAAATCTCCTCGGGCTTCAGCCATTGCTCGAGGACCTGGATGGTCGAATAGTGACTACCGGACTGATAGGCGACGGAGACCGGGACATTGGCCAGCTCCGTGGGTGAGGTAATGTCCGAATTGGCGGCTACAAATATTCCTGCCGGCGCGACTGAGTAGGCGTCGCGGAAAAGTTTGCCGTGACCGCTAGCTGCCGCAACGTTGATGGTCCAGTGGCAGGCGCTGCTTACGTTGCAACTACGCCCTTCCTCGAAGGTCTGAAATGCGCCAATTTTGTTGCCGAGATCGTGAATCTTGCCATCTTCGGATTGCAGTTGCTCCGCAAATTCGTATTCCAGACCCTCGGCCTTGAAATAACCCTTTTCCTCGGCGACCCACTCATGCAACCTCATGTGTGGCGCAATCACGAATTTACTTTTTGACATATGCTACACCTTGATTTCGGTGGCCCGCGGCGCGCTTTCTGAAGAATCCCACCGAGGGCCTGTGAGCCAGATCTGGTCGGCTATTGATCCGTGGATTCCCGCAAGCATAGCCCATTGATGCCGTCGGACAAATTCACGWYYGWKSWCGCTCGAAAATTGGTATAAGAAAGGGTTATATTGTACAWACWYMAGGCTCATCGGGRCCAATAAGCAGGTACTGAACCCCAAACCCCGACCTGAGCAGGCCCTGAWTTTTAYCAGGGARGCGTCCGTATYTTRTTGATTAACAACGGTTATTCGAGAATATGCTGATCGCTCGGCCGCGGCAAGCAACCACATTTCTCAAACGAGGGAGATAGACAGCTATATGGCTTATACAACAACTGACATTCGCAACATATGCCTGGTCGGCCCAGGCAACGCTGGAAAAACCCAGCTTACCGAAGCGCTGCTGCACGCTACCGGTATCATTCCGCAGTGTGGCGCGGTCGAGAAAGGTGACACGGTCTCTGATTTCAACAAGCGTGAAAAGGAACATGGTCATTCATTGTATCCATCAATGTGCCACTTCGATCACTCTGGAATTCACGTCAACCTGATCGATACCCCGGGGTATCGCGATTTTTATGGCCGGGCATTGTCAGTTATGCCTGCTGTCGAGACCGCCGCAATCGTGTTGAATGCACAGGCCGGTGTCGAGGAAGTTGCTCGTCGCATGATGGATGCAGCCAGCTCGCAGCGACTCTGCAAAATGATAATCGTCAACAAGATCGATGCCGAAAATATCAACCTTGCGAAACTGGTCGAAGAAATTCGAGAGGCGTTCGGCACGGAATGCCTGCCGATCAATCTGCCGACCGCGGATGGCAAAGGCGTCGCGGATTGTTTTTTTCAACCAAACGGCGCCGACACGGCTTTTGATAGCGTTGACGCCGCCCACGAGCGGCTCGTCGACCAGGTCGTGGAGGTTGACGAGGAACTGATGGAGATCTACCTGGAACAGGGAGATGATCTGCAGCCCGAGCAACTCCACGAACCTTTCGAAAAGGCGCTACGCGAAGGTCACCTGGTACCCATCTGTTTTGTATCGGCGATAAGCGGCGCCGGCATTCCCGAGTTACTTGAAATATTCGAACGCCTCATGCCGAACCCGCGGGAAGGCAATCCTCCGGTGTTTTACAAGGGCGAAGGTGAAGATGCCGAGGAAGTCACGATGACCACGGACTCTGACGCGCATGTGATCGGCCATGTTGTGATGGTTAACATCGATCCATTCAAAGGCAAGCTTGCTGTTCTGCGCATTCATCAGGGATCGATTCGAACCGGCAATCATCTTTTTGTCGGCGACGCCCGCAAATCCGTCAAGGTCACGCAACTCCTGAAGCTTAATGGTGGCACTCACGTCAAGGTGAATGTCGGCGTACCGGGAGACATTTGTGCGATACCGCGAGTCGATGAGGCGCACTACGATGCAGTGCTCCATGACTCACATGACGAAGATCACTTCCATCTGAAGCACAATCGCCTGCCGCGCCCTATGTACGGCTTGGCAGTCAGGCCGGCCAACGATGCTGATGCACAAAAAACGTCAGATGCGCTTCACTCAGCGGAAGCGGAAGACCCGTCCCTCAGGCTGGAACATGTTGCATCATTGAACGAAGTCGTTCTTCGTGGCCTGGGTGAAATGCATTTGCGCACAGTACTTGACGGGATCTCGGATCGTTATGGCTTGCAGGTGAATACGGCGCTGCCATCCATTGCATACCGGGAGACCATCACCGCACCGGCAGAAGGCCACCACAGGCACAAAAAGCAGACCGGCGGCGCCGGTCAGTTCGGTGAGGTATACCTGCGGGTGGAGCCATTGCCACCAGGCACCGGGTTCGAGTTCGCCAACAAGGTCGTCGGCGGATCGATTCCGTCACAGTACATTCCCGCTGTAGAAACTGGTGTTCGTCAGATTATGGACAAGGGCGCGATCTCTGGACATGAGATGCAAGACGTGAAAGTCATCGTCTACGATGGCAAGCATCACGCGGTAGATTCCAAGGAAATCGCTTTTGTGCAAGCGGGTAAGAAAGCCTTCCTCGAGGCAGTTAGCGAAGCCAAACCGATTGTCATGGAGCCGATCGTTGACGTTACTTTTACCGTGCCGAGCGATTGCATGGGTGGTGTTACAGGCGATCTCGCCGGAATGCGAGGGATGGTGAGCGGCACCAACAACCTTCCAAACAACCGCATGGAAATCTCCGGACAGGCCCCGCTCAAGGAGATACAGTCTTATCACTCAAGACTCAAGTCCCTGTCAGCGGGCGAAGGCAGTTTCACGATGGACTTCAGTCACTACGCGCAGGTAACGCCGCAGATGCACCAGGAATTGATCAGTGAGTTCCGGCATGAGCCAGCGGAGTGAACGATAAGAATGCCATTCAAGAACTAAGTTTGAGACCACAGTACGTTAAATCCTTCGCCGAATATGCCGATAAATCCAGTGTTTCTTCGCTATTTTCGCAGCTTTGATGCACCGGAGAGATTTTCCCTCATGTCGCCAGTCAGCTGAAAGCGGCAATTACCCAATAAACAGACTCCCATGGGCAACTGCGAGCCTGCGGTCCCGTTCGCCCCACTGACTCCGTCGATAACTTTACAACCCATAAAGTGGTGCTCAAAACGTATTGGCTAGCGGCGTCTGTAAGCGACCGTCACGGAGAAAATTGATATGCCGTGCCGAGCGTCGCCATCAGGTGAAATTCAGTTCCCGCGTCCGTAGTTGACCTAGCCTCGAAATTCTTGTCCAGATCTAAAGTGGTGAGAAACCATATACGGTATATTGCTTGCCCTGGTTAAACATGGAGCAATGAAGGTGACAAATGACGTTTGGCCAAATGGTATGCCGAAAATTGGGCAAAAAGCTCAACGATCAAGAACAGTAAAACCACGTGACATTGAGCTTTTTACCGAAATCAGCGGTGATCGTAATCCTCTGCACTACGATGAGGCGATCGCCAAAGGCACAAGTTTCGGCGAGATTGTCATCCAGGGCGGAATTACCAGCGCTATTCTTAATGCAGTCGTCGCGGAGGATTTACCGGGGCCTGGAACAGTGTTCCTCCAGATCAATTGGAGCTTCAAGGCACCGGTTCGTCCCGGCGACACTATTACCGGCAAGGTAGAGGTCAGCAAGGTGCGTCAGGATAAGCCGATTACAGAACTGCGAACCGAAGTGGTCCGTGATGATGGTACAGTCGTTCTCGATGGTGACGCTGTTTGTTACACGATGCCAATCTAATCAATGGTCGCCAAGCCAGCCGAGACAAAATCAATTTACAGAAGACTAATGGTGAATCAGAGTGCTGAACCATCCCGTAAGCGAAAGATGGATATCTGAAGAGAAACTCAGCAAACTTTGCACCGGTATCGTTCTGCTTCGGCAACGTTTTGCTCAATTCATCAGTTCATCGATAACCGGACAATCGTTTAACGTACCATCCTGACATTTCGATTTGAGGCGTGCCAGGGCTTTTTCCATACGTTTGAGGTCCAGCAGTTTTTTTCGAACGTCAACAATATGCTCAACCAGCAATTGATGGACGTCAGCGCAGACAGGTTGCGACTGATCGGCGATACTTGAGAGTCGCCGTACTTCGTCCTGGGTAAAACCGAGTGCACGGCTGCGAAGCACGAATTGCAGCCACTTTTGGTGACGCTCATCGTAGCTGCGATAACCATTCGCAGTGCGTACCGGTTTCGGCAACAAACCGATTCTCTCGTAGTAGCGGATAGTCTCGGCCGGACAGTTGCATGCAGCCGCCAGCGTKCCRATTCTCATAGCYCTTGACCTTGTAGTTACTACAGGCTTTAGGATACATCCTWAGTACAGTTGACCGCAACCCCCGGAATGAAGGCCGATGCCCGAAGTGATTGMATTTTCTGAAATTACCTGCCCCGAGTGTGGTCATACTCAAGGTGAGCGCATGCCGAYGAATGCGTGCCAGTTTTTTTACGACTGCACGGGCTGCGGCGYGWTGCTYCGTCCAAAATCCGGCGATTGCTGTGTYTTCTGCTCGTACGGRACCGTCAARTGCCCGCCGGTGCAACTCGGCGATGGCTGCTCMTARGGTGATCMGGCGATGAGGGAAGACAAGAAGCTGGCGGCGACAAGCGGCAGCGCGATYGGCATYAGCGCCATCGCTTCATTTATMGGCCTGTGCTGCRTMGGYCCSTGGGCYGTCGCCTTGCTYGGTGTTTCCGGCGCCGTCGCRATGGCGAAGTGGCAACCAWTTCGCCCGTAYATATTGGGTCTGGCCGTCRTCATGTTGCTATGGGCGTTYTGGCGGGTTTACGGGCCRCCACGCAAAAAACTTTGCGACGCCGGGCTTTGTKCSGCACGGCCCTCACTWTGGCTGCAAGGCAGTCTGTGGCTTGCARCCATCCTGATAGGCSTCGCTTTTTTTGCAGATCAAYTGCAATGGTTATTTGTCGAYCCGACRCCSGAGGCRYTGCGTAAATGAGATTWCCACTRACATTAAGKTGCTCGATCSTTCTGGCGCTGACGGCTTGCTCGGYGGAGCAGTCAGAGGAGCAAGTRTTTCAATCAGATCGACCRGACTATTACGTTGTYGATGAGARCCTGGYGMGAATCAAATCTGACTTTAAYGCGATGCAGGACAAGATTCGCCTGGTCTTTATCRTCGGACCGTCTTGCGGCATTTGTCTGCGCGGCATGGATGACCTGAATGAATCKATCGTGAAATMCATTCAGAAYGATCCCCGTATTCACACRCTGGYAATCCACGTTCCRGCACTGGSTGCRGAAGAAAARCATGTTATCGRTKCTRTTCCGYTACTTGCCGGGCCGCGCGTAACCCACTATTGGGATCCAAAYGGRCATACAGGCCTTGAATWYCAGRAGACRCTGGATATYCCGATGTATGCCTGGGACGTCTGGTTCGTTTACGAACCGGGAGCGCGTTGGGAAGCAGGAGAACTGCCGCCGCATCCGGATTACTGGGAGCACCAACTACCGAGCCTGCCGCGCGATAAAAAGCTTGATGCGGAGCGGTTTGCTGCCGAAGTTAACGCGCGTCTGGCAAAACTGCCACCGGCCTCCGAAGAAGCCAAAGTTGCGGCACTACAGCAGCGCGACGTCGGGATTATGCGGGTTGCGCAACCGCGCAGCGTGATGATCCGGCAAAATCACGCAAGTCGCGGCGGATACCGCACGCTCAAACGCATCGAGTCGATTCGTTATGAGGGCACGACAGAAGCCGGTGGCCGCTCATATCCGCTGACGTTGAGAACTCACAGGCCGTATCAGTATGAGCGCAGCGTCGGTGATGCTGATAGTCAATCCTTGCTCAGGTGGGATGGCGCTGACGTGAACCGCGAAGGGCCACAGCTCGACTTGCCCGTCTCATTCCAGGATGAGGTTCTCGTATCCTACGAATTCGACGGCTGGATGACAGACTGGAAGGACAAAGGCCATCAGGTTTCGCGCTTGGGCATGAAAAAAGTTGGCGACCGTTTGCCCTGGATCATGGAAGCTGAACTGAGCAACGGCCGTACCTGGCACATTTATGTCGATAGTCATACCGGCGATGCCTTTCGAACTGTCCTTGTCGATGCAGAAGGCAATGAAAAGTTCCGAGTCGAGTATTCCGATTACAAGGAGGCAGACGGGTTCAGACTGCCGCATCAAATTCAGTATTTTGAGGAAAATCATCTGTTGGCCACAGATCGATTTTCTTCGGTTCACGTAACGATGGCGTCATCAACATCGGAGGAAGACACGACGTGAAACAATCTGATCCTTTACAACTGGTGGATGAAGGCACGCTCAAGCCCCCGGGACCGGTTGGTCGCCTGATTCGAATGTCGTTGGGCTTCGCGTGCTTTTACGCATTGTACGTACTGGTGCTCCATATCCAGAGCATCATCGAGACACCCATATCTGTACTACCCAGTATCGCCGTACTGGTTTTTGCTGCAATTATTATTATCAATTACGTCGTCAATATTGGTTTTGGCAAGAGTTGGGGTCGATGGCCGAGTTACTTTTCAATTGGCGCCGCACTCCTGCTTACTACAATGAGCTGGCTGGCGTTTGGCACAGCGGATCATCCATTATTCGGCGCAGCACTTTGGGCATGGTTGGCCTACTTCTTCTCGCACCTGGGTGTTTCGTTTATTCTGTCGGCAATCATCGCGACACCGGGCTGCGAGATGCGAGCAATCCCTCACCTGTTCGGCAAGATATCCGGGCGAGCCGTTGCTGAACATCATTGTCCTGGGTCATTTATCACAAGAATCGACGCGTGGGAGAGCAACAGAACGTAGCCCTGCTTGATCGAAATCTGAATGTCGGCAAGCAGCCGAAGTTTGTAATACGCAGTACGCACGAATGGCGAGCGGCGCTCAGGGGATTTGATGGTTGATACAGAATTCACGCCTGCGCTCGGTGATCACCGGTTGACGCGACTCTACGATCTCGCCATCGCGCTCCTCACAAGAGAGGGCGTATGGCGCAGACACCTCGTCACTCAAATCGCGCCGACGTCCAGCGACCGCATACTCGATGTCGGCTGCGGAACCGGGTCGCTGGCAATTCTCCTGAAACGGCGCTCACCAGACACTGACATTATCGGGCTGGACCCGGATCCGGTAGTTCTGGCGCAGGCGCGAAAGAAGGCGTATAAGCAGGGCTTCACAATTGAGTGGCGCAACGGTTTCCTGAGCGATGACTTGGTGGAGCAATCGCGCCCGATCAGCAAAGTCGTCTCGAGCCTCGTCTTCCATCAAACGCCATTGGAAGAGAAGCAGCAAATATTTGCGAAGATGCACGCTCTGCTTGAGCCAGGCGGATCATTACATATTGCCGATTATGGTTTACAGAGTTCGAAGCTTATGCGCCTCCTTTTCCGGCGAACGGTGCAAACAATCGACGGAATTGAGGACACACAACCTAACGCGGATGGCGTCCTTCCTGGGCTGATGGATATGGCTGGATTCGCTGATGTCACAGAGACTGAAGTCATTCCGACACTGACAGGATCGATATCTCTTTATCGGGCCCGACGTCTCTGAGGTGAGGTACAGGCACGCAGTGGCAGCGTGCTTGATGACGCCCTTGACCGTAATAAATAACGAGTAAGACCGGTCAATTATCACGATGATGTCGAGATCTTGCTCGGTCGTTCTATTTCTTGTTATTTGCCATCGGTGGTTTCACCCACTACGGGCTAATGCCGTACTACGGGTTAATTGATGAAAAACATACGGATCAGACACAAAGACTCGGGCACTTTGCTGGCGGAAGGGCCGGTAGGCTGGGGCATCACGCCGTTTGAAGGCAATCTCTATATCGCCCGAAAATACCTGAAAACGGATCGTTTTCGTGTGAATTACGTGCCGGGCCTGTGCATCTACAAGTTTCTCTATGTCTGGATGGACCTGCATCTCGATCAGGGGCAACGGTCAAGAAACCTCGCATGGATGTACTGGCTGCCAAATCCGCTGCTGCCATTCATCTGGTTTCGCGTAGCGGTGCCGAGAAGGCATCCGGAGATTCAAATTGAAGAGTATTGATCAGAGCGCCGTTACCCACATCAAGAGAATTGCGCCGTCGCCGTTTGCAGAAACTGCGGTAAGTCTGCTTGTCCCGATTGCTGTGACGATACGGAGCAGGGAATCGCTTGTTGTTCGGCTTGTGCAGAAAAGTTACTGGACACGCATCGAATGAAACGCCGACTCGAGCAAAGCTTTGGAATCGGCTCCGGCCCGCTAATCTCTTCGTAAGTGTTCATGTAGTCACTCTTCGGCCTGATTCTGCTCGCCGTCGGTATTTTTCTATCATATGGTGAATTGGTTCAAACAAAAAATAACGGCTCTGCTGGTCCGGTACCTGACCGGAAAAGTACGAAATTACGAACCCTTTGCCATAAGCACGCCTGAATCTCTGGCATCGGTGTTGCAGGTGGGGGACGTCATTCTGGTTGAGGGCAACCAGCGATTCAGTACGGCCGTCAAATACCTGACCCAATCGACCTGGTCTCACGCCACGATTTACATCGGGCAAGCAAATGGCCTGGACCGGCTCACCGCGGAGACCCCATCAATCATCGAGGCAGACCTGCAAAACGGCGTAGTCGCCGTGCCGCTATCCAAATATGCGGAATTCAACACCCGTACCTGCCGGCCAATTGGCCTGGCTGCAGATGAACGACGAAAAGTAGCTCAGTTCATGGCCGACAGCATAGGGATGAACTACGACCTCAAGAACGTGATTGACCTGGCGCGTTATCTGATCCCGACACCTCCCGTCCCAAACCGATGGCGGCGTAGYATGYTGGCGYTGGGYAGCGGYGATCCAACKCGTGTYATTTGCTCGACACGGATAGCTCAGGCCTTTCAGTCTGTCGGYTACCCGATTCTGCCACGAGTCGAGCTGCTCAAARACAAGGAATGTGAAWCCTGCCGCGARACRGTAMGGGAGATTTTGCACRTTCGCCATCACAGCCTGTTTACGCCGCGTGATTTYGATGTRTCTCCCTTTTTCGCAATTATCAAACCGACYATTGAACGCGGTTTCGACCATAMRCAACTSAATTGGAGCGACMRWGAAGCAGATTAGCYYRCTCGTTYGCRGAMGRGTCAAATMGCCGTATATATCTCGGTATCAGGGTGAAACGCRTACCAGGCAAACCAGAACRCGAGTAASGTYGGCASTTCAWTACCTTCRGGGTCTACGATYCGTGCCGTCTGATTTTTCTTGTCGTATATGACCTCGAAACGCCGMCCTTGAAACTCATCAGTAAATTGTYCCGGRCCYTTCTTGAGYTCATCGAACGGATAYGCCTTGAATTGGCCGCCKATYTCCAGMCCCAGAACCGTTGACTTGCGTCGGTACTGTGAATTTTGCTCTGCCACAGGAAAGTACAACYTTCCGCTCCSAGCRTAGYCGCSATAWGGGCTTACTYTGTAATTGCGGYGRAACCCCGTGTCCGTCGAYAAYACCTKCGTGTYCGGATGACGCGCCTGCCAGTCACGCCAGGTCGTATGGGAAAGAGGGATTGCATGGAGTTTCGTACCYTTCATCGGCCCCGTGACSGCAGTTTKCTTRATCTGTGACCACAGCGAYTTGGATYGTCGGTCATAAAGCAAYACGTCACTGTTGTACAARAGACCGGAGACACCGAATTCGAGTCGCCKKCCGTYGATCGTTGMGKAGAATGCWATACCACTRCCGCACAAYGGGCAGTAGGTAACGACGATCGCCTCYSCACCGATCGARTCGTTTACGATCTCGTGATAGTTGAGAATTCGGACRGGATASGCGCGTGCGAYGCCATTGAYCTCWAYGCCCAAAACACGGTCCTTTGCACTCAGGAAYTTTGCTTCGCCKGCTTTCACGAACASRGGATCGTCCAGCGAGGGAATTCCGTCGCGTCCGGGTCCGCCGCGCAGTATCTCATCCGGTGGCACCAGGGCATCATTAAGCACAAAGCCATTCTTGGAATCGGCCACCACGGAGTCGGTCGTAACGAGCAGGCCCGACAAAACCATGATGGGCAGTAATCTGACAGGAAATGCGAATCTGAATCTGGCCATACTGTTATGACTGTCTACCAAGTCACATGGTTCCCACATGACCACGTCAACCAGCACTCCCCGGTTTTTGATGCCTGCGGTTTTGATTAATACTGCGCTGAAACCAGAGCCGGATTCAGCAAGGAAGGCCGCGACGATCATTTCACCGCTCGCGAGTATTGGCAAACAACGCTTCTTATGTGTGTAGCTTCCGAATAGCAGCAAGCCCTTCAATCCATTAGAGCTGTGTACACCAATAACAAGGGATACAGGACTACCGTAACGGCTGCTTTCGAGAGAGTGCCATTTTCGGTGGAAGTTTCAATTGTAAAAATGGGATACGCCACGGCTACAACGCATCCCACGGATAACTCTGCTTGTCAAAAATGTAGTCTGCCAGCGATTTGGCAGACTCATCCTCGTTGCGAAGCATTGCACGCAGATTTCGATTCATACGGCGCTTTGCCCGCTGACTGAATATATGCGCTATGGACAGGGCCTGCTGATACTGCTCGCTATCGTCCGGAGTCATGGCGCTCACTCGCGACAAGACCGACAATCCGACGAACAAATCGATAACGACGTCAGCCGCCTGTCACTCCACTGGAGGTCGCACAGTTCACTGACTCGCAGTCCATGCCGGAATGCCATCAACACCATCAGGTGCGGAGTGCCTTGAGAGGTCGGGACTCATCTGACTCCAAATAGTGCGTGGAGTCCTTGGAGCCCTTCAGCCTTCGCACGTGAACCGTCCCTGACTTGAAGTCGATGTCASTCCACTGSAGGTCRCASAGTTCRCTSACYCGYAGYCCATGCCGGAATGCCATCAACACCATCAGGTGATCGCGTTGCCCATACCGACCTTGTTTTGCGACCTTGAGTAGCTTCTCGACCTCCTTCTCTGTGAGGTGAGAACGGGTTCTTAAGGCATCATTGGCTTTTCTGTTTGGAACTGTCCCACTTACAGGTGATTTAGGAGTGCGTTTCGCTGGCTTGAGAGGTAGTATTTTCGCGGACCTGGCCATTTCACTGTCCCAGTATTGGCCCTCTTGTGGGACAGTATACTCCTCAAGACCTTTCGATAGCAGCTAGCGAATCTGGCTGCGAAGAGACTCATTGGGTAATTCGATCACTTTCGGCTTCCTGGTCAGGGTTCTCTCCCAGCATATCTGCGATAAGTCTGTCAGTTGCCGCCAGTGATCCGTTAGTTCCAGTTCTTTCTACCTCAAGAGATATCGCCGACGATTTAAGTTTGGGTTGTAAGTAAGGAGCCAAGGCTTCAAACATCTTTGCTCTCAGTGTAATGGGGATGTCCTCTGTAACGCCCAGGGCTTCCTTGTCGTTGATTGTGATTTGTGCCATGCCTTCAATTGGATTGCAGTCCAATCGCGCTAGAAGCTCCTCCACTGCCTCTGTACGCCTGCCTCGACGACCTTTTGGGCGGCCTGCACGTGGTCGTTTTCCTCCCCAGG
>LKGT01005787.1_pt1 | contig 11756 bp, 14 predicted proteins | sample 503861 | NCBI WGS metagenome assembly LKGT01 (sample SAMN04113194, study PRJNA297058) | marine sediment metagenome | biome: marine benthic biome; feature: marine benthic feature; material: marine sediment; isolation source: sediment sample collected at the water-sediment interface from the South......
GGCCAATTACAAGTAATGTGATTCCCTGACCAAGCTCCTCATTTGGGTTTTCAATCTTTAATTTTGGAGCTTCAGAAAATTCTGAATTGCATTGTTTGCAGAAATAGTTTGAAATCTTGGACTCGTCAATTTTTCCAAGCGGCATCAAGAAAAGCTTACCAACCCCAAGATCTGCTTTTTTCTTTTGCTCATCAGTAATGTCAGCTGTGACATAGCCGCCTGAACCACCTAGTTGAGTTTGTGTCATGTAATTGCATTGATTTGTTTTCCCTTTTAATGATTCACTATGTTTGAGAATTAGTCACAATTATTCATGTTTTCAACTGTTTGTCCAAAAAAGCAACACTATGTTATTATGATTTTTTTCAATACCTGATTTTTGCAACAACCATTATTTGTATTTGATAAAAAATCACACATCTCTTTTTAATACAAGCTAGAACATCAAATCTTTATGTCTCCACATATGATTGTCATGTTTGCAGGAATTGGAATACTGGTTTTTGGCGCGACATTAATGTCAACAGCTACTGGAATTGAAAAAATCACTATAGGRCTYCCATTAACGGTATCTGGCATGGTAATTGTTGGAATTGTTGGATTGCTTAAATCAAAAATAATTAGAAAATTTCCACTYTAGGAYTGTRAYTTTCAAYYTGCACAYACACGTTGATATTAAATTCAAAATCGTATAATTTTCATGAAGATCTTCATTCCTCGTCGGCCCTCAAAAAGTACTCATGAATCAGAATTAGATGATGATGAAGATTCAGATGAATAGTCATAAAAATGCAAATTTTGACTAGTGACTAGATAGTAAAAAGAAGATATGAATAATTCAAAGCTAAAAAACGCAATTAAGTGCTAAATTAGGTAACTCCACTATCTTTTTCAAAATACTCCATTACRTCATTTAGAAAATCATTTATCAAATCACAAAATGATTCTAAATTTTTTGATTGTACTGCTTGACGCTTTAATGCATTTTCGAGCTCATCCACAARCCCTATCATTTGTCTAGGATTGACTCTRGTAATATCAACTCGTTCCAGATACGAGATTGTATCCATGAGAACTTTRCCAGTTCGTTCATACGAGTTTGTCATTTTTTCAAGTCTTGCAGCAGTTTTTGGAGAAATTTTTCTTATGGTCTCTGCATGATTTTTATAATATCCAAGCTCTGAGAGTGTTCTTTGTTTTGATAGTCTTAGAAATTTTAAGAGATTTTCTTTTTGTTTTGGGTCTATCTCATGTGTGAGTCTTGCAACCTCATCAATTTTTTTGAAAATAGCCTTTGCTTGACGAGTTTGAGCTCTTAATTGTTCAATGTCTGAATTGAGATTAGATACTTGTTCTATGGCCATTACATAATTTTGAGCGTGAATGAGCTTTATCTCTATGTGTCAGTAATGAGCTGATACAGATTTTCTAAGGCAAGTGCCGAAGGTGGGCTTCGACCCCACGACCTATCGATTATGAGTCGATCACTCTAGCCAGGCTGAGCCACTTCGGCACAAAATTACGCACACTATTTTGCAAAATTAAATGATTCTAATCAAAAAAATAACCCAAGATTATGATTACATGATATGACTTCACATGAACTTGCTGGGATTATAGGAATTATTGCAATTTGGACAACATTGGGAGCTTTTTTTCTTGGCTACTTTGTTGCAAAAAGACAATCAAAAAAACATGTTGAAAAGCTTGCAAAAAAAATTGTAGAATCTAAATCCAATAATATGGAAAAAGAAAATTCAGAATCTACAAAACCTGAAGCCAAAAAGTTTGATTGGATTTAGTAATATTGAGAAACTGTTTTCCAGCTCTCGTTTTCTGATTTTACCCAGAGAAACTTCTTTTGAAGTGCTGAAGTATACAATTTTTCCCATTCTGCCCCAACCTCATCAGTCCAAGCTTTAAACACACGAGGATCTATGTAGTTTCGCAAAGATGTACCAAGATTATAATCGCGAGTTTTTGTAGCTAAATCAACTTGTAATCTTATTTTTTCAACTCGTTCCTTGTGTTTTTGTTTCTGTTTTTTGATTGTTTGATTTAATGTCTTGATTCTTTTCTCTTTYGCTTGTTTTTGTTTGTCAGTTTTAGGCTTTGAAGYCTCAACCTTTTTTAGAGTTGCTTCTGCTTTTTCAGAAGCTTTTGTTTGTTCARACTTYTTTAGAATATCACGTTTTTTCTGAAGGACTTCCTCAAAGTTTTTTGGAATTGTTCTTTTATGATTRCACATTTTTGCAGCTTCAAGATTAGCTAGTTTTGCATGAAAGAGTTTTTCAGAAGGRCTRCTATTCTTTGGAACATTATTMTTTCTAAGATGTTCTGAAACWWYGCTYGARGCCAAATAGGTTCTAAACACCTTTGCAGWTAAYCCTTYYACAATTCCAGAATAATASTYATTTACATGTMTRGAGGTAATTTTATCAAAAATYTCTTCAGAWKSTTTYTTGTTTGMAACTNAKTYCTTTNARATTRTCATGAAATGTWATGTCATGTCCAACAGCTGGAATAGTTTCTTGCCATCGAACTGCATCTTTTCCTAGAAAATCAAACTTTATTTCTTTACCAGTAAGTTCTATGTGTTCTTTTCTTAGTGTAGTTGCACCAACCGTATCTGCYTCTTCAGGATCCTTTTCATCTCCYACTCTCATTGCAGTHCTGTAAATCAAATAACATGCWGTTGCAATCTTTTTCAATTTCTTATCCTTAGAATTCATATCTTTGACCATGCGGTCTTTTATTTTCTCAATTGATTGTGCAAGWTTCTTTGCCTTGTCGTATTTTRMCTTGTCCCGTTCTTGTTTGATYCCAGCAGAATCAGATAGCCAAACATACTTGCGTTTCTGGGAAAGCTCATCCATCCAACTTGCYAACCACATTGAWTCTTGATCATBAAYAATTTTTCCNBBVANTTTCCNTTTTGGAACTTTGVCATCTTTTCCTAAATTCAAAGTCACATCTTTAGHTGTTACVCGWGGCTTCCATTTTCCTCGCATTGGATGATCCCCVCGTCCAATGAATATTCCAGGHGGTTCAGCCATGTAGTTTCCAACCTCAACCTCATTTCCATCHATGATTGCTTTRCCATATTCTTCTTTGAGTTTCTCACGGAGCTCCTTTCTTTTYGYTGTAATCTTTTTCTTYTCCTCTTTTGHCATCATYGCYTTTTGGTCCRCTTCTTTGTCAACAAGCTTRTATSCTTGAGAAAAATCAATATCAGAATATTGTAAATTCTTRAATTTAGAGTTCAGAGTTTTAGCAAAATCAGCTGTAAAATTTTTCTGAAAHATYTTGTCCTGAACATAAGGCGTGTCCTTTTTCTTTGCCCATTGGTATATCATTTCTTCTTGTKCAAGATTCAAGGAAACGGATTCGCCCTTGATTTTTATCTTAATTCCCTGCGACTCAAAGGCTGGTGGGAACAAGATTCCRTTGTGTTTTAGTGTTTTCCATTTCATTTTACGTTCATTTTTCTCCTAAAATTGCGGACTTTGATAAATTCTGCGAATTATTTGTATATGAAGYTAGTGTAGTGCAAAATGATCACTCRCCRAATAGCTCTTTTCCCATRTATTTCTCAAATTCAAWRTCWGTTTTCATCYTTTTTGCCTCCATAAACATRGCAGCATCWGTTCCAGCTGTATATCTTGGCAAAATCTCCTTGTCGTGAATTGCTTTWATCACAACATYAGCAACCTGTGATGGAGCGGTTCCCATCTCTACCATCATTTTMARRCYTGAAAGRATTTTGTCAGWYAATTCCTTGTATTTTGGATCCGTTTTTGATTCTGGRATMTKCATTGATTTGAAAAAGTTTGTTTTGAYAACACCYGGTTCWATGATWGTWGTWTKAACRCCAAACTGACCAAGCTCATATCTTAGACACTCTGAAAAACCTTCTAATGCAAATTTTGTACTRATATAAGCTGRGGAACCTGGAAGACCCATCCTTCCAACAACTGAGCTAATGTTAACAATAACACCAGAACCTTGCTTTCTCATAATTGGTGCAACTTCTTGAATGATTCTTACAATACTAAAGAAATTTGTCTCAAACTGTTTTCTAAAATCYTCWATTGGAACATCTTCGGTGCATCCAAACTGACCATATCCTGCATTATTCACTATAACATCAATTCTGCCAGCTTCTGACATTACCTTTTTCACTGCTGACACAATAGAATCTTCCTTGTCAACGTCTAATTCTATCACATCAATGGAGAGGTTTTCTTTTTTTGCAGCTTCTTGCAATTCTGTAGCTTTTCCAGTGTTTCTCATGCTAGCAAATGTTCTATAACCATCTCTTGCTAATGCCAATGAAGTTTCTAATCCGATTCCTGAAGAGCTTCCAGTCACAAGGGCAACCTTATCCATAATTTTGCTGATTTTTCACTCCTAATAATTCAATGGGGTGTTAACTAGCCCATCCACGTTCTACAAGCTTTGAAACACTAGATGGTTTTACACAAGCTGGTAATCCATTTGATTTTTTGAAGAYWAKCTCYARWCCTTCWGTACAYGTWACRTKWTCRGGAGRAAYYCCWTCAKWGATTTGTTTTAGWGGTGGWGGRAAATATGCKAWTTGYGGAATYAYCAYWGGWACAATYCKWAAAATTCTATCATCATTTGGTTCTGGYGAGCCTCGTCCATCTCTATTGCTAGTCAAAATGTAGAGATTTCCRTCAGGACCCATRCTTGCATCTCGTARTCKACCATATTCTRAAAACAAWGCTTYACTTGAAAGAACTTGATTTGAATTCAAATCCAAATCWARCATTCTGAGATGATTTCCTCTAAGCGTTCCAATAAAGAACATGTTTTCCCACTCGGRAATATTATCAGAATTGTAAAATGTTGCACCAGATGGYGCCCATGTMTCATCWCCAGTRTGYAASAATGGWGWWWYTAAWCCWWSTTTTKTTTCATCWCCAACAATRTCWGGCCATCCATARTTTTTTCCAGCTTCGATAACRTTTACTTCATCATGAGCTYTSSATCCRTGTTCTGAAATTACAAGTTTWCSRGTTWCAGGATCCCAATCAAKWCCYTGWGGATTTCTATGTCCAAATGAAAACACCGGAGAATTTGCAAATGGATTGTCATCAGGAATHGTTCCATCAGAATTTATTCGAAGAATTTTTCCACCAAGTGAATCAAGRTCTTGTGCAAGTCCTGGATTTCCAGCTTCTCCNGTCGTGATGTATAATGTACCATCGGGACCAAACTTTATTCTTCCCCCATCATGAATTGSACCHCCAGGAATTTTATCTAACAAAACTTTTTCATYAGAAAGYTTGTTGTCAGATTCTGTAAAACGTGAAAGTTTGTTAAATGTACTAAGAAAATCATTGTAAGTAWAATACAGATAGATGTAATGATTTTCTTCAAAATTAGGATCTAACGCAATTCCTAAAAGWCCACCTTCAAWTCCACCAACATCTAAAATCTTTATTGGTTCTGGATTCAAAWYACCATTTTCTATTACTCGAAGCTGACCTATTCTCTCTGTAACAAAGATTCTTCCATCTGGTGMAAAYGCAATTGCCCATGGAACCTCCAAGCCCTCTGCAACTGTTTCAACTTGATAGTTTTGGCCTGCAGCGCTAGTTACAGAATAACTCAAAATCACAATTGCAATCAAAATTAACTTAAACAAGTGGTCTATCTCCCTCAGTTGGGTCTTCGATAACAGTTTCTTCCCCATCAGCTATTCTCTGAAATATTTCAAGAGAAGAATGTTTGTGCAAATACTCGTTGTTATTTCCACATCTATAGGAAAAGGTGCATCTTGGACATCCCGCCTCGTTTTTGCAGGGACACTCTTTTACAATGTACATGCTGCGTTCTAAAGCCCGCTCAAATCTATCATACAGTGCCTTACTTGCACCGTTYCCACCAATTGCACTATCATAAATGAAAATCAAACCAGATGTTCCAAGTGATATRCCTCCCAGGTCYTGTGATACACCTCCAGTAATCATGTTACTACCTTCTATCACAACATGTTCAGTTGCATGATAACCACTAGCTTCAACATATTCCTCATCTTCTGATTTTTTCATCTCATTAAGTGGTCTTGGAGCATGAAACACAATTCCTTTTGTTACAAAATCATATTCGAGTGGHTTTTCAAGCAAAACTCTCTTTCCTTGTGTTACTTCYTGRCCAAKCTCAATGTTTGCATATCCATAAACAGATTTTTGAATATGTAATTTRCAAAATGYAATTTCAAGYCCAAAAGCCTTTCTTCTCTCATATACBGTTTCAATCGTWGGCCATTCTTCTGTTAGTGCCTTGGTATAGTATGGATAGTCTCTTGAAATTCGCTCCAACTTGGCATAATTTTTTTCAGGATAATCAAACTGTTTTACTTTGTATCTVGTTCCAGCTAGAAAGTAAATTGCATCTTTATGTAATTCTTGTAAAGCAATDGGAAGAATCCTATCDCCAACCTTTCGTTTATCAAGAAAAATATCAATTGATTTTCCAATTCCACGAATGGAATATTCCTCAAGCATTGCTTTGACTTTGTCCAGGTTTGGAATGTAGCGATTTTCTTGTAAAACTAGAAAACCRTCTTTAACATGCCSTTCAATAACATCATGATGTTCTTTTAGTTCATGCTTTGAGATTGGTCTRTCACACGCCATTGCAATTACGTGAAACTCTTCMACAAASGGATTTTTTGGATCAATGTAAATTCGTTCTATGTCATCAAAGTARTCATCTGGATGRTTTTTGTARTATTGAGAAATTGGATCATTKCCTAGAGCCAAAAATGCATATCCCCGYTGTCCTTTTCTTGCWGCYCGGCCTATTCTTTGAATCAATCTGTTTACAGGWATRGTTGCAGAGATWACMCCRTCCACATTTCCAACATCTATGCCTAAYTCTAAGGTTGGAGTACAGGAAATTGCAGVAAGYGAATCTTGTTTGAAATCGCGCTCWACTGMTTTTCTGTAATTTGCCATCAAACCTGCVCGATGAACCTTGATGTTTAYMTTTTGTTTTTTTGCTTGCATWGCTAAAAGCTCAGAATTTAGATGTGAATTACTAAACGCCATCGTTTTGTGATTTTTATCAGTTAATTTTTTTATCAAATCAACCATAAGTGCACGCTGTGTTCTTAATGATGGAAACAACATTACAAAATCAGTTTCACYTTTGTTTCCAGAACCTTGAATCAATTTCATTGAAACACCGAAAAGTTTCTCACAAAATTCAATAGCATTATCAAGTGTTGCAGAAGCTGCAACGAATTGAATTTTATCTGATAATCTCTTTAATCGTTTAATGATATAGTGAACATTAGAGCCAAAGATTCCAGARTATACGTGAGCCTCATCTGTAACTAAAAATCTTACACCGCTAAGCAATGATGCAAATTTTGTTTGATACATCATGTGATAGTGTAAAATATCAAAATTTGTTACAATAATGTGTGGKGGTTCTTCCAAAACTTTAGCCCTCTCTATCTGTTTTGTATCTCCATCAAACACAGCAACACTAATTCCAATTTTTTCTGCAAATGCRAGKATTTTGGGATATTGATCTCTTGCTAGTGATTTTGTAGGATATACAAATAGAGCAGAAACCTTTCCAGATAGATTTTCATTTTTTATTTTTTGAATTATTGGAATTAGAAATGCTTCAGTTTTTCCCGAAGCAGTTGGTGCCTCAATAAYGACATTATTRCCATAGAAGATTTCYTTTATTGCCTCTTCTTGAAACTTGTAAAACTTGGTAATTCCKATTTCATTTAGATGAGATGAAATCTCTTTTCCAAGCCCTACATCCTCAACATTTGAACCCATTACTGGATTTGGTTTTYTGATTATCTTATAGTRTGAAACATAATCCTTTTTTGAAAAGAGCACATTTTTGGTAAGAGAATCAGGCTTGTTTTTTCCAATCATTGCTTCAATCTCTGCCTCCTGACGAATGATTCCCTCTCGTTTTAGACCATCTTTCATCTGGTCTTCATCTGGAAGGTTTCCCTCATCAAATCGATTTAGAAATTCTAGGTATACCTCATCTGGATTCTTTGCATGATCTAAAATATCTTGAAGACCACAATTGTTACATGAAATTACAATTTTTTTGTTAAACGTCTTTTGAATCTCTAGATTAGATTTGCATTTTGGACAGGGATATTTCATATTTTTCTACACAAGATTTTGAATTTATTGTTTAGTATACAAACAGATTTGATTAAAGCGATCAGACAGCTGTAGCCCTGCACCACCCTTGAACAAACAAAGTTTATCTATTGTTTTTGTATCAAAGTACTCATGGCAGAAGCTGGTTACACAAGAGCAGTGACTGCAAGTCATAGGAAATTTCAAACAGCGCTTAAAAGAGCAAAGACAAGACAAGCAGTAATGAATGTTTATTGGAAGCACAAAAAAGAGCATGAAAGGATGCTTGCAAAACACCTCAAAGAAGAAATGACTCTGGTAATCCGAGTAAAAAGTAAAATCCCTCACAGATAGCCACATAAAAAATCTCACAAAGGAGAATGACATTATTAAACAAGTAAATATTAGAAAAGCTAAATTTGAAAAAAAATCAGACTAACAAAATTTACAATAGCGATTGTATTCTTGGGATGATTGAGCTCCCACCAAAAATTATTGATCTAATCATCACCGATCCTCCATTTGCAATTAATTTCAAAGCTTCAAAAGCTAATTACAATAGAACTGCCTCCAGAGTAATCAAAGGTTACAATGAAATCAGGCCAGAAGATTATTATGATTTCACATATAGCTGGATGTTAGAATCTTACCGAATTTTAAAAGATTCTGGAAGCATGTATGTCTTTTCTGGATGGAATAATCTCAAGGACATTCTAATGGTATTAGATGATGTTGGATTTGTGACCATAAATCACATTATTTGGAAGTATCAGTTTGGTGTTGTTACAAAAAAGAAGTTTGTTACCTCACATTATCATTGTCTTTATGTTTGTAAAAATCCAAAGAAAAGAAAATTCTACTCATTTACAAGGTTCAAAAAAACATCAAAAACAAAGGAGGGCCGAAGTCTTCACTACAAAGACAAAGAAGATGTTTGGGATATTAAAAGAGAATATTGGACTGGATATGAGAAAACTCCAACAAAACTACCTGCTGAATTAATTGAGAAAATTATTCAATACTCTAGTAAGAAAAGTGACATTATACTAGATCCCTTTTTGGGTTCAGGTCAAGTTGCAGTTATCAGCAAATACATGGRAAGAAAATTTCTGGGCTATGAAATTGTTAAAAAATATTATAATTTTGCAAAAAAGAGATTAGACAAAAATGTATATCATTTAAAAAAATGATTTTTGTCTAGAATTTATTCTTGTTTAAAGTCTTTTTCAAGCTCTTTCCTTAATTCGTAAACCATTCTACCTGAAATTTTTAGAACATGTGCGATTTCTTCWTCRCTTAGYTCATTWCGGTCYTCTYTYACTGCATTTTTTAYAACAGAGTCTATCTCACTRAATAAAGGAAGTAAAGCTGTYCCATACTTWGTCAATACTGCCCGTGCTTSCATATTGTTTWACAATTATTTTTAATAAATAAAGTTGGTTAAYMGTCATWTAGTTTTGTTACNTCGTCAYKTCATTATGTTACRWTTTTTACTCGTAAACTAGTGYTRATTMCCACATTTGGAAATTCAATTTTTTGATGTRGWATCTTCTTGTTTACCTATTTTTGATGAAATTAAATTTCGAAGTTCATCRTCTGTTTTRTTTTTTGGTTCAACRCCCAAGTTTTTTGCAATCATCTCTAGCTTCTGTCTTTCATTCTCAACAGGACCRTCAACTTTCAAATTCTCACTCGTATAGTCTTTGATTTGCTCTTCAAAGCCGTTTTTTGCTTTCTTGTATTCGTTTACTGCYTTGCCAATCTTTTTTGCTGCTTCTGGTAGCTTGTTTGTTCCCAAAATCAAAACYAGYGCCACAAAAATTATGATTATCCATTCACTACCACCAACATTAAGGGCRTAATCTAACACGGATTATTTTRGAGCAGATCTAAAATTAAAGGTTTCAACGTATGTTTTGTATCTAAATTGTCCTTGAAAAGTAAATTAAACTAGGAATATTTTCTATTTTTAATCCTTGTACAATTTTGAAATCTTGATGGAAATATTTAGAGTAGCTGTATAAACTGCAATAGAAATAAKCTGYCCCACTATTGAAGCCAWGTAAGGMTCATATTCTATTGTTAGGAAATAGTATTGAGATAACCACCTAACAACCGTGTACACTACCTCTGCTATCCCTAACGAAGAGATCATTTTCACCATATCTGTCTTTAGAAGAGRCCAATTCGTTTCGCCGGAATCTAGCTTGTATTTTTTTCTGTTATCRCGATACAACAAAAAACCAAGAACTGAGAAAAAGGTAGCATAGTCAGCTATCAGAGTAAAGGTAGTGTTGAGATAATGCTGCTGATCTGCTAGAAGCTGTGCCACTRTTGCTGAAACTATGATGTCAGCAGCGAAAGCGATGAAAACATTCCTGTTAAGTTTGAGATATTCTTTGTATTTTCTCTTCACATTCATCTGTGATGTATTTATAGTAAAAACTGTTTACTGCCAGATGAAAATTTTGATTTAAAATTADAGATTTGGATTHATTTTTAATCTAGTNNRTTCRKAATGATTYGTATGGTCCRAAGAAAYGCATCTRMTGAAGAAATTRAAGAGCAAAAAAAGYAWCAAAAATTGAGAATAAAAATTRYDAAAGCTGCTAGAAGAAGTGGAAAAATAAGAAAAAAGGAAGGHAAAGTCAGACAGGCAAAAGCTAAAACAAAAACTCCTAGRTCAAGGCAAAAAATTGCYGCTATTAGAAAATCACGTTACTAAATACTTTTTTTTGGTTCCAAAGATTTTCTTTTTGCAATTGATAGAGCTGCAATTCCAAGACCTAGTACAAAGAAAACAAGATAAGGAGCACTAAKWTCTGAAAATTCTGAAAWTRAAGACTGCTGCCCCCTATTTGTATATTGCATCTATTGCATTATATTAGGTGAGTTTATGTATCGGGTGGGCGTGGACATCGGCGGAACATTTACGGATCTACTCATGGTGGGAGAGGATGGGAAAGCCGTGGTCGGCAAGACTCTCACTACGACCGATGATCCCAGCCGGGCTGCAGAGACTGTGCTGCGCCAAGCGTTGGACGACGGGGTGGCACAATCCGGAGAACGGGGGGAGCTCATTCATGGCACCACCCTGGTGACCAATGCTCTGATCGAGCGAAAGGGCGCGCCGACGGCGCTGTTCGCCACTGCTGGTTTTCGAGATGCGCTGGAGATTGGTCGTGAGCAGCGCTACGAACTGTACGATCTGAACCTGGAAACTCCCCGGCCCCTCATTCCGCGTCACCTTCGCTTCGACGTGCCCGAACGCATTCTGGCGGATGGCAGCATACTCGAACCCTTAGACGAATCTTACCTCCGCCGTTTGGTAGCTGAACTCGACGACAAGGGCATCAGGGCCATTGGGGTGTGCTATCTGCACAGCTATCGCAACCCCACTCACGAACGGCGCACCGCGGAGATCATCACCGAGACGGCGCCGGCCATCCGCGTATCGCTGAGCTCAGACGTAGTGGCTGAGATTCGGGAGTTTCAGCGCAGCAGCACCACCGTGGCCAACGTGTATGTGCAGGAACTTGTGGCCAATTACCTGGCCGAACTGCAAAAGCGGTTGGATCGTCTAGCCTTTGCCGGCAGCTTCTT
>LKGT01005786.1_pt1 | contig 11751 bp, 8 predicted proteins | sample 503861 | NCBI WGS metagenome assembly LKGT01 (sample SAMN04113194, study PRJNA297058) | marine sediment metagenome | biome: marine benthic biome; feature: marine benthic feature; material: marine sediment; isolation source: sediment sample collected at the water-sediment interface from the South... ...
TCGGCGTAATCATGTTAACGGCCACTGCATCTTAGGCTTGTGTGATACAGTGCACATCCAACTTCAACAAACAAATACCATGGTGCCACCATGATTTCTGCCGCCGACCAACTACGCGAACTACTGAAACGGCCAGGACTGCTTATCATGCCTGGTTGCTACGACGCCATGTCTGCCAAACTCGTGCAGGCAGCCGGCTTCGAGGTCGTGTTTATGAGCGGCTTTTGTGTCTCCGGCGCACGCCTGGCAATGCCCGATACAGGGTTGATTTCCTACCACGAGATGGTGGATCAGGGGCGCAACATCTGTAACGCCGTATCCATACCGGTGATTGGGGACGGTGACACGGGTTTTGGTAACGCGCTCAATGTGAAACGCACCGTGCAGGGCTACGCCGATGCTGGGTTTGCCTGCATCATGATCGAAGATCAGGTGGCGCCCAAGCGATGCGGCCATACCCGCGGTAAGACGGTGGTCCCACGCGAAGAAGCACTGATGCGCCTACAGGCGGCGGTGGATGCCCGCAATGAAGGGGCCGACATTCTCATCATGGCCCGCACCGATGCCCGCGCTATCGATGGTCTGGAAGAAGGCATCGCACGAGCACGCGCCTTCACCGAGCTCGGGGCCGATATCACGTTTCTGGAAGCACCAACGTCAGAAGAAGAAATGTCGGAATGCTGCCGTTCGGTACCGGGACCAAAAATGGCTAACCTGATCGAAGACGGTAGGACGCCACTATTGCCGCCGGCAAAGCTGGAGGCCATTGGTTATAAAATCGCCGTCTATCCGCTCACGTTGCTCAATGCTTCCATCCGAGCCATGCAAGAGAGCTTGCATAGCCTCAGGCGTGGCAGCACGCCGGAGCGACTGTTGTCATTCGATCAACTCAAAGACACGGTGGGATTCAACAGCTATTATGCGGGCGAAGAGCGCTATGCTACGGAACGTTAGGTGAGCACTAAGTTGCGAGGAACCTATTGCCCGTAACAACGAGGCCAACCTCTTTTTCACGAAGACATCTTTCGTCGAAGGAAGTCTTAGACAACCTATCTCTACAAAAACCATCCCTTAAGGTTCACATAAGATAAACCTGCCATTCTACTCATGCATGTCGCCATGTGTGACAGGACCTGACAGAGTTTACACGTTCTTTGAATGGTGTTGAACCAATGATTTCGATACATCAATATCTAGAATCTGTACGTCTCGGACTTGCACTAGCATTCTTCACGCTGATATTCGAATAAGTATTCACCTGACAGATGGCCTGATCTAACAGAGTGGCCACACAAGTGCAGCTATGAGACGTCATTCAGTACCGAAGTTCCGCGGTGCCGGTCTTTGACAGCGCTAGGCCGTGCCGTACTTCGTTTCCACTTCGATACCGATCTTTTTGAGAAACGGAGTTGGCAGGACGCCGCCAGCGCAGATGATAACGGCGTCGTTTTGAATTCCTATAGAATCCCCATGCTGCTTTATACGCACCTGCTTTTTTGTAATGGTTTCCACATTAGAGCTAAGCATCACACGCAGGCGACCACCCGTCCGCAGTACGTCAACCCTTTTTCTATTTTTTTCCTTAGCGCGCGAAAAGGCATCGCTACGATAAGATAGAGTCACCGTCGTACCCGGTTCATCGGCGATACTGGTTGCAGCCTCCAAAGCAGCATCGCCACCGCCAACCACGAGCACATGTTGATTCCGATACTGTTCGGGATCGATCAGACGATAGACGACCTTAGCAAGGTCTTCGCCCCGCACACCAAGTTTACGCGGCGTCCCGCGACGACCAATCGCCAGCACTACGGCACTTGTGTTATACGTTTTCCGCGTGGTTTTGACGACGAATCCGTTGCCGTTTTGAGTAATATCTTCTAGGCGCTCTCGATATCTGATCTTAACTTTCGTTTTTTCCTCGACGCCTCGCCAAAACGCCAATAGCGCCTCCTTGCTGGTTTCTCGCATCTGCACCTTGCCAATCATCGGCAGGGTAGCGGGTTCGGTCATCACGATCTTACCGCGCGGATAGTGGGCCACGGTGCCGCCTAGGGTGTCCTGCTCGATAGTGACGAATCGCAGCTTATGCTGCTTGGCTGCCAGCGACGCCGAAAATCCAGCCGGACCAGCACCCACAATCACGACGTCATAGTGAGATCTCTTATCTTTAGGGCGCTTTACTGCCGCCATCGCCTGGCGCCCCTGCTCGATGGCGTTGCGAATCAGCCCCATGCCGCCGAGCTCACCAGCAATAAAGATACCAGGAATATTGGTTTCAAAGGACGGGCTAACGAAGGGAATATCTATGCCGCGTTTTTCCGTGCCAAATACCAACGTAATGGCATCGTGTGGACATGCCGCCTTGCAGGCACCATGACCGATACAATGGGTGGGATTTATTAGCTGGGCCTTACCATGGATCATCCCGAGAACATCGCCCTCCGGACAGGCATCGACGCACGAGCCTGCCCCTAGGCAGCGGTTCGGGTCGATCACGGGGTGTAGCGATGGCGGCTCGATAAGGCCGGCTTCGATAGCACTCTGCAGGGTGGCGAGACTTCGTTTATGCTTTTTCCTGCGCCATCGCAGATAAACGATATACACGACAACCAAGGGCAACAGAGATCCCGCGTAGAGTAGAGAGTCAGGTGAAGACATCACGTCGGCGTTGAACCAATTGGCATTAGAGCGTTGGCACCCAGGCTTGAGTTGAGTGACAAACGTCGCACGACTCAACCGTAGGCACATGGCCACCGGGCTTGCCGGTAGCTGTCACGCCATTGTGACAAGTTGCACAGGTGCCGGGCGGCACATTGGCGTGATCAAAAAACGCTGGAATCCAAGCCCTGGTGCCATGACAAGCGTCACACGTGGCATTGGTAGGGATATGGTTGGCCGGCTTGCCGGTAGCGGACACGCCATTGTGACATTGGGCACAGCTCCCCGGCAGTGCAAGTGCATGACTAAAGGTGGCCGGGAGCCAAATCCGCACGGAGTGACAAACATCGCACTGAGCAGCAGTTACGATGTGATTGCTGGGCTTACCCTCGGACATGAATCCATTGTGACAGCTGTTACATAGCTGCGGCGTACCGCTAATGCCTAACCTGCTATGGTCGAAACGCACCACCGTCCACACGCTAGACCGGTGGCACTGATCACATTCAGCGTTAGTTGGTATATGGTTGGGGGGCTTGAGCGATACCGTGATGCCTCTGCCGCCAGAGTGGCAAAACTGACATTGGGTCGGGGTTCCTTTGAACATGCCCTTGATGTGACACGACTCACAGGCAACACGGGTGTGAGCGCCGGTGAGCGGGAAGCCGGTTCGCACATGATCGAAGTTCTGCGGCGTCTCTGGCGTAGCTTGCTGGGCAGACACCTGCGGAACGGACAGCACCAAAGCACAAAGCGCCCAGCCGACAGCAATACCGCAAAGCATAGGGGTACTACGACTCACGCTAGATCTTCGCCTTTAACGGCCATTCACAAACCGTGTTGCTTTACCTCGCGACTGGGCATCGGCATCGATCCATGAATCCAGCACAAGACCGTTGTCGGGGTCACTCAACACGCGAATCAGATTCGCACCAAGTGGCCCCGACAACCTTGGCTTCAACGCACCGTCGCGCTTAGGTCTACCCTGTCCAGGGTTCAACATCGGGTGATTGTTCGAACTATTGGCGACACCGGATTGCTCGACAATACGATCCAGATCATAGACCACGTTGTTAAGATTGAAATTGGCGGCCGGCGCGCCGTCCTGACAGTAATGTCGATTCGCATTATCATCCAATGGATTAACGGGGCATCCATTCTCATCAAGCATGAACAGCCCTGACCCTAGGCCGCTCACCATATGGACCCATAAGGGCGAGTTAAGTTGGTTACCCGGATTCTTGCCGATGTGGTCTCGTAGCAATTGAAAATCTAAATCGATAAGCCGATTGTTCTTTATGGCGTCCCGGAAATCGCGGTAAGCCTGCTTACCGAACGCTGCCAGGCCGCCGTCGGTCAGGTGGCATGCTACACAATAGCGTGGCCCTTCGTTACTCGGCTGCACGCGGCCGCGGATGGAATGCGACATCATGACGTTGTGGCCAAGCGCCCCAAATGTACCCCTGCCTTGCACGCCCGGGTTATTGCCATTGGCATTACGATCAGAAAACGCAAACACGCGTGACTCCACGCCATTCAAGTCCGTGTAACGGAAGAACGTGGTCGTGTTCGGACTGATTTGACTTATCTTGTTGTGGGCATCGATACCGAGTTGAAAAGGCACCGGCGTTTGATACACAAAGTCGGCGTTCGCCTGATTAAAGACAATACGTTCACCGGTTATGTTGCTAAAGAAGAAGTCGTTCGGATCATCGTTATATTCACCGCCGAGATGACAGCCAATACAGCCGCCGGTCCAAGCGGCATGACACGCAGTGCAATTCATCTCATCGGTGTGGCTAAAACCGCCAGTCACTAAGTTAGGGTCGTCTTGCTGCGGCCCAATACCGGTGGCAGAACTACCATCTGCACGACCCATCGCGTACGATGCTAGCGCATTGTAGACAGGCTGATTCGCGAACGGGTGAATGACCCCCGAATCGACAATGGTATCCCTGGTTTGTGGTATGTAATGGCGCTGTCCATCGAGACGACTGACCAGGTAGTACTCATCTCCGGTTTCCTTGGTCACATGGCGTAACGCATTGCCTTTCTTGTCCACCGCACACTGTGCCGCCGTGCCTTCATAGGTGACACAAGATGTCGTTTGTGCGTAGGCATCGATACCACCGTGACAAACCTCGCAACTAATCGCCACCTTTTGTTCCTGCCGACTAAGGATTTCACTTTCGTTGTCGTTGCCACCGTGCAGGCCGAAGCTTCCGTGACAATCGATACAGCCGAGACCCGCTTCGTAGTGGACATCGGGCGGCGTATCGTCGCGGCCATCACCATCATAGTCTTCGAACAAGATGTATTGGTCGGCGATACGACCGTTAAAGGTCTGATTGCCGACGTTGGGATCGAATAGACGTGTATCATTGGCCGTATTCTGAAAWGTCACCGGCCGCGCTGGATATTGAAATCCATTGGCTAGATCGGCATTCTGATCGAGGCGAATGCCCCAATATTGCATCACGGTTCTATTAGAGCCTTGGTGACATCCGGCGCATGTATAGTCATCGATGCCATGAACGAACTCACCGCTTGGCAGCGTCTTGGCCACGCTTCGAATCAGGTGTCGGCGAATATGCGGTCGCTCGGGTGCGGCGATGGCGTCGGGATTGGCTGGCTCATTTTTATTTACCTTGGGATCGCCTGAGCGGCTACGTCCGTCCAAGCTGTATCGCATGTGGCAAGCGGTACAACCTGAAGAGCGGAAATCGCCATAACGATTGTTGGCGCCAGCGCTGCCGAGGTGGCAATCGCCACAGGTAAACGCCACCTGCTCGTGATACAGATTGGCCAATGCCGAATTGGGCTTGACCGAGTTGTCTTGCCGGAGGTCATTGGGCAGATTGACTGAGCTGTAGAACGGGTTCTGATATATATCGGCGCCACCAGTGTTTCCAAAGACACTAAAGACCGGGAATTCAAGTAACCGTTGAACGGCGCCGACGGTGGCGGACGGCGCATTCGGGTTTTGCACGGCCCGGAAGCTTAGATCGGCTGCCGTCTTCTCATACAGGTTGGCGTTTTCGGATATTGCATTGTCGATTCCGAGGGCATAGGTCGCGCCGGAGAATATACCGGTCTCGGTACCTATTGGGCTGCGCGCCATCCATTCAGCGTGTTTACTCGCGGGCGAACTCAGCGCCTTGGGACCGTGGCACTCGCCGCAGCTCCTGAATTCCTGCACAACTCGCAGGTCGCCAGGATTGATAAATTGCAGGTAGTCTAAGGCAGAGTATGTTTTTCCATTGCGTTGGTAGTCAGGGAACTTATCAATGCCGGTTAACGTCAAGGCATTGAAGTAGGCAACCGGGTCGTTGATTTGATTCTGATCGTCGCCGAGTTGCGGTGGTCGTGGCACATGGGCCAGGCTTTTACGGCTCGCCTCACCATCGCCACCGTGACAGCTGGTGCACTTGATGTTCGTCGCACCCGTAAATGGATGTGGGTTCTCCAAACCGGATCCGGCGTAGTCATTTAAGGTCGAGCCGTTGTGACAGGACATGCACGACTCCGCCGGCCCCGGTGGCTCCTCATCTGGTGGCGGATCAACGATGATGATCGGCGGACCGTTGGCACCATTTTCAGCGACTTTGTCTGAACTATCTACGGTACAACTAGAAAGTAAGAACAGGATTGGAAGAAGGAAAACGAGTGATCGGGCGCGCCCAGGCTTCAGTAAGACGTCTGGAACCCAGCGCCACGGATGGACGAGGCGAATGTGAGCACACCGACAATAGAACTTCATGCAATCCCTCGGTGTAGACCCCCACTCGGCGCTTTTGCGTTTTTACGCTCGGCGTTAACGATGTTTTACATAGATCACGCGCAGTTAGCAACTTCCAAACGATACACGCCGGTACCAAACAGACTAATGGCAATAAGTGGTAGTCGATGCCGATAAGCGGCAATGATATTTTCTATCTTCTGGTAACAAAAAAGGCGAAAGGAACGACACCAGCAACAGAGAAAATCCAAAAACTTAAACCGTTAATCGTGACCGACGAACGGTGTTTTTAGTAGAACGTATAACGGTCGGCAGTTTTCATCCTTTGGTCTGGATGTATCTCCAATTTTCTTGCAAACAGTGTAAATATACATTCTCTTTAGTTAAGGTTTTGTTTAATGCTTACGTCATCACATCTTAGGGTAACGAAGAATGCACATTTCTTGGCGCAAGATTTCTAGATCTCCGGTAGTTCTACTGTTCTCGGGCCTGTTAATCGGCATGGTTTTTACGACATTGGTGTTTATTGATAACGTGTCCACTGCACCATCGGATCCAGTGTTTAACATGCTGTCGGGCTCTGCCGGGAGTTCGCCAGCGCATGCGAATCTTGCATCGACCACTACCTCGTCGAGCAGCGCAGAAATGCCCAAGGCAGCAAGCCTATCTGCGTTACTCCCGCGTCTCGAGGCCAAGGTAGTTGCCGAGCCCGATGACGCAAATCTACAGATTCTGTTGGCAAGGACCTATCTTGAGCTGGATCAGAAGGAAAAGGGCAAACAACTCTTGGATAGGGTTCAGCAACGATTCCCCCAAAATCAACATCTTCCGTTTCTCCAAGCCAAAATACTTATGGAAAGCGTGGATACGGCTGATCTACAGAAAGCAGTATCGCTACTTGAAGAAAGCGTCCGCCGCCGCCCCGCCGCCGGCCATGTTGCGCGCCTATACCAGGGGCGAACCCTGATCCGGCTAGGCAAACAACAACAGGCTATCAACTTGTGGCGCGATTATATTGCAACATTACCATCGGATGACCAACGCCGATCGTTGTTGGAAGCCGAGTTGGAAAAGTTGGCAAATGCTTCCTAGTTAACGATGGGTCAGCAAGAAGCGATACTGCGCTCAGAATACGCGGATGATCTGGAGGCCGTCGAAAAACCGGGCAGGATCAAGTCCGCGTTGTGGTTTCTGTTGGTGTCAGTACTACTGTTGGCGGCGCTGTGGTTCGCCAGCACGCAGACTGAGTACACACCCGGATCTGATTTAGGTTACAACCTTGGTCTTGTTGGCGGCGTCGCTATGTTGCTTGCGCTGCTATATCCAGTGGCCAAACGTGTGCGCTTCATGAACACGTGGATGCACATGGGACACTGGTTCACGGTCCACATGCTTCTCGGCACTGCTGGACCAGTTCTAATTATGTTTCACTCCAAGTTCGTGCTCGAATCTATCAACGGCACGCTGGCGTTTTGGTCGATGTGTTCGGTGCTACTAAGCGGTTTCATCGGCCGGTATCTCCATACCAAACTCCAGTACCGTCTCCAGCACCGACATAACTTTCTTCAAGGTTTAAAAGAAAAGATGGGCGTAGCGGCGGAGGCGGCACGTTCAAAGTTCCGTTATGTACCAGAAATCGATGAACGTCTGCACGTGTTTGAAGTGAGTGTACTAACGCCCGCAGAAGGTCTGCTTTCCAACCTTTGGCTTTTCTTGGTGTTGCCATTCCGATTCGAGTGCACCTATCTGTTGGCATGTCAGGATATCAAAAGAACAGTCAACAAACGGGCACAAAAAAAGAAATGGAATCCGCGCAAAACGCGGCGGCGCATCTTCTATGGCAAGACGATGGTCCGAGCCTATTTGGAGGCGGTCCGATCGGTAGCGCGAGCCAGTGCTTATGAAAGACTTTTTGCCTTGTGGCACTTGGTGCATATCCCCTTGTTGTTTTGGCTTGCAATAACAGGTGCGATCCATGTTCTTGCCGTGCATATGTACTAGCCGGACGGAAGACGATGCCTGTCACACGGATTACCGCGCTACTGGTGGGTTTGTATGGTCTCGTGGGGCTGCTCTCATTCGTGTTGGCGGACCTTGGACCCCTAAACGCGTTGGTAATGCCGGGCAAGCTCAGCGAAGCGCATGCGAAACTTGAAGGTGAATGTCGTAATTGTCACACAGCGTTTAAGAAATCTGCGCAGTCAGAATTGTGTTTGGACTGTCATGATCACCTGGCAGTAGCAGAAGATATTGCCAGCGGAAGAGGATTTCATGGGCATATCGAACAACGGCAATGTAATGCCTGTCATAAGGAGCATAAAGGGCGTCGCGTGAACCTTGCCCCGCTAAACAAGCAGACGTTCGATCATGACTTCACCGATTACCCGCTCCATGGTGCGCATGCCGACCCAACCGCGAAGTGTGAAGATTGCCATAAGCGCGGCCTAAAATATCGAGATGCACCATCCAACTGCTACGCCTGTCACAGGAGTGATGATGCGCACAATGGCAGCCGCGGCAAGGAATGTGTCAATTGTCATATCGAAGACAGTTGGAAAGAAGTCCATTTTGACCACAGTGCAACAGGCTTCCCGTTAGTAGATAAACACCGTCTTGTGAAGTGTGAGAGTTGCCACGCAGATGAACGCTACAAAGGCACACCAAAAAACTGTTACGCATGCCACAAAGCCGATGATAGGAAACGGGGCCACAAGGGAAGATTCGGCACCAAATGTGGGGCCTGTCATACACCCGAAGACTGGCAGGTTTCTATCTTCAATCACCATAGGGGCACAAAATTTCCTCTGCACGGAAAACATCGGACAGTCAAATGCACTGCGTGCCACAAAGGTATCCTTTACAAGGAGAATCTTCCCAAGAACTGCCTCGGATGCCACAAAAAGGATGATGTGCACAGAGGCCAAGAAGGCAAGAAATGCGAAAAATGTCATAACGAAAGCTCATGGACTCGTAAGGTTTTCTTTGATCACGGCCTAACCCGCTTCCCACTGCTAGGCGCACATGCGAGATTACGGTGTAAAGACTGCCACAAGGAACCGACATTCAAAGACGTTCGCATTGAATGTGTCTCGTGCCACTCGCGCGATGATACACACAAGCGTCGCTTGGGTTCATTGTGCGAGCAATGTCACAACTCTCGAGACTGGCGTGAATGGGACTTTGATCATAATCAAAGAACGAAATTCCATCTTGATGGCGCGCACCAAGGACTCGACTGCCATGCGTGCCATAAGAAACCGGTAAACAAAAGAATCAGCCTTGCGACCGGTTGTGTTAGTTGTCACAGCGCAGATGACGTACATCGGGGCGCGTTCGGTCGCTTTTGCGAACAGTGCCATACGACCACGTCATTCCATGAGATCGAAAAAGTGCTTGGAACCATGCAGTAGAAATCTTTTTCGGGTGGGGGAGGAGCAAGAATGAGTGCCGCCTTACAGTAGGATCGCACTAAACGTAAGAGTATCTGCGTACCACACGCCGTTTCTGCTGCTCTTGGTATTTCCCCCTTTTCCTGTGGCCGCTCAGGATAGCCTGCTTCTGTCCGTTGTTGCCAACCAACAAGCGCCTGGGCAGCAAGGGGTTGCCCAGACTTTACCAGATGGTAACGCATCCGGTAGTCGCTCCATAGCAATCCCCACGACATACCTAGCGTCGACGGGCTTCGATCATAGCGCAGTGCTGCCCAGTACGTGTGACGTCTGTCACAACAACGCGGTGACTACAGGTAAGCCGATCAATCACATCACCACTGATGCTGCTTGTGATGCCTGCCACACTACTCGCGCATGGCTACCGGCAACGTTCGAACACAACGTCGTCAGTCCCGGGAGTTGTACCGCTTGTCACAATGGTGTGACCGCTACCGGGAAACATACTGATCACATCGCAACGTCGATCGTTTGTGACAACTGTCACCGGACTAGTGCATGGAGGCCAGTCACATTCAACCACAGCGAGGTAACAGTGGGCACATGTACTGATTGCCACAATGGCGCCAATGCACCCGCGCAGCCGGCAAAACACATTCCAACCACCATCTCATGTGACGCCTGCCACCAAACACGTGCGTGGCTACCGGCGACATTTGACCACAGCATTGCCACGACCACAGCATGTGCATCCTGTCATGACGGTGTAGTCGCATCTGGTCAACCTATTGATCATTTTTCAACTACCCGCACATGCAACAGCTGTCATAACACCGTTAACTGGGCATCCGCCGCTAGCTTTCGCCATAGCTCATTGCTCTTCCCAGGCGAGCACATCGATGTGACATGTGCCAACTGTCACACCACAAACACAGCTGCTGCTAACTGGAAGGTTGGAATCTACAAGCCAGATTGCGCAGGTTGCCATAGCGATGATTACGAGCCGCAATACCATGTCAAGACCATCAATCCCTCGACAATCTTCTACACAATCAATGAGCTGACAGATTGTGCCAGCAGTTGCCATGAATACGTCGATAACTCATTCGTAAGCATCCGGCAAACACGCATTGGGCGCCATCGGCCGAGAAGTCAATGGTAGACATGAAAAAACGATTCTTAATCGCTATATTGCTTAGCATACTATCGGCTCCCATCCTACCACCGCCGGTGATGGCTCAGGTGTTGGAAAGTGTAGAGGTCAGCGATCAAGTCAGTGGTGGGGTAATCAATGCAAACTTCACGGTTCCTGTTCAGTATATAAAACACTTTCCGAGCAAACCCACTAAGATATTACAGATCTATCTGCGCCTTACCGGTGACGCTGCGACAGACAACCGAGACTTGGTCGAACGCCGCGCTGTGAGAGCACCACCTGGTAGCACAATTCCGTTACTCGATGTCATATACAAGGGTGATGGCATTGACGGTCCTCACTTAGTGATGCGGTTCAGTAAACCGGTCAGCGTAAGAGTCAGTCAGGATAAGGACAATCGTAGCGTGCAGATTGCGATACCGGGTACTGGCCCCGAACTCGCTATGCCGTCATTGCCCAAGGTTGTACAAACGCCACCGCCTCCTGAAATCGTACCGTCACCGGCTTCGCCGCGAAGCGGTGAGCCGTCGACCCAAAGGAAAGCGCCTAAGAAACCATCGACGATCATCAAAGCAGAAAACCGTTACGCAGTTACCCTGGCGATGTCTTTCGATTCCGATGCCGATATTGCTAACGTCCAGGAAAATCTAAGCGAGTTTAGCGATTACACCGTCTATCAAATAACCTCAACTCTATTTGGTGTAGAGGTGTATCTCCTGCGGCTGGGGTTCTTTGCTACGCCAGAAGAGGCCGAAGTGATCAAAAAGAAGGTTCGGGCAAAGTATCCAGTCGCCTGGGTCACGCTCATC
>LKGT01005785.1_pt1 | contig 11748 bp, 11 predicted proteins | sample 503861 | NCBI WGS metagenome assembly LKGT01 (sample SAMN04113194, study PRJNA297058) | marine sediment metagenome | biome: marine benthic biome; feature: marine benthic feature; material: marine sediment; isolation source: sediment sample collected at the water-sediment interface from the South......
AGATAAAGAACCAACCTTGGGAATTGTTCTTACTAGTTTTTCACCTTTTAACTACAAAGACGATGATGGTAAAACTGTAATTCTTGGCGAAGTTGAAAACACACTAAGTTTTCCAGTTAGTGGGATAAAAATTTGGGCCGGCTTTTATGATAATTTTAGTAAGAATCCTCTAGAAACAATGATTGGTACAACCATTCTTGAAGTAATTCCTCCCTTTGGAAAATCCCCATATATGATAATATCTGAAAGTCCCAATTCTGCAATAACTAGTGTTTCTGTTAATTTACTTGGATTCAATTCTTCACCAGAAAAAAAACCCCAATTAAAACTTCAACTTGATACTTTGGAGATTGGCGCGAACTTGCTACTATCTGGTACTATAACAAATAAAGGCGAACTCAATAGCACAGATACAAAAATTCAATTGATCTCATATGATACATTTAATCCACCACGAGTTTTAGGAATAGCTACTATCAATTTAGAAAATGATATTGTCCCTGGAGGAACTGAAACTTTTGAATTTGATGTCAAACGTGATTCACGTGCAGTAGATTTCAAAATTCTCGGAGAATCAAAAGACTACTCAACTAGTCTTTTAGATATTACAGATTCCTCCCTTGAAATTCTAAATAAATTGGTAACAATTAATGACATTACCGTTACTGACTCTGATGGAAATAGATTACCATTTTTTTCAGTCGGTTCTACAATTAAGATACAAAGTGAATTAGATTTTCAGAATTTATCACTTGGGGAATCTGAAATACAGTCATATGTTTATTGGATCCAAATAAAAAAAACTGTAGAAATTGATGGTGTTACATTTGTTGAATTTATCGGAAGTGCAGAAGGATCTATTGAATCAGAAGACATAGAAATTCCTTCGGTAGGTTGGATTCCTCAAAAAGATGGGGTGTATTTTGTTGAAACTTTTGTTTGGGATCCAAAAAACATTCCTTTGGCTTCTAAAGGCCCGCTTTCCCTTATCTTAATAAAATAGTAACTTTATTTTCAGAGAATGCGAAACTAAATCATGACACAATATGGTACAGTTGCACTTGGAGGAACTTTTGATATTATTCACAAAGGACATCTTGCCCTTTTGAGTAAAGCTTTTTCAATTTCTTCTCATGCAATTATTGGGCTTACTGGAGATGAATTAGCTCTCAAAATGAAAAAGAAAACAACCAACGATTATTCTAAAAGATTTGAATCTCTCACTAATGTCATTCAAAAAAAATTCCCAAATTCATCTTATAGTATTCGCAAGCTTGAAAATGATTTTGGACCAGCAGCAATGGAGGGAAATGTAGATGCTCTGGTGGTTAGTGAAGAAACTAGCAATAAAGGAGAAATCTTAAACACAATAAGAAAAAAACGAAATCTTTCTCAAGTTGAAGTTGTAATAGTACCTATGGTCTTAGCTGAAGATGGAAACAGGATTTCAAGTACTAGAATTAAAAACTCAGAAATAGACACTGAAGGAAAATTGTCCTGATTTGACAATTAACTGGTCTAACTTTGAGTAAGTGAGATAAAACAAAAAATCTCAACTAGCAATCCTTGACGCTAGTAAATCATATGTTAAAAAAAATTGGAGATGATGTATCTAATCTCAAAGATGGGTTAGACCCCAAAAATCTTGCTTATTGGTATGACAAAATAATTCATGAAACACGAGAAATGGCACCACCATGGCTTGTAGATAAAATAAATGTAAAACAGGATCCGATTTTGCATATGAAATTTAATATTGACATTTCAAAACGGGCAGTTAGATATTTGATAATTGTAATTGATAACAATTTGGATGACATGCCATATTCTACTAGACTTTACTTTCTTAAAGTACAAGAAATTATGAGCTCCGAGATGGACAAGTCTTTAGTTTAGATTATTCTTTAGTAATTTCTATCTCATCTTCAGCTATTGATGTGTTGACAATTTTGTGTTCGTTTTCAAATACTGACTGTATAAAATCAGCAAAAGATTCCACCTGAGAATTATCTTTAAGCAATATACTATGGGCAGATTTGTCCTTTAACTTTACAACAATTTCATTATCAATAATGTTTAAAATTTCAGTGATGTATGTTTCCTTTCCCTCTTTGATAAAAATCATTCTTGCAAGCTTTTCAGCCTCATATTTATCAAAACATTTGATTTTCTTTTTCATGAATTATCTAAAAGGAATTTATCTAGTTGGTCTTTTGCTTTTTCACGTTTTTCTTGGTGAACGCTCAAAAAACCATTAATTTTTTCAATTAGTATTGACTTTAGTTCCCCTGTTAACATTTTACCAGATTTATAATCTTCATAAATTTGCTTTAACTTATTATCATCTGGCTCAAAGAAAATTCGAAGATACTGAAAAGACACATCAATATCTGGATTTCCTCCTTTATTTCTATGCTCTTCAATATCAGGCCGTCCTCCAGAAAATGCATACTTAATGATTTTCTTTTTTACAATTTCTGGAGTATCAGTTGTATACACAGTTCCATTTTCATCAGAAGCTGACATTTTTCCTCCAGGTCCCTGAAGAGCAGGAATCATTATGTTATGAATCAATGCTGGTTTTAGTTTGCCAATTTTTGGTGCAACATCTCTAGTCAATCTAAAATGAGGATCTTGGTCTACTCCAAGTGGAATTAAAACAGGCTTGTCTTCAATAAAACATGGAGCTGATTGCATTGCTGTATAGAAAATCATTCCAATATTGGTCTCATTTGAAAAACCAAAAACTGCTTTAGTATTTGAAAAGTTGATCTTTTTTGCTACTTTAGCTGCTATTGGATATAATGTCTTGATATTATCAGAATCAATAATTATCTTAGTTTTTTCAGGTTTAAAACCAAGCGCAATAAAATCAAGAGCGTTTTCTAAGGCAAACTTCTTTGTATCCTCCAAGCTTAAATTTTGTTTTGAATAGAATTTTTCGTCATCGGTTAGTTGAAAATACATGTTTGTTCCAAATTTGTCTTGAAGCCATTTTGCAAAAACCCATGGAACTAAATGTCCAATATGAGTATGCCCCGAAGGACCTCTCCCCGTGTAAAGGAAAAACTTGTTTCCTTTCTCATATTCATTTAGGATAAAATTCATATCACGATGAGAGAAAAATATACCTCTTCTCAACATAAAATGAAGTTCGCCGGTAATTTTTTCGATTCTGGCAAGCAATTGATTTGAAATTTTTTCAGTACCAAATCGTTTAATCAATTTATCATAATCAATTTCGCCTTCAACATGCCAAGGCGTGACTATAAAGTCATCAGAAGACATTCATGATTGAGTTAAGTTAAGGTTTAAAAAGTCTTTTTGGAACTTTGTCATATTGTCGCAAGTTCTTCATCCAATTGAAAAAAAAATTATAAAATCATTAATGGAAAGCGAAAGTTCAACTCCAGAAAAACTTGTCGAATCAACTAAACTTTCAATTGATCAGGTAAGGAGAGGAATGGAGTGGCTAAAACTAAAAGGTCTAGCAGAAGTAAAAGAAATCGAAAAAATTACACTTAAGCTAGGAAAGAATGGACTGGATGCAAAAAATAATGGCTTACCGGAACGTAAGCTTGTTAATAATATCCAAGGAGAACCTAAATCCTTTGCCGAAGTTCAAAATTTACTAAAGTCTGATTTTAATGCAGCAATAGCTAACGCAAAGAAGAATGACTGGATTCAAATAGAAAAAGGAGAAAACTCTACCAAAATCTCACTTAAAGGAATAGCATTACAATCTCCTGAAGAAAAATTAATTGATTTTTTTGGTATTGATGAAAAAATGCTAAACGATATTGAAGATACCGAAGCATTAGCATCATTAAAAAAAAGACCAGATTTTATTTCTCAAAACATCACAAAATTAAAAACAATTTCTCTTTCTGAAAAAGCAAAAAATATTGATTTTGAGGTATCCTCTGAAGCAATTGATGTGGAGGCTAAAGTGCCTCAAACACATGCAGCAAGAATTCATCCATTAAAAGAAACAATTAATGAAATTCGAGAAATCTTTGTTAGTTTAGGTTTTTCAGAAGTTTCAGGAAATCTGGCTCAACCAAGTTTCTGGAATTTTGATGCATTATTTACTCCACAAGATCATCCTGCAAGAGAAATGCAAGATACTTTTTACATCAAAGATATTAAAGCGGGAAAATTTGCATCATCTCAACAGATTAGAAGTGTTTCACGTTCTCACAAGTTAGGATGGGGATATGATTGGAATATTTCAGAAGCTCAAAGAATGGCATTACGTACACATACTACCTGTGTAACCATTAAACATCTTGCCGATTACAAACCAGATGAAGCAAGAATTTTTTCTTTAGGACGAGTGTTTAGAAATGAAAAAGTCAGCTACAAACATCTTGCAGAATTTAACCAAGTAGAAGGAGTAGTAATTGGAAATAACGTTACACTAAGAGATCTCATGGGACTCCAAGAAGAATTTTATCGAAGAATCGGTTTAACAAAAATTAAATTTTGGCCTACTTTTTTTCCATACACTGAACCTTCACTACAATCTATGGTTTACAATGACAGACTAGGAAAATGGATTGAACTTTTTGGAATGGGAATTTTTCGCCCAGAAGTAACTAAACCACTTGGAATATCAAAACCAGTTTTAGCATGGGGAGGAGGAATAGAACGAATTGCTATGCTAAAATATGGAATTGATGATGTTAGAGAATTTTATAATAATAATCTTAATTGGTTGAGGAGTGCTACAAAATGCCAGTAGTTCAGCTGTATCTTAACAGATTACAAAAACTTGTTGGGAAAAAATCTAACAAAAATAAAATACTTTCAAAAATTCCATTTTTAGGATTAGACATTGAAGAACAAACTAATGAATATCTTCGAGTAGAATACAGCCCAAATAGACCTGACTATGCAACTGATTTTGGTATTGCATTAGGACTACAAGGTTTRTTTGGAATCAAAAMAGGAATGCCTAAACTATCAATTAAAAAAGGAAAYTACAATCTCAGAGTCGATTCATCAGTAAAAAAAGTGCGTCCATATRTTACYTCGATAATAGCTAAGAATGGAACTCTTGAYGATGAAACCATACGCCAACTAATTACTCTTCAAGAAGATCTACAYTTTGGAATCGGTAGAAGACGCAAAAAAGCMTCTATTGGTATACATGATTTWGAAAAAATTGAATTTCCAATCAAATACACTACAGTYKCWAAAAACCACAAATTTATCCCACTTGATTCATCACAKGAAATYMCCMTATCTGAAATCTTGGAAAAAACTGAAGYTGGAAAASAATATGGTTCGATTTTAAATAATTCTCCTAAAGTCCCAATAATTTTAGATGCTAAAGAMAATACTATCTCATTTCCACCAATAATTAATTCTGCTCTTACAACTGTATCCTCTAACACATCAAATCTATTGATCGAAGTTACTGCTACTGACAAAAATGCAGCAGAAGATTCCCTTGCAGTAGTAGCTATCACTTTACAAGCTGCTGGATTTCAACTTCGTTCAGTTAAAATTTCTGGAGCGAACAATTCTTCTCCCTTGCTAAAACCTAGGAAAATAATCCTAAATTCTGATCTTGTAAACAACATTTTAGGATTAAATTTATCGACTACAATGATTGCTAGTTCTCTTAGAAAAAGTCGAATAGATGCAACAGCAAAGAAAAATAAAATAATATGTATTATTCCTCGTTATAGATTTGATATTTTTGGTACTATGGACTTGGTAGAAGAAGTTGCGCTAGGATATGGAATTGAAAACCTAAAATCCACACTACCTCCATCAATTTCTGTAGGAGAAAAAAATGATATCACAAAAGCTATAGACTCTCTCAGTTTGATAATGATTGGTCTAGGATATACTGAAGTAGTAAACTCTAGTTTAGTTAGCAATCAAATTCAAAATGAGTTAACTAATAGGAGTAACTCTGATGTAATTCAAGTTGTAGAATCWAARAGTCTWGARCATWCTATCTTACGTGATGCAATAATTCCAGGGATTTTGGAAAATTTATCAAAAAAYATACATGAGCAMTATCCTCAAAAACTGTTTGAAACAGGAATTGTTTTTTCTAAAGGAAAYCCAATTCAAGAAGACWCACATTTAGCTGGAATCAGTGCACATAATGACGCAAAYTTTTCTGAAATWAAATCAATYCTTCARTCATYATTGAAGATTGGATTTAACATTGAWAGTGAAACMAAAACMTCSTCTCATCCAATTTTTTCAGAAGGCAAAACTRCCAACATTTTGGTTAAYRAAAAAATTGTRGGAATTTTAGGCGAGATTGATTCWAAAGTTATTGGAAATTTCAARATACGAGAAGAAGTAAAAGTMGTTGGCTTTGAAATAAAACTATCAGGATTAATATTTGACTAGGACCTATTATTATTCGCCCAAAAAGAGCAATGCATACTGACGGATTAGGATGACGATGATCGTGATGATTACGATGATTTCTAATTCACCCAGGTGTGCAACAAAGGGCGCCCCGGTTTTAGAGCCAAATGAGGATTCGGCTAAAATACCAATGAGTTTGTGTGAGTCAGAACCGGGGAACATTTTATTATTTTTATTCATTTTTTTCTAAGAATTAAAATTACTCATATTACTAAATTTACAAATGATAAACTACTGGTGAGCTAAGCAAGAACCAGTGGATCTCGTGCTTACAATTTTTCTACATTAAAAAAAGAAAAAAATCAAAAACTCGTAACGCTTACGACTTTCTAGATTATCTATTAATGTTAGTTCCAAAACAATTTGGGCTGCTATAATCAAGATTTCCCTTCGATAAATACAGATTAGCGATAGGTTTATTGATATAATCGTAATTTTATACAAAAGTATGGCAACAGCCTATGTTTTAATAAACTGCGAACTAGGTTCCGAAGAAGCAATTATCGAGCAACTAAAAAGCTTAGAAGGAGTAAAAGAGGTTCATGGGACTTTTGGTGCTTACGATATTTTAGCAAAAATTGAATCTGGAACTGTTGAAACACTAAGAGAAACAATTACTTGGAAGATTAGAAAAATAGAAAAAATCCGTTCAACTTTGACCTTAATGGGTATTGAAGGTCAAACATAATTACTTCTTTTTTTTCCTATGTTACTGCATTTTATTTTTGTAATAAAAGAAAGTGATCTTGGTAAACGAGACAAAGAATTTGAATACGTACAACAAATGTCAGAATTTTTTAAAACCTGGATACTGAAAAATTTTTCAAAAGAATTTGATGTAAAATCAGATGTAATGATAACCAAAAAAACTAGTTTATTTAAAATATTGGATACATATCAATTGCTCAGAGATCATAGAGAGCGAGGAGAAGGGATTTATCATTTCTACCTTACACATTTTAGGCCTTTTTGGACAGACTGTACATGTGAAGGTTATCATGCTGAAAATTTCGGAATGTCACTATGGCAAATACCAAAAAATGATGAAGATATTTTGTATATTGCTGAAAAAAACTGTACAACTGTTTCTCATGAAATTGCTCATGAACTCTTAAGACAGTTGGGTAACAAAAAATATGTGGATTTAGTTCATGATGTGTGGACTAAACATCTATTTGCTAGTTTACCTTTTGAGCAATATGGAAAAAATTTTAAAAAAACTACTGACAAACCTTATTTTTTAACAGTTGATACGTCCAGTTTCCAGTAATAACACAATCATACTCAACCAATACATTCAATGGCTAAAGCTAAAGTATTACAAAAATAAGGGAACAAACTGATATTAATTTAACACTTTGTAACTGAATAAATTCTATTTTCAAAATTAGCAGTTTTGAATTCTAATTTATTTTCTGGATCTTGATTTCTAGAGTTACTTAATTTTTCAAGTTCTACTAACGCATCTCCTTTGAATCCAACAGATGAGCCATAAACTGCATCAGTGAACATAGTACCATGTTCTCCTTTTTTAACATCATCGGCAATAGCATAGAATTTTTCTAGTTCTCTTTTTTGAACTGGAGTGCCTGTTGCTTTATTGGAAGCAATTGCAATGTACATTCCATTGCTTTTAACTGCTACCTGAATTTTATGATTCTTTCCAGATGCTCCGGGAATAGTTTCGTTAATTAGAATTTCACATTTATGATACATACTGGAAATATATGCATAAAATCGATATTGAGCAAATTTGCCTTTATCATCTTCTTGACAATCAACAAATACCTTATGCAAAACCTGTAATGCGGTATCATTCATACTTTGTAATCTATCATCAATTCGTCCTCTTTCAAGCAAATTTGAATTGCAATCTTTTGCAACTAAGGCAAGAATAAAATCAGGTAAATTGTAATTTTTCAAAGCTGCTACAAACGACCCAGCCTGCGACATACCAAAACTTGGAAAACCCTTATTGACCATTTCTTATTAAAACACCACTTTTTTCAAGAAAATATAGTAATCAAATATTGCTTCCTTATACAACTATTAAGAAAACTGGTTTTTCGCTTATAATTGTTAGGCTGTTTTACATAGGAAAACAGTCGTAAATTTAATTTTAGATAAAAATTACAAATATTAAATTCCCCAAAYGAACTTGAATAAGTGTGGAAATAGAAAGTACTCCAGAACTKGTATCGAASGTTTATAAAAAAAYTAAAGAAAATRTTTTAAATTTTCGAAAAATCGTAGGYAGRCCTCTTACACTTACTGAAAAGATTCTTGCAGGACATCTWGYAGAAATGAAAACTAAAAATCTGGATGAAGGTRCARCATATRTCTATCTTAATCCWGATAGAGTTGCCTTACAAGACGTTACAGGTCAAATGGTTCTATTACAATTTATGCAAACTAGTTTAAAAMAAAYAGCAATACCRACAACARTTCATTGTGATCATCTAATWCGWGCWWRCATTGGAGGMGAAKCAGATACTAAAACTKCACTTGATGAAAATAGTGAAGTATWCAAATTTTTAGAATCAGCKTCAAGCAAATATGGAATTGGTTTTTGGAAACCAGGAKCTGGTATAATCCATCAAGTKGTRTTAGAAAACTATGCATTTCCTGGMGGWCTAATGATWGGAACTGATTCTCATACTCCTAATGCAGGAGGTCTRKGKATGATTGCAGTTGGTGTTGGTGGACTWGATGCTRCAGAAACTATGGCRGGAATTCCATGGGAAATTCTATATCCYAAACGGATAGGCRTTTATCTTACTGGAGAGATKAACGGTTGGACTGCTCCTAAAGATGTAATCTTAYKTGTTGCAGGWGAGTTRACTGTTTCAGGTGGAACTAACGCTRTTATCGAATATTTTGGACCTGGAACAAAATCAATTAGCTGTACTGGAAAGGCTACAATAACAAATATGGGTGCYGAAATTGGAGCAACTTGTTCTATTTTTCCTTATGATGAAAGAATGGAAACATATCTTAGAATTACAAATCGTGAAAAGATTGCAGATCTTGCTAACATTAACAAAGATTTACTTGTAGCAGATTTAGAAATAGAACAAAACCCAGAAAAATTCTTTGATAAGGTAATTAGAATTAATCTCTCAAAATTAGAACCGCATATTGTAGGTCCACATACTCCTGATCTTGTAAGACCAATATCTAATTTAGCTGATGATGTTAAAACAAATAAATACATTGATAACATTTCTGTTGCTCTAATTGGAAGTTGCACAAATTCTTCTTACGAAGATATGTCAAGGGCAGCTGATCTGGCAAAACAAGCAAGTGCAAAAGGTATCAAAGCAAAAATTCCTCTTCTTGTAACTCCAGGCTCAGAACAGATACGCGCAACAATAGAACGAGATGGTCAAATGGAATCTTTAAGATCAATTGGTGCTACAGTACTTGCTAATGCATGTGGACCATGTATTGGACAATGGAATAGACCTGAGTTAAAGAAAGGAGAACAAAACACCATTGTGACTTCTTACAATAGAAACTTTCCAGGCAGAAACGATGGAAAACGAGAAACTATGAACTTCATTGCAAGTCCTGAATTAGTTATAGCGCTTGCACTAGGTGGAAATCTTTCTTTTAACCCATTAACAGATTCACTTACAAGTACAGACGGTTCTAAATTTCGTTTGGAACCTCCTCAGATAGCTCCCGAAATTCCAACTAATGGATTTAAAAAAACTGNAGGGNATTTACATTCCTCCTTCACAGAATCCTRAAGARATWGAGRTARTAATWAACMAGAACAGTAAAAGATTACAAAARCTAGAGCCTTTTCCWAWATGGRATGGTMAAGATTTTCAYGAACTRCCAATATTAGTAAAAGCAAAAGGAAAATGTACWACYGATCACATCTCTCCWGCWGGWGCTTGGCTTKCTTWTAGAGGCCATCTAGATAATTTGAGTGAYAACATGTTACTTGGTGCWGTTAATGCATTCAAYGATCARGTAGGTRAYGGAAAGAACATWCTTAACAATAARACYGAATCATTCGCACAAATAGCKAGACAGTATAAAGAAAAACAAATTCCRTGGGCAATTATYGGAGATAGTAACTATGGTGARGGTAGCAGYAGAGAACAWGCMGCAATGACTCCRAGATATCTTGGGTGTGTARCWGTAATARCYAGAAGCTTTGCAAGAATWCATGAAACCAAYCTGAAAAAACAAGGAATWCTTRCYCTAACMTTTGAAAAYCCAGCTGATTAYGATAAGATAMTGGAAAGTGATAAACTAAATATTGTTAATTTGAACAAYTTTCAATCAGGAAAGCCTYTAAAATGTGAAATACTTCACGAAGATGGAACAAAAGACGAAATAAATCTTAAACACTCTTACAATAATTTTCAGATTGAATGGTTCCGTGCAGGCTCTGCCCTTAATGTTCTTAGGTCCAAACAAAAAACGTAAAAAAAAATTAAAAAAACGTGGGGCCGACCGGAATCGAACCGGCGACCTACGGGTCACTACAGCTCCAAACTTACATCATCCTTTGATCAGTAGCTTAGTTTAACCTCTGGAGCCCTTAGCGGTGAACATAGTAGTCACAGTCGCCCTACCAGGCTAGGCTACGACCCCACAATTAATGAGAAAACCAGACTTGAATTTTAACTTATTTTACTAAGATTTATTTGAGTTATAATGAATATGAAATAATTTTTTCCTTCACGACCTTAAGTACACCTCTAGCCGCTATTTCACGGGCAGAATCTTTTGCGCTCCCTCCAAGGGAAGCGCCCCAATTCCAGAGGCGTAAGTCAGTGGTACGGGGTTTACTGACATCCGATGCTGCTCAGCAACAATTCACTTGGCCGACKRRYTTCGGATCGGGGCTAGCTGTAGCGGGCGTCCTTGCCCTTGGAAACACCGTGTGACTTCACAGCGTCCCGCAGGTCGCCGAGGAACGCGTCGGCGACCTCCGCGTGAGCCGGCGACACCATGATATGGAGCGCGTCCGGGCCCGTCTGTCGATCCAGGTGCCAGCCGCGGTCATCCATGATATCGCCGACGGCGAAGATATCGATCGACTCCGAACCGAAACACAAGACGCTCATGACTGGATCACCCCAGACACGAAGCTCGGGAATGGCGTCGATCGCCTCGCGAAGTCGGCGGGTCGTTTCGCCGATGCTCGCGGCCAGCCTCACGTAGCCCTCTTCGCCCAGGAAGTTCATCACCGCCCAGGAAGCGGCGATCGGTGCCGCCGGACGGGCTCCGGCCATAGCGAAGGAGCCGTAGCTGCCGCCGGGCCAATCCTTGTAGATGAACAGTTGGTACTTGTTCAGGTGGTCGCGATCGCGATGCACGATGACCGAG
>LKGT01005792.1_pt1 | contig 11747 bp, 7 predicted proteins | sample 503861 | NCBI WGS metagenome assembly LKGT01 (sample SAMN04113194, study PRJNA297058) | marine sediment metagenome | biome: marine benthic biome; feature: marine benthic feature; material: marine sediment; isolation source: sediment sample collected at the water-sediment interface from the South... ...
ACAAGCGATTTCAACTGTTCGGGGCAGTGCTGTTCGGAAGCACCATCGGAAAAGGCAATTAAATGTATAGGTCGCCAATTTTGGCCTACCCCCGACAGCTGAATCGCAGGATCGTTATACGCAAAACTTTTTAATATCAATTTAAATGATTAATTATGAAAGGTTAGTCAAAATGAAAAAGATTGTTCTTATCACTTTTTTCGTTTTATTACAAAAAGGATTATTTGCTCAGGATGGCAATTACACTAATGTAAATGGAGTTAAGCTATATTTTGAAACATATGGTAAAGGACAGCCATTAGTATTACTGCATTATATGACTGGAAGCCATGAAGTATGGGAACAATGGATAGACAGTCTTTCGCAAGATTATAAATTGATCATTCCTGATTTAAGGGGCCATGGAAAATCGACAAATCCCACTGGGGAATTTGGATATGAAATTGTTGCACAGGATATATATGCTCTAATGGACGAACTTGAGATTGAAAATTTTATGGCGATGGGTGCAAGTTCAGGAGCAATGACATTAATTCATATGGCAACTATGGATTCCACGAGAATAAGTTCAATGATCCTAGTTGGTGCCACTACTTTATATCCTGAACAAGCTCGAGAAATCCAAAAAAGCATAACATTTGAGGCCATGCCAGAGGGTTGGTTACCTCGGATGAGGGCGCATCATCCCGGAGGAGATGACCAAATAAAAATGCTTGTTGATCAATTTCACGATTTTGCATTTCTATATGATGACATGAATTTCACTCCTCCTTATCTCTCGCAGATAAAATGCCCAACCCTAATCATTCATGGAGATCGTGATAAATATTTCCCAGTTGGAATCCCAGTTGAAATGTTTAAAGCTATACCTAATTCATTCCTCTGGATCGTCCCAAACGGAGTGCATTTGCCCATTTGGGATGCTTTATGGTCTGATCAGTTTTTGCAAGTTTCAAAACTATTTTTAGCAGATAAATTCTAATGAAATAAAGCCACTAACAAAAGATAAAATGAATTAAAAAGCATTTTATCAAGACCGTTGAGAAGGATTAAAATTTAATGCGCGTATAACACTGGCATCAACTCGGAATGAAAACGCGTTCTGGTTGTTTGAGTTTTATAAATCCGGTCAAGTGCATTGGTGTATCTCACGTTGTTTGCCGCTTTGTTTTCATCCGGTTATGCCCAAACCGTTATACCGAAAAAAAACCTAACCTATGGCTAAACCCAATTTCTCGGAACCTGACATGATTGATATCCCTCAGGGAGATTACCTGATGGGAAGTGATAATGGGCTTGAGAATGAAGCACCCATGCATTCCGTCTGGGTGGATGTTTTTGCAATTGCCAAATACCCTGTGGTCAATCGTGAATATGCACTCTTCATTGAAAGCACGGGTCGTCAGCCGCCGCGGTTTTGGGAATCACGAAAGTTTCAAAATCCTGCCCAACCTGTTGTCACTACTAATTGGTATGACGCCATGGCTTATTGCGAGTGGCTGTGCGATTTAACTGGCAAGAACTATCGGCTACCAACAGAGGCGGAACGCGAAAAAGCATCGAGGGGCGGAATTGAAGGCGATGAATACCCATGGGGAAATGAGTTGCCTGCAGACCATCTTGGAGGCCGAAATGGATTGCTTGAACCAATTGGCACCGAGGGTCCGAACGGCTATGGGTTGTACAACATGTCGGCTGGTGTCCATGAGTGGTGCGCAGATTTTTTTAGTACTTCTTATTACACCCATTCTCCGTTTCGAAATCCAAAGGGACCAGATTGCGGCGATCGTCGTGTGGCTCGGGGCGGTGCCTGGCGGCACTCCATTCGTTTTTCGCGTTGTGCTGCACGGAGTAGCCTTTCCCCGGATAAACAATTCAGTGATTTTGGCTTTCGATGCGCGATGACGATTGATTGATGATTCTATTGCCTTCTTGTTTCTTTTTTTAGCAATGTTGTTTTGTTTCTGATATGTTTGGGAAGTAAATGATGGATTCGAAAAAATGAACCCAACCTACTTGAACTTAAAAGCACCACTGTATTAGGGCATTTTATTGAACACAATAAGGGATGAATAGAAAGCATCCATTACCGACCTAAAAGTTATTGCGGGTCCAGTAGTTTTATGTCCACTATTTAACTAACCTTGGAGGATCATCGATATGCGAGCAAGAGTTGCTGTATTCGTACTATGTATGTCACTGACGGCCGTCGGCACCCGTGCTTCTGAAAACGAACGACGCTTTGTAGAGCTTGATGTATTCCAACTGGAATTTGCTTCAGATCCACAGATATCACCGGATGGCAGCCAGATTGTTTACGTTCGAAACGATATGAGCATCTTGAAGGATCGCAAGATGTCGAATCTCTGGATCATTAACGTCGACGGCACCGAACACCGAAAGCTGACAATGGGAGAGGGRAGAGAAKCATCCCCGCGCTGGTCGCCCGAMGGAAGAAAAKTGGCCTACGTGGCYGGCACGGAARCCGGGKCTCAGATCTTCTYACGCTGGATGGATACGGGACAAACGGCTCGTCTCGGCCAATTACCGGAAACACCCCGAAGCCTKAGCTGGTCGCCGGACGGCAASTGGATTGCGTTCTCCATGCTTGTTAAAGAAGATGAACCCAAGCTCGTTAAGCCTCCTGCAAAGCCGGACGGTGCCGACTGGGCAAAAGCGCCCCGGGTCATCACACGAGTGCGCCATGAGGCGGACGGCGTTGGTTACCTCGAGCCGGGATATAACCACCTGTTCATTCTGCCGTCAGAGGCAGGCACGCCCAAACAGGTTACAACCGGATCGTTCCATCATCGGGATGCCCCTGCCTGGACCCCGGACGGTAAGTCTCTCATTTTTTCCGCCAACCGGAATCCGAACTGGGAATATGAGTTCAGAAACTCAGAAATCTACTCTGTCTCCCTTGATGACGGTTCTATTCAAGCTTTGACAAACCGCAACGGACCGGACCACAGCCCTGCCGTGTCACCCGATGGTAAGCAGATTGCTTACCTCAGCTACGAGGATAAGGTTCAAACCTACCAGGTAACCCAGCTTCACGTAATGAATCGCGACGGTAGTAACAAGCGTGTCGTCACCGCAAGCCTTGACCGAACCGTTTCCGATCCAGTTTGGGACAACAAAGGTAAAGGCATCTACGTTGTTTATACCGATCGAGGGAACACTAAAATTGGCTACGCGACCCTGCAGGGTAGCGTCAGGGTTCTCGCTGGAGACTTGGGTGGGACTTCTTTAGGCCGGCCCTATGGCGGTGGTTCGTTTTCGGTTTCTTCAGACGGCGTTATCGCCTATACGCACGGACGGCCTGAACATCCTGCGGATGTCGCTATCTCGCAGAAAAATAAGGAGGACGTTCGTCTCATTACGAAGCTTAACGAGGACTTGCTTGGAGACCGGGACTTGGGCAAAGTAGAGGAAATTTGGTATGAGTCCTCTTACGATCAGCGCCAGATCCAGGGTTGGATAGTCACTCCGCCTGGATTCGATCCGGACAGAAAGTACCCTCTCATTTTGGAGATTCATGGGGGTCCGATTTCCAATTATGGCGATCGGTTCTCTGCCGAGGTGCAATTGTACGCCGCGGCCGGATATGTGGTCCTCTACACGAATCCTCGTGGCAGCACGAGTTATGGCGAAGAGTTTGGCAATCTGCTTTACCACAACTACCCGGGGCAAGATTACGATGACCTCATCTCTGGGGTTGACGCAGTGATCGCAAGAGGATACATTTACGAGAAAAATCTCTTCGTAACTGGTGGCAGCGCGGGCGGCATCATGACTGCCTGGATTGTTGGCAAGACGCAACGATTCAGGGCAGCGGTTGTCGCTAAGCCCGTCATGAACTGGTACAGCAAGGTACTGGTGGCCGATAACTACTACGCCTACCACAATTATCGCTATCCCGGCCAGCCCTGGGAAAACCCCGAGACCTACATGAAATACTCGCCCATCTCGTTGGTTGGCAATGTAAGCACGCCCACGATGGTGATGGTTGGAACAGCCGATCTGAGAACGCCCCTGTCTGAAGCCAAGCAGTTGTACCATGCACTGAAACTTCGGAAAATAGAGACGGCGCTGGTCCAGATTCCGGGTGCATCACACAATATTGTAGCTCGGCCAAGCCAGTTGATCGCTAAGGTCGCTCATGTGCTGGCCTGGTTTGAGAAGTATCGCCGGCAAGATGAGTTCTCCAGCAAGGAATGACCGTGGCATTGGGATCGATGGACTCAAGATTAATTTTGCACAATTTGAAAGTTATATTGCACATAAACACGGCACGAAAATAGAAACTCAAGAGTCATTGACTTGTCCGAAATCTTTGACTGGATTTATAGACTGATTCGTAAACACCGAAAATTTAGGAGGAGAGAGTGAAAACATTTAACCCCAGCCGTTTTCTATTTTACATCCTTTTCAGCCTGTTTGCCGTTTTTAATTCAAATTTAACAGCCCAGGTTCCCCACCCTGCCGATGTCTTTGGCTTCACTCCCGGGGACGACTACAAGCTCGCCACTTACGATCAAATGCTCGAATATTATAAACAGCTCGATGCAGCCAGTGACCGGGTTCAAATGCGCGAAATCGGYAAATCTGTGCTTRACAAGCCGCTCTTACTTCTTTTTATTTCAAGCGAAGAAAATATGAARCACCTCGAGCGCTGGCGCAATATTGCAGAGCAGTTGGCCCGCGCCCGTGTCAGTGATGAAACGGCTCAAGAGCTYATTGAAGMGGGCAAATCAATTGTCTGGATTGACGGCGGTCTGCACGCMACRGAAGTCGCCCATGCCCAAATGACCACGCTTTTRGCGCACAGAGTCGCCACTGAAGAAACCCGGGAGATGCAGAGCATCCGGGAGAACACCATTCTCCTCTTGATGCCCGTGATGAACCCGGATGGGCTGGACATCGTCGCCTCCTGGTACAAACGCAATCTTCGAACGCCATTCGAGACAACCCGGCCGCCGTGGCTGTACCATCATTATGTTGGCCACGACAACAACCGCGATTGGTTCATGAACAATATGCCGGAATCGCAAGCCGTGACCCAAGTGATTTATAACGAATGGTACCCGCAGATCGTTTATAACCACCACCAGACCAGTCCGAGCTGGACGCGTATTTTTCTGCCGCCCTTTGCTGATCCGGTGAATCCGAATATTCATCCGGGAGTGACAACCGGGGTTAACCTGGTTGGCAGCGCTATGGCCAACCGGTTTGCCGTGAAGAAAATGCCGGGCGTTGTTTCAAATATTATTTTCAGTATGTGGTGGAATGGCGGCATGCGCACGGTGCCCTATTTCCACAACATGATCGGTATTTTAACCGAAACAAGTCATGCCACTGCAACGCCGAGATTCTTCGAACCCGACTCRATYCCGAAACGCGTWGGCGGCCGGCGCGGTGGCAGGTTGCCTACCAACGGCACAAATATTTTTTACCCCTACCCCTGGAAAGGCGGCGAGTCCCACTTCAGCGATCCGGTCCGGTACATGCTGACCGCATCCATGGCTGTTCTCCGGGTTGCGGCAGATATGAAGGAGCACTGGCTTTCCAGCATTTATCAAATGGGGAGGGATGCGATTGAAAAGGGCGAAACCGAAAAGCCTTTTGCTTATGTCATCCCGTCAGAGCAATGGAACACCGGCGAAGAGATCAGTCTCGTCAACGTCCTTCGCATTGGCGGTGTCGAAGTTGAGAAAGCGACTAAAAGTTTTAAAGCAGGCGACAAAAAATATCCCGCAGGCTCATACGTCATCTATTTGAGTCAGGCCTTTCGGCCGTATCTCAAGGACTTACTCGAAAAGCAGGAGTACCCTGACCGCCGCAGCTCGCCGGGTGGTCCGCCGGAACCGCCTTACGATCTGGCCGGCTGGACTCTGCCGATGCAAATGGGCATCCAGGTCGATCCTATTGAAAGCAAGTTTGAAGTCAAGACCGAGCGTCTGGCGGAAAAGGCAGTTCCGGATCCCGGAGAAGTCAAAGGAAGCGGCCGTTTCGGATATCTGCTTTCACGCCGGGCAAATGCCAGTATTCTCGCTGTCAACCGGCTGCTAAATAACGGCGAAACAGTTTATGTGCTCAATGCAGAAAATTCAAACAAAAAGAAAGAGGAGACAGGTAACTTTGTGATTGAATCGAAGGGCGATTCAACCCAAGAAAGAGTTCAGGCGCTGGCAAAAGAGCTGGGCCTGGACTTCAAGGGAATCAACAAACGGCCTTCCGCTAAAATGCTTCAAATTAAACCGGCCCGGATCGGTTTGTATAAATCCTGGGTGGGTAATATGGATGAGGGGTGGACCCGCTGGCTTTTGAAAGAATACGCCTTTGCTGTCGACACTCTGCATGACGACATTATTCGAAATACCGACCTGTCAAAATACCACGCGATTATTCTGCCACATCAGTCGGCAAACCGCATGCTTCATGGACACAGGCCGGGCACGATGCCGGAAGAATTTGTGGGCGGGCTTGGTCTGGAAGGAACACTTGCCCTGAAAAAATTTGCCGAGCAGGGAGGAACTATTGTGGCCCTCGATGGAGCGAGTGACTTCGCCATCCAACAATTTGGCTTGCCGGTKGAAAATGTGGTCTCAAGCGTTTCATCCAAGCAGTTTTTTATTCCAGGCTCGTTGATAAAAATCAAAGTTGAAACTGACCAACCATTAGGTTACGGCATGCAGGAAGAAGCCGCTGCTTCATTTATTCGCAGCCGTGCTTTTGAGGTCGTGCGCCTGGATCGCGAAGGCGAAGGCGGCAAAGAAGATATTCCTGAAGCACCTGCAGCAGCCGTTGAAGTCATAGCGCGTTATGCCGCAAAAGATATTCTGATGAGCGGCTGGGCCCTCGGAGAAAAAAAAYATATTGGTGGCAAGGCAGCGATGATGCGAGTCCGGTTAGGAAAAGGCGATGTKGTGTTATTCGGGTTTCGACCGCAGTTTCGYGGGCAGTCGCGGGGAACTTATAAATTGTTGTTYAATGCGTTGCTAAAYGCTGCCCTGAATGAACCGGCACCTGCAACCGGCGAAGAGACTGCCGGYGGACTAAATTAGATAGGTTAATTTATGAACGTAATTAAAAATTTCCTCAAAMTTTTGAACTGGCAAACAGCCATYGTGATTTTGCTGTCCGTAGTTGCAACGTATCTTTGCATAACGTTTGATATYGTCRTCGAGCTKCCAACCGGCTTARTCGGYATCGCCATCGTTTTCCCGATTGTATTYTCAATCAACGCGGCTTATCGGCGGCGGGAAGAGGCGCTGCGTGCTTTTGCATCTTTAAAAGCCCATKCTGTGGCYCTCTTTTATGCACACCGCGATTGGGTTCCCAACAACAGYTCTGAACACCAAAAAAGAATCAAAGAGCTCATAAAAAGTCTCMTGGAAAGCATTCGCAAAAGCTTYATCTCTGATGCGGAGAAAGAAGCTGATTTYCAACAAATCTACAAAGTTTTCTCTCAAATGTCAGATTCAATGGAAAAGCTGCGTGCCGCCCAGGTMTCCGGATCAGAAATTTCCCGGGCCAATCAATACCTGCGCTCAATTATTATAGAATATGAGAGGATGCGCAATATCTTCGTCTACCGTACCCCCACTGCCTTGCGAGCTTACAGCCAGGTGTTTCTCAACGCTTTTCCCATTCTTTTTGCCCCCTACTTTGCAGATCTGTCAGATAAACATTTTTTCAGTTTAGGCTTTCTGGTCGCAGCTTTTTATAGCCTGGTTTTGGTTAGTTTGGACAATATTCAGGAAGAGTTGGAAAACCCCTTTGACGAAGTTGGTGTGGACGATGTTGATTTGAACATTGCAGAACAATATCAGAAGGTTCTAATAACGAGTTCAGCCGAGAAGTAATTTCAAAATACATAGCTTATGATCGAAGCTCCGAATACTATCAACGGTGACCAGGCCTTTGCATATGGGGCAATCGCTGCCGGTATCAGCATGGTTACCAGTTATCCCGGCTCACCCAGTTCGGGCACGGTCGAGGCGATCATTCCAGAGGCGCGAGCAAATAATATTTATATCGAATGGTCCAGTAACGAGCGGGTTGCACTGGAAATGGCTGTCGGCGCATCGATTGCCGGACGCAGGGCGCTCGTTTGCGCGAAAAGCGTCGGCATGAATGTCATGTTAGACACGCTGATGGCGCTCAATCTTACACCTGTGCATGGGGGTCTCGTTATTCTTTTAGGGGATGATCCCGGCGGATATGGTTCGCAAAATGATCAGGATACACGCCCGTTAGCTGCGATGCTTGAGATGCCAATGCTTGAACCGGCAACGCCATCGGAAGCGTACGATATGATGGTGAACTCATTTGAGCTTTCGGAGCGGTTTAATATTCCGTTCATCATTCGAGAGACTCGTGCCTTTGCGCAACAGGCTGGTAATTTCGAATTGAACCACAAAATAATGCAGCAAGTCAATTACGGATTAAACCGTGATTTACTTCGTTTTGTACCCGTTCCCAAGAATGTGGTCAGTAAGCACCGGGAGTTACATGATCGAGTACATGATCGAGTAGAGCAGATACGAAACTGGTTTGATTCCTCACCCTACAACACCACAATAGGTGTCGGCAGGAAGGGGGTGGTAGCCGCTGGGTTCGYCTATACMAARCTMWTGGACGTMATTGGCGCARAYCCGGAATTCGAAATAAGTTTGYTTAARCTKGGTGTRCTKWATCCYTTGCCRCACGSCSCSRTTTTGMAGTTTTTRCAARGKTGYGATGARGTSTTGGTACTTGARGAGAATGAGCCSTATATTGAAAKGCTAYTAAAAGCATTCGCMCAKGAGCARAAATGCCARACAAAAWTTTTTGGCAAAGTAAATGGCACTGTTTCGCGCGAGGGCGAATTGTTTCGYTGGCAAATTCARRMAGCTTTGSACCGCTTTATTTCKGRWTTTCAACCGCATCAYCATTTTCTCCAGGAAAACGAAGATAGCGAGAAGCCCARGAAAAAAAGTTTTTGTRACTCCTGCCGGTACGATGAAGTGCTTGATTTGTTGGARACAACGGCTGCCGAAATAAATCAAMAGCTCGTGTTTGTGGGGGATCCCGGATGYCTGGTCACAGTTGCMGACCGGCTMCAGGCGAAGTATGCCATTGGTTCGGCCGTTGCCGTTGCTGACGGCATGAGCAAAACGGAYATYCATGAAAAGCCGGTTGCWTTGGTCGGGGACTCMGGGTTTTTCCATTCRACWTTGCCGGCMCTATGCAATGCGATCCAYAATCRYAGCRAYATCCTGATAGTAATTCTTGATAACGGCACGACCCTGACCTCCGGAGCCCAACCCCATCCAGGGGTGGCTAAAAATGCTCTCAATGAACCGGCTCCTCAAGGGGATATTTCAAAGATTGCAAAAGCGTGCGGAATTGAATATGTTGAATCCGTTGACCTGGATGATGAACAGGTGCGCCTTCAACTTACGATCAGAGATGCGCTGGAGCAGCAAAGTTTAGCGATGTTGATTATTAACATTCCGCAAAAGGAATAAGTGTTTGAGATGGTAGGCAAAACCATACTCCATTATAAAATCCTCAGTAAGCTCGGCGAAGGCGGCATGGGCGTGGTGTACAAGGCCGAAGATACTAAGCTCAAACGCGAGGTCGCTATTAAATTTTTGCCGCGGCAAATTGCTGTGAGCGATGAGGAACGCAAGCGTTTTAAAATCGAGGCACAAGCAGCTGCGGCCCTGAACCATCCGAACATCGCCACGATTCACGCCATCGAAGAAGTCGATGATGAGATGTTCATCGTCATGGAATACATCGAGGGCCAGGAATTACGGGAAATCGTAGGGGCACGGGGCCCCGTGCCCCCACCTGACGTTCTCGATTACGCCACCCAAATCGCCTCAGGCCTGCAAGCCGCTCACGAAAAAGATGTCACCCACCGCGACATCAAATCCGCCAACATCATGATTACCGCCAAAGGCCAAGTCAAAATCATGGACTTTGGCTTGGCGAAGGTTCGTGGTGGCGCGCAGATGACAAAACTCGGGACAACCCTGGGAACTGCCGCCTATATGTCACCTGAACAGACGCAAGGCGCGGAAACAGACCACCGCACAGACATTTGGGGGTTTGGGGTGGTGCTTTACGAAATGCTGACTGGAAAATTGCCTTTTGGGGGCGATTATGAGCAGGCTGTGATWTAYGCSATTYTRAATGARGAGCCRRAATTTCCTGAGGAGGTTCCTGCGAACCTAAAAACAATTTTGCAAAAGACCTTGGCGAAGAATCTGCACGAACGGTACCAAGATGTGGGAGAAGTCCTCGCCGATCTCGAATCATCTGGTTCAGGAGAACCATCCGTTGATATTAAATCTGTAGGGGCAGGTTTCAAACCTGCCCCTACCCAGAAAATGTTTTTTCTCATTAGCGGTCTCGCTGTCCTCGCCTTGCTGGTGGTCGCGGCCTTTTTTATGTTTAAAACAACTCCGGCGGATGCAACAAACAAAAAATCCATCGCCGTGCTGCCGTTTGAGAATCTCAGCGGCAAGCAGGAAGAAGAGTACTTCAGCGACGGCATGACCGAAGATGTTCTGGGGCAAATTGCTAAAATCGCCGACTTGAAGGTGATTTCCCGTGCTGCCATTCGCCATTACAAGAATACCGAGAAGAGCCCGCAAGAAATCGGTGCGGAGCTCGGTGTGGCAAATTTGCTCATGGGAACGGTCCGCCGCGAAGGTGATGACCTGCGTGTCCGTTGTGAGTTGGTCGACGCTGCGACCGGGGTGCAATTGTGGTCGAAGACTTATGACCGCAAGCTGGAAAATATCTTTGCTATCCAGAGTGAAGTGGCGCAGCAGATCGCGTAAACCCTGGAAGCGGAGCTATCCGGAGAAGAAAAAGCGGAGATTGCGCAACCGCTGACTGCCAACTTGGAAGCGTACGACTATTACCTACGGGGCAACGGCTATACGGTAAACAGTACCATAAAACAAGACGCTGAGGTGGCTGTCCGGATGTACGAAAACGCCGTCGAGCTCGATAGTAACTTTGCTGTTGCTTATGCTGCCCTCGCACGGGCTAGCATCTGGCTGTACGAGCTATGGGGGCAGAAGGACATGGTGGCGAAAGCGAAAGCGGCTGTGGATAGGGCGCAAGCGCTCGCCCCGGACTCGCCTGAAACCCATATAGCACTTGGCGACTACTTTTATCGCGGCAGCCGGGACTATGACCAGGCACTGGAGCACTTAACCATTGCACAAAGGCGCCGTCCGAACGATGCGATGACTATCGGAGTCATCGGTTGGATTCAGCGCCGTCAAGGCAAATGGCAGGAACATGTAACCAGCCTGGAGAAAGCTATCGAGCTCAATCCTAGATATTACAATCCTATCGCGTACCTTGGTGGCCAAACCTATTTTTACATGGGTCAGTATTCGCAGGCCGAGCGCTATTTGGACCGCGCGATTTCTCTGGCGCCGGATAATCCACTGGCCTACAAAGGTAAAATCATTCTTTACAGAGACGGATATGGCGACACCCAAAAAGCACGACAGGTAGTAGAAGAGGCGTCCGGCAGAATTGACCCGCAGGAGTTCCGGCACCAGCTATGGGAGCTCGACTTGTATGATCACGATTATGAACAGGCCCTCAAGCGGGTGGTTGTCGGTTCTGATACATTGCGGTACTATTTGAGAAAATCTTGGACTTATTATTTTATGAAACAGACAAAATCCGCTCAAGCGTACGCCGACTCGGCCCGGATAATTCTACAA
>LKGT01005790.1_pt1 | contig 11739 bp, 8 predicted proteins | sample 503861 | NCBI WGS metagenome assembly LKGT01 (sample SAMN04113194, study PRJNA297058) | marine sediment metagenome | biome: marine benthic biome; feature: marine benthic feature; material: marine sediment; isolation source: sediment sample collected at the water-sediment interface from the South... ...
GGTCGCGGTTGCGGCCCGTCGGAGGGCGTCGAAAAGYTTTGACGATGCACCGCATCGCCTGCAMCTTTCCTCYTACCCGACGMGCCGCCTACSCGATCTCTAGGGGTCATGATCAGCGCCCCTTGGTATAACTACCAAAWAGGACAATTGGGACAAAGCTGMGATTATACYGAACGCACATTCCCGCCAGACYTGACTGCATGAAGAAATKTTAGGTGTTCCATCGAGAAGGGGAGGGCGTCATGAAAAAGCTGGTTTTGATTMTYGGMGGCGTAGYGGCTATTACGCTGTTTTCGGCGACGCTGCCTTGCGGCAACCAGGTTTTTGCCATATCCGGGTGTTGTATGGAACGGCAAACCTTGAAGAGCCGGTGGSTTCAGAATGAYAAGAACATACGTGWWTGTAAAAAAMKTAATCGACGTGATAGGGATAATATATTCRATAAGRCCGGGCTTATTTGGTGGAATCAAAAATGTAAGTAGTTATACTCCAATCTRTTGCTCAAGTTCCGCAAAACTTCRCTTCTTCTTTTTGATCATCCAAAGGGACTAGTTTCAGCATGGCACAAAAYCTTTGTTTACCACTTTCGCCGATCAGTTCTGCAAGACCGGCATCTGCCGTGACCCCGTGGTTTTTTTCGTTCTCGACGGTTTCCTCCAATTGGGAAAGAATTTCATCGTATTTTTTCCATTTTGCCCCAACTGCCACTTCTTCCTGATTGTTGATAATCATGTTCGTCAATAAGAGATAGGCGCATTGGATCGTGTCTTTTGGCGTGGCAGTGTTCTCAAAAATACTCCCCAAGACACCTGCAAAATTTATCGGGGGCGCGCCGTTCTGATCTTTGAACTCAGTCATCGTACCCTCGATTTCAAATAGAAGGCGGTTGATTTTCGGCAACTCACTGATTAACGAGTCGATAAGGCTTTTGTCACTAGTGTCGACAAGGCTTTTGTCACTAGTTACGTCACTAGTTACGTCACTAGTTACATTGCTGATCTCCTCGTAATAGTGTTTCGCCCTATCGTCATCTCCTCTTTTCAGCGCTGCCTGGAACGCCTCAAGTAGTATAGAACCAGCAAATTCTACCCTCATCTTAGCGACCAACACATCGAGGTCATCTAATTTTTTTAGTTTACCTTTAGCTTTATCGGCGTAGCCGCTGGCATTTTCGGCGTAGCCGCTGGCTTCTTTGGAGTAGTCTTGGAGTTTCAGAAATTCGGTGTAGCCGAAATATCCCAAGACTCCGATAACAATCGTACTGACCGCGACGATAGCCGAACCAATCGCGGTTAAATTTGTTTTAATTGCCTCGGCGTTCTTTATCGCTTGATTTGCTTTCGCATTAATCTGGTCATAAACGACTTGTGAAGCCTGCAGTTGTGCGTCGGCCGCCTTGAGTCGCGCCTCAAGTTGTGTATTAAATGTATCTAACTTTTCATCCACATCATTCAGTGTCACCGCTAGAACTTGCTCACTCGCATGCCGCAACCGCTCACTCAGTATCAAGAGAACCTTAAATTGTATATCAGGATGCTCGCGCATTAGTTCGAGAAATTTCTGTCCCTTGATCTCCAGTAGCGAACACCTTTCCTTGGTAATCACCGTTGCAAATCTCGGTCTTCGCTCGAAGAGGGCCATCTCGCCAAAAAACTCACCAGTCCTCAATGTGGAAAGAGGAATCTTGTKGYCACCATTTCTTAGCGAGACAACCGAGACTTCGCCTGATCCGATCAGAAAGATCGAGTCCCCCRACTCTCCTTCTYTGAGGATTACGTAGTCTTTGGGACAGTCCCTCTCGTTCGACACCTCGTCCGCAAGGAGTTTCTCGATCTCTTCCGTACTGAGGCTCGAAAAAAGTRGGTGTCCCCCTAGGATGCTTTGCCAGTCCAAACTCTTCGTCATTTTTSNNTCTTAACCCGCATTATTCATGAGGCTGGGTAMCTTGGGCAAGGACGYGTGGCTTCGGCCGGGTTTGCGGCAGTCATTGGGGTCAACCGGGATTCCCCATATGGAGTCGTCCGAATGGTGCAATGTTGCGGCAACCCTCGCCGATATACAACCGCCTTGTCGTCGGTCAGGGCCGATCGCGGCTGATGACGCGTACCGGGCCGGTTCCTGTCCTCGGAAGACCTTGCCAGGGCTGGTTTTGCGGAATGCCGGACACACCTCTCCTGACGTGATGGCGTGCAGGGCGGCGCGCGTCCCGCTCATGTTGGGGACAGCCTCGGTCGGAGGCGGTCGATCCTCCGGAGAATGTCGGCGAACAGTGCGCGCGGCACCGCCACTTCGGTCAACTGGAAGGTCACGTAGCGCCCATGGTATACGACCTTCGCGCCGATCTTCACGAGCTTCTCGCGCAGCGTCGTGAGCGACCAGTGCCCGAACGCGCGGATTTGCGGCCGGTATTGGCTCTAAAGCCGGCACCAGCGCCCCGTCGCCGACCCAACTCCCGTTTATGGGTACGCGACCCGGCGCAACCGATCAGGCGCCGGCSGCGGCCCGCTCCTTGCGCCTGAGAAGCTGGGAGCATTGRGCCTTGAGGGTGTCCAGTTCGCCGACGATGGCGGCGATGTCCTTYTGCTGGCGCGCCAGCACGGCGCGGCGTTCGGCGATCTTYTCGAGGAAGAGGCGGAGCTGCGCCACCTSCGTCGGGTCGGTGTCGTAGAGGTCGATGATCTCGCCGATYTCCTCGAGSGAGAACCCCAGGCGCTTGCCSCGCATGATCAGCTTCAGGCGCACCCGGTCCCGGGGCGCGTAGAYGCGCCGCTGGCCCTGGCGCACGGGCGCCAGCAGGCCCTTGTCCTCGTAGAAGCGTATGGTGCGCGTGGTGACGCCGAACTCGCGCGCCAGGTCCCGGATGCCGTATGTCTCCGCCATGGCCCGGAGGGTACTTTACCTTTACGTAAAGGTAAAGCGGGCTCTGGGCGCGAAAAAAGGGGGAATTCCACCGTGGCGCATCGGCCGTTTCTCCTCCGCGTCCCCCTGCGGCCTGCGCGTTGAAATGCGCAACGCAAAGGACGCAGAGGATCGCAGAGGAATTAAAAAAAACACGGCCACGGCCCAACACCGGAGACGCAGGGTCTGGACGGCAGGCAGGACTGAAAACGGAGAACGTCGCCTTTTCCCGTCGCGGTGCACGGTCCGTGTTTACCGGGTCTTGACGCCGCAGTCGAATGGCACGTCAGCCGTTTCTCCTCCGCGTCCCTCGGCGGCCTGCGCGTTAAAATGCGCAACGCAGAGGACTTAAAAAAACGGCCACGGCGCGACACCGAAGACGCAGGGTCTGGACGCCAGGCACGGGAAGAAAACAGGACCGTCCCGTTACAGCAGGATCAGCGCCGCCAGCCCGAGGAAGCCGAAGAAGCCGACCACGTCGGTAATCGCCGTCAGCACCACGCCCGAGGCGACGGCGGGGTCGATCCCGGCGCGCTCCAGAACCAGCGGGATGGTGGTGCCCGCCAGCCCGGCCACCACCATGTTGATGATCATGGCCAGGGCGATGACCACGCCAAGGGCCGGGCTGCCGAACCAGAACCAGGCGACTCCGCCGGTGAGAGCGGCAAACAGGATGCCGTTGAAGCCGCCGACCAGCAGWTCCTTGCCGATCACCCGCATGGTGTTGGTGCGGGTCAGCTCCTTCATGGCCARRGCGCGYACCGYCACGGTCATCGTCTGGGTGCCGGCGTTGCCCCCCATGGAGGCGACGATGGGCATGAGCACCGCCAGGGCGACGATCTGCTCGATGGTGGCCTCGAAGAAACCGATGACGAGGGACGCCAGGATGGCGGTGGCCAGGTTCACCACCAGCCAGGAGAACCGCGAGCGCGTGGTGTCCACGGCGGCGCTGTAGAGATCGTCCTCGCGCACGCCGCCCATGCGCATGATGTCCTCTTCCAGCTCCTCATGGATGACGTCGACCACGTCGTCGATGGTGATGGCCCCGACCAAACGCCCGCCGTCGTCCACCACCGGCGCCGAGACCAGGTCGCGCTGGCGGAACAGGAACGCCACGTCCTCCTGGTCGGTTTCCACCGGGATCAACTTCATCTCGGCGTCCATGATCTCGGCCACCGGCACCGGCCGCCGGGTGCGCAGCAGGCGGCTCAGCGGCACCGCGCCCACCGGTTTGTGGGCGGGATCGACGACGAAGATGTCGTAAAAGACCGCCGGCAACGCATCCTCTTCCAGGTCGGCGGACTGGCGCATGAAGTCGATGGTCTGGCCGACGTTCCAGAACGAGGGCACGGTCACCAGCTCGCGCTGCATGAGGCGGCCGGCGCTGTCCTCGGGGTAGGCCAGGCCCTCCTCGATGAGGGTGCGCTCACCGGCGGGTATGGCCTCCAGCACCTTCTGCTGTTCGGCCTCGTCCAGTTCCTCGATGATCTGGACGGCGTCGTCGCTTTCCAGTTCGGCGACGGCGGCCGCCACGTCCGCGATTCCCAGCCACTCGATGATCTCGTCGCGGACCGTCTCGTCCAGCTCGGACAGGATTTCCGCGTCGAAGCCGTCGCGGATGACATCGATCAGGGCGTGGCGTTCCTCGGCGCTCAGGTGCTCGAGCAGGTCGGCGACGTCGGCGTAATGCAGCGGCGCGATCAGGTCCTTGACCCGCGCGCCGTCGCCCGCGGCCAGGGCCTCGACCACGTCATGCTCGAGCCGCCCGCTGGCCAGCTCGTAGACGGCCTCGTCGGGCTCCGTCGCCGCGTGGCCTTCCGTGGTGTGCGCCGGATCGGTCACGACCCTGTTCTCCCTTCGTCGCACAGGATTCGGGCCCGGTTCAGGTATGGGCGCCCCGGCACGCCCCCGGTAGCCGGCCAGGTCAACGCCCGCATACGATACGAGGCCCGGTTACGGCGGGCCTCGGGAACTGGTGCGGTCGAGAAGACTCGAACTTCCACGGGGTTTCCCCCACAGCGACCTCAACGCTGCGCGTCTACCAATTCCGCCACGACCGCGAATTCCCTTGCGGCAACGCAAAYGGTTGCCGTTACATGGRCGCGGGAATAGCAAATCCGCGGGCGGCGATCAAGCGCCCRCACGGAAYGCCGAGAGRAATGACCGMGGTGACGGGACTGGCCCTRCCGACRGAGCCGGCGGCCATCCGCCGGRAAACGGTGGACTGGCGGRTCAGCGAGGGTCCCCAGGACTACGCCGATGCGGTCGCCTTCATGGAACGCCGCGTCCAGGCCATCCGCGACGGCCGGGCGCCGGAGACCGTGTGGCTGCTCGAACACCCGCCGCTGTACACGGCCGGCACCAGCGCCCGCCCGGACGAATTGCTGGACCCCAACCGCTTCCCCGTGTTCCGCACCGGCCGCGGCGGCCGCTACACCTATCACGGCCCCGGCCAGCGGGTGGCCTATGTGATGCTCGATCTGACGACGCGGGGAAACGACGTGCGCGCCTTCGTCCGCGGCCTGGAGGCATGGCTGATCGCCACCCTGGCCCGCTTCGGCGTCCGCGGCGAGCGCCGGCCGGGGCGGGTCGGCATCTGGGTCGACCGCGGGGCCGCCGGAGGGCCACCGGGGGGTGTCCCCCCGGGCATTAAATATGCGGGGGGCGCCCCCGCGACCCCCGGGGGGTGTCCCCCCGACAACGCATGCGGGGGGTGTCCCCGCGACCCCCGCGCGGTTACTTTTTCGCCTCGACGTCGATGGTCTTCGGACCGCGGGGTCCGCTTTCGCCCCCGGGCGGGGCGCATTCGATCTTGATGGTGCGCACCTCGGGTTCCAGGGTCTTGCGGTGCAGGTCGATGTGCAGAAGACCGTTATCGAGCACCGCGCCGGTGATCTCGATCCCCTCGGCGAGCACGAAACTGCGCTGGAACTGGCGCGCGGCGATGCCGCGGTGCAGGAACACCCGGCCGGTTTCGTCCTCGCTGTTGCGGCCGCGGATGACCAGTTGGTTGTCCTCCACCAAGACGTTCAGGTCGTCCACGGAAAACCCCGCCACGGCCAGGGTGATGCGCAGGCCGTTGTCGCCGATCTGCTCGATGTTGTAGGGCGGGTATCCCTCGCCCGACGTCTTGGCGACGCGGTCGAGGATCCGCTCGAAGTGTTCAAAACCCAACAACAGGGGATTGTCGAAGCCGGCAAAGCGAGACATGGGAGGGTTCTCCTCTGTAATCGAGCGAGCACCGCTTGGTAAGGGCCCTCACGAAGGCGCCCCGTCGGCGGCCATGGTCAGGCACCGCCGACGTCCTTCCTTAAATATCGCTACAGACCCGCGGCCCGTCAAGGGCAGGGGCGCTAGGCCCGTCTACTGCTCGCGGCCGGCGCGGGCGAAGCTGCGCGTGATCGGCTCCAGGAGGTAGTCCAACGCCGTGCGTTCCGCCGTCACCAGGAAGACCTCGGCCTGCATGCCCGGCTTCAGGGCCGAGACATCGAAATCCTGCGTCCCGGCCGCCGGCACGACCCGGGCCGTGAAGTACGATTGACCGGTCACCGGATCGGTCATGCGGTCCGCCGACACCGACGTCACCGACCCCTCCAGCAACGGCGTGGTGCGCGCGTTGAACGCGGTGAGCCGCACCCTGGCGGGCATGCCCTCGTAGACCGTGTTGATGTCCTGGGGGTCGACGCGCACGTCGATGATCAACCGGTCCTCGTCGGGGACGATGTCGAGCAGCGTCTCCCCCGGCTGCACGACGCCGCCGGCGGTGTGCACCTGAAGATCGACCACGGTGCCGGACTGGGGCGCCCTCACGCTGGTGCGCCGCACCACATCCTCGGCCGCGTAGATTTTCTCCTTGAGGTCGGCGATGTCCCCCTGGACATCCTGCAACGCCATGGCGACCTCGTTGCGGTGCTCCGTCTTGGGGATGGTGAGCTGGAGCTTGACCTCCTTGATGCTCCTCTCGGCCCGCGAGACCCGCGCCCGGTGGTCCCCGATCTTGCCCGCCATTTCGGCGGCCTGGCGCTGCAGGGCGAGCAGGAGGGATTTGCTGGCGACGCCCTTCTCGAGCATGATTCCCACCGTCGCGATCTCGTCTTCCAGCAACCGGAGTTGCTCTTTCCCGGCGAAGACCTGGGCCCTGAGGCCGGTGATTTCCCGCCGGTGCTTCTCGATCCGCTCCCTGAGGATGGATTCTTCGTTGGCGATCTTGATCCGCCGCGCCTGGAAGAGGTCCTTCTGGCCGGCGATCATCTCGCCGATCGTGGGGTCGTCGGCCCGGCCCAGCAGTGCGTCGGGAAAGGCGATGTCCTTGCCGCCCGCCCGTTCCGCCAGCAGCCGCGCCTGCTGCGCCAGGGCGGCGGCATACCGCCCCTGCAACAGGTCCAACTGGGCCCGGGCGTAGGTGTCGTCGAACTGCACCAGGATCTGGCCGGCCTTGATCGTGCCCCCTTCGGTGACCAGGATGTCCTTGATGATGCCGCCTTCCAGGTGCTGGATGGTCTTGTGGCTGCTTTCCACGCCGACCACGCCATGGGCGATGGCGGCGCTGTCAAGCCGGGTGTTCGCCGCCCACACCAGGGAACCGCCGATAAAGATGATGATGACCGCCCATCCCCGCCGCCGCCACCGGCCGAGCACCCTGTCGAGGGTATCGTCGGGCACGGCCCGGGGCGTGTTTTCGCGTTGCTCCGCCTCAGCGGGGCGGTCCTGCCGCCCAATTTCCGGAACCAGGGGGGTCCTCTTGCCAAACGAGGTCTTGGACATGGCGCTCATGCCACCGAGCGGGCCGCGTCATCCAGGCCCGGTTTGCCGGCCGGCTTGTCGGCGCCGGAGAGCACCCGCAGATTGGTGCGCGCGCCCTTCTTGACGATCTTTCCGCAGCCGTCCTGAAGCAGCAGCACGCGCTCGGCGTGGGCCAGGATGCTCGGCCGGTGGGCGACGATGATGGTGGTGGCGCCCCGTGCCTTGAGGCCGTGGATCGCTCCGATCAGGGCGGCGACCCCGTCCGCGTCCAGGTTCGAGTAGGGCTCGTCCAGAATCACCAGGGCCGGGTCTCCGAACAGGGCCCGGGCCAGCGCCACGCGCTGGCGCGTGCCCACCGAGAGCCTGTCGGCCGRTCCGCCGACCACGGTGTCATAGCCTTCWGGAAACYGCAGGATGAGTTCGTGGRTGCCGGCCCGTTTGGCCGCCTCGACGACSYGYYMGGGCGGCGCGTCGGAAAACCGGGCGATGTTGTCGCGAACGGTTCCGGGCAGGAGCTCGACCACCTGGGGGACGTACCCSACGTGGCGGCCGAGATCATCCGYGTTCCAGACAAACACGTCCGCGCCGTCCAGGCGCACGGTGCCCCGGGCCGGCTTGGCCACGCCGAGSAGCAGGCGCAGCAGGGTCGATTTCCCCGCCCCGGTGGGYCCGGTGATGCCCAACAGCTCACCCGGATTCRCCTGGAAKGACAGGCCGCTGAACACCGGCTCGTCCACGCCYTCGGGGATGAACGCSAGTTTGCTCACCACAAGTTTGCCCGCCGGCTTGGGCAGGAGCATCTGGCCGCTTTCCGCCGCCGCCCTGAGCAGGGTGTCCTTGACCCGGCGAAAGGCCATGCGCGCCATCACCAGGCTCCGCCACACGCCGATGGACTGCTCCACCGGCGCCAGGGCCCTGCTCAATATGATGGAGGCGGCGATCATCGCCCCGACCGAGAGCTCCTGGCGGACCACGAACAGGGCCGCCAGGCCGAGGATGAGCACCTGGAGCACCAGGCGCACGAACTTGCTCAGCGCCATGACCAACCCGGCACGGTCGCTGGCCACCGCCTGGAAGCGCAAGGCGCGCGCGTTCTCGGCGCTCCACCACTCGGAAAGAGCCTTCCCCATGCCCATCCCTTCGGCCGTCTCCGCCTGGCGCACCATGGATTCGGCGGCGGTCATGCCGCGGAACGTGGCCGCGTTGGCATCGCCGAGCGGGCCGCGGGTCAGGACCTCGTTGAGCAAGGCAAGCCCCATCATGAGGCCGCCACCGACCACGGCGGCCAGTCCCAGCATCGGGTGCAGGATGAAGATGAGACCGATGAACAGGGGCACCCAGGGGGCGTCCATAAGGGTCAGCACCCCGGCGCCGGTGAGGAAGGTGCGGACCTGGGCAAGGTCCCGCAGGCACCGGGTCGAGCGTCCGGCCCCCGCCGCCGGGGCCAGGGTGGCGACGAACAGGGCCGGGCTCAGCTTGCCGTCGAGCCACAGGCCGATGCGCACCAGCATGCGCGAGCGAATGAGATCGAGGGCGGCCATCACGGTGAAGGCCGCGACCGCGGCGAKCGTCAAGACGAGAAGGGTGTCCTCGCTGCGGCTGGTCAWGACCCGGTCAAAAAGCTGCACCATGTAGATGGGTACGGTGAGGACCAGGAGATTGATGCAGAAGCTGAACGCYCCCACCGTGACGAAGGCGGACCGGCAGGCCCTGGTTACCGTATGCAGMAGCGACSGGTCCGCCGCCACCTGTTTCCTTTCGCCGCTTCGGCTCATCGGCCCCGGCTCCCGCACCTTGGTGGAAGATTGAGRAGATCAAMGTCGCCGGCGACGGGGMCGCTCGTGCYGACNGCCGGCCGGCGTCGCCCCGTCGCGTTATCCGCACGGGGTTWAAAATACACGCYCGGACGTTTATTTGCAAATKCGAATTTTTCACTTAAAATATTGGAAATTTTTMCATRTATTATTTAGCATTATCTTTTTCTATATTTTACATAAAATTTTCTTTGTTTCCGAGGAATGCCGACCGGCGGTGAATGGTTGGCGGTCACGGCCGGGCGGCGTCCCGGCGCCGGTAGCGGTCCGGGCGGCGGGGTCTGGCGGTGCGGGGGGGGTGTGAAGGGAGGAGTGACGGGCGACGGTTTGCCGGAGTCGCGCTCAACCGGCGCAGTCGGGTCGCAGGTCGACGAAGCCCCATCCAAAGATGTCGTCCCGGCCCGGGGCGCCCAGGTCGATGGTGTGCTTGCGCAGGAACCGGCGCAGGGTGTACACGCTGCGGCCCGGACGGCGCACGATCTCGAGGGCCATCAGGATGGTGATGTAGGGCGTGGCGAACGATGTGCCGCTCTGGAAGCGTCCGCCGCCCGGCACCGCCGTCCACACGCGCACGCCGGGCGCCGCGAAGTCGATATAGGGCCCGCTGTTGGCCTTGAAGTAGATGACCCACTGTTTTCCGAACGCGGTCACCGCGATCACGTGTTTGTAGGCGGCGGGGTAGGCGGGCCTGTCGGCGCTGCCCCAGTTCCCGGCCGCGGCGACCATGACCAKGTTTTTCTTTTGCGCCCGCTTGAAGGCGATGCGCATGACCTTGTTGTCGGCGCCGGCGACGCTCAGGTTGATGACGTGGACGCGYTCCTTGGCCAGCCAGTTGATGGCCTTCAGCAGGCCCACGGCGTTGCCCACCACCTCCCCGGTCTCGTTGACCTCGAAGATGTTGSCGGCCCTGAGCTCCGCCCCGGGCAGCAGCCCGCCCCARCTSGGCTTGCCGACCARCATCGCSGCGATGGCCGTGCCGTGATCGGCGGGGCCGGGTTTGCGCYKGGCTTTATGGAAGGAGCGGAAGCGGATGCGCTGACCGGCCAGCGCCGGGTGCCGCACGTCGACGGGGGCGTCGATCATCCCCAGCCGCACCCCCTTGCCGCAGTCGGCCGTCGCCTTGGCCCAGCCAATGAGCCCGCGCGCGTCACTGGTGGCTAAATTCGCCCCCTGCTGGGGTTGATAGATGTGATTGGCGTCGATGACCGAGCCGGGAAACCGCCGGCGCAACAGCGTGATCGCCTGGGGCACGCTCAGCCCCTCCGGCGTGCGCAGGCGGAACACCTCCAGCGACAGCTGGGGCAGCTGCACCGTTTCGAGGACGGTGAAGCCCAGCCGCCGGGCCGGCCCCTGGAAGCGGGGCGGCGGGTTGACGACGAGAAGCTCTCCGTCTTCGTAGCGGTTCTCCGGCAGCACCAGAACGTCCGCGCCGGGCGCCTTTTCCCCGTTCTCGACGTTGAAGCGCCGGACGACCGTGGGGCGCCCATCTTTGTCGTATTCGAGGATGCGCACGTCGGCCCTGGGCGGCGGCTCCGCGGGAACCAGGGCGGCCGACAAGACGAGGGATATGGCACAGAACGCGGCGGCCACGCGCATGGGTCAAGCGTCCCCTATCGATCGAGCATTCCTCAACCCGGAGTCCCCGCGACCGACGGGCTGTTCCGGTCCGCCTGTGGCCGCATGGTAGTGACGGCAGGTTACCAATGTATGAAGGGGGCGCCGGGGCGGGATGGGGCGCCGCGTCGTTGCCGTGGGCTGGCGTCGGACCCGGGCCGTCGGCGCCTAGGCGACCGGCATCAGCGCGAACCGATCTCTCTCCGGGTTCGCACAGGCAGGAGGGGGCCCGCCTTCACCAAGGCTACGGTGGACACTCCTACCCCTAAACGCCTTCGGGTGGCCTGCCACCCGAAGCCGAAGGCGTAGGGTGGTGGAGCCGAGGGGAATCGAACCCCTGACCTCTTGAATGCCATTCAAAAACCAATGGATAACTTGTTCCGCCAGTGTCCGTCAAACCTACGCAAAAACAACACCTTATATAGACACTTGCCGCCACGCCCCGCCAGCGGTACTCTAAAATGTGGTTGCTAATTGGTTGCTACACGGTTGTTGGCAGCCAGGAAAGGCCGGAGGCGGAAATGAGCAGGAAGCGCATCACCAAGAGAATCGTTGACGCCCTGAAGCCGGGCGAAGTTGTGTGGGATGACGGGGTGGCGGGTTTCGGCTGCCGCTGCCAGAAAGCGACCAAGGTGTTCATCCTGAAAACCCGCGTCGGCGGGCGCCAACG
>LKGT01005791.1_pt1 | contig 11739 bp, 6 predicted proteins | sample 503861 | NCBI WGS metagenome assembly LKGT01 (sample SAMN04113194, study PRJNA297058) | marine sediment metagenome | biome: marine benthic biome; feature: marine benthic feature; material: marine sediment; isolation source: sediment sample collected at the water-sediment interface from the South... ...
TCTCCTTTTCGATCAGGTGCAGGAGGCAGTAGCCGTCGCAGTCCTCCTCCATCACGGACGCGGTAAGGTAGAGGGTGACGTGGTCGGCAATGTCCTGGCCGCGCTCCGCTAGAATCTTGGCCCCGTAGGCCATGCACGCTATGGCGGGCAGCTCGTCCACTGCGCCCCGGCCCCAAATCTTGCCGTCCTCGAACTTGCCTTGGAACGGATCGTGCTCCCAGGCCTTGGGATCGCCCACGCCCACGCAATCAATGTGCCCGTCCATCAAAATCTTGAGCGGTCCTTTTCCGATCCGCGCCACCACGTTCCCGAGGCGGTCAAACAACACTTCGTCGAAGCCAAGCTTCTCGTATTCTTGGCGCACTCGCTCGCACCGTGGGCCTTCAGTGCCACTCTCGGCCGGAATCGCGATCATCTCGCGCAARAAMGTAGTGATGTCAGCTTCGTACTTTCGGGCCGCTGTAAGGGCTGYCTTGCCCRCTTTCACTATKTGCGTCCTCCCATTTGGTGTTTCGGCGYGTGGCCGCTCTTGATCYGAGCRAGAACGCCGGTGTCCCGGTTGAACGCCGCGATTTKCTCATCCCARTSMGGCAGTTGTGCCGCCAGGCTCTCCCAGAAGGAAGGGCGCCACAGAKCGTTGAGYTCCTCTACGCTCTTCCCTTGCTGCTCGACCCAGGTAAAGTACTTGAGATTGTGGAYGGCCTTGCGGTCYRRGTAGCGCAGCTCCTTGAGGTGATCGGTGCTTGCGCCACACAGRTAGCGTTCGAARTCTCCSGCGGCSTCCCGCTCCGTGTAGGCTCCCCGCTCTTTCTSRAGTTCTTCCAAGCGCGTCCGGTACAGYTCCACTGAATCRGTGAACGRCGTGAAGAGAAAGTCGTTTTGGTCGAAYTCGAAGTAGCGGGCGGTCTTGATGGCAGCGAGCAGGTTGCAGATGCTTGAGATGCCCAACAGGGGCAGGGCTTGGATGGTTTCGTCCGCAACGCCGCGACGGGCAAGCTCGGCGCAGCCGGCCGGTTCGTTGAACAGGCGGAGCAGGCGCATGGTGGCTTGGTCGTCGATGGCGGTGACAACGTCGGTGGTGCGCACGTTGTGTATCCAGGGAATGTGCTTGYCGCCGATGCCCTCAATGCGGTGCCCTCCGAATCCAGCCAGCAGAAGGGTCGGGCACTGCAAAGCCTCGGCRGCCGTAGTCTTGCATCCGGGGAATTGWTGCTTGAGGTAGTCGCCGGTCGCGAGSGTGCCCGCCGACCCCGTGGCGCCCACCCAGGCCGCCAGGTGGTCGCCCGGAGCGGCCATCCGCCGGAAGGCCGACTGAGCGGCCGGGCCCGTCACCCCGTAGTGCCAAAGGTAGTTGCCGAACTCGTCAAACTGGTTGAAGATCACAGCTTCCGGGCGGGTCTTGCGGATCTCCCAGCAGGCGTCGAAGATCTCCTTCACGTTGCTTTCGCAGCCGGGCGTGGCAATGATTTCCGCGCCGATGCTTTCCAGCCAGCGGAAGCGCTCGCGGCTCATCTCCTCGGGGAGGATTGCCACTGCCTGGCAGCCGAGCAGCGCGCTGTCGAAAGCGCCGCCGCGGCAATAGTTGCCGGTGGAGGGCCAGACAGCACGTTGCGTGGTGGGATCAAACTCGCCCGATATCAACCGTGGCACCAGGCAACCGAAGGCCGCTCCCACCTTGTGCGCGCCGGTGGGGAAATGCTTTCCGATCAGCCCCACAATTCTTGCCGGAACACCTGTGAGTTGCGAAGGAATCTCGAGCGCGTTCACTTGGCCGAATCCGCCTGTTTCGGGGTTGTTGTTCCATGTGATGCGGAACAAGTTGAGCGGATCGACCGCCTGCATATCCACTCCTTTCAGAGCGTCGGCCACGGCAGGATCGACGGTTTGTGGATCGCGCATCTCGGCGAATGTGGGGATCAGAATATTCCTCTCCCGGCATCGCTCCACTGCTCGCCTGCGGATCTCTTCTGTATTTGTCCTGGTCAACACACTGCTCCCTTCCGGTATCCGTCCGACAGCAACAATATCAATATCAATCGCCCAAGAAGTTTGTTCCCGACTTCAAAGCACCAAAGCGCTCCCACAGGGCGGGCGTCAACTGACGGGCGCGAGCCGCCAGCTGGTTGGGATCGAGGGTTCTGTGACGGAAATCCTCGAGTAGCAAACGCCCACGCGCGACGGTGTGGCGCACCGGAGCTTCGCTGATACCATACACCAAACAGCTAAAAAGATTCTCCGGCCCGATTGGAGTGGGCGGGGGCGCGTCGACCACAATAAGATCCGCGGGAGCGCCCTGAGCCAGCTCGCCCAGCAAAGGCTCATCGAAGAAACGGCGCGCAACCTTCGCGTTGTTGAACAGCAGATCAGGCAACGCCTTGAACCCGGAGCTGGGGTCGCGCCGTCCTGCCCGGTGCACCAGAAATGCCGTCCGCAGCGCCCGCAGCATCGCCGAAGACATGCCGTCTGTCCCAAGCCCGACCAGGCAGCCATGATTCGCCGCCTCCATCACGTCAAGACGGCCAACACCGTTGTTGGCGTTGGACTCGGGATTGTGGATCAACACGGCATTGTTGCGCGCGAGGTTCACGTATTCGTCCGGTTCCAGGTGGATGCCATGCGCCAGCAGGCAGCGGTCATCCAACAGGCCGAACCGTTCAAGCCGCTCCACGGGTCTCAGACCGAAGGCCTGCCGCGAGGCTTCAACATCGACCGRATCCTCYGCGAGATGGATGTGACAGCCGGCYCCCTYCGGCCGGCGTTTGGCAGCCTCGGCCAGTGTTTCGTCCCGCAAGGTAAAGCTGGCGTGCAGGCCGAGGAGGCCCCGGATGCGGGGGTGACAGGACTGCTGACGGATGAATCTGAGGTTCTCCTCGATCCCGGCACGGGCCTGGTCGTGCCCGTTGCGATCAGTCACCTCGTAGCACAACACCGCTGAAAGCCCGCCGGCCTCCACCGCATCGGCGATGGCGTCAAGGCTTCCGGCCAGGCATGAGGGCGAGGCATGGTGATCGAACACCGTAGTGCAACCCCAGCGGATGCAGTCTGCCACCGAGAGTTGGGCAGAAAGGCGGACGGCCTCAAAGTCGAGCGCGCGGTCGAGCCGCCACCACAAGCGGTCGAGAACATCGGTAAAGTTGYTCAGCGTCGYTCCCGGATCGAGCCCGCACGCCARGGCCGAGTAGAAGTGGTGGTGGAGGTTGATCAACCCGGGGAGAATCAAACCGCCGCATGCGTCGAGGAACTCSGCGTCCGAGAACTGRCGCCGCAGCTCCGCCTCCGTGCCCACYGCGACGATGCGCTCACCCCGCCAGACCACCGCCCCGCCGGGAATGACGCGGGGCTGTACCGCACCGGACGGCGAGAAGCCAGCAACCACGACCCCGTTYCCGAGCAAGACGGCTTTACTCATGRCMATGCTTCAGGCATCCCCTCTTYCGGTCCSGYCCGTGAGCGGATCGGGATTGACCATATTTGGTTTGCTGGAGTTGAAGATTGTCTCCCACACAGTTTTCATYCGCCAGAGYAGCGAGCTGTCGAAGTTGACTTGTTCATCGCCCGTCACCTGGCCTCCCTGCACCTCGAACGGTTCCCACTTAAGCTCCAGGCAGAAACCTTCGCCACGCACCGCCGCGCGGTTGTGCTCTTGGTCCGGCTCGAAGCGCAATTCAACGCCCCCCAGGCGGGCAAGGAGGACATCTCCTTCCCTGCAGAAGCCATCGAGGGAGGGTGACGACCTGAACTCATCGGGCGTAAGAAATAAACGCTCCTTAACCTTGAAGGGAGCGCCTACCTCGGGGCAATAAACCTCGCAGTTGGAGCACTCGTTGCATGCGCCTTCCACCACCGCCAACTGATGCGTCTTGCCGATTGAGAACCCCTTTCCCGTCGCGCGCTCGAGCCTGCCCCCGGGACCCAAACGCAAGTGTTCAGTCGCCACTTCAATTGGCCCAACATCGTAAGCGAAGATGGCGTCGTTCGGGCAGGCCAGGATGCACAGATCACAGTTGATGCAGTCGTACAAATCCAAGCTGCTGTCAATGCGGCGGGGATTTTTCTGGTTGGATTGTGCGTGGTAGCGAACGTCGGCGGCAAGCAGCGGGACGATTTCACGCCCATTCAGCCGTCCGGCGACGCGCGTGGCCTGCAGCACAACTGCTTCGCCGTCGAGGCCGGCGGTTTTCGCAGCCTCTCGCAGCGCTTGCGGGAGAATGCCGGGTTGTTCGTTGGCCAAGGCGGTCAGGCGCGCACCCTCCCGTTTCCAAAGTTCCGCGCCGCCCTGCACTGATTGCAGGGTCTCCGCCACCGCCTCGGCCCCGTGGCCGTGCGCCGCCAGCACAAACGCCTCGCGGCTTCCAACTCCGCAGCGGCGCATCTCATCCGCCAGAGCGTCCAGGTAGCGAGGCAGCCGCCCGAACCCTCCTTGGCGGAGAAGGTCTGTGCAGGTGGTGACCGGCACCATCCCGCAGGCCACGGCGGCGGCGAAATTYTTCCTTTCGATGCCGGCCGAGAACGACACSGGRAAYTCGAAYCCCAARTCCTCGCGGAAGCGCTGCATCAGATTCATTGAGATCACGTGCAGGGGCTGGCCGGAAAGATACATGTAGGGATCGGTCTGGGTGGAAAAGAATTTGGGATTGTTGGCCACCACCAGCGTATTGGTAAATTTTGCTCCGATGGCGGAGCCCCGGTTCTCTGCGACCGTGCGGAGGCGACGCAGCATCTCTAGCCCGTCGGCATATTGAAGGTCCTTCTCAAACGCATCACGGCGAAGCTCCAGGTGRTGGTACCCGAGCCGGTCGAAGAGAAGCTCGCTCACGGCCTCGAATCCCAATAGCGTCGGGTTCATCTTGATGATKGTGTGAAGGCCGAGGTYTTCGAGAAGGTACCGGGCGATGGCTTCRATCTCGCCGGCCGGGCAACCGTGAAAGGTCGAGAGCGTRACGCAGTCKGAGATGGACCGCGGCAGCTCCAGGTTGCGAAACTGTTTGAGATCACCTGTAAGTTGGCTCCGCAGCTGATCAAAATACGGCSCGGGATTCTGCAAAGASCGGATGAACGCTGTTACCTTGTCGGACYGGATTCCCKCSAGGTCGTAGCCGACRCTGATGTCATACACCGTATCGACGCCACGCTCGAAACCGGRGGCGKCGGCAAAGACGCCRAACCCGCGCGTGGCCTTGAGGATTTCRATCAGGTACACCGCTTTCGCGTACTCCATGAGCGAATCGGGCACTTGGAGTTCCTGCGACCACTCCACGTTGTAGCCGACGTTGGGGATGTGGATGCACGGCCTGGGAATCTCCAGGTGATCGTTGACCTGCACCGTCTTGAGCTCAATGATGCGGCCGCCCGCCAGCCAGGAGAGCGCGATGTTCTGGGCCATTTGCGTGTGCGGACCTGCAGCCGGCCCTACCGGCGTCGAAGCCCGGCGCGCAAAGTGCGACGCGCTGAAGTCAAACTCTTTGTGCGGGATAAACCACTTGCGCACCGGCAGGTCGAAGATCGAGCCGCTCAACTCAACCTCGCGCCGCATGCGACGCACAAGGTCAGGAAACGGAATTGGAGTGAGCTTTGCCATCAGTCCGTAAACTTTTGAGTCCTCGGGGATGAGCCCGGCTGGTTCGCCCCGGAAARCCCCAGCCTGAACCGATGTGCTTCTGGAGTCAAAARCTGAGCTCGCYGGGCCGCGRATCCCAGGCTAGRGTCACGCGGGGTGCRAGCTCTTCCGGCGCGCCCTTGGCACAGATGGTTCSGCCGCGGGCGCGTCACTCATCGGCAGGTGGAAGCGGCGAACCCCGTCATAGGCGTACAACGCAGCCGCGACCGCTCCCGCTGTGGGAACCAGACCGATTTCGCCGACCCCCTTGGCGCCGTAGCCTCCGACCTCGTCGGGGACTTCCACCAGGATGACATCGATTTTCGGCGTGTCTTTTGCCTTTAAGATGCCGAGGTCGCGCAGGAGAAGGCTATCGGGATGCCCTCCGGTACAGGGGAAATCTTCCGACAGGGCGTAGCCCAGACCCATGTGCACCGAGCCTTCGATCTGCCCCGCGCATTGGAGCGGGTTGATGGCGCGCCCCACGTCATGAGCGGCCACAACTCGATCAAGGCGACCGTCCTCCCCGAGAATCACAACCTGGGTGGCGTAACCGAATGTCATGTGGGTTCTCGGATTCTCCGCCTTTGCGGTTGGCTTGGTGGTGAAGTCGCAGACGTACTCGCCCTTATACTCGCGCCCCGCGAGCTCCGCCAGGGGTTGCTGCGCAAGGTCGGCGGCGAGCTTGCGGGCGGCTATCTGGCCCGCCGCCGAGCAGAGGGCGGTGGCACGGGAGGCCGTCGTCATACCGCACAGCACGGCAGGATCGCTGACACAGCGAATCTCCATGATCTCCGGCGGCAGGCCGGTCTCTTCGCTAATAACCTGGCGGATGATGGTGAACAGACCCTGYCCCATTTCGGTGTAGCCGGTYAGGATCTCCAGCCGGCCKCCTTCGCGAACCTGGATCAACACCCGGCCGCTGTCATCCATCCCGTGGCCGATKCCSGTGTTTTTTATGCCGCAGGCGATGCCGGCGTATTTCGCSTTCTTGTAWGTGTCTCTGACGGCTTCCAGGGTCTGGCGGATGCCGCAGCTCTCRGTCATGAGCTGRCCGGTGGCRAACCGATCTCCTGGCCGAAGGACGTTCCGCTCGCGRATGTCGTAGCCGTCGATTCCAAYCTTTTCAGCCAGCAGGTCGAGGACTCCCTCRATSGCGAAGGCAGCYTGGTTGGCGCCAAAGCCSCGCATGGCRCCGCACGGYGGGTTGTTGGTGTAAACGGTYTTTGCTTCCACGTCYACGTTCGCGACCCGATAGGGYCCGCAGGAGTGCCCRGCRGCGCGYTCAAGCACTTTCATTCCCACGGAAGCRTAAGCGCCGGTGTCGCCCAGGAGGCGCACYCTCGCTGCCTGCAACCTTCCYTCGGCATCCGCGCCGRCGGTGTAATGCAACGTGATGGGGTGGCGCTTSGGGTGCATCCGCATGGACTGCTCGCGCGTAAGCACGGTGCTTACCGGCCGGCCCRKGAGYCGCGCCGCCAACGCYGTCTGCGCTTGGATTGAAAGGTCTTCTTTGCCACCGAAGGCGCCGCCGTTGGTGGCCAGCTCCACCTCGACCTCTTCACCCTCGACACCGAGTACCGCSGCAATTTGTTGTTGATCCTCGTGCACCCCCTGGCCYTGGGAGTAAACCTTCAGGCGGCTGCCGTTCGGYACYGCAARGCARGCTTCGGGCTCGAGRAAGGCATGCTCGATACGTTGGGTGACAAARGTCTGCTCGATCACGTGCACGGAAGCGGCGAGTGCCGCGTCCACGTCGCCGCGGGARAACGCGCAKACCTCRAGGAGRTTGCCCGATTCGTGCACKTGCGGCGCATCCGATTCYAGTGCGGCGACCGGGTCCGTCACCGGCTCCARAACCTCATACTCCACCGCCACCTGCTCGGCTGCCTGCTGAGCGTGGAAGCGAGTGTCGGCCACAACCAGCGCGAGCACGTCGCCCACACATCGTGTGGTTTCACCCGTTGCCACAAATACCGGCCAGTCGTGGACGATCAGGCCAACGTAGCGACGCCCCGGCACATCCTCTGCCGTTAATACACGCTCGACCCCCGGTAGCGCGAGCGCCGGGGTGGTGTYMATGCTYAGTACTTTTGCGCGTGGATGWGCGCTGAGCACGACGGCGCCGTGGAGCATGCCCTSGAYGCGCATGTCGGCCACGTAGGGCTTCTCGCCCATKGCGTGCTCAATGCCGCGGTAGCGCGCYGARGAGCTTCCCACGCCGTGCGCGCCGCCGTTTTGACTCAAGGCCGARGTGCGGCTCAGCCCAACTTGCTCGCCGAAGAAGTAGGGGTGGCGTGGCTCTTKCTGGCCGAATTTGAGGCCATTGCTCCACGCYTCGCCYGCGGTTTGGATTGCGTCGAGGATGCGGCTGTAGCCYGTGCACCGGCAGAGATGGCCGGAAAGAGCTTTGGCAACCGCYTCGCGATTGCGGGTAGTGCACTTCTCAAGCATGGCGGATGCCCGYACRACGATGCCCGGAATGCAATAGCCGCACTGGATCGCCCCGTCCTGCACGAAAGCCTGAGCCAATACCCGGCGCTGCTCCTCCGGGATGCCCTCAAGCGTGACTACCTCGCGGCCCTCCATTTGCTCCGGCTTCCGAAGGCAGGAGAGCACTGGCTGCCGATCTACCAGGACTGCGCAGCAGCCGCAGTATCCTTGCGGTGCGCATCCGTCTTTGGGCGAGGTGATGCCGCATTCGTCTCTCAGGACATCAAGGAAATGCATCCCGGTTTCGTAGGGCACCGCCGTCTTTTCTCCGTTGAGGGTAAATGAGACCTTTGGCATTATTGGCTCTTCCTTCCGTTAATGCTCTATGATACCTGCTTCGACTGCGTGCTTACAAGGCATAGGCGGGGGTGCGGCGGTCAGACCTACGAACCAGGGCTGCAGCATTGACGTCTGTTTTCCTTAAACGAGGTGCAGACTCTTTCAACTTGATACAGCAATCCCTAGAAGAGCAGGCATTCAATCCCGCCTCGCTGAAGTACGATTTTCAGCGAGATACCTCAACCGACGATTCAATTGAGGGAAGCCTCGTTCTATGAGGTTGGTCGGAGTCTAGACAGAAAAGAACACGGGCAAATCAGTAGTCTTAGCAATTGAGGCCAGGCTCCTCCAAACTCCAACGCATCTCCAGGCAGGGAACACACACCTAGAGACGCGCGGGGGAGGTCTCGCGGACGGCGCGCACTGCCTCCACAAAGCGCCGCACCCGTTCCCGGTCAACCGGGTTGTGCATCACGCCGTCTTTCTTCAAGCTTGAGCCGACGATGACGCCGTCGGCGTGCTGGAGGAAATCGGCGATGTTTTCCTCCGCGCTCCCGCTGCCGATGAGAATCGGACGAGCGGCCAGTTGCTTGGCTTGGCGGACATCTTCGACTTTGGGGGCCGAGCCGGTCATCCGGCCGGAAACGATCAGGGCATCAGCGCCGTAGAACTCGGTCCACTCGACGTGGGTGGCGAGGTCGAGTCCGGGAAAAGCGACGGAGTGTTTCTTGTCCACGTCGGCGAAGATGTGGATGTCTTCAGCGCCGAGTTGCTTGCGCTTGCGGAGCAGGTCGGCGGCGCAGCCGTGGTCGAGCTCGCCGGTATCCCAGAGGCGCGCGCCGGTGAGGATGCAAACGCGAATGAACCGGGCCCCGGCGGCTACGGCGATGGAAAGGCAAACGATGCCGCCGTTGTGGATGACGTTGATGCCCACCGGCAGCTCGACGCGCTTGATCACTTCCGCCGCCGCCACTGCCTGCGCAGCCATCGCCTCCGGCTTGACGTCGGCGCCGACGTAGTAGGGCAGGTCCCACATATTCTCGACCATCAGGCCATTCACGCCGCCTTCGACCAGCGCCTCCATATCCCGCAGGGCATTGTCAATGATGGTTTGCATCCCGTAACCGGAATAGCCGGGCGCGCCCGGCAAGGGCCACAGGTGCACCATGCCGATGACGGGCTTGGGGACACCAAAAAGCTCTTGCAGGGATTTCAGGCGCGGACGATCCATCTCTTGTTTCCACTTGGGTCCTGTTTCCATCTTGACCTCCTCAAGAACCGGCGGTAGCCGCCGGACGCAATTCCTGACTCAGGCGCTCGCTCACGCGCGCTCGCACGGGTTCCCACTCGTCTGTCAGGTGACAGCCGGCCAGCAGGGGCAGAACCTGCTCCGGGCCGGGCATCTGCGCGCCGGCTCCGACCACAGACGCCGCAGCGGCACCGGCGGCGTTGGCGAGCACAGCCGCCTCCGGGTTCGACCACCCCAGCAGGCGGGCGCGGAGAAACAGGGCGGTAAAAGCGTCGCCCGAGCCGGTGGTATCGGCGGCGGCGACAGGGAAAGGCGGCGCTTGGCGCAACTTGCCTTGCTCGCGAAACAGACAGCCTCGTGGGCCGAGCTTCACCACCACTTCCCGCGCCCCGCATTGTTCGAGAGCAGCAAAGGCGTTCCCGGGGTCACGCTCGTCTGTCAGAGAGGCGGCTTCGTCCAGGCTGGCAAAAAGAATGTCCACTTTTCCGGCGACTTCCAAAATTGTCCGGCGGATGCGGTTGCTGGGCGCCATGCCGACGTCGAGTGACACCCACGCGCCGCGCTGGCGCATTTGTTGCAACAGTTTCTCCGCTGTCTCAGTAACCGACGGGCTGAGGAAATTGTAACCCATCAAGTGCAGGGCTTGCATGCCCTCCAGGAAGCTTTCCGTCTGGCTCGAAACTTCGAGGGCAGCGTTGGCRCCGCGGCTGCCGAACATTGTCCGCTGSCCGTCGGGGCTGACGRCGATGAAGATGAGTCCGGTCATGGYCTGGTCGGTTTGCTGSACGAAGGAGACGTCCACGCCYTCCTGYTGGAGGGCRCGGAGGGCGAAGTCGCCGAACCAGTCGCGCCCGGTGCAGCYYAGGAGGCGCACGGGAACGCCCCATTTGGCCAAGGCCAGGGCGGTGTTGGCGCCTACGCCGCCGCAGTGGAGTTGGAGCGCGGGAGACAGGAAATCGCCACCGGGGGTCGGAAACGCATCGAGCGGCGCCAGGACATCCACGTTGATGTCGCCCAGGACTACAATGCCCGGCGCGCGCGTTTTGTCAGGCTGCATAGCGCCGACATTGTAGCATTGCGGGAAACCGTTATGTTTTTTACCAAAGACAAGAAAACCTTATCCATTGGGGTCGAATGCTCTACCAAATGGGGGGAATGATCGCTCTGGAGTACCACTCGCGACGGTTGCTTCTGGCGTGAGGAGTGCAGAGAAAGGCAGGGTGCCAAGCTCCTACATGGGACGAGGGATAGGGCGAGCCGGCAGCTTGGGAATGTCAGTCGATGCCTGAGGCAACTGTCTGGAGGGGTTGCGGCAAAACATGCTCTCCGTGATTGTTTTTCTGAGAAGTTGTGACGCCACCGTTTTGGGGCCAACCTCATTTCGAGCGGCGAATGGACGGGTAGCGGTATGGGATAATTCCCTTTCCTTCCTCGACCGTGATGATCTGGTCGGCGGCGATGTTCTTCAGCGCCTGCCGTTCGCCGCTCGGCCAGAGGATTTCAAGCAAGTCCACCTTGGTCTTCCGACCCAGACCGAAGTAGATGCGGGGGTCCTGGGCCGAGCAATAGCTCAAGCCACCTTTAGCTTGGTCGTAGCTAACAAACCTACCGGCCACGAGTTTGAGCCGGGCGCCAATGCCGTCGCGGTTGCTCTTCGTACCAATCAAACGAATGCCAAGCCAGTGGTTGCGGGTGGCCCCCTGCTGGTTGCGGAAGAGTTGGGCAGCTTCGCCATTATTGCTGACCAGAAGGTCCAGCGCGCCGTCATTGTCGTAGTCGCCCACAGCCAGGCCACGACCGACGAACGGGGCGCGGAAGGCCGCGTTCTGGGTGGAGGTCACATCTACAAAGCGTCCCTGGCCGATGTTCCGGTAGAGTTTTTTGACTTCGGCATAAGTAACGTTGGGATGATAGAGGGGAATGTTGTCGAGGATGTGACCGTTGATGACGACGAGATCACGCCAGCCGTCGTTGTCAAAGTCGAAGAAGCGCGCGCCAAAAGCGCTGTTCAAAATATTCGTCTGGGCGATGCCGGAAGAGACTGTGATATCAGTGAAGGTGCCGTCGCCGTTGTTGCGGTAGAGCCGGTCCAGTTCGTAGTCCAGGTGCGAAACGAACAGGT
>LKGT01005789.1_pt1 | contig 11738 bp, 10 predicted proteins | sample 503861 | NCBI WGS metagenome assembly LKGT01 (sample SAMN04113194, study PRJNA297058) | marine sediment metagenome | biome: marine benthic biome; feature: marine benthic feature; material: marine sediment; isolation source: sediment sample collected at the water-sediment interface from the South......
ACAGCGTCGTTCGTCCAGTGTCGTGACTGCGGCCACGTGCCAACCTGCTCCTCGTGCGCCGTGTCCCTGACTCTCCATTCCGCCTCAGCCGGCAAGAAACGGTTGAACTGCCACTACTGCCGTCGCGCCAGGGCTGCTCCTACGGGCTGTCCAGAGTGCGGCAGYCCCCGYATYCGCCTGCTGGGGYTGGGYACGGRGCGGGTGGAGGAGGAGGCGCGCAAMGCCTTCMCCGGCGCCCGYACCCTGCGCTGGGACCGCGACGTCACCCGCGGCCGCGACGCTCACGAGCGCATCCTGRCTCGYTTCCTGGCGCACGAGGCGGAYATCCTCATCGGCACGCAGATGGTGGCGAAGGGSYTGGATATGCCTYTGGTCACCCTGGTGGGTGTGATCTCCGCCGACACMTCCCTTCGCTTYCCYGACTACCGCTCYGGMGAGCGCACKTTYCAGCTTCTGGAGCAGGTGGCKGGCCGCGCCGGRCGCGGGCCGCGYGGCGGCCGGGTGATCATTCAGACCTACTCCCCGGAGCACTACGCCGTGGCGGCGGCSGCCCAGCACGACTACCWCGCCCTGTACCAGCGCGAGATCGARTTCCGGCAGCGKCTGGGTTATCCSCCCTTTGGGCGGCTGGCGCGACTGATCTTCGCCCACACGAACGAGCGCTACGCCCAGGAGCAGGCGGCGCAGATGGTGCGGCACCTCTGCGGCGAGCGGGATAGGCGCGGGCTGCCCAACTTGGATGTGCTTGGGCCGGGGCCGGCCTTCGTGCCCAGGCTGCGCGGCCGCTGGCGCTGGCAAATCGTAGTCCGCGGCCAGAACCCGACCGAGCTTCTGGCGGAGGTGGCGTTTCCCCGCGGCTGGATGGTAGATATTGACCCCGTCACGCTGCTGTGAGGCGACGCTAGCGCGCAGGTTCGCTAGAATTGGGTCGAATCAACTCCCTGTTCAATCAGGCGCCCCGACAGGTCGGGGAGGTGCTAGTTGTCTGTTCAACCTATCCGCATAGCGGGCGACCCGGTGCTCCACCAGAAGGCGAAGCGTGTCCCCTCCGTCGACGGGTCTATCCACAGGCTCATCGAGGACATGCTCGATAGCATGCGGGCGGCCAGCGGCGTGGGCCTCGCCGCCCCCCAGATCGGCGTCTCCCTGCGGGTCATCGTCATCGGCCTGCCGGATGAGGAGCCGCTCGTGCTTATCAACCCGGAGATCGTTAAGCGGTCCGGGGAGCGGAAGGTGGATGAGGGCTGCCTCTCGCTGCCGGGGTATCGCACGGAGAACCTCACCCGCTCGCTGACGGTCGTCGTCAAGGGGCTCGATCCATCCGGACGCAAGGTTCGCGTCAAGGGTAAGGATGACCTGCTGGCCCAGGCGCTGGAGCACGAGATCGACCACCTCAACGGCAGCCTGTATATCGACCATCTGGAGAGCAAGGACGACCTGATCAAGATCGAGCCGCCGCCCAGCCCGGAAGGGGAGCCGGCGAAGTCCTCCAGCGAGGCCGACTCTGGCGAGAGCGACTAACGAGGCTCGGATGGCCAAGGTGAGCCTCGGCATCGGCGCGGACGCTCGGGATATACTGACTGACCTGAAAGATTTCTTCAGCGGCCGAGGCGTGGAGGCGTACGTCGCGGGCGGCTTTCTCCGTGACGCCCTTCTGGGCCGCGACAGCCACGACGTGGACATCTCCATCGCCGGCGACCCCCTTGTGCTGGGACGGGAGCTGGCGGACGCCCACGGTGGCCACTACTTTCCGCTGGCCGAGGAGCAGCACGTGGCGCGCGTAATCCTCCCTCAACGGAACGTGCATATCGACCTGATGCCCCTGCGGGCTGAGATCGAGGCGGACCTGAGAGAGCGCGATTACACCATCGATGCCATGGCCGCATCCCTGGCTGCGGCGGCGTCGGGAGAGGTGACGGTCATCGACCCCCGGTCTCCTGCACGACATCGCCAAGCCGGAGACGAAGACGTTCGACGAGACCGGCAGGATGCGTTTCTTCGGCCACGCCGATGCGGGCGCGGACAGGGTGAGACATATCCTCCGGCGGTTCCACTTCTCGGCGCGAGAGGTGGCGCTGGTGCAGACGATGGTGAAGGCCCATCTGCGTCCCGTCCAGATGGCCCAGCAGGGGCCTCCCACTCGGCGCGCTCTTTACCGCTACTTCCGCGACTGCGGGGACGCGGCCATCGAGACTCTGTTCCTTTCACTGGCTGACCATCTGGGGACGGTAGGGCCCCGCGTCAGGGCATCGGACTGGCGCCAGCACGTAGCGTTGGTAAACTATATACTCACAAAACGGTTTCAAGAAGAGGAGAGTATCTCCCCAGCCAAGCTGATGAGCGGAGACGAGTTGATGGCAGAGCTGAACCTTTCGCCCGGGCCCCTCATCGGGCGCCTCCTGGAGACGCTGCGGGAGGCCCAGGCCGCCGGCGAAATATCGAACCGGGAGGAGGCGCTGGCCCTGGCCCGGTCGTCGCTGGCGCAGGAGACGTCGAGCCAGCCTGTTGAGGGAGAGCCTTAGGATGGCAGTCTGGGTGCTGGCTCTAGCCTATCCGGCGCTGATAGCGCTGCTGTTCTACTTCGCCTTCCTGCGGCCGGTGCAGCAGGAGCGGGCGAAACAGCGGCGAGAGCTGGCCGATCTCCAGGTGGGGGACGAGGTGCTCACCCAGGCCGGCTTCATCGCCGTGGTCAAGGAGATACGAGTGCCGGAAGAGCGGGGGCCGACGGAGGTGATCCTGGACCTGGGCGGGCTTGCAGTGCGCGCCTACGCTTCGGCGATAGCGCAGAGGCTTCCGCAAGCGGAGCAGGTGATCAAGGAGGAGACGCCAGCGGAACGGGGGCAGAGGTAGCCGATGCGTAACCGGGTAAACTGGATAACCCTGGCCTTGGTGACGGTGCTTACTGTGTTTTCGGTCATCGTAGTGTGGCCGGACATGCCCAAGCGCTACCTGCCTGACTTCATCGACTGGCCGTCGGGCAACGGCTTGAACATCTTCGGCCTGGAGCGTCGGGAGATGAAGCTTGGGCTGGACCTCAAGGGTGGCACCTACGTGCTGCTGGAGGCGGATACCAGCCGTCTGCCGCCCGGCACGGACATCCGTGATGCCCTGGAGGGCGTGAAAGACGTCCTGGAGCGTCGCGTTAACGCCTTCGGGGTGTCGGAGACGGAGATCACCCGCGAGGGGAGTAACCGGCTGGCCGTGCAGATACCGGGGATCGATCCGGACGAGGCGCGCGAGCTCCTGGGAAAGACTGCCCAACTGGAGTTTCTCAAGCCGGTCAGAGACGACGTTGGAGACATCGTCTGTGAGGCGGCGGACGGCAGCACCTACGCCCAACCGTACCAGCCCGGCGGCCTGTTTGTGGAGGACGAGGTCAACGACACCGTGACCTGCCCTCCTAACGAAGAGGGCATGGTTGGTGTCGTGGTGTGGGAACCCGCGACGGGGACCGACAGTCAGGGCACAGAGAGGGCGCTGACGGGAAGCTTCCTCAAGGCCAACTCTAGTGTAGTAGGCCCGCCGCCCACAGTGATCATAGAGTTCTCCGGCGAAGGCAGCCTGCTGTTCGAGCAGATCACCACCGAGCTCGTCGGCCTGCCCCTGGGCATCTTTCTGGACGAGGAGCTCGTAGGTGCGCCCATCGTGAACCAGCCGATCACCGGCGGCAACTCCACCATCACCGGCCTGGACTTCGACGAGGCGCGCACGCTGTCGATCCAGCTCAACACCGGCGCCCTGCCGGTGCCTCTGCGGGCGATCCAGGAGACGGAGGTTGACGCCACCCTCGGTGACCGTGAGGTCGTCCGAACGGTACAGGCCGGGCTCATCGGCTTGCTGGCCGTGATGGTGTTCATGGTGCTGTACTACCGGCTGCCGGGCGTGCTGGCCGCGCTGGCCCTGGGCATCTACGTGTCCGTGGTTCTGATGATATTCAAGGTGGGGCCGCCCATCATCGGGCCGATCACGATCACGCTGGCCGGTATTGCCGGGTTCGTGCTATCGGTGGGTATGGCGGTGGACGCCAACGTCCTTGTGTTYGAGCGGGTCAAGGAGGAGYTGCGGGCGGGACGCAACCTGATGGCCGCYATAGAGMACGGCTTCARCCGGGCYTGGACRGCTATCTGGGCCAGCAACATGGCSACCCTGATCACCTGCGYCATCCTCTACTGGTTYGGCGATCGGTTYAACGCGSCGCTYGTACAAGGRTTCGCCATCACTCTGGGCATCGGRGTGYTGGTGAGCATGTTCACSGCCCTGACRGTGACGCGCACGTTCCTGCGGCTKCTGGTGRGATCGCCGCTGGCGCGGAACMTGGCGCTSTTCGGCGTCSAGCCGGAGGAAGCRGGCRYCGGAGCGGCTGCCGCTSRRKCRGTKCCGGACGGGCTACCCCGWAGGGCGCGGAGGGGGGAGGTCCGCGGCTGGAGCCTGGACTTCGTCAARCGGCGYGGCTTCTACTAYGCGCTCACAGCGGTCATACTGGTGCCCGGCATCGTCTCCCTGCTCATCTCGCCTGCGYTGAGGCCGGGTATCGAGTTCAGCAGCGGCGCGACCTTCACCATACAGTTCGAAGACGGRTCCGTGGGATCNGCGGACGTGCGAGARGTGCTGGYGGAYCTGGACCACGAAGAGGCGCGGATCCAGRGGACGAGCGACGGCGGCTTCATCRTCCGCACKGCCGARCTGGAGGGGYTGGCCGGGCCGCCCGTKGGGCCGGCGCCCCCTTCGGAGCGGGACGAGATCGAGRCCGGCCTCGAGGAGGCRTTAGGCCCGTTCCAGSTGMYCAACTTCARCCAGGTSTCGGAGATAGTRTCMACRGGGATCGCCCGCGATGCGGCGATCGCTRTYATCGTGGCCGCAGGGGCTGTTCTGCTGTTCATCCTMTGGTCGTTCCGSAACGTGCCSAAGGCTCACCGTTACGGCATCGCCGCTATCATCGCCGCCGGCCACGACGCCCTGATCATMCTGGGCGWMTTCTCCATYCTWGGTAAGCTGTTCGGYACMGAGATCAACACGATGTTCATCGTCGGCCTGCTCACRATCATCGGYTTCAGCGTTCACGATACGATCGTCGTGTTCGATCGCATCCGCGAGAACAYATCGMTRAACCCGGATGCGCCCTTYGCCGAGGTGGTYAACGYCAGCCTCACKGAGACGCTGGYGCGGTCCCTCAACACGTCYGTCACACTGCTTTTCACCATCGKCGCCCTCCTSWTMCTGGGAGGCTCAACCATCCAGAGCTTCCTGCTGGTRCTGCTGATCGGGGTGATCGCGGGCACCTACAGCTCCATCTTCCTCGCCAGCCAGATACTCGTCTCCTGGGAGGAGGGCGATCTGGGTRGGCTGTGGCGTCGCCTCATACCGTGGCGGACTGTCCCCGCGCCGGAGACGTAGTATGCCTGTCGATTTCGTCGACCGCGAGATTGARGTGCAACTGAGCGAGGACGAGGCGCCGGTGCCGCTGGCTTTCCGCCTGGGCYCGCGCGAGTACAAGATCGKCGAGCAGCTCGCCACCTGGGAGGACCACGCCTTCGCCGCGCTTCAGCGCGGCCGCGACTGGCGGCAACAGCAGCARCGTCGCTACTACCGGGTGCGTACTGRGGAGGGTGAGGTGTRCGAGCTTTACGCYGATTGGTCCCCCGGYCGSCGCCGCCGGAAGGGTGAGGCGCAAGGCACCCGCWGRTATCTGCACCGCCGCCTGAGATCAGGGGCGGCCAAGGAGAAACCACAAAAAGCGGAGGCTCCGGAGCCGCCTAGCGCCTAGGGCCGCCCCTCAGCACCCGCTCGTCTCCGACGCGACGAGTGATGCGCTCCAGGAAGTCTGGGCCGATAATCACATAACGCGCGTGACGGTTGGCAGCAGCCGGGGCTCGACTTTTCAGTCGACCGGGTGCTGCTGGTCCATGGCCTGGAGAGCAACCAGTATCAGTGCGATATGCTTCGCAAGGTCTGGTGGGTGCTCACCGGCGAGGATCGGTTGCTGGTGATTGCCCCCAACCGCAGCGGCATCCGGGCGGGGCTCGTGCGCCGGATGGGAGACCGAGCCCTCAGCCTCCTTGACGTCGCCCCGGCCGGCCCAGAGCGCTACCAGCTGGTCGAACGCCCGGCTATCCAGGCGCAGGCGGCTGCGCAGCTCCTCTCTGGGCATACCCCTGCGGAGGGGAGACTGGCGGTGATGCTCCGCGAGGGAGTCCGTCATTCGATCCGTGAGGGCCGCGAGCCCCACCGCGGAAAACAGGAGCGTCCCCTCCGTCAGCGGCTGACTATCCAGGGCGAGCAGGTCGCCCGAGGCGATGGCCGCCTCCACCGCGCCGCGCACCTCTGCGGCGGCGAGGTCGAGGCCACTGGCAAGCTGCCGTAGCGTCACTGGTTCGGAGGCAGCAACGGCCATGAGCACGACCTCCCCTGGCGAGCTGCGCTCCATCGCTTCCAGCTTGCTGATCGTGGCCTCGTGGAAGCGCCGATGGCGGCGTGCCTGCGTATCGACCATGCGACCGCCGCCCAGCGTATCGTTCGGGTCGCGGATGACGAAGCGGTCTCCGTTCACGGCGGCAATCGGCGCTGCGAGGCGCACCTGCGCCCAGGCCGCCTCCCCCGGCGGCACTTCGTCCCGGTCCAGCAGGAGCAGGCGGCCCTCCACCTCCGCCGAGCCGGTGTGAAAGGTGACGGTGATGTTGTGACGCAGCGGGCGACGCAGGTGGCGGACGGTATGCAGTCGCACATCCAGCACGGTGGCGGGCCGCAACCAGCCTGGCGCCGCCAGTACCATCCCCCGCTCCAGCTCCTCCACCGCCAGGCCGGTCAGATTCACRGCCGTRCGCCGRCCMGGSGGCGCSAGCTGTACCTTCTGCCCGTGCGTCTGTAGCCCTCGWATACGCGAGCGCAGCCCCMMCNGGCTGCAYCTCAACCTCCTGGCCCACGCTGAACGAYCCCGCGATCAGCGTCCCCGTGACCACCGTSCCGAASCCGGYGATSGTGAAGGCGCGGTCGATCGGYAGKCGGGGSCGGCCGATGTCSCGCTTSGGCGGCGTCTTCGCCAGCTCCGATTGCAGCGYWGCCAGCAGCTCKTCCAGCCCYTGACGRSTGACKGCRGAGCAGAGCACGGCGGGCGCGCCCTCAAGGGTGGTGCCCCGCAGCGTATCGTCTGCGTCGGCGGCCACCAGCTCCGCGAACTCAGGCTCCACCAGGTCGATCTTGGTGACGGCGATGACGCCGTGCTCGATGCCTAGGAGGTCGATGATCGCCAGGTGCTCGCGGGTCTGTGGCATCACGCCCTCGTCGGCGGCGATCACCAGCAACGCCAGGTCGATGCCGCCCACGCCGGCCAGCATGTTCTTGATGAACCGCTCGTGGCCCGGCACGTCCACTATGCTCACCTCGTCCCCGTCGGGCAGCGTGAGCCAGGCGAAGCCAAGGTCTATGGTGAGGCCGCGCTCCTTCTCCTCCCGCAGCCGGTCGGGGTCGATGCCGGTGAGCGCCTGGACGAGGGCGGACTTGCCGTGGTCTACGTGTCCCGCGGTGCCGATGACGTACATCTCGATACGATTCTAGCATCGCTGCCATACCCTCTGATAACATACGTCCCGCTATGCCTCCCGTCGGCTACGTATACGATCCGCTGTACTTGGAGCACGCGACTCCCGGCCACCCGGAGAGCCCGGCCCGCCTTCAGGCTGTCGTCTCCCATCTGGAGGAGTCAGGGCTGCTGGGCCGGCTGACGCGGATCGAGCCCAGGGACGCTACCACGGCCGACCTGGAGCTGGTTCACTCGAAGGACCTGATCGAGCGGGTGCGAGTCGCTGCGGAGAGGGGCTACGCCTGGCTCGACCCAGACACCTACGTCGTGCCGCGCTCGTATCAGGCGGCGCTGCGCGCGGCGGGCGGCCTGCTGGCGGCTACGGACGCGGTGCTGGACGGCGAGGTCGGTTCCGCCTTCTGCCTGGTGCGGCCGCCGGGCCACCACGCCACCCCCACGCAGGCGATGGGGTTTTGCCTGTTCAACAACGTGGCCGTCGCCGCTGCCCATGCCCTGGAGCGCCGCGGCCTGGAGCGGGTCGCCATCCTGGACTTCGATGTGCACCACGGGAACGGCACCCAGGATGCCTTCTACCCCGACCCGCATGTTCTCTACATCTCCACTCATCAGTACCCGTTCTATCCCGGCAGCGGATCCTGGTCGGAGACAGGGAAGGATCAGGGAGAGGGAACGACGGTCAACCTTCCTCTGCCGCCGGGCTGCGGGCGCGAAGAATACCTGCGCTGCTATCGGGAGGTGGTTGAGCCGCTGCTGCGTCGCTTCCGGCCGCAGCTGCTCCTGGTCTCCGCGGGCTTCGACGCTCACTTCGCCGATCCGCTGGCGCAAGAGTTGCTGGACACCCGCGGCTACTACGAGATCGCTGCGCTGCTCAAGGCGCTCGCCGATGAGCTGTGCCAGGGCCGCATCGTTTGCACCCTGGAGGGCGGCTACGACCACACGGCGCTGGCCTGGTCCGTGCGCGCCTGCATCGATGCGCTGCTGGGGAACGAGTTCGCGCAGGACCCGCTGGGCGCGGCGCCTGTCGTCCCCGGGCCCGACATCGACGCGCTGCTGGCGGCGGTCAAGCGGGCGCACGGGCTGGACAACTCTTAGCAGCGGGCCCAATTCGGTGGGACAGGCTTCAGCCTGTCGCTAGTCCGGCAGAAGCCGCGTGAACACCTCGTTCGCCAGCAGGCGGCCGCGGTCGGTGATGCGGATGCGGCCGGGAGCCTGCCCTGAGCCCGTCGAAGGGGCGCGCTCCAGCAACCCAAGCTCCGTGAGCTCGGCGAACGTTTCGGCGTAGTCCGCCTCCGCTCCGGCGCCAAAGCGACGCCGGAACTCCGCCAGCGATACGCCCTCGTTGAGGCGGAGCCCCATGATCAGCGTATCGGCGCGGGCCAGCTCCGGCCTGGGCTCCTCCACGTACGTCACCTGGCGCATCGATTTCAGGAGGGCGGCGACGTCCGTAGCGTCGGGCGGGCCGGCTTCGGCCGCCTCCTGGACAAGCTGGACGTACCGTTTGGGCGAGTAGACGTCGGCGAAGCGGGTGCCGCCGAGGTGCGAGTGGGCCCCCGCCCCCAGGCCGAGCCAGTCGCCGTTACGCCAGTACACCAGGTTGTGGCGGCACTCCTGCCCCGGGCGGGCCCAGTTGGAGATCTCGTACTGCTGGTAGCCCGTCTCCGCCATCCGCTCCTGGGACCACTCGTACATCGATGCCTGAACGTCTCCATCCGGTTCGGGCGCGCGACCGTGGTCGATGTCGTAGGCTAGCTTCGTTCCCTCCTCYACGGTGAGYGCGTACAGCGACATGTGGTCGGGCGCCAGGCTTATCGCCCGCTCCAGGGAGGCCTGCCAGCGCTCCATYGGCTGCTCCGSCAGGCCGTAGATCAGGTCCAGGTTGATGCGCTGAAACCCMGCATCYCGCGCCCAGCGGTACGCYTCCTCCRCCTCCGCCGCCGAGTGGATGCGGTCCAGGKYGGCMAGYTCGTCGTCGTGGAAGGACTGSACGCCGAAGCTSAGGCGRTTCACSCCCATGGCYACGAGCGCGCGCAGGTAMTCCAGGTCGACGGTGCCGGGGTTCGCCTCCAGCGTCAYCTCCGCCTCCGGCTCCAGSGCGAACCGGTCKCGYAGCGCSGACACGATGCGYTCCACCTGCGGGATCGGCAGCAGGCTGGGCGTGCCGCCRCCGAAGAAGACGGTAGGTACRGGGYGGCCGCGCGCGTACTGTGACCACAGCTCCATCTCCGCRATGAGAGCGTCGACGTAGGGCTGCACCAGCTCCTCYAGCCCGGCGTAGGAGTTGAAGTCGCAATAGGAGCACTTCARGGTGCAGAACGGTATGTGGACGTASAGGGAGAGGGCACCGGAGGGCTTCACATCAGCATGGTAGCATGTCCGCCGCGGGCGACCGGAATCCGATTTGATTCGAAGTGGCCCTATTTTGGCATAGGTGAATCGGCTAGTCTAATATCAAGGCCCGTATTTTCCAAGATCACTGGCAGCAAGGCATAGGCTGCTTCAACTGCGAGGAACGTGTGACAGGTGTTGCCCAAGAGCGATTAGAGCGGCTGCTCAGGCTAGTGTTGGGGCAACGGCTATCCTCTCGAACTACGTTCATCAGGTTCGTGTTGGTGGGTGGCACTGGCTACGTGGTCTACCAGTCGGTTCTTTTCCTGATGTACGACTCGCCCCTTATCTGGTTCTTGCCGGCCAAGAACACGAGCGCTGATATCCTCGTCTTCGAGCACGGCGACCTTCGTTTCCTGATTACAACTCTGGTGGCCACCTCGCTGGCGCTTGTTGGCGTATTCACGGGGCACAACCTGTGGACCTTCGGCGCTAAGCTCTCGGATCGTAAGCCTCTCTGGCTGCGCTTTGGGCAGTTCGTTGCTTTCGCCTCTGTAGCGGCGTTCGGGATCGTGACGCCAACGGTGAACGTTCTCACAGTCCAGTTCAATCTGTACCACTTCCTCGCCCTACCCGTTGGCGTCGCGTTAGGAGCTGTCTGGGACTGGCTCTGGTACTCGCGGTTCGTTTGGCGAGGAGCCCAGGCCGAACGGGCCTAGCCGCTGAGACGGCCGAACGCCTCGCAGCCCTCGCTGCCGTCGGCGGTCTGACTGTAACCAGCCAAGGCAGGCCACGCCCCGAAATCCTGATGCCTCAGCCTCTCGCCTGCGCTATAGTAGTTCTCAATCATGCTCAAGACGCATTCCTGCGGAGAGCTGCGCCCCTCCCACGAGGGGGATACCGTTAAGCTGGCAGGTTGGGTGCACCGCCGGCGCGACCACGGTGGCCTCATCTTCATCGATCTGCGGGACCACGACGGGCTGACCCAGGTGGTGTTCAACCCCAAGGAGGCCGCCGAGGCCTACGCCGTGGCCGATGTCTCCCGCGGCGAATACGTACTGCAAGTCGAGGGCACGGTGGCCCGCCGGCCCAAGGGAACGCTGAACCCCAACCTCCCTACGGGCGAAATAGAGGTGCGGGCGCACGCGGTCACGATTCTCAACGAGGCGAAGACGCCACCTTTCTACATCGTCGAGGACACGGATGTCGACGAGCTTCTACGCCTGAAGTACCGCTATCTGGATCTCAGGCGGCGACGCATGCATGAGACGATGATCTTGCGCCACCGCGTCACGAAATACATCCGCGACTACTTGACCGAGCGCGGTTTCATAGAGATCGAGACGCCCTGCCTGACGGCGCCGACGCCGGAGGGCGCCCGCGACTACCTGGTGCCCAGCCGGATGCAGCAGGGCMAMTTCTACGCCCTGCCCCAGTCGCCCCAACAGATGAAGCAATTGCTTATGGTCGCGGGTGTCGAGCGGTATTTCCAGATCGCCCGCTGCTTCCGCGACGAGGACCTGCGGGCCGATCGGCAGCTGGAGTTCACCCAGGTCGATCTGGAGATGTCCTTCGTCGGTGTCGAGGACGTGCTGGAGGTACTCGAGGAGGTCACTGTCCGGTCCTGTGCCGAGGCTGCGGAGGTAGTTCTGCCGCGGCCCTTCCGGCGGATTTCCTACACGGACGCGATGGCGCGTTTCGGATCCGATCGCCCCGACACGCGTATCCAGCTCGAGCTGGTCGAGCTGACCGATGCGTTCCGCGAGAGTGAGTTCCGTACGTTTCGCTCGGCGGTGGACACCGGGGGGATCGTCAAGTGCTTGCCGATCCACGACGCGGCGGAGCTGGGTCGTGGCGCGATCGATCGTCTGGAAGG
>LKGT01010819.1_pt1 | contig 11711 bp, 6 predicted proteins | sample 503861 | NCBI WGS metagenome assembly LKGT01 (sample SAMN04113194, study PRJNA297058) | marine sediment metagenome | biome: marine benthic biome; feature: marine benthic feature; material: marine sediment; isolation source: sediment sample collected at the water-sediment interface from the South... ...
TCCCGCTTGGGCTCGCCCATCCATGCCATGGGCGATGGCGTGGTCAGTCATGCCGGGCCGAAGGCCGGCTATGGCCTCATGGTTGAAGTCACCCACGGCAATATCGTCACCCGTTATGCCCATGCCAAGAGCGTCTTGGTCAAGGTCGGTGATCGCGTGGATCGTGGTCAACTGCTCGCCACCGTCGGTACCTCCGGGCGCTCCACTGGCCCCCATCTTCACTTTGAGGTGTTGCGTGAAGGCAAGTTTGTTAATCCGGGCCCATATCTGAATGTGTCGAAGGATTCCTAGAACTGTTCGTCCCCGCATTTTTACTCCATAATTCCCTATTTTCTGTTTTCTGCTAACTCAAAGTTGGCATAACGCATTCCCGTTTTGGTGATCATGAATCCGGTACGAACGATCGTAGAGCTGATACGAAAGCTCTTTGGTACCCGCAACGAGCGCTTGATCCAGCAAATGATGGGCGATGTGACTCACATCAATGCGCTTGAGGAAGGCTTGAGCAAACTGTCGGATGCGGAGCTGCGTGCTAAGACCGATGAGTTCAAAGCACGTACCGCTCAAGGTGAAACTCTTGAAGCGTTGATGCACGAGGTCTTTGCGGTTGTGCGTGAAGCGGCCAAGCGCACGTTGAATATGCGCCATTTCGATGTTCAGTTGATCGGCGGTATGGTTCTGGACCAAGGCAAGATTGCAGAGATGCGTACCGGTGAGGGCAAAACCCTGGTCGGCCTTCACTTCGCAATCGTAGATGAAGTGGATTCGATCCTGATCGACGAAGCGCGCACGCCGCTGATTATCTCTGGACCGGCCGAGGAAAGCACGGATCTCTATCGGAAGATCAACAGCATCATCCCGAAACTCCAAAAGCAGGAGGTCGAGGATGGACCGGGCGACTATTCGCTTGACGAAAAGACTAAACAGGCGTTTTTGACGGAGGTCGGACACGAGCATGTAGAACAACTGCTGTCGCAAGCAGGACTGCTCGAGACTAGTAGCAATCTCTACGATGTCGGCAACATCATGTTGTTACACCATTTGAACGCCGCCCTGCGTGCCCACACGTTGTACCACCGCGAGGTTGAGTACATCGTTAAGGACAATGAGGTCGTTATCATTGATGAATTTACCGGCCGTATGATGGCAGGTAGACGCTGGTCCGAAGGTCTGCACCAGGCGGTGGAAGCAAAGGAGGGTGTGGCCGTCCAGAGCGAGAATCAAACGCTAGCGTCCATCACCTTCCAAAATTACTTCCGCCTACATGGAAAACTGGCGGGCATGACGGGAACTGCGGACACTGAAGCGTTCGAGTTTCAGCAGACCTACGGGCTTGAGGTGGTGGTGATCCCGACCCACATGCTTATGGTGCGAGAGGATCTCGGCGATCTGGTTTATCGCACCGCGGCCGAAAAGCGTGTTGCTATTCTCGAAGACGTAAAGGATTGTCATCAGCGCGGCCAACCGACGCTGGTTGGTACCGCTTCGATTGAGAGCTCCGAACAACTCTCTAACATGTTCAAGCAAGCGCAGATTCCGCACCAAGTGCTGAACGCCAAGCAGCACGAGCGCGAAGCACAGATCGTAGCCCAGGCGGGTCGACCAGGGACGGTTACCATCGCTACCAACATGGCTGGGCGCGGTACGGATATCGTCCTGGGGGGCAATCTCGAGAAGGAACTAGAAGAGATCGGCGACGATGAAGAAGAAAGGAAACGCGTTCGGGAAGACTGGAGCCAACGCCATCAACAGGTGGTGAATGCCGGTGGCTTACAGGTGGTGGGTACCGAAAGGCACGAGTCGCGTCGCATCGATAACCAACTTAGAGGAAGGTCCGGTCGTCAGGGCGACCCCGGTTCTTCGCGTTTTTATTTGGCGTTGGAAGACAATCTCATGCGCATCTTCGGATCTGATCGTGTATCGGGTCTGATGCAGAAACTAGGCATGCAAGAGGGTGAGGCCATCGAGCATCGTTGGGTTACGCGTGCAATTGAGAACGCGCAACGTAAGGTGGAGGCGCGGAACTTCGACATCCGTAAACAGTTACTTGAATACGATGATATCGCCAACGACCAGCGTAAAGTGATCTACCAGCAACGCAATAATCTAATGGAGATCGACGACATATCTGAGAGCATCACCACGATTCGACAAGACGCCGTGGACGAGCTCATCAATCAGAGCATTCCGCCCGATAGCCTGGAAGAACAGTGGAATGTCCCGGCGCTAGAAGAAGATCTGCATCGCGAATTCGATATCAAGCTGCCGATCAGCGAGTGGTTAGCGGAGGACGATAGTCTTGATGAGGAGAAGTTGCGTAAGCAAATTCTGGCGGAGATAGAAAAACCCTATGCGGAGAAGGCCACCGCCTATGGTGACGAGGTCATGAGGTATTTGGAAAAAGTGGTCATGCTCGACGTTCTAGATCGGCAGTGGAAGGATCATCTTGGCGCTATGGATCACCTACGTCAAGGCATTCACTTACGCGGCTACGCCCAGAAGAATCCCAAGCAAGAGTATAAGCGTGAAGCGTTTGAGCTGTTCGCCGAGATGCTTGACAGTATTAAACGCGAGATAGTCGGTTTACTTACCCGTATCAGAATTCAAACAGTTGAAGATGTCGATGCGCTTGAAGCACATGGTCGCCGCCAGCAACCAATGCAATACCGCCACCCTTCTCTCCAAGCTGATGAGGCTGACGGCGGGGATGCAGAAGTAGCGACGGTACAACAACCCATCGTGCGCAAGCACCGTAAGATCGGTCGCAACGAACCTTGCCCTTGTGGTTCAGGCAAGAAGTACAAGCATTGTCATGGGCGACTTGCTTAGTCGCCCCCACCCCAGCCCTCCCCAATAAATGGGGAGGGTGTTTGGTTGTACCTTACGCCGAGCCGAGGCCACTCGCATGCATCCTGCGCTCGCGGCACTCGTACGTCCGGCAACTGCTCCGACAACTGCTCCTGCGTTGTTCTAACTTCCAGCGTCCCTGCTTGGTCGCCTGCGTTGCTCTCGGTTGCTGCTCCTGGCGCAACTCTACCTCCCCCTTCTGACCACCATGGATGGTGGAAATGCAAAGCGATTGTCGGGAACAATCCTTGCCCTGGAGTCGTACCTTCCTACGTCCCTGTAGGTCGCGGGTGCAATGGTGGAAATGCAAAAGGATTGTTGGCCGCTCCTCCGCATCCATGCGTACGCGGCATTAGTGCGTCCATGCACGTCAGGACAATCCTTGCCCTGTCGGTCGCCTTCACATTGCGCTGCCCCGTAGAGGGCCGGGCAGGGGTGAAGCGGATAAGACAAAGGTCCAGTAGGTGAGGCGGTAATTAACATGAAGGTCCGGTGGACCTTCACCCGCCGAACGCCCAAGCCAGGGACGGCTTGGGCCGGTGCCACAGCGAAGCGGGGACTGCGTAGCGCATGGATTGTCCCGCTGAACGGGCTCGCCACGGAGGGCGAGCCCCGGACTTGCCAGCGAGAGCAGGGAAAGCGGAGCGCCGCAAGCCGGACACTGAGACAACACGGCCGAAGGCCGCTCCTGTGGATCATCCACTCGCGGTATTAATACGTCCCTGTATGTCAACCGCGGGGCAAAATGGTTTTGGTGACTTTTGTCGCTCTTGCGCATCCTTCGCTCGCGACACTTGTGCATCCCTGCACATCGGCCACAACAAAAGTACCTCGCGTGCGGGCGACCGACAGGGCAAGGATTGTTCCTACAATCCCTTTGCATTTCCGCCATCCCTGGCGGTCAGATATCGGAAGTTACGACTCCAGGGAAGGAGGAGGTAGAGTTGCGCCGGGAGCAGCAACCGAGAGCAATGCAGGAGCAATTGCCGAGACGAGACCCGGCTTACTACCCTACCCAAACCCTGGCATTACGAAATATCCGCAACCAAGGCCCATCTTCGCCCCACTCATCGGGGTGCCAGGAGTTTGTCACCGTCCGAAACACGCGCTCCGGATGCGGCATCATGATCGTGAAACGGCCGTCGGGCGTGGTTAGGCCAGTAATGCCGTACGGCGACCCATTTGGGTTATAAGGATAGGATTCCGCAACCTCACCGCGGTTGTCGATAAAGCACAATACGACCAACCGATCGACGATCAGACCTTGCGCATCATCAGGATGCACGAATTCCGCTCGACCCTCACCATGGGCAACGGCGATCGGTATCATCGATCCAGCCATACCGGTGAAAAAGATCGACGGGTTATCCGGCGTTTGCACGCGACATACGCGGGCCTCAAACTGCTCCGAATGGTTACGAACAAAACGCGGCCATCGGTCTGCGCCCGGAATCAGCTCACGCAGGTTGGACATCATTTGGCAACCATTACAGACGCCAAGCGCAAACGTGTCTTCGCGTTCGAAGAAACCTGAAAATTCATCACGCACGTGGCTGTTAAAAAGAATGGACTTGGCCCAACCTTCACCAGCGCCAAGCACGTCGCCAAACGAAAAACCGCCACAGGCTACCAATCCCCCAAAGTCTTTGAGCGTGACACGCTTGCTTGCGATATCGCTCATGGTGGTATCTATCGCGGTGAATCCAGCGCGATCGAAAGCGGCCGCCATCTCTACGTGACCGTTAACGCCCTGCTCACGGAGAATGGCGATGCGTGGTCGCGCACTATTGGCAATAAACGGTACCGCAATATCTTCAGATGGATCGAACGAAAACCGTGCGCTTAGGCCCGGATCGGCGCTGTCCAGGATACGATCGTACTCCTCCTTCGCACACTTCGGATTGTCGCGCAATGTTTGCATGTGGAAAGTCGTTTCCGACCATGTCCGCTGAAGGCTGACACGCGTGTCGCGGAATATAAGCCGCTGTTTGTGCGTAAACGTGATTGCGTCATCCCCAGTCAGGGTACCGATGACATGTGCGTGACGCCCGAGGCCCGCCTGTTTCAATGCACCGAAGATACCACGTTGGCGATCGCGCGGGACTTGCAACACGGCACCTAGTTCCTCACTAAACAAGGCGGCGACCGGATCCCGCCCCAATGCGGTCAAATCGATATGTACGCCTGTGTGCCCAGCGAATGCCATTTCGCAGACGGTTGCAAACAAGCCGCCATCAGAACGATCATGATACGCAACTATAAAGCCAAGTTCGTTTAGGGCTTGAATCACGTGAAAGAAGAGTCGCAACACGCGAGGATCGTCCACATCCGGGCATTCTCGTCCCATTTGGTTGTAGACCTGGGCTAGGGCTGAACCCCCCAGTCGATTTTTCTTTTTGGCCAAGTCGATTAAGATCAAGTCGGTCTCTCCCCGATCCGTACGCAATTGTGGCGCTAACGTTTTGCGTACGTCCACGACCGGGCTAAACGCCGACACGATCAGAGATAGTGGTGCCGTGACTTGTTTGGTTTCGCCCTTTTCGTCTTCCCACACCGTTTTCATCGACAACGAGTCTTTGCCGACCGGGATGGAGATACCAAGGGCGGGACACAATTCGGCCGCGACCGCACGCACCGTATCATAGAGCGCGGCGTCCTCGCCGGCGTGGCCGGCGGCCGCCATCCAGTTCGCTGAGAGTTTCACATTTGGCAGCTTTTCGATGCGTGCCGCCGCCAAGTTAGTCAACGCCTCGCCGAGGGCCATACGACCACTCGCGGCCGGGTCAATCAGTGCCAGCGGCGTTCGCTCGCCCAACGCCATGGCCTCACCGCAATAGGTTTGGTAGCCACCTGCGGTCACCGCCACATCCGCCACCGGGACCTGCCAAGGGCCCACCATTTGGTCACGACACACCATCCCCGAAACAGTGCGATCACCAATTGTGATCAGAAAGGTCTTGTTGGCCACGGCTGGCAGACGTAGCACGCGATGGGCCGCTTCATCGAGATCAATACCGCGGGTCTTGAAAGGCGGCAATTTGCGTCGAATCCGTTTTACGTTGCGCACCAACTTTGGTGGCTTGCCGAACAAAACGGATAATGCAAGGTCGATAGGTTTGCTTCGCGTATCACCGTTAGATTTACCGTCACCAGTGGTCTCGAAGTAGCTATCGTTAAGCACTAGGTGTCGCTCAGTTGTCGTTTCACCAATGACAGCGTAGGGGCAACGCTCGCGCTCGCATAATTTGTGAAAGATTTCTAGATCGTCCGCTTTAATCGCCAGCACATAGCGTTCTTGTGCTTCATTGCACCAGATCTCCATCGGTGACATAGCTGGTTGGTCATTGGGCACCGTACGTAAGTCAAACCGGCCCCCACGCCCGGCACCTTCGATCAGCTCGGGCAGCGCATTCGACAGACCACCAGCACCGACATCGTGAATCGACAAGATCGGGTTACCGTCGTCTAGCTGCCAACATTGGTCGATGACCTCTTGGCAGCGGCGCTGTATCTCGGCGTTACCGCGTTGGACCGAGGCAAAATCAAGATCTTCCACACTATGCCCACTAGCAAGACTGGAGGCAGCACCACCACCAAGGCCGATTAACATCGCGGGCCCGCCAATGACTATCAAATTCGCGCCGGCGCAGATGGGCGCTTTCGTTACGTGCCGCACACATATGTTGCCAAGCCCCCCCGCCAACATGATGGGTTTATGATAACCACGGAGTTCGCCATCGATGCGTTGATTGAATGTGCGAAAGTATCCGCCAATATTCGGGCGACCGAATTCGTTATTGAAAGCGGCACCGCCCACTGGCCCTGCGAGCATAATATCGAGCGCAGTTGCGATTCGATCCGGTTTGCCAAAATCCGTTTCCCATGGTTGTTTGGCCCCTGGGATAAGCAGATTAGAAACGGAAAAACCTGTAATGCCTGCCTTTGGCTTCGCCCCACGCCCGGTTGCCCCTTCGTCACGAATTTCACCGCCCGAACCGGTCGCCGCACCAGGATAAGGCGAGATCGCGGTTGGATGGTTGTGGGTCTCCACTTTCATCACAATAGCAGTGTCATCCTCATGATATCCGTATTGCTGGCTAGTGGGGTCAGGAAAAAAACGACTGATACGAAAACCTTCAATGACCGCTGCATTGTCGGTGTACGCGACCAGCGTGCCGCGCGGGCTACGCGCATGGGACTGCTTGATCATGGCGAACAGTGAAGGACCAGGCCGACGACCGTTGATCAACCAATCGGCGTTAAAGATTTTATGTCGGCAGTGTTCCGAGTTGGCCTGGGCAAACATCATGAGCTCTACATCCGTCGGATTGCGTGCCAGCCGCGTAAAGCTCTCCATCAAGTAGTCTATTTCGTCGGCAGACAACGCGAGGCCAAGGTCGGTGTTCGCCGTCTCGAGGGCCGATACGCCGTCGGTCAAAACGTCGATTACCCTAAGGGGTGTAGGTACGGCATCACCAAATAATTCGTTAACCTCATCAAACCCCGCCAACACACTTTCCGTCATACGATCATGAATCAAAGGTAGTACACGTTGACGCTCCTCGGACGTCAACGCCGCCTGTCCTTTCTTTTCGAAATACCAGGCAATACCACGTTCTATTCGTACGACGGAACCCAGACCACAGTGACCGGCGATATCTGTCGCTTTACTAGCCCACGGAGAAATCGTCCCCAGTCGGGGAACGACCAATATCAAGTCACCTCGAGACACACTCGTGGGATGCCGCGGACCGTAGGTCAATAGTTGCTCCAATACAGACGTCTGCTCTGCGCTGAGGGGACTGGTCGACGCAGCAAAATGCCAGTACTCGGCGCAAGCCTGCTTTAGATTGGGAATTGCACCGGCAAACTCGCGCAAGCGCTTTTCAAGGCGAAACCCCGACAGCGCCGGCGCACTCCGCAAACGCAGAATATGGAGGGCCTCCTGGTTGTCTCGAGGCTGGGCGGACGACTCAGGAGCTTTCATAAACTCGATAGCCTCTAGAATACGCGTGATAGGTTATGCCACGGCAAACCACATTCCTGATCGGCGACGTGGATCCAGCGAGATGTACAGCCAAGCACTTGACTTAGTGCTGCGCGCGCTAATGCAGGCGTGTTGTTCGTATCACTGAGATGCGCTGCCACCAGATGTTGTAGTTTTGTATGATCAAGTGCATCGAGTATCTTGGCTGCCGCCACATTATCGAGATGGCCCTGTTCACCTCCTATACGCGCCTTTAATGATTGTGGATAGGGCCCGCCCCACAACATACTGCGATCGTGATTACACTCGAGTATTAGTCCATGGCAACCGCTCAGGGTAGCTTCGATATGCGGCGTACTACGGCCAGTATCCGTCAATATCCCGAGACGTAGGTCGCCATTAGAAAATACGAACTGATTAGGTTCGAGTGCGTCGTGCGGGACGGGAAATGGTGTAACCAAGATTTCGTCAATGGCAAAAGTTTGATGCCGATCGAACAGCCTGGTCACCGGTAGCGGCCCAACCCGAGCTTCAATCATGTGGAACGTACCGGCGGTCATCCACACGGGTAGGTTGAAACGGCGCGCCAACCAACCAACACCTTTCGCATGGTCACCATGCTCATGGGTCAGGACGATGGCCGTCAGGTCCTCAGCCACTTTGCCCAACCGCCGCAGCCGCGCCATAGTCTCTTTGAGCGAAAACCCACAGTCGACCATGATGCAGGTCGCGCCGCACTCGACGAGAGTAGCATTTCCCCGACTACCACTGCCGAGAGACGCAAATCGCATAGCAGGTCGCTTTGCGGTCAGCCGCTACCTACCTTTTCACTTTAGTTGCTCATAAAGCAGGCTAAGGATTTGTTCACTGGTCTTAGGTGCGCTGGGAGCCCCATTTTGATCAAACACTTCGATTGCCGTACCGTTTTCGACTGGCTTTAGTGCTACTTGATACTCTTGTTCGGTCTCCTCTTGTTTTTTCTTCTTTCGTTTTTTCTTCTTCTTCCTGTCTTCTTGTGGGTCTGCATAGCGTATATAGTACGTCCACCTCGAGCGGTCGCGATCTTCAACCGTAAATCCGATACGGTCTAACGACAAACCGACCCGCCGCCATGCGCGTTCTTGGCTGTCGAATAAATTCAGGGCTGGAAATCCCGATTCATTACGTCCCATAGTCGCTTGCGCTGGCCGTGGCTCAGTTGATAAAACTGCAACAGCCTGCGGTGCTGTCACGCCAATGTGCAACATGAGTAGGCGCAGCATTTCAGCTTCGAGCTCAGGGTCCGACGGGCGCGGCTTCCATCCGAATACCTCCTCATCCTTACGCGAGAGAGACGCACCAGAAGCCAACACCACCTGTTCCATACCCCGATGACTCAAGTAAACTTCCGTCGTCCCCGGCACCTCGCCGCGTTCGAGTCGAATACGATACTTGTCCATACGATCGGCGCCACCGACGACGCTAGCGAGCTTGGCGAGAAATTTCTGGATCCCGGTGCCCAAATTCGCTCTGTTCTCCGCCCAGTCACTCTCGAGGATCCCGACCTCAGGGCGCTTTTGCGCCACCGTCAAGCCAACACTGTCCATAAAATCGTGCATTTGCGGCCACAGCTTCTCGGCTTCGACTTTGACGACTAACCACCTGTGTGTGCCCGCGCGTTCGAGTCTCACGTTATCGAAGGTCGGAAGCAGGTCCGGGAACTCCCCTTTGCTGCGTTGTTGTTGTACCTCGAACTCTGAATAGGTTGCCTTCCCGGACTGGACACTGGAACTTTGCGGTAACGTGCTCAAACCCGGGGGAATCTCCAGCGACGGCAACGTTCGCGCAGCGTCGTAATCGATCTTCTTGCGACCTTTGCTGCTACATCCGCTAGCAAGAGCAATCACCAATAGGCCGATCACTAAGCCGACAGTGCCGGTGTTTCTCATTGTATGAGGGTCACGGAAAATCAAACGTATTGGCTAGATGATCCCGGCATCGCCTAAAGCAGCGCGCACGGTTTCGTGGTGTTCGCTGGCAAGCGGCGTCAATGGTAGCCGGATGCCGCCTTCGATCATCCCCATTTCCTTCAAAGCCCATTTGACGGGAATCGGGTTGGACTCTGCGAATAACCCCTTGTGTACGCTCATCAACCGATCGTTGATGGCACGCGCACCAGCTTCGTCGCCCTTGAGCGCAGCCTTACACATGTCGCTCATCTGGCGTGGCGCTACGTTGGCCGTCACCGATATGACGCCCCGTCCACCCGCTAGTATCAGGTCCAACGCCGTCGCATCGTCGCCCGAATATACTTCCATTGAGTCCCCGCAAGCTTGCGTAATCTTGGGAACACGCGAAATGTCAGCGCTCGCTTCCTTAACGCCCACTATATTGGCAATAGCGGCGAGCCGGATGATGGTATCCGGTAACATATCGCAAGCCGTGCGGCCCGGTACGTTATATAAGATCTGCGGGATAGCTACGGATTCGGCGACGGCTTTATAGTGTTGGTAAAGGCCCTCTTGTGTCGGCTTATTATAGTAAGGTGTCACCAGCAGGCAGGCGTCGGCACGGGCTTCGTGTGCAAACCGTGTCAGCTCGATAGCCTCAGAGGTAGAGTTGGCACCGGTGCCCGCGATCACTGGGATTCGGCCACCGACGTGCTCCACGCAATGCCGGATAATCTCACAGTGCTCATCCACAGACACGGTGGCTGATTCGCCGGTCGTCCCTACCGCAATGATGCCATCTGTACCGTTCTCGATATGAAAATCGATTAGACGATGCAGGGCAGATACATCCAACGAGCCGTCGTCCCGCATTGGCGTAACCAGTGCGACCATACTACCTTTGAACATAGCGCGCGTGGCCTCGATGATAACACTAATGTTCAGATAGTACTTTCCTGTCCACATGTTGACAAGTAAACACGCTCAAACCGCGGTTTTTCGGTCCGCCACCGGCGTTGCGGGGAGGTGCGTGCTCACCCAACGGCAAGGGGTACAATACACATCAGCCCCATCATGCCGATATTCGAAACCAATGATTAAATCCCTACAACGACTGTTATGCGGATTGATTCTTTTCGCGACTCTGCCGGGTTATGCGGCGGTCTGCGACGAGATGAAGACCGAGGGATCGATTCCATCTATTACGCTAAAGGAAATTGCAGGCGGCCTAAGGAAGCCCGTCCAGCTGACACATGCTGGTGACGGGGGCCATCGATTGTTTGTGGTTGAGCAACAAGGGACTATCCGTATCATAAAAAATGGGGTCTTGGATCCAACCCCGTTTCTGGATATTCGTGACCGCGTAAGTAGTGGTGGTGAAAAGGGCCTGCTCAGCGTCGCGTTTCACCCAAGGTATAAGAACAACGGTTTGTTCTATGTTAACTACACCACTCGACAGAATGGCCTACAAACCATAATCGCCGAATTCAAGCGCACTAGCGTCGATCGCGCTAATCCAACGAGGGAGAGAGTTCTGCTAAAGGTCCGCCAGCCTTGGGGCAACCACAATGGCGGCCAACTTGCCTTTGGTCCAGACGGATACCTATACGTCGGTATGGGCGATGGTGGTGCGGCTAACGACCCCCATGATAACGGACAGCGGTTGACAACATTGTTGGGCGCGATGCTACGCATCGATGTAGACAAAAAAGCGTCCAGTCGATCGTACGGCATTCCCTCGGACAATCCGTTTGTGGGACAAGCAAACGCCCGCGACGAGATTTGGGCCTACGGGTTACGAAATCCATGGCGGTTTTCCTTCGACGCGGCAAATGGAGTTTTGTATCTTGCCGATGTCGGCCAGAATCGATTCGAGGAAATCGACATCATCGAGAAAGGCCATAACTATGGCTGGAATATTATGGAGGGAAACATTTGCACCCCCGATG
>LKGT01012440.1_pt1 | contig 11700 bp, 8 predicted proteins | sample 503861 | NCBI WGS metagenome assembly LKGT01 (sample SAMN04113194, study PRJNA297058) | marine sediment metagenome | biome: marine benthic biome; feature: marine benthic feature; material: marine sediment; isolation source: sediment sample collected at the water-sediment interface from the South... ...
TATAATAGGTGTTCGCCAAGCCCAAATGGGCACGGGCGTTCCACGGGTCCACGCTGAGCCCCCTTCGATACTCCCAGAGAGCCTCTTCCACGTTGCCGAGGGTGACCAAGGCGTTCGCCAACCCCACATAGGCTTCGGCATAGTCCGGGTCGATCTCCACCGCCTTTCGGTAGGCCTCCACAGCCTGGTCAAAGAGGCGCCTGGGATTCTCGGCGAAGAGGTCTCCCAATCGTTTGTACGCCTCTGGGAATCGTGCATCCGCCTGGATCGCCCGGCGATAAGCCCCAGCCGCCCTCCAGCGGCTCTCCAGGACCTGCCGGTACCGGGCGATCGCCTTCCGAAATAACCCCTTTTCCTCCAAGAGATCCCCGAGCCCCAGATACGCTTCTAGGAAGGTGGGGTCCAAATCCAAAGCCCGCTCGTACTCGGCCACTGCCTCATGAAAGAGTCCCCTATCATTATAATAGGTGTTCGCCAAGCCCAAATGGGCACGGGCGTTCCACGGGTCCACGCTGAGCCCCCTTCGATACTCCCAGAGAGCCTCTTCCACGTTGCCGAGGGTGACCAAGGCGTTCGCCAACCCCACATAGGCTTCGGCATAGTCCGGGTCGATCTCCACCGCCTTTCGGTAGGCCTCCACAGCCTGGTCAAAGAGGCGCCTGGGATTCTCGGCGAAGAGGTCTCCCAATCGTTTGTACGCCTCTGGGAATCGTGCATCCGCCTGGATCGCCCGGCGATAAGCCCCAGCCGCCCTCCAGCGGCTCTCCAGGACCTCGAAGAGCTCTCCCTGCCGGAGAAAGGGAAGGGCGAATCCGGGCGCAGCCTTGCCGGCCCTGGCGTAGAGGTCGGTCGCGTCCTCTCGTTTGCCCCCCCACTCTTTGAGGCGAGCCCGGCCATGCAGAGAAAGACCCTCCTGAGAGGGAAAGGGGTGACCGCAAGCCGTCATAACCCGCCGCTCCTCCGAGCCGAGCGGTGGAGGATTCAGGAGGTGCAAGACCTCCCGAGCCAGGCGGAGGTGCAGCTGATGGGTCTCAGACCATGGCCTCTCTGCCACAGGCAGCTGTCGCCACGCCGGCTTCCCGCGAAGGTCTCCGAGAGAGACCTGGTAAGTGAGGCGGTCTTTTTCCAGGGCATAGCGGACCAGAAGGACCACCTGGGCATGGTGGTGCTGGCCGAGTTCTGTGGCTTCGCCGATGACCAGGCCGCGCCATCCAGGGTTCCACTCAAGAGACCGACGGACCTCGCGGCCGTTGATCACGTGCACGCGGCCCGCCCGGCTGAGGCAAAAGCCAAGCAGATCCCTGAGCCCCGCCCCGTGGGCAGGGCCAGCCGATCCCCAGAAGGGGAGGATCAAGAGTCTCATCCCTTGTCCGGCCTCTTGGGCTTGGCCCCCCGCACGGGGAAAGAGGAGGCCTATCCAAAGAACGAGCAATAAGACTCGAGACCACAGGGGGCCCTTGTCCCTCACCTCCGCCTCCTCCCTTTGACCAGGCGGGGAGGGGGGACGACTCCCTGCCGATTGCTCGGGACGCCCTCAGCCAACTCCTGCCGCCGGAAGCGTCGGCTGAGAAACTCGGCAAAAAAGAGGAGAAGGCTCGCCACGACCAGATAGGGCCAGAGGGGGGTGGAAACCATCGAGGGGCGACGGTCCAACCGGAAGACCTCCTCGGCCGTCTTGAGGAATCGCCCGCCGGTTACCCCCACCACCTCTTCGAGCAGAGGAAGATTCAGTCCCAGCGTTCGGTGCTCGGGGGCGTAAGGGAGGACCACGCTCCCCAACTCGGAGTGGAGCGTCTTTCCCCCTCGCCGCTCTATCACTCCCAACAGATAGACCCCTTCCCCTTTCAGGGGAAACGCCCCCTCGTACCGGCCAGGGGCAACCTGCGGCAGGTCCACCACCATCCGTTCGTTATCCGCCGTAATGATACCAACCCGCGCGTCGAGGAAGTTGAGGAACTCCCCTCGGGGGTTTACGGCCTCCACGGTGACCACGCCGCGGTCTTTGGTGCGATCGAACGCGGCGAAGAGTTCCTGTTGCTGCCCCCTGCGGAGGGTCCATCGGACGAGCTGCGCAAAGAGGCGAGGAAACCCTTTCCATTTAAGCCAGAGGACACCCCATCGGGCCTTCGCGTCCGAGGTAAAGACCGCCGAGCGACCGAGGCCGTATCTCCACACCGCGAGAAGCGGATCCCCCTGGGGTGAGGCGAGTAGAAGTTCGGCGGTGGCCCTCGGGGTGGTGGCGACGTGTCCGCCGAGCGGAGGGGCCGTTCGCCAATCGACCTGTTGGAGGATTTCGTGCAGCGGTGCGGTGACGACCGGGAGAAACGGCCCCTCCACCACCGCCGACTCGCTGGCGAGCTGAGCCTCTAACGTAAAAATGCGGGGAAGGCTCCGGGCGTCGTCGCTGTAATAATAGCGTCCTCGACCCCATCGGCTGATGTCGCGGAGGAGGTGGATATCCGCATCCCTACCGATGGCGACCGTGGAGACGGTGATCCGATCCCGAGCCATCCGCCGGGTGAGTGATGCGAAGTCCCCCGCGGCCGACTGCCCATCAGAAAGCAGAATCAGGTGCTTGAGGCGTGTCTTCATCTGAAACAAACGCTGGTAGGCCTCTTTCACGGCGGGAAACATGTCAGTTCCCCCCCCCACTCCGAATGGTCGCAATATTGTGCCGGATTCGTTCCCGATCCAAGACCGGTTGGATTGGAACGATCCACGCGGGGGCCGTGTCAAAGGCCAAGACCCCCACTTCGCTTCGGCGATCCAAAAGCTCCACGACAAGCTGCGCCGCCTCCTTGGCCAACTCCAGCTTGGTGAACCGGCCAGCACCGGTATCCATGCTCCCTGACCGATCGATAACCAAGACCACCGCCAACGACGGGACCTCAACACTTTGCCGGGCCTCCATCGTCACGGGGAGCGCCTCTTCTACCGGGGTATGGTAGTACCCCCCGAGTCCGAAGCTCTCCTCTCCACCCAGCATGATGAGCCCTCCGCCATGATCACGGACGTAGCTTCGCATGAGCTCCATTTGGGGCCGACTGAGGTGCAGGGCCGAAACATTGCTCAGGATCACTGTGTCGTACCGGAGAAGCGGGGGAAGATCTCGGGGGATCTTATCTGGCCCGATGACGTCGACCTCGATCTCCTGGGCCTTCAGGACCTTCACGAGGTGTCGGGCCTCCTCCCGATCCTTCTCCGCGAAAAGGATCCTGGGATGCCCGCGGACCGCGACCACACCCAGGGCCCGGTTATTGGCGTCCACGACATCCCCGGGCGTCTCCAGCGAGGCCTGATAGGTATGGAACCCTGCCTTCCGCAGGCTCTGCCGATAGGTGAAGACGTTCTTGCCGGGTGCCAGCCGGACCGTTTGGGCGCCGAGAAACTCTCCATTCCTGGACAGGGTGATCCGGCTGGTACCCTCGCCGGCACTGAAGACAATAAGCCGGAGGAGAAAAGACTCCCCCTGCTTTACCTCTCGGGGAAGGTTCAATCGCTCGAGAAGGACCTCTCCTTCCCGCCAGGCCCCCAGGGGGAGGGCGTGCACCTCCACTCCTTGCTCCCGAGCCGTGATGATTTCCTTTAGCACCCTGCCGCTACTGTCGTGGCCGTCGCTTAACAGAACGATCCGGGGCTGCCCCTCAGCAGGCAGCGAGGAGAGAGCGGTCTGGAGCGCACCCGCCAGTTCGGTGGCCTCTCCCTCCAGAGGCGCATCGGGCCGCTCTGTGAAATCGGGGTCCCGACTCGGTGGGACATCGATTCGCGATCGCGTCGCAAAGGTGATAAGTCCTGCCGTATCCCCTCCCTCTCTGTATTTGAGGGTCTCCTGCATAAACTCCCAGGCCCGTATCTGCTCGGCAAAGGGAATACTGTCCGATCGATCCCAGAGAAAGAGGACGTTGAGGCGATCGGCGGCGCGGAAAAGGGAGGGGCCCGTGAGCGCCCACACCAGGCAGAGGAGCCCAATCCCCCTCAAGGTAACAAAGGCATGCCCGCGCTGGCCGCGTCGGTACGCGAGGAGAGACTCGAGGCCTAGGACTCCGAGCGCCAGGCTGAGGAGCAGCCACTCGAGTTCCCACGTGGCCTCGAAGCCTCCGTGCCCCTCACGGGCCCGACGGGTCGGCAGGGAAACTCTCGGGGTCAGATCCGACTCCGCCTCATCCGTCAGGTTGAGGGCAATTTGCCGCCGCCACTCCCCTCCTCGGATCTGATACACGCCGGCCCGGCGCAAGCTAGGGAGATACGCCTGGCCATTCAGGATCGGGACCGAGCGCTCTTTCGAGTCGGGGGCTCGAAAGGTGACCTGCTCGATGGTCGGATCGAGAGGAACCTTGAGGGGGACCCCCACCGCTCCCTGAAGACCCAGATCTTCAATGCGGGTCGGGTAGAGCCACCGTAAGGCATTGGAGACAAAGAGAGGGAAGGCGGCGCGCAAGGGAAGGTCCGATTTGACCGGATCAAAGCCCAGAAAGACCAGTCGATACCCCCCCTGGTGAAAGGCCAGGGCAAGCGGGGTGAGCTGGGATTCGATGAGGGTGCGGGCCCCGGCTAAGGGGCGTACCTTGAGGGCTGCCTCGAGGACGACCTGAGAAAGATCCAGATAACGCATGACCGGGTGCCCTCGATCCCAATCCACGATCTTGGGGGCCCGGACCCTGCCGAGAACCTCGATCGGCGCATTGCCCGGCACAGACCTGATTAGAAGGTAACGCCCCGGCGGAATCGAACTGGGAGAGTACCGGTCCAGCACCACCAGGTCCTGGCCCTCCCGGGCTTGCGGGAAGGCCTCCGGCTCAACCAAGGTGACTTCGATCTGCGGGTCGGCCTTTAACGCCTTTTCCAGAAAGAGATTCCCCTCACTCACCAGGAGGACTCTTAAGGTCCGCAGCGGCGGGATGACCGCGGAGGCCCGATTGTCGACCTCAAGATCATCGGCGAGCTTGAGCCTCGCCTCGAGCACCCCTCCTCCTCGGTGCAAGACAGGGATGACGAGGCCCCGCCGGGTCCGGGCAGGGAGGGTCACCTGCTCCGTGTGGAGGCGTTCCCCTTCGATGGACAGGACCAGTGGGAACGTCATGGTCTTCGGGGCGAAGTTAATCATGCCGATAAACAGCTCATATCGCGATGGAGAATAATAGCTCTTCCGGATTCGAAAGTTGGTAATCCCGACGTTGTGGCTTCGCGTTCCCACACGGTGCATCGCGAAAACCTGGTCTTCCCGGGGGGACCACGGGAGGCGGTCGAAGGCTCCATCAGTAAAAAGATGCACCTCGAGCGGTCCGTCCCCGGCGAGGGTGTTGAGAAGCTCCAGCGCTTCGACAATTGCTCCCCTTCCGTCCTGGGGGGTGAGACGGTTGAGCGCCGTCCGTGCCCGCTCTCTGTCGGCCGTGAATCGCTGATGAACCATCGGCCGCACACCCGCCTCCATCACCAAGACCTCGCGCCCCGAGTCGAGGCGGTCGAGCATCGTCAAGGCCTCGGCCTGGGCAGCCTTAAATCGCGACGGGAGGACATCAGTCGCCTGCATGCTGGCAGAGGTATCAAGGACGATGGCCATCCGCTGGATCCCTGTCTGCCGCCAGGCAAGTTGAGGCCTGGCCAGGGCGAGACTGACAAGGAGGAGAAAGAGGATTTGCAGGAGGAGGAGGAGATCCACGGGGAAACGACGGAGAAAGGCCCAGGAGGGCTGGGGAGGGGAACCCGACCCCCAGAGAAGAAGGCTCGAGACCATCTGTTTTCGTCGGGGCCGCCTTACACTCCGAAGGAGGAGCAAAAGGGGTATCGTGAGGAGGATAAGGAGGGCCGCCGGATTGGCAAAGGTCATCCGAGAATCCCCCCCATTCGGAGATGGCGAAGGATGAGATCCTCGAGCGGGACAGCCGTACTCAACCTGAGATAATCGGTCCCCCGACGGCGGCAGAACCCTTCCACGCGATCGAAGAAGGTCTCGAGGTTTTCCCGGTAGGGGCCCAAGGCGGATTCACCGGGAATCTCTCGCACCTCTCCCGTCTCCGCATCCTGAAGGATCACTGCACCTGTCACGGGAGGATCCAGCTCATCCGGGGTGACGAGGTGTAAAAGCACCAGATCGCACCGCCGACCGAGAAGGAGGTCCAGCCCGGCTTCAAACTCGTCAGCGGCCAAAAAATCGCTCACCACTATCACCAGGTCGGCCGGCCGGACCTTCCGGAGATACCCTCGCACCCCAGCAACAAACTGGGTCTCGCCTCGACACGAAAGCCCGCTCAAGAAATCAAGGACGGGGAAGATCCGGCTCTTGCCTCGGACCGGGCCAACACTACTCTCAACCCCGCCATTAAAGAGGGCTACTGCCACACGCTCGTGGCTGCTCAGGGCGATGTAGGCCAGGGCCGCCGCTGCCTTGAGGGCATACTCGAATTTGGACGGGGTCCCGATGCCCATCGACGCACTGCCATCGAGGAGCAGGTGTACGGATAGATCCTCCTCCTCAACGAAGAGCTTCAGGACCAACCGATCGAGCCGGCGATAGACATTCCAGTCCAGATAGCGAATATCATCCCCGGGGACGTACGCGCGGTAGTCACAAAATTCCACCCCGACTCCCTGGCGAGGCCCCCGCCTCTCCCCACGGACTTTCCCTCCCGAGACGCGGCGAACGGTGAGACTGAGAGTCTCCAGCCGTTGCAAGAAGGCGGGATCGTAAAGGCCCTCCTTCATCGGACCCTTTCTCCCTTCGGCTGCAGCAGTGAGTCGAAGTAGGTCTTGACCTGCTCCCGATAATCGGGCGGGACCGCCTCCCGGCTCAACGCCTCTTCCATGATCTGCCGATATCGGGACAAGACATGGATCTGGGGAAAGCTAGGCTTTTTTCCCCGTCCTTCCGCCAAAAGGTTCGTGGTGTACGCCTGAGACGGCCCGCCCCCCACTTGACCCTTCACGCCCGCATCTCGTGGAGAGGCATCCAGGCGTGGTGTGGGGTCTCCGCGAGCCATCCCCGATCTTCCCTGCCCGGGAGGGGATCCGAACATCTCCTGAACCCCGGGCTCGTCGTCCTTCTGCTCCTCGCCGCCCGACGATCCTTGCCCACCGCGGGTCCCTGGGCTAAACCCCCTTGGGACGACGGACTTCTTGAGCCGGGCCTCCTCTTGCTTCCGGAGCCGTTCCAGGGCACGCTCCAGGGCCTCCCGCGCCTTCTCCCCAGTAAGATCCGCCAGCTCCGGCGAACCCGGGGATCCGGCGAACCCGGGGAAGCCACCCCTCTTTCCCATCCGCTGGAGCTGGGTGAGTAGGCGCTGCACCTCGTCAGGCGTGAGGTGTCGGATCCCACCCTCGCTGAGCTCCCGCATCTTCTGGACAACAATCTGGTAAGGGCTTCGAGCGTCCGCCCCCCTGAGATCGGGAAGCGCCTGCGATCGGCCGAGGAACTTCATCCGTGCATCTCCTCGCAGAAGGAAGCCGGAAAAGTCGGGACGGCCTTTCGAGAGGGGGCTGTCCTTGAAGGGGGCATCCCTTCTCCGGGTGATTCGGGAGAACGGTGTTCTCCCGGCCCACAACCGCCGATCGCGGATCTGGGGTGTCTTCATCGATGCCGACTGTCCGGTATCTTCATCGGGCTCTCGCCGGGTGATTTCCGCCTGAGGCTGCTCGGCCTTGGTCAAGGGCTCAGGCGGGACCAAGCGATGCCAAGGCACGGGTGGGGTGAACCACAGAAGAAACACTGCTACCGCTGCTGGGAGCAGACCCCACCACCCCCGAGGGGGGCGAAGAGGAAAGACATCCTTCCCCTTGAAGGTGGGGAAGTGCCGTAGGGCATCCCGATACAGAGCGAAAGCGAAGGGGGACTGGTCGTACCGGTCATGGTATTCGAGAGCCGTCGAGAGACGGGCCTTGAGATCAAGTCGTTCCTCAATAAGCCGGGCGAGATCCGCGAGAGGAACCGGCCGCGACAGACCGTAAAAGAACCCGCCACCGGTCCCGATGATAACGAGACCGAAGAGCCACAACCCCGACGGCCCCGGCAGTACCGACTTGGCCAGAAGGAGGGGGAGAGCCGCTAGGAGGCTATAGAGGAGGCACCGGGTGCTCCAGTAGATCCCACGGCACCACCGGACTCTCCAGGCCAGAGGGGCAACCCGGGCTCGAATCGCAAGGATCGACTCCACACGCTGCTCCTGTCACTTGATCAGGGGGGAGAGACGGGCAGACTCCGGCGGGAGACCTCACGGATCGTGCCGCCCCCCACAACCAGATCCGGGTCTTCCCGATCGGTGAAGACCACCGCCTGGCCAGGGGTGATGGCGCGGAGGGGCTGGGCAAATTGCACGAGCACCTGCCCGTCCGCCATGGGCTTGATCGCCGCTTCTCTCGGGGGATGACGGTACCGGATGGCGGCCAAGACAGGCCGCTCTCCGGCAAACCTCTCGAAGGGGATAAAGTTCACCCGCTCCGCCACGAGCGTGTCGGCGAAGAGATCCTCCTCCGTGCCCACGACGACCTCGTTCCGCCCGGGGTGGAGGGCGACCACGTAATAGGGGCCGTGGCCTCCGATCCTCAGGCCTCGGCGCTGCCCGATCGTGTAGAGGGGGACTCCCCCATGCGTTCCCAGAACCGCACCTGTTCGGTCGCGGATGACGCCTGGTCGAATTACTTCAGGATACCGGTCTCGAAGAAGGTCCCGGTAATCTCCGGTGGGAAGGAAACAGAGCTCTTGACTATCGGGCTTGTTCGCCACCCGAAGCCCCTTGCGAGCCGCCAATGCCCGCACCTCGGCCTTACGCATCGTCCCCAGGGGAAAGCGAACGCGCCGAAGCTGTGACTGGGTGAGACCGTAGAGGAAGTAGGTCTGATCCTTTTCTGGATCGACCCCACGCTTCAGCAGGACCCGGCCGGTGGCCGGATCCACAATCGTTCGCGCGTAGTGGCCGGTGGCGACACTCTCCGCTCCCCAGGCGAGGGCCCGGCGGAGGAGAGAGCCGAACTTGACCTCGGTGTTGCAGGTGGCACAGGGGAGGGGGGTACGTCCGGCCGCATACTCCTGACAAAAAGGGGTGACGACGTGCGCCTCAAACTCCCGCTCGACGTCGAGGACATAGTGGGGAATACCGAGGTGGGCGGCCAACAGGCGGGCGTCTTCGATGTGCTCCGGCGTGCAGCAGCTATGGGAAGTGTCCAGCGCAGGGGCCCCGGCCGCGTGGCCCCACACCTTCAGGGTCACGCCGACTACTTCATACCCCTGGTCTTGAAGCAAGGCGGCGGTGACGGCACTGTCGACTCCGCCACTCATCGCCACAACCACCCTCGTGCCCATGGTGAGCCCTAGCGCGTCTCCCCTGCGGCGGAACTGCTACGTCCCCGCCCCAGAACCCTCGCCGGGTGGAAGAGCCGCCACCTCGTCCAGGGCCCCCATATCACAGGTGCCATTCAGGGTGGCTCCGTCCATCACCACCAGACACGGGGTGCTGATCTTTCCGATGACTGTGCTCGAGGCTAAGAGCTCTACCCGCTCCTTGGCTCGAATGGTCCCCTCGATCCTTCCGTTGGAGACCAGGGTCCCCACATCCACTGTCGCCCGGACGACTCCCTGCTCTCCCACGACGAGCAACTCATCCCCCAGTATCTCGCCCTCGAACCGACCATCAATGCGCACCGTCCCCTGAAAGCTCAGGACCCCCTTGAACTCGGTCCCCTCGCCCAGAAAGGCCTTGATCTCTCCAATCTCCCGTCCGTCTCTTTCCCGTCCCATCGCGCCTCGATCCCCGCGAATCGTTGCCCCTTTTACCCAAACTCCGACCCGAGTTTGCTCACGCTAACATGAAAGTCTACCTCTGTCAAACCCTTCCTCTGGTTGATGTACCGGCACTCCTCTGATATCGTAGAGCCCGGAGAAAGTGCGTATGCAGGCGAGACAGATCCGATTCCTTTTTGTGCTCTTCCCGCTCGCGGCGGCGACCGCGGCCGGCACGACGCTCCCCTTTCCCGAAGAACTCCTGATAGGGGAGCACCGAAGGCCCGTGAGGGAGGTCGTCGAAGATTTCACGGTCCACCGGCAGGTGAGCGGCCTCCGCCTGTCGGGGAGGCAGGCCGTCTTTGAGCATTTCCTGAGTCATCCCGACTTCGCCGCGAGCGTGGCGCGGGCTGCCGGCGTGTTGAAGTACACGGTCAAGCGGCGGGGAGAAGCGGAGTACTGGGCGAATGACCATAAGGGGCTCAAGGGTCGCCTCGAGATCCTGCGGGTGCAGGAAGGACAAATGGTTGCCTTTGCCCAGGGGAGGTATAAGAGGGGAATCATCCGCATTCCGGGTCGGCTCGCACTGGTGGTGCGCTTTTCCGAGGGGAGAGATGAGGACTCCTTCTACGTGGAGAATACCGTTTCCGGATACGTCAGGTTGGACGGCGCCCTGCTCGACCCCTTAGCCCGGCTCTTCCGACCCCTGGTGGCTCGCATCATGGAGAAGCGAGTCCGCTGGTTCTTTCGGAAGGTCAGCCGGCTGATGACGCGGCTCTCCGAAGATCCCGAGGCCATCCTGCAAAAGCTCCCTGCCGAGACCTGGCAGGAAGAGATAGACGAACTCCGGATGCTCCTCGCGGCATCCGGAAAGGTCTAAGCCAACAGCCGTATGGAGACGCCATGTTTCGACGCGCCCTTGCAAAACGAGCGGCTGCGGGGAATCCGATCCGGGTCGGCCTGGTCGGGGCCGGGCGGATGGGGACGGGAGTCGTGAACCAGATCAGCACCATGGAAGGGATGGAGGTGCTGGCCATCGCCGACCTGATGACCGATCGGGCCGTCCAGGCATTCATCGGCTCTGGAAATCCCGCGGAGCAAGTGATAGAGGTCCACGCCGAAGGGCATGCGGTAGATGCAATCCGGAAGGGGAGGCGCGTCGCGACCGCCGATGCCAATTTAATATCCCGTCTCCCCGTTGATGCCATTGTCGAGGCGACCGGAGTCCCGGAGGTGGGGGCGAAAGTCGCGTACGAGGCGATTCTCCATCAGAAACATATTGTGATGCTCAATGTCGAGGCGGACGTCGTGGTGGGGCCGATCCTCAAGCGGCTGGCCGATACCGCCGGGGTCATATACACCTTGGCCGCCGGAGATCAACCGGGGGCCATCTGCGAAATGGCCGAGTGGGCGTGGGGGCTTGGGTTGAGGATCGTGGTCGCCGGGCGAAGGACCCTGATGAGCCCAAAGGAACGGTTCGCCACCCGGACGATAACCGGGAGCGGGCAGAGGCGCTCGGCCTGAATCCCCAAATGTACAACTCCTTCCGGGATGGGACGAAGGCCCAGACCGAGATGGTCGCCGTGGCGAATGCCTTACGTCTCGCACCCGATCTCCGGGGCATGCACGAGCCGGTGGTGGATGTCGAGGGGTTGGCCAGAGTCTTTCGGCTCAAAGACCAAGGGGGGATCCTCGGCCGAGAGGGGATCGTGGACCTAGCGAACGGCACTCAAGCCGACGGCCGCCTCCAACCTCACAGCCGTGTGTTCCCGGGAGTCTTTCTGGTGGTGACGTCGGATCACCCAAAGGTCGTCGAGGATTTGGCCTACGTGAACGATCCCACCCTTTTACTCCCGGCGGATATTCGACACGGGCCGAACTTTGCCCTCTTCCGGCCATTCCCCTGGTGCAGTGTGGAGACTCCAAACTCGGTGGCTCAAGCGGTCCTGCGGGGGGAACCGACCGGTGGGCCGGAGGGGAGATCGGAAGAG
>LKGT01011825.1_pt1 | contig 11699 bp, 11 predicted proteins | sample 503861 | NCBI WGS metagenome assembly LKGT01 (sample SAMN04113194, study PRJNA297058) | marine sediment metagenome | biome: marine benthic biome; feature: marine benthic feature; material: marine sediment; isolation source: sediment sample collected at the water-sediment interface from the South......
GATCCTGGACAATACGCCAAACCAAGGTTCGTTCAGGTAAATTGCCTGCGATGGATTGCCATGAACGGCCTTTGTCCAAGCTTTTAATGAGATATGGATTCAGGTCGCCGTATTTGTGATTATCCAACGCCGCATAGACCACATTGGCATCATGTAAATCCGCATAGAGGTTATTGACAAAAGCCGTTTCCGGAATACCATCGATACTGCCCACCTCCACGAGGGTCCAACGCGCGCCATCATCTTGGCTCACCTGGATGATGCCATCGTCGGTGCCGGCATAAAGGAGCCCCGCCTGGATGGGAGACTCGGCCAGGGAGGTAATGGTGTTGTATACCGACATCGCCCCCACATCCCAGGCGTTACCCCAGCTTTGCACCCGGCCCATGATGGGGCGTTCAAAGCGTTCTTGATTGCGCGTTAGGTCGCCGGAGATGGGGGTCCAGCTATCGCCCCGGTTGGTTGATTTCCATACGCGATACGAAGCAAAATAGAGCGTTGAGGGAGCATGCGGGCTGATGACAATCGGGGCATCCGCATCCTGGCCGCCGGCGCCCTGTGGAAGACTGAGGACGCCCAAGCCGGGTTGGCCATCCCCGTCCTGATCGAAGTGTTGCAGGACAGGAAGACGCCGGACAGTCATCTTCGGCTTGCCATTAGCACCCTGGGCGGTTTCGGGCCSGRCGCCAGGGCGGCGGYCCTATTGATCGCCAAATCGCCGAGCTCGCCATACGAGAGTGCCGGCGCGATCTCGAGCATTTTGTTCAACGACTGCGCTAGGTCGGCCGGATCTTCGCCGGCAAACAGGAACAGCTCGCAGTCCTGGGCGGAGTGGATGAGCATCCGCTCCCGGGTGGTAAGGTCTCGCGACAATGAGTCGCCCACGCGATCGAGGACCAGATGGGTGTTAATTCCACCGAATCCCATGGCACTGACTGCGGCGCGCAAAGGCTCTTCATCGTGCCAGCGTTCCGCGCGGTGCAAGATGCGCAAAGCAGCTGGCGCTTCGGCTAGTTTCGGATGCGGCGATTGGCAGCCGGTCGTCGGCGGAATGATCTGCGACTTTAATGCCAGCGCGGCTTTGATCACACTGGCTATTCCGGCAGCGGCTTTGGTGTGACCGATGTTGGCCTTGATCGACCCGATCGCCGATGGACGTGTGCGCGAGCCGTCTGCTTCGAGTGCTCGGATCAGTGCTTCGAGCTCCGTTGCGTCGCCGATTCGAGTGCCGGTTCCGTGACCCTCGAAATAGCCGACCGTGTGCGCGCCAAATCCTGCCTTGTGATAAGCTCGCTGAATGGCCAGGAGTTGACCGTCGACCTCTGGCCGTGTGATGCCGCCTTTTCCATCTGACGACACCCCCCAGCCGCGTATGGCCGCGTAAATACGGTGGCCATCGGCAATCGCATCGGCCAATCTCATCAACACGGCGATGCCACATCCCTCGCCCGGAAGGAACCCGGTCGGATTCGCGTCGTAGACGCGCATGGCGCCATCCGATAGCGCACCTAACCTGGCGAAACCGACGAGTTCGAACGGATCCAAACTAATGTCCACTCCGCCAGCGATCGCCACGTCGAGATCGCAGTTGGTCAGCGCGTTGCAGGCAGTGATTATTGACAACGTGGATGCAGCGCACGCTCCATCGACGGTATAGCCGCCTCCGTTCAAATCAAAATGGTTGCAAATTCGACCGGCGATCGTGTTAGACAGACCGCCAGCGAGCGAGTCGGTGCCGATCGGCGGGAACGGAGCCTTGTAACGAGTCTCGAGTTCGGATAAGAAATCGTCGCAGTCCGACGTAGACCATCCCCGATCCGCAAGGCTCGTCGCGAGCAATCGCCGCACGTAGGGCCAACGGGTCCGCAAGAGGTTGGAACGCGAAATTTCCCCGGTAAGAGTATTGCCGATAATTACGCCCGTGGTCTCTTTCGGAAGACCCGAGCCATCCGCGAAACCCGCGTCCTCAATAGCTTCAGCGGTAACATCGAGCGCTAGCCAATGCGTCAAGTCGACCGCTTCGTAGGTCGTATTCGCGATCCGGAAATTGAGGCGGTCGAATTCGTAGCCCTCGATTAGCGCGGCTTCTTTCACGTAAGTCAGATCGAGCGCGTGTGGGCCGGACCCGACGTAGTCGGCGGCGCGCAGACGGGTATCGGGGATTCGGCGGAACGCTCGGCGTTGGGCCAGCACGTTGTCCCAGAGGTCGGCCGGCGAATTCGCGTCCGGATAGCGGCAGGCGAGGCCGACGATGGCGATTCCGTCCGACGGCATCACTCCGCTCCCTGTCCACCAATGGGAACCGGAGACCGGGCAACGCCATAGCGAGCCTGCGAACGCATGGCGTTCAAGACCACAATCGAGAGTCCCCGCAGCAGGCAAACTACGGTCAGTGCGAAGAAGAGGGCGAAGACGATGTGCGCCGCCATCAAGAGGCCATAAATGAGGGCGACGCCGAGCCCGAAGGCGATTTGAGCGCGCGGCGACCCCGGCGACGTGGCCGGGTCGGTGATCATATAAAAGGTGAAGAGCACGAACGCGAGACCGGTCATGGGTACCAGCCCCGCCAACACCGACGTATCGAACAGCAGATTGCGTACCACCGCCTGGAGTGCAAAACCGATCAGCCAAGCCGAGATCAGTGGAAGCCGGTGAGTGAATCGCCAGTTCAGCAAGGTTCCGGTAACGACGATCAAGCCCGGCAGCAGCCAATCCCAGGCGCCGCTCACGTTCTCGGTGAAATGATAAGGAGGGGCGATCCCGACCCAGGGAAACAGCAGCAGGGTGACGGTAATGCCTAAATTGGACGGGTTGAAGACATGCCGGCTACCCCGACCTATCCACACGCGAAATACATACTTGGATCCCATCGCCACTCCTGAGGCAAAGGCGACCGCCGCCAGGCTTTCATTTGCATAGAGCAGCATCGACGTGGCCAAGCCGGTAATATGGGCCGAAAGCAGAAAATCGACCTTGGAGCGCAGACCAACGCCGTATTGGACGCTGCGTCCCTTGGCGCGGGCATCGATCCACGCGAGCACGAGTTCCATAACGTAGGCTGTGGCCAATGCGACGAGGGGCTGCGCGATCGACTGCTCGAACCCGAGCACACTGTGTCCAATGACGTTCAGCGCCGTAATCGCGACAGCAAAGCGACGTAGGCCGCCAAGACGGTTGGCTTGTTGCCAATCTTTCGCGCCAGTCATTGCTCCGCCACCAAGGTCGCGTCGGAAGACAGAAGCACGGTGTGCCAACCTGGACGCAGCATCTCGTGATGGGAAAGCAGGCGACCCTCGCGATCGCGCCAGCGGATCTCGACCGGTAGTGAAGCTTGCGACTCGAGCCGACCCAGCCCGAAGTGGATATCGGGACTGCGCGCGCCCGAGTGACCGTTGCCGCCGTCCACGAAGCCGACTAGCCTGCGCCCATCGGGCAGCACGACGCTCGCGGTGGCCCCGATCGCCGGATAGCTGGCGACTGCGCCGTCCGGATGCCCCGGGTACACGGCAACGTCGAGCTGGTGGGCTCGGTCAACCGGGAGCCGCAGGTGAAGTCCCACAAAGGCGCCCTGGTCCCGCCCATCGTTGCGATAGACGAATGAGGTCTCCCATTGGTTTGCGACGGCAAAGTCCTGGTCACCGTCGCCATCCACATCGGCAACGGCGATGCCCCGGCTCACCATCGGCTGATCGAGCCCAATCTCAGCGGCCAAGTCGTAAAACCGCCCGGAAGAGCTACGGACGAAAAACGCATTCGGCTGCCGACCGCTCAGCCCATCGCCGGGCCGCATCTGCATCCACGCGCGGGGATCTTTCACTAGTTGGTCATTGCCTATGGCCAGTTCGTGCAGCTCGGGCCAACGGTCGACCTCGCCCTCCACGAAGCCGGTCGCTTGCAGGGCTTCGACATCACCGTCATTGTCGAAATCGGCTAGCCGAGACTCCCAGCCCCAACCGCTACGCGAAAGCAATAGGGGCTCGCTGCGGTCCCGATAGGGCGCGATGCCTTGGGCCATAAGTTCGACCTCGCCGGAGCTCTCGAAAAGAAAGTGGCTTTCTTGCAGGGCGTATTCGTCTGCGATGTTGCTGACATAAATATCGAGCACGCCGTCGCCGTTGAGATCCGCGAAGTCAACTCCCATGCCTTTAAACGAGTCGCGTCCCAGCACCTTGGAGTTGGGAGTGGTGAGCGTCTTGCGGCCAGTCAACAAGACAAAGCGCGGATCTCCCGGCGTCGAGCGGTTGTGCAACAGCCGATCGGGCCCGAAATCGTTAGCGAAATAGATTTCCGGCAGCAGGTCCCCGTCTAAATCAGCGGCGCCCACGGCCAAAGTCCAGCCACGCGCGACCTCGTCTTCAAACACCGCGTCGGCTTCGCGGTATCGCACAAAGGGATCCAACCCCGAGCTTGCGCTCTGCCACAGCAAGACACGGTTGCGGCCGCCATTGAATGCGCGTGACATCGAATCCTGCATGATTTCGATGCCGTGTGCCTGCGGGTCGAGGATACGCGCTCCATCGGCGTAGTAGTTGCCCACTATAAGATCAACGTGCCCATCGCCGTCGACGTCCGCCAAAGTCGCTGCGCCGCTGTACCAACGCTCCCGCGGGTCGGCGAGATCGCGGGCGACGAAGTGCTCGGAAGACAGGGCCAACCGGTGCTCGAATGGCCCGCTAAAGCGCAGGTACGCAACCGGCGGGCGGCCCCAGTAATAGACCAGAACGTCCAACAGGCCGTCCTCGTTGAGGTCCGACGGCAGACAGCCCATCGGCGCGGTGGTTGGACTGGCGTCGATCGGTAGGCGCACCTCTAGATCGAAGGTCGGATAACGATTGCCGGTCCAGGGAACCGGCGTGATGATGACCCGGTCCGATCGGGTGTCGACGTAACAGACATCGTTGGGTAGGCCGTCACCGTCTAGGTCATTCAAAGCAATCGCGGCACCGGTTGCAGAGATCCATGAGGCGATTCGCTCCAAACTGGGATGTACCCTACGCACTTGTCGGGTCTGCGGTATCGTCTGCGGCAAGGCGTATCGGCTGAATGCGAACGGTTCAGCCAGTGCCACGCGCTCTTGGTCGGACAGCTCCGGCAGCTGGGCCCACCCATAAAGTGCCAAGATCAGGCCGAGTGCCACCAGGCGCGACGCATGGCCCAGGAGTCGGGCCCGAAAACCGGTCATGGCAGAGCTGCCGATTGGACAAGGGCGTCGCGAATTCGTCGACGCCAGATCTCGAAAGCTTCCTCCTTCCCATTCAAGGGGAGGTCGACGAGAGCGTCGTCAGTAATGGCGGCGGCTTCGGAAGCGGGTAGGCCACAGAGGATGCGACAGGCGAGATCGCTGTGTCGGGCTGGCGTTCCGGCCCGCTCGCGGGCCTTGGCCGCGAATGCGGCGCCCTGGGCAACGTGTGGCAGACAGTCGCCTGCCGCGGCGCGGAGGGAGGTCAAACTTGCTGCGTCGACGCCGCCGGCGTAACAAGCGGCTAAACCAATTCCGCTCCAAAGATCGCCTCTTCGTGGTTGCGGGAATCCGGCTATTGCCGCCCGAATATGCTCCACCTCGGCTCCATAGATGAACCACAGGCTGCGCCCGAGCCCCTGGTCGTAGACCTTTCGGGCCGTACCCTGGCACCATCTCGGAACGCGCTTTCGCTCTACGCATTTGGGCCAGTGGAAATAGCCATCGTGAAATCCGAAACCATCGATCACCAGCCAGCGTAACACCGGATCATACCGCTGGATGCGCGGGAAGACGGAACGCCGCAAGCGCGCGAAAGCCCAGCCCATTCCGACGTGGATCATGTAGCTGTGGCGTGCCCCTTCGCCGGACAGAAAGTTGGCGACGCGATCGCGCGACCAGGGTGTCAACAGGTCGAAGAGCGCCAAGGCCATGGCGGCACCCTCGAAGGCAAAGCCGCGCATCTCTGAGGATACGTTCTGCAAATCATCCAAAAGACGCGTGGTCGAACCGGCGGCCACGACGCTGTTGTATCCCTGGAGAAAGACCCGTCCCGATTCCTCCAGGTGGCAACGCGTGTGCGACGTCGCGCAATGGAAGCCGCGCCGTGCAAATTCCGCCTCTCGCGTTGGGATGCCTAGGAGAAGCCGGCGCGCAATTGAAGGAACCCAGCTCAAGGTCACTCTTGGGATAGACCTAAACTCCGATGATCTAGCGTCCATTTGCTTAGTTCCCGTTACGATCTCTCATCATCGCTGCCGCCCCAGTGGATTCGACGAGGAACGAGGTGAGCACGGAGAACCTGTCGAAATAGATCTCCTTCTGGTCTGTCACCCGTTCGGCCGAACCCCGCCAAACCGCGGGGCCGATTTCGATCCCACGTGGCTCCTCCCACATGCGGACGACAAAGACATGCGTGCGTCGGGCAACGGTTGTCATGTAGAGGTTCTTAGTCCGAGGTTCGTCAGCATCGCTCCGCGTTCCCAACAAGACACTCGTGGCCAAAATTTGGCGTGGCCAAGATTGGGCGTGGCCAAGATTTGGGCCGGTCCGGTCCCGTCGTTTTGAGGGCCGGCTGAAAGATCAATGGTAGGAACGCTCGATCACCGCGGTCTCGCGGCGCTCTCTCAGTTCTGTCACCAGAATGTCACGAAAAGGATTTGTTGAATAGCTGAGGAGACCACGGAGCGGCCGACGCCGCAGCCGGCCGGATCGATCGGACGCCTCCCCAGCCGTAATGCCAAACCGACGATGGCCGGTGTGCCGAGGACATGTTCGAGACGCTGTGGGCGGGCAATATTCTGTTGGCGGATCGGGCTTATGATTCCAACGCCCGTCGCGATCGGCTCGCCGAACGCGGGGCCTGGGGCAACATCCGGGCTATGCCCCAGCCGTATCGATCCGCCGGCCTTCAGCGGCTGGCATTACGGGCAGCGCAATGCCGTCGAGCGTTTCTTCAATAAACTCAAACACTTCCGCGCCGTCACCACGCGCTAYGACAASCGCGRCGACAACKATCTCGCKTCCGTCAAGCKCGCGTCACYGCGAATRTGGCTCCGATTTAATGAGTCGGTGRCTTAGACTTTCGTCGATATGGGAGCTSGCCTCAGCCATGTCCCGTTTGGCGCGCTGCAATTCCCGGGCGATACGGTCGAGGCTTYTGRCCGTCTTATCTGCGCTYAKCTTGGCGAGACGCATCYTGCGCGTGACGSCCCCGATRTYGGCGCSGGGCATCTGTTCCAGTTCGCGGTGTTGTACCGTTCCTGCCGACGCCAAAATTTGAGMATAAAGCGCTTGYGTTTCCTCCATCGGCGGRATTCCYARCTCGCTGTCGAGYGYKTCCCGGCAGAGGTCGTATTGCCGGACGGCRTTCACACGATTGCCGTGYTTGGCATAGAGCCGCATTAAGCTACGATGCACGTCCTCGCGTAKCGGATCCAACCCGATAAGCGTACGCCCGTACCGYARCGCCGTGCCAATTTCCCCGCACTGCTCGAAGTAACGCATCACRAAAAWCAGGCAGTCAAGATGCAGATCGCGMAGCCGTTCCCGCTCCAGCARMACCCAGTCGTCGTAGCACCCCTCCAACAAGTCACCGCGATATAGCRRCAACGCKTGTTCTAATCTTCTAACGGTGGCCGGCGATAYCGATTCCRGGGATTGACCGAGAGATTCCCTAGCGCGCCTTTCGAAGACCTCAATATCGAGCCAATAACAGCAATTAGAGTTGAAGGTGACTTCGCCGCCGGAACGGACGATGATGGGATTGCTTTGGATGTTGAATTCCACCTCAAGAAACCGTCGGAGTCGCCACAGTGCGGTACTCAAGCGACGCTGCGCCCGGTCGTGATCGAGACCGCTCCAGAGTGCCTCCGATAAAACCTGACGATTATGAAAACGGGTCCGGTAGAGCAACAGATAAGCCAACAACGGCTGAATCGATCGYGGCACRCGTTGCTCCAAGTTGTTTGGACAACCGTTGAMYTGRATAWAGCTGAARAGCTTGAACCTCGCCCTACACATCGCCCTCCCCCYCAATAAGCCGYCAGCGTCAATAAACCAAGCRTTGGTAAAGAMGCCAGTGRCATTTATTGRAAAYACMGTGAACCCTCYAAAMCAAAAGGATYCCGGATATTGTTANTTTTTACYGGTACGAACACAGGASGCAATTGCCACAAGGCCGCGTCTAAGACGCGAATCGAAGAARCCTCGTKCTAAGCACCCGTGAACGCGYATKYACMCGYARGYMYTCAAAGCTATACGYGCGAGGGYCACTTTGCAAYCMRAAGATGGTSCTTCATCGYACCAATGGCATGACCGRGAYSGWMMGNAKCGGTWCMGNCASGAWYGNCCGNNAGACCNAWCTNCGNNTATKCTCGCTCAAGCTTCAAGGCCGTTGCAACTGTCGGTCCCGAAAATTGAAACTCTATGATTTCACTTAGCATTTCCCGCCACCAGAGCCCGCCCATCCCAGACTCAGTTTGGCCGCCCCCGGAGACGGGTTCGCTCCAGACTGCCCGCGCAGCCAGCTTTATCTTATTGTTTTCCAACCCCGAAACCCGGCTTGGGGCTGGTTCGGCCGGCCCATAGGCACCACTGAGCCGACCCCGAATCCTGGCTCGGGGTTGGCCCCGCCTAAACTGATAACGCCCTAGAATCCGGCTTTTATCTGCTCTAGTTCCTGGTTCATCCTGGTCTCGAACGCCTGGGTCTGGGGATTCTGAAACTTTCCGGCGCTGAGGATCTCGAGCGGATTCCGGCTCGAGCCCAGCTCCGCCAGGCGGGCATCCGGGATGGCGTCGAACGACTTCTTGTTGGAGCGCCCGTAGCCGTTTTCGTCGATGAGCCCAACGCCGCACTCGACGCTGAGCATCGAATCGATGACATCGTGCGCCTTATCGAGATGCGGCGCGTCCTGATGAATCATGGCGCCACGGACCCGGGTGAGCGGCCTCCTTGGGCTTGGCGAAGGTCACGGGGACACCTTCCGTCTTGAGCTGAACCGCCGAGGCGTCCCAGGTCATCGCGGCGACCAGCTCGCCGGACGCGAGCGCCTGCTCCAGGGTGGTCGTATCGTCGGTGTAGAGCCGGATGAGCGGCCGCTGTTTGCGCATCACCTCGGCGATCAGGCACTTCCTTGAAACTGCGGTGCTACGGTTCCGCAGGATCCGATCGGGAGAACAGTCCAGGTTCGGCGCGTGCTTCGTGCACGAAATTCGGGGCCACGTTTTCGGTCAGCGGCACCGCGCGGATCTCTCGCACCAGCTTGACGGCCATGGCCTGGGCAAAGTCGGCGTAATCCTGCGCGACCATGACGAAAGCCCCTTCACCGCCGATCAAGCGCTCGCGGAAATAACGGTCCAGCAAGGGCAGCTCGTTGAGGATCGCCAGGCCGTTTATGGTTACGCCGTGCTCGATCACCTCCTCGCGGACCGCGCGCAAGGGCAAGCCATCGTTGGCCCGACCATCGCCCGAGACGTCGATCACGCGACGAAACCCGGCGGCGCGGTTCGACTCGAGCTCCTGCAAGCCGAAGGCGAGTGCGCTACCGAGCGCCGTGTGGCCGCCATGAATCAGCCGCGGCATGGCGGCGATCCGGGCGGCCAAGCCGAGCGCGTCGGCATCGCCACGCAGCAGCGTCCACTCGACGGAGACTCGCTGATTTGCCCGGTTGGCCCATTGTATGACGCTGACCGCGATGCCTCTGTTGGCCGACATCCGGATCGCATCGAGAACGGCCGGGCTGCGAAAGGCCGTCGCCAGGCCACCCACTTGCAGACGGAACTCCTCGTCGCTCACGCTGGCGGACACATCGACCAACAAGGCCAACTCCAAGTCGACCACCCGGCTGCCCTGTGTCTGGGCCGGGACCGGCGGGGTCGCGAGGGCGAGCGCCAGGGCCAGCGCCAGCGTCCAAAGGTGTGGTGATAGGACGGGCCAAAGGCCGAGGCGCGTCGACTTGGGCTGCAGAACGAGCGGCGCAAAAGAACGCGGCTTCATGATGCGCCACTCAATTGGGCAACCTGCCCGTCGATCAACGCCGTCATCCGCGCGCCGTCGAAGCGGCCGTAATGGCCCGGATAAACGGTGCCGACCGGCAGGTCGCGGATTCGGCGCAGGCTGGCGATATAGGCCTGAGGATCGTCCGGCGGCCAGGCCAGCCCGTGGTCGCCATCGTAGAGCATGTCGCTCGTGAACAGGCTCCCGGTCTCGGCTTCCCAGAGCGCCATGCCGCCAGGCGAGCGGCCGGGCATATGCAGCACCTCCAACGATCGGTTGCCGAGATCGATAACGTCGCCATCCTCGAGACGCCGGGTCGGCTCGGCGCCGACCATCCGGTAGTCGGCGGCTGAGTATCCCGGGCGCGGCAAGGCCCACAGCCTCGCCTCCGTCAGGTAGTCCGAGACGAGCGCGCTTTCCTGCCTCGGATCCATGAGCGCGGGGGCGTCCAGGGAATGACAGGCCCGCTCGGCAAAGCTATGCCATCCGCCCGCGTGATCGTAGTAGCAGTTGAGCGCCACCGCGCAGACGGATTTGCCGGAAACCGCCTCGATGACCGGCGCCGGCGGTACGATCCCGCTGCCGGTATCGACGACCAAATCCCTCAGCGAGCCGCGCACCAGCCAGATGTCGCCGACCGCGTAGGGATCGACATGGATCTCGCGGAACCGAATGATTTCATGGTCCTGCGGCTGGATGCCGTACCAGAACTCGGCAACCGGCTTGGCCACCCGCTCTGTTACCCGCGCGTCCTCGGTCATGCTTCTTGGGCCATTCACGGTCGTTGCTCCCCGTGCTCCCGGTAGAGCAGCACCTTAACGGCATTTGACCGAGGTTATTAGCCCAAAATCTGTTGTCAAATCCTCGATATTCAGCGCCATCGCCTGCACCCCGGATCGGCCTGCGTCGCCCCTGTCCCCGCGCCTCCGAGACTATCCATGAATCGACTCGGGGCGTGGAAATTCAAGGTAATGAGATGTCGATGGATGCGAACCAGCCATGATGCCGGGGGGCCATCGCTTGACAAAGACCTTGATGGGGTTAAAAGTTTGACCGGATCATCAGAGAGCGGCTGCGGCGGGAATTGGGCCGGACCGGGGTTTCGACCACGGTTGCGTGCAAGGAATTTATCCCGCAGGCGCGCCGGGCTCGTACCAGCGGGATGACCAAGAAAACTCTCAGGGAGAAAATGACCATGGATATCAAGGACAAACTCGACGCCTTCCGTTCCGGGCACCTGAGCCGGCGGGACTTCAACAAGACGCTTGCCGCCGTGGGCGTCAGCGTGGTGGCGATGCCGGTGGCCTCGAAAATGGCGGCGGCGGCGGCCGCAGACCAGGCAACTTATTTTACCTGGGGCGGCTATGACCTTCCGGATTTGTTCGGGCCCTATATCAAAAAGCACGGTGAGCCGCCCAACTTCGCGGCCTTTGGCGGCTCTGAGGAGGCGCTCACCAAGATGCGCGCGGGCTACGTGGTCGATGTGGCCCATCCGTGCAATCAGGCCATCCCGCGCTGGGTGGCGACCGGCCTGTTCCAACCGCTGGACACCAGCAAGCTCTCGAACTGGCCCGACCTGATACCGGAGCTCTGGGACCTCGAGGGCAACGTGGTCGACGGCAAGCCGTACATGGCGCCCTTCGATTGGGGACGAACCTCGATCACCTATCGCACCGACCTGGTCGACCTTCAGGGCCAGGAAGAATCCTGGAGCATACTCTGGGACGAACGCTACAAGGGA
>LKGT01013201.1_pt3 | contig 11691 bp, 10 predicted proteins | sample 503861 | NCBI WGS metagenome assembly LKGT01 (sample SAMN04113194, study PRJNA297058) | marine sediment metagenome | biome: marine benthic biome; feature: marine benthic feature; material: marine sediment; isolation source: sediment sample collected at the water-sediment interface from the South......
GANNCCAMCAACAAARATTTYACCACCRGCACCATCCCYAAAGTGATCGGCGCCGATTCGGACTATGCCCTGGARTGCGCCAAYACGCTTTACCTTTCATTCATCAACAAAACRGTYCCCGTWTCCAGCACSATGGCSGCRGAAGCCACCAAGTTGATGGAAAAYATTTTCCGGTCGGYCAACATCGCGCTGGTSAACGAAYTGAAAGTYATTTTCGACCGGATGGGGATYGACATCTGGGAGGTGATYCAGGCGGCCAGCACRAAACCKTTCGGCTACATGCCGTTTTATCCCGGCCCGGGCCTGGGCGGGCAYTGCATTCCCATCGAYCCGTTTTATCTGACGTGGAAGGCGCGGGAATAYGGCATCACCACCCGCTTTATMGAGCTGGCRGGYGARATCAACGTGGGYATGCCGGAATAYGTCGTGAAAAAAATATTGYTGGCRTTGAACGACAAAGGCATCAGCCTCAAAGARAGCCGGGTGCTGATYCTCGGCTTCGCCTAYAAAAAAAATRTCGACGATGACCGMGAATCTCCCAGTTACARAATCATGGAGCTGTTGTTACAATATGGWGCTCAAGTGGAYTTCCACGATCCTTACATCGAAACCATCGGAACGAAACGGGAGTATCCGCAGTTTTTCGGCAAACAACGAGTGCCTCTTGAAAACCTCAGCCGGTTCGACGTCACGGTGATTCTGACCGATCACTCGGAATACGATTATGAAGCCATCGTCCGGCAATCGAATCTGGTGGTGGATACCCGAAACGCCTGCGCCAAAATTAAATCGGATAAAGTTATCAAAGCGTGATGATTGAACCCTGAACCCATCAACTCCCGGGCACCGCGTATCACCGGGACTCTCCATTAAGGAACTTATGCAATTTTTACTGCACCATAACGTTATCATCCAAGCCATCGCCGGCAACCAACATGCAATCCTCGAACAGTGCCGGGACGTGAAGTCCGCAGGATGGGTTCTGTCCAACTCCCTGGCCACCATTCACTCCCATTTGAGCAAGACCATGGAAATGGATGAAGCTCACGACGCGCTCAAGAAAGCCTTGCAGGGGATCCCCGTGGCCTCGCTCACCGGAACCGATCTGGTGGAAACCCCGCCCTCCGCGCACCTGGATTATTTGGATTCTTTGGCGGTGCGCACGGTGGAGGTGTTCAAGCTGGATGGCATCATCACGCTCAAACCGAAAGTTTTCGCCGAGTCGGAAATTCGCGCATTCCCACCGGGCGAACTGACTCAGGTTCTGGAAGAGGGCCTGGCTAGCATCGAAAAGGTTCCCATATTGGATATTCCCGCCACCTATCCGCAAATGTGGAACGATGTGGAACACGAAATGTTCAAGGTGGTGCGGTCGGGTCATTTCATATTGGGCCCGAAGGTGGAAGAACTGGAAGAGCAGATCGCCGGCTACACCCAGGCGCCCTATGCCGTCGGTGTCTCCTCCGGCACCGACGCCCTGCTGCTGGCCTTGATGGCGGCGGACATTGGACCCGGTGATGAAGTCATCACCACGCCTTACACCTTTTTCGCGACGGCGGGTTCGATCGTGCGCACGGGTGCCAAACCGGTCTTCGTCGATATCGATCCGATCACCTTCAACATGGATGTGCAAAAAATCGAAGCGGCCATCACTCCCCAGACCAAAGCCATCATGCCCGTCCACCTGTATGGACAATGCGTCGAAATGCCTCCACTGCTGGAGTTGGCGGACAAACACAAACTGCTGGTCATCGAAGACGCCGCCCAGGCCATCGGCTCGGAATATCTGGAACGGCGCGCCGGCGGTATGGGCGATTTTGGCTGTTTTTCGTTCTTCCCGACCAAAAACCTCGGCGGATTCGGCGACGCGGGATTGGTCACCACCCGCTCCAAAGAGTTTTATGAAAAACTCAAAATTTTGCGGGTGCACGGAATGGAGCCGAAATATTATCACTCCATGATCGGCGGGAATTTCCGCATCGACGCCTTGCAGGCGGCCGCCCTGTATCGCGGCCGCTTGGCGTGGTTCGACCACCACGACTGGCCCATCGAGGATACCGAGCGGCTGCGCGACGCCGGTGACCCAGGAACAACAGCAATGGGTGATTGAAAAAATCCGGGCGTTTATTTCTTCTCATTAAGTCCCGGCTTTCTCTCCCGCCCAACTCCCGGCAAAAGTCCGCCTGTTATTCAATATTTTCGGAATTTTTGTGCGATGGGATTGCGCCTGCCGGAGCCGAACGCTTTGGCCGTGACCTTGAGGCCGGGCGCGGCCTGGTTTCGCTTGTATTCATTCTGATCCACCTTGCGCGCCACCTGCCGGACCACCTCGGCGTCAAAACCTTCCTCGATCAACCGGTCGACTGACCAGTGCTTCTCCACATAGCCTTCGAGAATGGGGTCGAGCACCTCGTAAGGCGGCAGGCTGTCCTGATCGGTTTGATTGGGCCTCAGCTCCGCCGTCGGCGGCCGCTCGATGATACTGCGCGGAATGATTTCCCGATCGCGGTTGATCCAGTCCGCCAGCGCATACACCTTCATCTTCGGCACGTCGGAAATCACCGACAGGCCCCCGGCCATATCGCCGTAGAGCGTACAATAACCCACCGACATCTCGCTTTTGTTACCGGTGGAAAGTACCATGCTTCCCAGCTTGTTCGACGCCGCCATCAAAATGTTGCCGCGTATCCGCGCCTGGATATTCTCTTCGGTGACGTCTTCCGCCATATCCGGAAACAGCGGACTCAACGAATGCCTGTATTCATCAAACAATTTCCTGATGGAAACAATCGAAAACGCGATGCCCAGATTATTGGCCAGGCGTTTTGCATCGGAGATGCTCTGGTCCGCCGTGTACTGGGACGGCATGCTGATGCCCATCACATTCTTGGAGCCCAGCGCCTCGACGGCCACCGCCGCGACCACCGCGGAGTCGATGCCGCCGGAAAGGCCSACCACCGCTTTCTGATAMCCGCATTTGTTCAGATAATCCCGCACTCCCATCACCARGCYGCGAAACATTTCMTCTTCATCGCATTCCGGAGTGGGACGCAGATCGCCCTTACTCTGKTCCAGATCGACCAGCACCAGGTCCTCTTCAAACCCTTTGGCTTGCGCGRTGACCTCCCCGGTGGCGGACAGGGCGAAACTGTGGCCGTCGAACAGCAGGTCGTCGTTGCCGCCGACCTGGTTGACCAGCACGAAAGGAAGATGGGACTGTTTCACGATGTAACGTCCCAGCTCAAGGCGGGTTTGCCAGCGGCCGACGCAGTAGGGCGAGGCGGAAACGTTAAGAATAATCTCGGCACCCGCTTGCACCAATTCCTCGACCGGGTTGGATTGATAGATGTCCTGATCGTAAAAGCCGGGGAAGTTCCAGATATCCTCACAGAGGGTGATGCCGAGTTTCTTGCCGAACCCTTCATAAACCACCGGGCGGCTCCCCGCCTGAAAGTAGCGGGTTTCATCATAAACATCATAGGAAGGCAGGAGCACTTTATCGGCCTGGGCCAGAATTTTTCCACGGTGGAAAAGGGTCGCGGAATTGGTCAGACCCTTGCCAGTGGTGCCCTCGTGTTTTCCGACATGCCCCAGCAGAACGGCCGGACCCTGGATTTTGGACACCAGATCGGCCAGGGCTTTTTGTCCATCAGAAATTAATTCCGGCTTGTAGAGCAGGTCCCGGGGAGGATACCCTGTCAATGCCAGCTCGGAAGCCACCACCAGATCCGCCCCCGCTTTTTCGGCCGCACGGCAGGCGTCTTCGATTTTCCGGGAGTTCCCCTCCAGGTCGCCAATGGTCGGGTTCAACTGAGCCAGGGCAATTTTCAATCCGGTTCGCTCCAGGGTTCTGGGTTGAGGAGGTCTTGCGATCCCTATTATATAGTAATGTTTTTACAGGCTTGGTAAATTAGTTTAAAATACTTTTTTGGGGATTGTCCGGCCTGTCGAGCGGTTTAACGATCATTTCGCCCCCAGGCTCGAAGACACGGCACCGTGACACATCCGATCCCATTTCATCACCTTAGGGACCCGTAATGACCCAGGTTTATTTAGTCACCGGCGGCGCCGGTTTTATCGGAAGCAATTTCGTTCTTGGCCTGATCGGCCGGGGAGACGTCCGGGTCGTCAACCTGGACGCCCTGACTTATGCCGGGAATCTGGACACACTGGCACCCGTGATGGATGACCCCAATCACGTTTTCGTTCACGGCAGCATTCAGGACCGCGCCCTGGTCAAGGACCTCATGGACCGGCACCGGCCTTCGGCCGTCATCAATTTCGCGGCGGAGTCCCATGTCGACCGCTCCATCGATTCGCCGGGCGAATTCATCCAGACCAACGTGGTGGGCACGTTCGAATTGCTGGAAGCGTTTCGCAACTACCACGCGGCGTCTCCCGACAAAGATCGTGCATCGCTTCGCTTTCTTCATGTGTCCACGGATGAAGTGTACGGCAGTCTGGGCGCCAAGGGATATTTTACCGAAGAAACGCCCTACGCCCCAAGCTCGCCCTACTCCGCTTCGAAAGCCGGGGCGGATCACCTGGTGCGGGCCTATCATCACACCTACGGGTTGCCGGTGCTGATCACCAACTGTTCCAACAACTACGGCCCCTATCAATTTCCGGAAAAGCTGATTCCGCTGATCATTCAAAAGGCGCTGGCCGGGGAACCGCTTCCGGTTTACGGAGACGGCATGCAGGTGCGCGACTGGCTGTATGTGGAAGATCACTGCCGGGCGATTCTCACGGTGCTGGACCGGGGAACGGTCGGCGAGGTGTACAACATCGGCGGTCACAACGAAATGGCCAATCTGGATGTGGTGAAAACCATTTGCGGACTGCTCGACGAAATGGTGCCGGACTCTTCACACCAGCCTCATGACTCGCTGATCCGTTTCGTGGAGGACCGTCCGGGACACGACCGCCGATACGCCATCGACGCCGGAAAACTGCAACGGGAACTGGGATGGAAACCAGAGGAAACGTTCGCAACCGGCATACGCAAAACCGTCCGGTGGTACCTCGATCACCGGGAATGGGTGGAACGCGTCACCTCCGGGGAATATCGGGGAGAACGCCTGGGATTGGGCGAGGAATAGGGACCGTCACTCATGATCCATAAAGGCATCATACTCGCGGGCGGGTCGGGCACCCGGCTTTACCCGTTGACCCAGGTCGTCAGCAAACAACTGCTCCCGTTGTACGACAAGCCGATGATCTATTACCCGCTCTCCACCCTGATGCTGTCGGGCATTACCGATATCCTGATCATCACCACCCCGCACGACCAACCGCTGTTCCAGGAACTGCTGAAGGACGGCAGCCAGTGGGGCATCCAAATCCGCTACGCCACCCAACCCGAGCCGGGAGGACTGGCGCAGGCGTTCATCATCGGCCGGGAATTTATCGGTGACGACGGATGCTGTCTGATCCTCGGTGACAATGTTTTTTACGGCCATGGACTGGTGGGGCTGGTGCGTAAAGCCCGGGAACGGGACAAGGGCGCCACGGTGTTTGGCTATTGGGTCAAAAATCCGGAAGATTACGGCGTAGTGAAATTTGACGCCAACGGGAAAGCCGTCAGCCTGGAGGAAAAACCGAAACATCCCAAATCCCATTACGCGGTGACCGGCCTTTACTTCTACGACAATCAGGTGGTGGACATCGCCGCCCAACTCAAACCGTCCGCGCGCGGCGAGCTGGAGATCACCGACGTCAACAAGCATTATTTGAACCAAGGGGAATTGACGGTGGATATTCTGGGCCGCGGTTTCGCCTGGCTCGATACCGGCTCGCACAACGATTTAATGGAAGCCACTAATTTCATCGAAACCATCGAACGCCGTCAGGGCCTCAAGATTTCCTGTCCCGAGGAAATCGCCTTCAACCTGGGTCTGATCGACGCCGCCCGGTTGGAGCAACTGGCCGCCCCGCTCAAAAAGAACGGGTACGGCCAATACCTGTTGAACCTGCTCGAGCGGGACCGCCCTTTCTCTTAAAGCGGCCCGGTCCACATACCGCCCATGAACGTATCGTCCCCGAACGCCTGGAAAATTCTTTTGATCGGAAAAGAGGGACATGTGGGCGGCCAGTTGTCCAAACTGCTGCAACCGCTGGGAAAACTGGTGACATTCGGCGAAGACGATCTGGATTTGAAGCAGGCGGACCGCATCCGTGAAACCCTCCGCGAGGTTCGTCCCCAGGTGATTGTCAATGCCGCCGCCTACACCGCGGTGGATAAAGCGGAAGAGGAAGCGGAGCTGGCGCAGGCGGTCAACGCCACCGCCCCCACGATTCTGGCGGAAGAGGCAAAACGGCAGGGCGCCGCGCTGGTGCATTTTTCCACCGATTACGTGTTCGACGGCAACAAACCCGGACCTTACACCGAAGAGGACGCCCCGAACCCGCTGAGCGTGTATGGCCGCACCAAGCTGGCCGGGGACGAAGCGATCCAATCCGCCGGCCCGCCACACCTGATCTTCCGAACCGGCTGGGTGTACGGCTTGCAGGGTAAAAATTTTCTGCTCACCATCCAGCGGTTGGCGAAAGAATGCGATGAATTGAAAATCGTGGACGACCAGGTCGGATCGCCCACCTGGTGCCGGACCATCGCCCAGATAACCGCCAATGTTTTGTCCCAGGTGTTGCCGGAACATTCGCCGGGAGACCTCTCCCGGTTCGAGCAAGCCTCCGGTCTGTACAACCTGGTGTGCACCGGGCAGACCAGCTGGTTCGGATTCGCCAAAGCCATTGTGGAGGCCTCCCCCACAACGCGGGATACGAAACTGATCCCGATTCCCACGTCGGAGTATCCCACCGCCGCCCGGCGACCGGCCAACTCGGTCCTCGCCACGGAAAAACTGCGGTCGGCGTTCGGCATCACTCCGCCGGCGTGGGATATTACGCTGAATTATTGCCTCAGCCGGTGACCTTCCGGCCCCTATCCACCCCCCGGTTCACTTCCCAAATCCTCCTGAATTTAAAGCGGTTTTCCGCAAAAGTTGCCCTATAATGAAAAGACAGACTTTTCAGGCCGTGGAAGCCGCGCGCCTGGTCCCAAACACCCACATTTCCCTGTTTTCCAAAAGTCCGATTCCATGCCCGGAACCCTGGTTTTTACCGCGACGTACAATGAAGCCGACAACGTTGAAAATCTCCTCAACGAAATTTTTTCCCACCTGCCGGATGCGGACATTCTGATCGTCGACGACCATTCGCCCGACGGGACGGGTCCCCTTCTGGACCAGCTGGCCGCTAAAAATTCGCGCATCCATGTCGTCCACCGTCCCTCCAAACTGGGCCTCGGTACCGCGCACCTGCTGGCGATGAAATATGCGTTGCATCACAATTACGAACATCTCATCACGATGGATGCGGACTTTTCCCACAACCCCAAATACCTGACCATCATGAAGCAACTGCTGGAGGACAACGACTTCGTGATCGGTTCGCGGTATGCCAAGGGCGGCCGGTGCGACTATGGATTGGTTCGCACCCTGATCAGCCGAACCGCCAACACGCTGGCGCGGTATCTGCTGGGCATCCCGACGCATGAAGCCACGACCTCGTACCGCGGGTTTTCCGTGGACCTGCTCAGGCAGATGGATTTGAACTCCATCTGGTCGGACGGTTATTCCTTTTTCATGGAGTCCATTTTCGTGGTCCGGCTGGCCACGCGTAAACTGGCGGAGTTTCCCATCCACTTCGAGGACCGGCGCGCGGGGACGTCCAAGATTTCCAAACGCGAGATTTTCAAGGCGATCTACAATATTTTCCGCCTGTTTTACCGGCGCCTGTTCGTCATTCCGTTTGCGGTGTACCAACCGAACGCGGATATCGAAAAGGACCCGCCCTGCGAAAATTGCAATTCGCTGTTTCACATGGAAATGTTCCCGGCCAAATACGCGGCGAATGAAGACGCCTCGATCTACCAGTGCACCAGCGCGGGTCACCGCACCCACGGGAGGATTCTGAAGTGCCTGCACTGCGGCCTGGTGTTCAACGAAACCCGGCACGATGCGGAGAAGCTTCTCGATTTTTATTCGGACGTGGAAGACCCGACTTATCTGAAAAACATCGACTCACGCTTCAAAACCTTCCGCTACAATTTTGAAAAGATCAAACCCCGCCTGCCCGCGTCCGGCAAACTGCTGGATATCGGATCCTATTGCGGCGTCTCTCTCAAAGTGGCGCACGAAAACGGGTTTGAAACGCTCGGGGTCGAGCCTTCGAAATGGGCCGCGCGGTATTCGGAAGAGGTGATGCAGGAACGGGTGTTTCAAGGCACCCTCAGGGACCTGCCGGCGGAGGAAGGGCCTTTCGACGTCATCACCATGTGGGATGTGATGGAACATCTGCCGCATCCAGTGGAAGAGATGAAACGGATCCATTCCCGTCTGAAGCCGGGCGGGGTGTTCGTGTTTTCCACCCTCTTCATCGACAACTGGTACCCAAAAATCATGAAGGAGCGGTGGCCCTGGTACATGGACATGCACCTGTTCTACTTTACGCTGGACGCCCTGAGTCAATTGTTGACCAAGGCGGGCCTGGAACTGGTGCATCACCAGAAGTACACCCACATCATTACGCTGGAGTACTTTTTTTTCAAACTCGATGCGCTGGGCGTATTCGGAGCGAAATATCTGGGAGAGGTATCCGGTAAAACCCCGCTCAGGAATATTATGATTCCATTCAGCTTCGGCGATATCCAAATGTTCATCTGCAAACGGCCCGACGACTCGTAACCCGGAGCCGGGCCGCCGGGAACACCGCCCATCCGCCTGAACGATATGAAACGAGCGCTGATCACAGGAATCACCGGACAGGACGGCAGTTATCTTGCCGAGTACCTCCTTGACCGGGACTACGAAGTCCATGGACTGCTCCGCCCGGGGTCCGGTGACGCATCGGATCCATCCTTCTGGCGAATCCAGAAAGTGCGCGATCAGCTGCACCTGCATGCCGGAAACCTGGAGAAGACCCGCGATCTGGAAGACCTCATCCAGGCGATCCAACCGGAGGAATGCTACCACCTCGCCGCCGAAACGTTTGTGTTCCATTCGCTGGAGGACGAATCGGCCATTTTGAAATCCAACACCCAAAGCACCCATCACCTGCTGTTGGCTCTGAAGGCCCATGCGCCGAACTGCCGATTTTTTTTCGCGGGATCGTCCGAAATGTTCGGCCATGCTCCGGAGGCGCCTCAGAATGAAAACACCCCGTTCAACCCGCGGTCGATTTACGGCGTCTCCAAGGTGATCGGGCACGATTTGATCCGTTACTACCGGGAGCACCAGGGACTGTTTGCCTGTACCGGAATATTGTACAACCACGAATCGCCGCGCCGGAGCACCCGGTTTGTCACCCGCAAGATCACTTCGACCGCGGTGAAAATTAAACTGGGCATTGAAAGCGAACTGCGGCTGGGCAACATCGAATCGGAACGCGACTGGGGTCACGCAAAAGACACGGTGACCGCCATGTACGCCATGCTGGCCGCCGACAACCCGGAAGACTACGTCATCGCCACCGGCCGGACGCACACCATCCGGAATTTTCTGGAACGGGCGTTCGGGGAACTGGATCYGGATTATGAGGAGTACCTGGTGATCGATCCCGGATTTTACCGCCCCAAAGAAGAGGTCCCGCTGGTCGGGGATCCGGACAAGATTTGCTCCCAACGCCACTGGCAACCGAAGGTCTCGTTTGAGGAGATGGTGCGGGAGATGGTTCAGTCGGACCTTGAATATCTTCAAAGGATGTTGCAATAATAGGGGCATACTCCAAAATCGCCGTTGGAGGGCGCGCGCCCAATCATTCGACAGGACATTCATTCATGAAGAAAGCTTTTATTACCGGGGTCACAGGGCAGGACGGTTCCTACCTTTCCGAATTGCTGTTGGAGAAAGGGTACGAGGTGCACGGGCTGGTGCGCCGTTCTTCATTTTTCAACCGGGCCCGGATCGAGGATATCCGCCAGAAAACCAAATCGTCCGGCCAGTTCCAACTGCATTACGGGGACATGACCGATTCGTCCAGCCTCAACAAACTGATCGCCATGATTCGGCCTGACGAGGTTTACAATCTGGCGGCGCAAAGTCATGTCGCCGTCAGTTTCGCCACTCCGGATTACACAGCACAGACGAACGCGATGGGAACGCTGCGCCTTCTGGACGCGATCAACAACCTGGGGCTGAAAGATAAAACGCGATTCTACCAGGCCTCCACCAGCGAACTGTACGGGAAGGTGGTGGAGACCCCGCAAAAGGAAACCACCCCGTTTTACCCGCGCAGTCCCTACGGCGTCGCCAAACTGTACGCCCACTGGATCACCATCAACTACCGCGAAGCGTATGACCTGTTTGCGTGCAGCGGCATCCTGTTCAATCACGAGTCGCCGCGCCGCGGCGAAAATTTYGTTACGCGCAAAATCACCCTCAGCCTGGCGCAGATTCTCTCCSGGAAAATGGAAAAAWTATCGCTTGGGAATATGGACGCCCTGCGGGACTGGGGGTATGCCAAGGATTACGTCGAGGGCATGTGGATGATGCTTCAGCAGGACCGRCCSGAYGATTATGTGCTGGCCACCGGGGAACAGCATACGGTGCGCGAGTTCGTGAACATCGCTTTCGGGTATTGCGGCATCGAGCTGGACTGGCAGGGTTCGGGYATAAATGAAAAAGCCGTCGACAAAGCCACCGGCAAGGTGCGGGTGGAAGTGAATCCMAAATATTTCCGGCCGACGGAAGTGGAAACGCTGTTGGGAGACTCCACCAAAGCCAAGACCCGACTGGGCTGGGYGCCTAAAACTTCGTTTCAGGAACTGGTGGAGATGATGGTCGCAAACGAYCTCAACCKGGTGGGATTAAAACACAACGAKATTTTAAAGCRATCGACCTCCGCGATCTAGGCCGMGAARMTCAACGTTCGGTTTGCAGGTACCACCCTTCCAATCGATGCAACAGGGTGTTCTTTCCCTTGAACGCCAGCCCCCAACCCAGCGCCGTCCCGCAACTGTTGGCGGCGACATCCCAGTAATCTCCGCTCCGGTAACCGGTGTACGATTGCAACACCTCGAGCAGAATTCCCAGCATCACAAATCCTCCCGCCAGCCATCCGTAACGGGATTGGGGATGGAGCTGGGTAAACCAGAGCATCAAAACGCCGTAAGCCATAGCGTGCAGCCCCTTGTCCATCCAGGGGAAATCCACCGGTATCGGAGGCGCCGGGGAAAGCGACAAAACCACTACCAGCACCACCAGGCCATAGCCGATAAGGGTCTAAAGGAATCTGAATTTCAGCGGGTCCATTAAAAGGAGTGTAACACGCCGCCAGGCTCGGAACCTTTTCGATAGGGGATATCCTTAGGGAAGCAAGGACGAAAAGGGGACTGGCGGCACGATGACGGGTTTAATGTTCGATCACAGGATGCGTCCCGCCTAAAAGGCAAACATGCATACCGTTAGAATCAGGAACATGAGAGCGGGACGGGTCATTTTTTTTATCAACCGGTCAATCATTCCTCCACACATGGTATTCCATTCCTCCATACACTTGATTTTCGTTTCCGGGTCAGGACCGGTTCACGCTTCCCGGGTTTCCGAGCCTCGCATGTTTCGGATGGAAAGCGCCCCGGTAGCCCTTCCTCAAATAATGGTGAACCTTAGGCCGAATGGCGGAAGATCGGAA
>LKGT01011814.1_pt1 | contig 11689 bp, 6 predicted proteins | sample 503861 | NCBI WGS metagenome assembly LKGT01 (sample SAMN04113194, study PRJNA297058) | marine sediment metagenome | biome: marine benthic biome; feature: marine benthic feature; material: marine sediment; isolation source: sediment sample collected at the water-sediment interface from the South... ...
AGGCGATGGAGGTTCACGGTCCCAACCCTTTCCCATTCCGCATCAAGGCCGGCGATGATAACACGAATGACGCCCCGGCGGGCGAAAGGGGAACGCTAGGCAGTGTCCCAGTTTGAAATCCTGCCGAAGCAGGCGCCCTCAACGTCCGCTTTTTAGCGGATCATGTCTGCTTTGCACCCGGGACCGGACGTTCACGTGGACTCCGCTGAACTTCTGCTTATGACCCAAAGCGGACCTTCTTGGTGCTGAACGTCCCGACCAAGACTCGAATCGCCCTCGACAGCCGGGCGTGCTACCGTTACCGGCAAGCGAGGGATGGTGTCCGGGAAATCTCGGTTAAAGGAGGACCTCTCAATGTTCAAGATCAGAGATCGACGCAAAGCCAAAACTTTAGGGGACAAGGTCGCGAAAGCCGCAACCCGCCGCCGCTTCATCAAGGGCAGTGCTCTAGCCGCCGTGGGCTCGGGCGCGGTGCTGGCCTTCCCGCAGGTATCGAGGGCACAGACCGTGACCCTCAAGATGCAAACCTCCTGGGTCTCCAAGAATATCTTCCAGGACATGGCGCGGGACTATGTCGAGCGGGTCGAGGCGATGTCGGGCGGCCGCCTCAAGATCGAGCTTTTGGCCGCTGGCGCCGTCGTCAAGAGCTTTCGGCTGCAAGAGGCGGTCCACAAGGGCGTGCTGGATGCAGCCCACACGGTGACCGCCTACTGGTACGGCAAGAACAAGGCAGCATCGCTGTTCGGTAACGCCCCGGTCTTCGGCGCCAACGCCGCGCAGACCCTGGCGTGGATTCACCGCGGCGGCGGGAAGGAGCTGTACCGTGAACTGGTGCAGGACATCCTCGGCCTAAACCTCGTCGGCTTCTTTGCCTTCCCCTACCCGACACAGCCGCTCGGCTGGTTCAAGGGCGAGATCAAGAGCACCGACCAGTTGAAGGGGCTCAAGTATCGCACGGCGGGCTTGGCCGCCGACGTCATGCAGGCGATGGGGCTCGAGGTCGTGCAGCTGCCGGGCAGTGGGATCATCCCCGCTTTCGAGCGTGGCGTGATCGACGCCTTCGAGTACCACAGCCCGACGTCGGACCGTGAGTTCGGCGCCCAGAATGTCTCCAAGCACTACATGATGGGCAGCTATCATCAGGCCGTCGAGTTCTTCGAGATCATCTTCAACAAGAACAAATTCGAGTCCCTGCCGAAAGAGCATCAGGCGATCCTTGAGTATGGCGCCGAGGCAGCCAGCACCGCCAACTACGCGCTGGCGATGGACCGCTACTCGAAGGACCTGGACGCGCTCATCACCGAGGACGGCGTCAACGTCTACCGCACGCCACAGTCGGTGATGGACGAGCAGCTCAAGGCCTGGGACAAGGTCCTCGCTCAGCTGATGAAAGATCCGTTCTTCAAGAAGGTGGTCGACAGTCAGATGGCGTGGGCGCACCGGGTCGCGTTCTTCGACCTCATGAACGCGGCCGACTACAAGCTCGCATACAAGCACTACTTCCCGGACAGGATCATGTTCTAGCCCGGGATTTTTTGGAATTGCAACGTGAAGATGTTCGAACGCTTTGGCGTCCGTGGCCGCCTTCTTCTCTCGTTCGTTGGTATCAGTGGCTTTGCCGTGCTCGCGGCCGCGGCGGCGATGTATAGCTTCTTTGAGGTGCAAACGGTCCTTGACAAGATCACCGAGCAGCGGGTTCCAACGGCTTTGGCGGCGCTGGAACTCTCGGCCCGGGTCGAGAGGATCGTCGCCRAAACACCGGCCCTGCTCGCGGCAAATACCCSGCRCGAGCGTTTGGAGATCTGGAGCAAGCTTGGCARCGAGGTCGAGGAAATCGATACGCTRTTGCTGCTGCTCCGRAAYCGCGGTKYTGCCGCCGACGCCCTGGTRTCGTTACAGAACGTTCTGGATCCGTTGCGTTCCAACTTGYTCTCCCTCAAYACACTAGCGGGCGAACGKATCGTGCTTGCCGACCGCAAGGCGATCCTGCTGGMCGAGATGCTCAAGGCGCATGAAGACACGTTAGCGGTGTTGGGCCCCTGGATCACGAATGTGAACAACGATGTCCAGCGTCTGCGCACCGCCGTTGATGATGCAAGCCTCTCGGCCGAAGAACGGTCGACTGCTGGGTCAGAGCTGATCGCGCCGCTGACGCTCCTGGCGTCTCTGCAGCAGATCTTGCAGGAGGTCATCGAAACTCACGAAAGCCTGGTCCGAACGGCGTCTGCCGAGAAGCATGAACGCCTCGACTTGTTGATGCTCGGTGCTCAGTGGTCGATGGAATCCCTCGGCACACTGGCCACAGCGGTTGGAACTCAGCCAAGGCAGCTGGTTCTTGCCGAGGTCGAACGTTTCCGCCGATTCATCGACGGTGAAAACAGCGTGCCCTCACTCCGGGCGCAGGAACTCACAATCCTCGCCAACGGCGAAGACGTGCTGCGCCAGAACGCCCGTTTGTCACTGGAGCTGACCGAGTCGGTCGAATTGCTCGTCCGAGGCACCAAGCTGGATATCTCGGAGGCAACGTCCCAGGCGCGCGCCGTGCAGACGGRAAGCAGYATCACCCTCATCCTGATTGTGGCGCTGAGCCTGGCGAGTTCGGTCCTCATCGTGTGGCTCTATGTGGGCCGCARTCTGATCGCGCGCCTGACCTCGCTCAGCGACAGCATGCTGGCGATYGCCGGWGGCAAACTCAGGGCAGYGCTGCCGCCYACGGGCAACGAYGAGATCGGCCGCATGGCCGCGGCGCTCACCGTGTTTCGCGATACCGCTGTCGAGGTCGAGGARAAAAACTTACGTCAGATAGCAGAAGCGCGTCAGCGCCTGATCGATGCTATCGAGAGCATCTCGGAAGGCTTTTCCTTCTATGACAAGGAAGACCGCCTTGTGCTGTCCAACAAACGCCATCGCGAGATGCTGTATCCCGGACTCGAGGATACGGTGACGCCCGGCACGTTGTTTGCCACCACAATTCGCAATGCCGCCGAGGGCGGCTTGATCCGCAATGCGGAGGGACAAATCGAGGAATGGATTGACGAGCGCATGGAACGACACCGCAATCCGAGAGGCGCCTTCGTGCAGCGCCGAAGCGACGGCCGCTGGATCGAGATCACCGAGCACAAGACCTCGGAAGGCGGGACAGTTGCGATCTACGCGGATATCACAGAGCAGAAGCAGGCCGAGACTGCACTGCTTGAAGAGAAACGCCGGACGGACGAAGCTAACGAATTGGTTACCCAGAAGAACCAGATGCTGGAGTCCTTATCGGCGAAGCTCTCGAAATATCTCGCGCCGCAGGTCTACGCCTCGATCTTCTCGGGCGAGCAGTCGGTCAAAATCGCGTCGGAGCGCAAGAAGCTGACCGTTTTCTTCTCCGACATCGCCGATTTCACAGGGACCACCGACAGCCTGGAGTCCGAGGAGCTGACCAACCTCCTCAACCACTATCTGACCGAGATGTCGAAGATCGCCCTCGACCACGGGGCGACGATCGACAAGTACGTCGGCGATGCTATCATCGCGTTCTTCGGCGACCCGGAAACTCGCGGCGTCAAGGAGGATGCGAGAGCTTGCGTGAATATGGCGATCGCCATGCAGCGGCGCATGCGGGAGCTTCAGTCCGAATGGCTGGACATGGGATTGGAAAGGCCGTTCCAGCTGCGCATCGGCATCAACACGGGCTTCTGCACCGTCGGCAACTTCGGCAGCGAGGACCGCATGGACTACACCATCATCGGCAACGAGGTGAACCTCGCCGCCCGGCTCGAATCGCTCGCCGAGGTCGGCGGCATCCTCATGGCCCATGAGACCCATTCGCTGGTCAAGGACACGGTAATGGCCGAAGAAGGCGACACCCTGACCGTCAAAGGCTTCGCCAAGCCGGTGCGGACATACAGCGTTGTAGGCCTCTACGACGACTTGGCGGAGCAAGGAAGAATTATCCACAAGGAACAGGACGGCGTTCGGGTATTGGTTGATCTGAAGAAAGGTGACAAGGCACACGCGATCCAGGCCATTAAGGAAGTACTTTCTCAGCTGGAGGACTRAGCGGACCCGGAGCTATCCATGTAGAAACGGAGTTCTCCAATTTCCGGTTATGGCTATACCCGGACTCAATCACTGCACCGGAACCAGGGCCGCTTTCATCCGACAAGCGGACATTCGAGTCTGCTTTGCGCTTTCAGCGCATCAAATTTCAAAATGAGACACTACCGAACGCTAGAGCCAGGGTCGAGGCTCACGCGATCGCTTGAGGGGTGAGCATCAGCCCCCGGCGCGGGCGCAGGGTGGAGACGGAGGCCGGATCGGCCGTCACGCCGGCGACGAGACGCAAGCGGTGGCGCCCGGCCACCATCGCCAGGATCAGTCGCATCTCCATCATCGCGAAGCGCGACCCGATGCAGGCGCGGGCACCGCCGCCGAAGGGGAAATAGGCGAAGCGCGGACGTTCGGCCGCACCTTTTTGCGCAAACCGCTCCGGGTCGAACTCCTCGGGCCTCTGCCAGAAGCCGCGATGGCGGTGTACGAGATAGGGGCTGAAGACGACGATCGACCCGGCCGGGATCCGATAACCGGCGAACGCATCGTCGGCGACCGCCATGCGGGCGAGGCGCCAGGTGGGCGGATAGAGGCGAAGCGTTTCCTGGATAACCATCTTTGTGTAGGGCAGTTTGTCGAGGTCCCCTACCCTCGGCGTCCGTCCGCCCAGGGCCTCGGCGATTTCCCCGTGAAGCTTGCGCTCGACCTCCCGGTGACGGGACAGCAGATAAAATGTCCAGGTGAGAGCATTGGCCGTGGTCACGCTGCCGCTGACCAGCATGGTCTTTATCTGGTCGCGGATTTGGCTCTCGCTCATGCCATCGCGCCCGTCCCGGGCCGCGAGCAACAGGGAAAGAAGGTCGTTTCTTCTTGTGCCCGTCTGGCCGGCCGCGACGATGTCGCTAACGGCGTTATCGAGGGCCGCGAGCGCCCGGCGGAAGCGGACATTACGTGGGCTCGGCAGGTATTGGGTCAGGCCTGTCAAGGCCGTCGTCCGCCTGATGACCGTATCGAGAAGGAAATCTATGGCCGGCGCGAGTTCTCCCGCCCTTGACCCCAGATCGGCGCCGAACATCGCCCGGGCGACGATCCCAAGGGTCAGGGCCGACATTTCCCGGAAGATGTTGACCGGTTCGCCCCGCGCCGCCGGCGCTTCCCAACGCTCGAGCATCGTCGCCGTCGCCGTGGTGATCACCGGCGGCAGGGCTTCGAGCCGGCGCTGGCTGAAAGCGGGCTGAATCAGCTCGCGTTGGCGTGCCCACGGATCACCCTCGCTGGTGAGAAGGCCCTTGCCGAAGACCGGGCGCAGCTTGTCGTAATAGGGGGTCAGGCGGTAGTTGCGGGTATTGTCCTGGAGGATTCGCTTGATATGGTCGGGATGGTTGAGGAGGTACACCCGCTTGGGCCCGACCGGGAGTGCGACGACATCACCGAACTCGCGCGCGGCCTCGACGAACACCCTAAGCGGGTCGCGCTTGAGTCCGGGCAGGACACCAAGCAACGGATAGCCCCTGGGGCCCGGAACCTTTCGATCCCCTTCGCCGGGGTGCGGGATTGCGCGTWCGGCCATGGCCATCGATCCCCGAGCATGGACGAACATCATTAGACCCGGCCCCGCCTCCCTGGCAAGGTCCCGCGAGGGCACGCCGCCCCCAAGCCTCGGTGTCTTTCCCGTACGCCCATGTCCCAGTGGTCGGGAGCRATCGGATCGAAACCTGCGAACGSMGSYTTYMGCGATTTCTCGTTGTCGCCACYCCCYKCCGGGCGTTAGTCTTGACCGAACACCGGCCGSCNAACGGCGGCATTTTGCGCGCCGTGCGGCGGTACCGTTGGCAACGGCAAGGCCCTGGCGGGAGAYGGGAACCAATGGACGTCATCKTCGTTTTGCTTAGCGCSSTTTCGCTCGCCGCCTGGATCCATCTGATCGGGTTTCGCGGCGCCTTCTGGCGGGCCGATCAGCGGCTCGAGCCCTCCCTGCCGCCCCAGCCCTGGCCCGGCGTCGTCGCCATCATACCGGCCCGCGACGAGGAGAAGACCATCGAGGCGGCGTTGGCGGGACTGCTGGCCCAGGATTATCCCGGGCCGCTTTCCATCCTCCTCATTGACGACTTCAGCACCGATCGGACCGTGGAAATCGCGCGAAACCTGGCGGCGTCGCCCGAGGCGAAAGGACGCATCGAAGTGCTGTCCGCGCCGCCGCTTGACGTGGGCTGGACCGGCAAACTTTGGGCGGTCAATCACGGCATCGAGCACGCCGCCGAAAACATGTCCGAGGCCGAATATTTCTTCCTGACCGACGCCGACACCGTCCATGGCCGCGAAACCGTAAAAACGCTCTTTGCCAAGGCGAAGGCCGACGGGTGCGACCTGGTCTCCCTGATGGTGCGCCTGAATTGTCAACATATTTGGGAACGGCTGCTGATCCCCGCCTTCGTTTTCTTTTTTCAGATGCTCTACCCCTTCAACTTGGTCAACGACGACGACGACCCGACGGCGGCGGCGGCCGGCGCCTGTATTCTCGTCCGCAAAGACGCCCTCGAACGCGCCGGCGGCATCGCGGCGATCCGTTCCGAGCTCATCGACGATTGCGCGCTGGCCCATATCGTCAAACGCAGCGGCGGCAAGCTTTGGCTCGGCCTCGCCGAGAACAGCGAGAGCCTGCGTGCCTACGAGACCCTTTCGGAGGTCTGGGACATGGTGGCGCGCTCGGCCTATACCCAGCTCCAACACTCACCCCGCCTGCTCGGCGCCTGCGTCGCCGGCATGACCGTCGTATTCCTGGTGCCGGCTTTGGTGATATTGACCCTGCCGGTTTGGGGAAATTTCGCCGCCCTCGCACTGGCACTGCCGGCATTTGCGTTGATGGCCATCTGTTACGCGCCGACCCTTGCCTATTACCGCCAATCGGGCGCGACGGCGGTGCTGTTGCCTATCGCGGCGTTCCTGTTCACGGCGATGACGATTGGCTCGGCTTACCGCCACTGGCGCGGCGAAGGCGCCGAATGGAAAGCCCGGAGCTATGACGACGGCGGGTGAAACACCTAGGCGAAGCCAACCTTGCTGACCGGCGGCGTGGGCACGATCAAGGGCAGKWGCCGAATTGGCGGAACCAGGYAATGGCTTCGCGGAAGGCCTCGCTTACCGGCCGGGGCGCAAAACCAAGCTCACGCTTCGCCTTCGCGCAGGTGAAGAACATCTTCTTCTTCGACAGCCTGACGCCGTCCACCGTCACCATCGGCKGRCCCAGGCCGGTCAGCCGCGCCCAGCCCTCGGCRAYYACGGCGACGGGCAGCAACAGGTTGTGCGGCAGACGRATGCGCGGCGGACGGCGGCCRACCAKGCCGGCGATCTCCGTCAATATCTCGCGCAAWSTCAKRTTCTCGGCGCCGAGGATATAGCGCTCGCCCACCCTTCCGCGYTCGAAGGCCAACAGGTGGCCCAAAGCGACGTCGTCCACATGGACCASGTTCARRCCGGTRTCGACATAGGCCGGCAYGCGTCCGGCCGCGGCWTCGRCGATCAWCCGTCCCGTCGGCGTCGGCTTGATGTCGCGGGGGCCTATCGGCGYCGMCGGGTTGACGATGACCGCGGGCAGGCCTTGTTCCGAAACCATCCGGCGCACCTCCTCCTCGGCCAGGAACTTGGACCGTTTGTAATGGCCGATCATGTCGKCGACGCTTACCGGCAAGTCCTCGTCCGCCGGCGTGCCGTCGGGGTGGAGGCCGAGCACCGCGACGGAGCTGGTATAGACGATGCGCCCGACCCCGGCMKCCAACGCCGCTTCCATGATGTTGCGCGTGCCGTCGACGTTGTTGGCATACATTCGATCCGGGTCGGGCACCCACAGGCGGTAGTCGGCGGCGACATGGTAAAGCGCATCGCAACCCTCAAGCGCGCGCGCCAGCGAAGCGCGGTCGCCGAGTTCGCCTTCGAGCGCTTCCACCCCAAGACCGTCGATATTGCGCCGGTCGCTGTCGGCGCGGACGAGGACGCGCACCGCCTTACCGGCGCCGATGAGCTTGCGGGCGACCGCCGATCCGACGAAGCCGGTGGCGCCGGTGACCAGCGCCGTCATCCCGGCGCCCGCCGGCGGACCTCGGCCGCGTGAGCTTCCGGTGCCAAGGACCGGCCGCGATCGCCATGCCCGGCTTGGGGTCGGCTTCGGATGCCCGCTGTCATGGAAAGGGCCGCTGTTATGGAAAGGGTATGCGACATATCCTCTTCATCGCCCGTCCGGGGCCGACTTGCGGTAACATCSSRCTCACGGGTKCGAYCCCGCGGGCGCAGGCCAAATCTACTATGAGTTTGAGAGCACGCTCAACTGGAGAGATTGTCCGACCGGATGGCGTCAGGGTGAACGGCATTTCCCAGATTCACACCTTRCAGGACCTCGTCCGCGGTCTCGCCGCCTTCGGTGAAATCCCGGCCGTGATCTCGTTCGCCGGCGCSGGCAAGCAGGAAATGACGTTTGGCGAGCTCGAGAACCGCGTGATGCGGCTGACCGGGGGGCTCCTCGCCAAGGGTATCGGGCGCGGCGATGTCGTTGCCATCYTCGCGCCCAACCAGCCTTCGTGGATGGTAGCGAGCCTGGCGCTCGTCGCCTCGGGCGCGACGTTGCTTCTCCTCGACGATCTGTTGAGCGAGGACGAACTCGCGGGCGCCATCGGCGGTGCCGGTTGCGGCACCATATTCACCTCGCGCRMCCATGTTCCCGCGCTCCGCCGCGTCGCCGACGATGAACTCGAGATTTTCGTCCTCGATGAGGGTGCRGAGGCGCCGGAAGGCGCATGGACCCTAGAGACCCTGATGGGAGAACGGCCGGCGGCCCTTCCCGATCTTTCGCCCGATGACGTCGTGACGCTSCATTATACCTCGGGCACGACGGGCGCCCCCAAAGGTGTACCTCTCACCCACGCCAACATCGTGAGCAACCTAACGGCGTTACTTTCCGAGCGCCTGGTGTCCCCCGGCGATCCAATTTTGCTGCCGCTGCCGCTGCATCACTCCTACCCGTTCATCGTCGGCATGCTGATCCCGCTGGCGAGCGGCGCCACCGTGGTGCTGCCGTCGGGCGTCAGCGGACCGGAGATCGCCCAGGCGCTTCACCAAGGCGCCGTCAAGGGCATGGTCGGGGTGCCGCGCCTCTACGAGGCCATCTACGCAGGCATCGAAGCGAGGGTGCGCGCGTCGGGCCGTGCTCCCGCCGCCATCTTTCGCGCCACGCTCGCCCTGTCGGTCCTGGTGCGCCGGCGTTTCGGCCTTCGCCTGGGACGGGCGCTATTCGGGCGCCTTCACCGCCAATTCGCGCCGGCGCTAAGTTCGCTCGCTTGCGGCGGCGCCAGGCTCGATCCCGAGATCGGCTGGCGCCTCGAGGGCCTTGGCTGGGAAGTCCTGAACGGTTACGGACTGGTCGAGACGGCCTCGATCGCGACTTTCAATGCCCGCGGGCGCATGCGCATGGATAGCGTCGGCCTTCCCGCGCCCGGCGTCGAGGTGCGAATCGACCAACCCGACGCCGAGGGCTGCGGCGAGGTGTTGTTGCGCGGCCCCAACGTTTTCGCTGGTTATCGCGACGACCCCGAGGCCAACCGGATGGCGTTCACCGGCGATGGCTGGTTCCGTACCGGCGACCTCGGAGTCGTGGACGCGGAGGGCTACCTCTACATCGTCGGGCGGGTCAAGGAGATGATCGTGCTCTCGGACGGCAAGAATATCGCTCCCGAAGAGGTCGAGGCGGTCTATGGCGAGAGCCCCTATGTCCGCGAGGTCGCCGTACTGGAACGGGACGGCGCCCTGGTCGGCCTGGCGACACCGGAGCTGGACGCCGTGCGCCGGGCCGGGAGCGGCCGCATCGAGGACCTCATCCGCGTGACCTTCGCCGAACTGTCGCGGCGCCTTGCATCCTACAAACGGATTTCCGGCTTCGCCATCACCCGCGAAACTCTGCCGAGAACACAACTGGGCAAGTACCGCCGCCATCTTTTGCCCGAGATRTTCGCCCGTGCCCGGCGGGGCGAAGGACCACCACCGGCGCCGCTCTCGGCGGAGGATAGGGCGCTGCTCGATGGGCCGCGGGGCAAAATGGTCTGGCGCTGGCTCGAGGGCCGCTTTCCCGATGCCGGCCTCAGCCYCGACACCTGCCCTCAGCTCGATCTCGGCGTCGATTCGCTGGCCTGGGTCGAGTTGGGTATGGAGATGGAGCACCAACTCGGTCTTGTCCTTTCCGAGGARGCGATCGCCCGGTCCGTCACCCTGAGAGACCTTTTGCGAGAGGTCGAGACCGGCGCGGGTGGGCAAGAGCGGCCGAGCGACCGAAGGACGGTGGAGCGCGAGCGGATCATGGCGGACAAGGAACGGTGGCTCGCCCCTGTTGGACCTGGCTTGAAGTTTCTTCACTTGATCCTCTATGGGACGGGATGGCTCCTGGCGCGCGTCCTCTTCCGCCTCCGGGTAACGGGACTTCAGCGGGTTCCACGCTCCGGACCGCTGATCGTCGCCGCCAACCACGCCAGTGACCTCGACCCCTTCATCATGGCCGCCGCGCTCACCTATGGGCACCTCGGCAAAACCTATTGGGGCGCCGACGCCGGCCGGGTCTTTCGCACCCCCCTTCGCAGGGCCTTGTGCCGGGCCGCGCATTTGTTCCCGGTCGACGACCGGGCGCCTGTCGCCAGCCTGGCGATGGCGGCCGACGTGCTCCGGCGGGGCGGGATCCTGATCTGGTTTCCCGAGGAATGGCGATCACCGACGGGAGAACTGCAGCGGTTCCTGCCCGGCGTCGGCAAGCTCTTGAAAGAGAGCGGCGCGCCCGCCGTGCCCGCCTCTATCGGCGGCACCTTCGAGGCCATGCCGAGAAGCCGTCGCTTGCCCCGGCCCACGCCGGTGACGGTGCTGTTCGGCGATCCGGTCTCGGCCTCGGACCTGGAGGCGAGAGGCGCCGGCGCCAACGCGCCCGAGCGCATCGCCAATGCACTCCACGACGCCGTCGCCGGTCTCGCTTCCCCACTCACCAACGGCGGAGCGCCTTAGTAAGTACTTACTTTCATAGGAGGRTAATACATATGATCGTCTTTTCRCGGCCACCGGGGTGGAAGCGGCGCGCCGGCGACCCTGGCTCCGCCGGAGGCTTCSCCGAGGCGAGTGTCCGGACATCCACCCTCCGCAGCGGCAGCGACTGTCCGCCCTACAACCCCGGAAGGCGGGAAGGTGCCGCTGCTGCGGAGGACGGGTCGTCAAGCGGCGCATACGCCCTCCGGTGGCCGCGAAAAGCGACCCTCCGGGCGGCCTTGCGGGCTCTTACGCTCACCTCGCGCGCCCCTTGTGATGCGCCCCCATCACGGCGGACCCCGCTCCTAGCCGCAAAACCCGCAAGGCCGTCAGATGTGTCACCCTTCTATGAAAGTAAGTACTGACGTGCCGTCCTGGCCCGTCCCTGACTGGGGGCTCGCCCTTCTCGCGGCGCCGTTCGTCGGCAGCTTCATCGGCGTCCTGATCACGCGCCTGCCGGTGGGGGCCAGGGTCGTGCTGGCGCGCTCGGCCTGTCCCAGTTGCGATCACGCGCTCGGCGTACGCGATCTCGTGCCGGTGCTTAGCTGGGCGCTCCTTCGTGGGCGATGCCGCCATTGCGGCGCCTCCATCGGCTTGTTTTATC
>LKGT01010978.1_pt1 | contig 11688 bp, 12 predicted proteins | sample 503861 | NCBI WGS metagenome assembly LKGT01 (sample SAMN04113194, study PRJNA297058) | marine sediment metagenome | biome: marine benthic biome; feature: marine benthic feature; material: marine sediment; isolation source: sediment sample collected at the water-sediment interface from the South......
TGCGTTGTCCTTTCATCTAACACCTCGTTTCGAATCATTATAAGATCCTTAACTCGGTGTCCGGTATCGCGGGGGAAGATCACTAATGCCGCGGGCGCAGGCGACCTACAGGGACGTAGGAAGGTACGACTCCAGGGAAGGAGGAGGTAGAGTTGCGCCAGGAGCAGCAACCGAGAGCAATGCACGGAGCAATTGCCGGAATGTGCACGACTCCATGGCAAGGATTGTTCCTACAATCCCTTTGCATTTCCGCCATCCCTGGCGGTCAGATGGAGGACGACTGCAAGGCAGGGATTGTTCCCAACAATCCTTCTGCATTTCCACCGTCCCTGGCGGTCAGATGCAGGAAGGTACGACTCCAGGGAAGGAGGAGGTAGAGTTGCGCCAGGAGCAGCAACCGAGAGCAACGCAGGCGACCTGCAGGGACGCAGGAAGTTAGAGCAACGCAGGAGCAGTTGCCGGAGCGGTTGCCGAGGTAGAACCGCGTCGGGCGACCTGCAAGGCAGGGATTGTTCCCAACAATCCTTCTGCATTTCCACCGTCCCTGGCGGTCAGATGCAGGAAGTTAGGGCAACGCACGACTSCATGGCAAGGATTGTTCCCAACTATCCTTTTGCATTTCCGCCATCCATGGCGGTCAGAYGGAGGAGKTAGAACCGCGTCKGGAACAGCRGTCGAGGAGCRRTTGCYGRGANGSTGSAAGTTAGAGCAACGCACGACTGCATGGCAAGGATTGTTCCCAACTATCCTTTTGCATTTCCGCCATCCATGGCGGTCAGATGCAGGAGGTAGAACCGCGTCGGGCGACCTGCAAGGACACAGGAAGTTAGGGCAACGCAGGGAGCGGTTGCCGGAACAGCGGTCGAGGAGCAGTTGCCGAGAGCAGCGACCGAGTTGCCGAAATATCCTATCTATCGCCTAGGCGTCACCGCAGCTGAGGAATACGGGCCAACAACTCCGCTCCCAGCGTCCGTGCCATCGCCGTGCCGATTCGCTGGGCGAAACGATCGAGCAAGTTTTCCCTATGCGTGAAGTCGACGATGTCATCCGCCCCAACGACCTCGCGAGCGACATAACTGGCACTTCCGAATTCATCAATCAGGCCCATCTGTAACGCCTCATCACCAGTCCAAAACAGACCGCTAAAGGCCTCATTGGATTGGGTTAGGGCCTCACCACGTCCTTGCTTTACAACATCTATGAATTGCTGGTGAATCCTGTTTAACAGCGCCTGCGCGTGCTCGCGATGCTTGGGATGCATCGGCGAGAACGGATCCAGAAAATTTTTGTTATCGCCAGCCGTCAATAGTCGCCGTTCGATACCAAGTTTCTTCATGCCGTCGACAAACCCAAATCCATTCATTAGTACCCCAATGGACCCAACAATGCTGGACTCGTTGGCAAAGATTCTATCGGTGGCTGCTACCGCGTAATAGCAGCCGGACGCGCATATGTCGCCGATTACGGCGTAAACGGGGGTATCCGGATATTCTTTTCTAAGTCGTTGGATTTCGCGATTGATATAACTCGCTTGTACCGGACTTCCGCCAGGACTGTTCGTCCGCAGAATCACGCCCTTGGCCTTACTTTCGAATGCCTGACGTAACCCTGACACTATGTTGTCAGCACTAGCAATCGTATCAGCAGCAATAACGCCATTGAGGTCAACGAGCGCCGTGTACTTACCACTTGCCGAAGGTATACCGTCAAAGCCACTAGAAAGCGCCACCACCAAAAGGATTACGAGGTAGACCGCAAAAAATGCCCTGAAGAATATACTCCATCGACGCGCCTTGCGTTGTTCATTCAATGAGGCAAACGCAAGGCGTTCCAAAAGGGTCTGTTCCCAGTCCTGTTTTGTGTGTCCTGCTTCTTGCGATGCCGGTGGTTGGCTGTTCGTTTCAGTCATGTGCTCTACCCTGCTTAACTTATCTTCAAAACCCTCCCATCAACTGCCAAATACACCCGATCGTCGCGCTCTAGTACGCCAAGGGGAATCAGAGGTTGGCCATCGCAACGCCCGCCAGCACAAGCGCCGGTATCGGGATAATAGCAAGCACCATGGGTCGCGCATATCAGGAGATCGCCCGCCACATCGAAAAAGTTCCCTTTGCTCCAGTCGAGCTCCAAAGACTGGTGCGCGCACTGATTAACATAAGCATAGACCTTACCGCGAAAGCGAACAGCGAAAGCGGGCACGTTCTTGCCATTCAATTCCATGACGAATCGCGCCCCCCGGCCCCCGTCTGCCAGCGTCGCACTGGCGCAGATTAGGCCATTGTTACGCCCCGTTGTCATCGCTCGGCAAGGTACTATCTAGGGATTCAAGCAACATCGCCAGCTCCCGCGGCAGTGTCGACTCAATGACCCGTTTGCCCCCATCACGGGGGTGCCTGAAGGCCAGAGACTGTGCGTGTAAGAACAAGCGATTTAAGCCCAGGCGTCGAAGGCTGCGATTAAACTCCCGATCACCATACTTGGTATCACCTGCAATCGGATGGTTGATGTGGGCAGCGTGGACACGCGCCTGATGGGTGCGACCAGTTAGGAGTCTTATCTCCACGTGGGTGGCATTAGTATAAAGGCATTTAGGCGCGAACTGGGTGGCAGCATCTCGACCCGCCTGCGAAACTTCTACCTTACGCTCACCTGACCGTAGGCGAAACTTCAGCAACGGTGCCTCAACCCTCTTTACATGGTCAGTCCAACGGCCTCGCACAAGTGCCGTGTAGCGTTTGTCTATCTCGGCGTCACGCAACTGTTCATGCAACGCCAGTAACGCCGAACGGCGTTTGGCCACCAACAAACAACCGGAGGTGTCACGGTCCAAGCGATGCACCAACTCCAAAAACCGGGCCCTTGGCCGCCTGACCCGCAAGCTTTCGATTAACCCCCACGCGACCCCACTACCACCATGCACGGCGAGCCCAGCTGGCTTGTCCACCGCCAACAGATCATCATCTTCAAACAAGATCGATAGCGCCGGGGGCCGGCTCGGGCCAAGTGTGCGCCCGTCGTCGGGGGCGGATAGCCTTACGGGTGGGATGCGTATCACATCGCCGGCCTGCAGACGGTAATCGGGCGGGCAACGGCCGCGGTTGATACGCACCTCGCCTTTTCGCAGAATTCGATAGATATGATTCTTTGGCACACCTTTTAGTTTAGAAATCAAGAAGTTATCGACCCGCTGGCCCGCCTCGTCTGCTTCGATTTCACGATATTGGACCGCGCTAGTGTTTGGTTGTTTCCCAGCTCTCATGCGGGAGGATAATAACAGATTGCTGGAAGTCGCCCCGGCTGATATATTTTTAGGGCAGGGGCAACAACATTGTCACCTGCTAGAATACAGATAAGCACATACTTGTGTAATGGTTTTTCCCGGCAGCCCGCCGCATAGTGTGACCGAGCTAGCCGGGTATTTGTTGAGGAACATGGGTTTCGCGTCGCTCGCCCGTCAGAGTGGCGCACATATTTAGACGCTTCCGACTAAAGGACATGTCCACTATGCCTGGCAGGATGCTGAAAACGCCGAGCAGCGTCTTCATCAGCACCGCCCTACGGGACTCCAGTGCGTGTACGGTACCGGATTACACAACCATCCGGGCCCATGCGATTCGGCAACACTTTGTCGTGCAACCCACAGATTGTCGATCACCTGTAGTGATCGTCCCGTTCACTCGTACTGCCTGAGCGTAGTTGTGATCTAGCGCAGATTGGCGGCCTAGGATCGTCGCCGGGTTGTCGGGCGCGTCGGGGATTTACCATGAAAAGAATGCTGTTTAACGCAACTCACCCCGAGGAGTTGCGCTTAATTGTTGTCGATGGCCAAAAACTACTAGAACTCGACATCGAGTCGACGGCCTACCAGCAGAGAAAGGGCAACATTTACAAGAGTCGCGTAACCCGTGTTGAACCAAGCCTGGAAGCTGCGTTCGTCGATTACGGTACAGAACGTCAAGGCTTTCTACCTCTCAAGGAAATCTCCCGCATCTATTTCACTGGTGTCGATGAGACGACACCGATGGGCCAGGTGCGCATCAAGGACGTTATCAAAGAAGGCCTAGAGCTAGTTGTGCAGGTCGACAAAGAGGAGCGTGGCACCAAAGGCGCCGCGCTTACCACTTTCGTAAGCCTGGCCGGTCGCTATCTGGTTTTGATGCCCAATAACCCAAAGGGTGGCGGCATATCGCGACGCATCGAAGGAGAAGAACGGGCCGAGATGCGCGAAGCGATGGCCCAGCTCAAGGTTCCCGATGATTATGCGCTGATCGCACGGACCGCCGGTATCAGCAAAACGGCGGAGGAACTGCAGTGGGACTTAGATTATCTCGTGCACCTATGGGGCGCTATAAGCAGCGCCGGACAGGAGCGCGATGCACCGTTTTTGATTTATCAGGAAAGCAACCTCGTCGTGCGCGCAGTACGCGATTATCTGCATAGTGACATCGGTGAGATTCTCGTCGATACGCCCGACATCTACGATCGCGTGAAGAAGTTCATGGAGCAAGTATCGCCGCAGAACCTCGATAAACTAAAACTCTACAAGGACGAGACACCACTTTTTTCTCGCTTCCAGATCGAGCATCAAATTGACTCCGCGTTTTCTCAGGAGGTCGAGCTCGAATCTGGTGGATCGCTGATATTTGCCCGTACCGAGGCGCTCGTTACTATCGATGTCAACTCTGCGCGGGCAACTAAGGGTAGCGACATTGAGGAGACGGCACTCAACACCAACTTGGAAGCGGCGGAAGAAGGCGCACGCCAGTTGAGACTACGAGACATAGGAGGGCTTATTGTCATTGATTTCATAGATATGACACCGGTACGTAATCAGCGGGCGGTAGAGAATCGGTTAATAGAAGCGCTCAAGGCTGATCGGGCGCGTGTACAGGTCGGCCGTATCTCACGTTTCGGCCTACTTGAAATGTCACGTCAAAGAATACGTCCGTCCCTCGGTGAATCCAGCAGCTTGACTTGCCCCAGGTGTAGCGGGACTGGCCATATCCGTAGCATTCAATCTTCGGCCCTAAGCGTGCTGCGGATAATCCAAGATCAAGCACTTAAGGAAAACACCGCTACCGTCCATGTCCATCTGCCGGTAGAGACAGCAACCTATTTGCTCAATGAGAAACGCTTCGAGATCACAGCCATGGAGTCGCGCCTCGGTACCTCTATCCTAATCATACCGACCCCCGAGCTGCAGACCCCACACCTCCGAATCAAACGGTTGCGCAGCGATGAGCTAGAGGCCGAAGGCAACATGCCTAGCTATAAGATCGCCACTCCTGAAGAGACTGAAACAAAAGCCACGACGACTGTCGCCAAACCCGAAAAGGCAGTCGTCGGTCCGATTACGCATCTGGTGACACCGCCGGTTCGAAGGCGATCGTTGCTAGACGCCCTTAAAAGGCTGTTTGTTCGATCTTCGAAGAAGAAACCCGTCAGCGTCAGTCGGGGCGGCTATACCGCAAAGAGTCGTGACACAAGGGGCGCTGATGATCCACGTAAGGGTCGTCCGTCGCGTCCACGACCCGCTGCGAGAGGCACGGCACAACGTGGTAAAACCCCTACCCGGGCTACGAACGCCGCACCGCGTCATGCCAAAGATACAACACCGGCAGCACCTCCCGCAGCAGAACAACCGAAAGAGAAAGCCGAGCCGAGACGTAGTCCACGCAGTCGCCGTCGTGGTCGCCGACCTAGCCCGCAAACCAGACCTGGGCAAAAACCGCGTGCGGCGAAAGATATGGCTGAGAAAGACGGCGATACAAAATCGGCGCCGCCCACTAACGAGAACACCAACCAACCGCAGCGTCCACAAGACAACATCAGGGACGACCAAACGAGGCGTGAGCCAGAGAAGAATACAGTGGCAGCGAGCATCGCCCCGCAAGAGGGTCACAGACCACCGGCGCCGGTACAGCTTGAAAGTGAGCGGCAAACTGAATTAGTGCAGATAGAAACACACAGGCCTGCGAACACCAACAAATAGCTTGGTTTAAACGTCGGGCCGCCGTTTGCTCCGATCGATCAGGGCTGACGACGAATTTCGGCCAGCAAGCCGCCCGCGGCATCTTCGATCATGTCTAGCACACGATCGAACCCGCTAACGCCGCCAAAGTACGGGTCCGGCACTTCGTCGTTCGGATAATCAGGCGCAAATTCCATGAACAGTCGGATCTTGTATCCCAATGCCTGTGGGCATATCGAGTGCAGATGTTCGTAATTCTCTCGATCCATTGCTACAACATAATCAAACTCATGAAAATCCTCCGGCGTCGCTTGGCGTCCCCGTAGGCCACTTAGATCGATCCCGCGCCGCGCGGTTGCCGCCTGCGCCCGCGGATCCGGCGGCTCACCAGTATGATAGGCGTGCGTTCCCGCCGAATCGACAAAGATTGGCTCACCGAGATTTTCGCTTTCAACCAGCTTACGAAAAACACCTTCCGCCGTTGGTGAGCGACAGATGTTCCCTAAACAGACAAACAATACTTTTATCACGTTGTTACGAGAACTGAACGCCAGACAACCGCTGGGTAACAAATATAGTCATTGTACGCTGTGAGTTCAAACGTCTAGTTTGCTATTCGCGTCGATTATGTCTCGCACAATTCGCAAGTCTTCTGGCGTATCAACGCCCAGCCCAGGCGCCTCTGACGCCTCGCACACCGCGATGCGCATGCCATACCACAGAACCCGCAATTGTTCGAGCGCTTCTACTTGCTCAAGCCGACATGGTGGTAGTGATGCGTAATAGTTGACGAACCCTGCCTTGTAAGCGTACAAGCCGATGTGTCGATACCCGAGCTCGGAGTTTGTGCCGCTGGCCTTGGTCCGCATCGAACTTGGAATAGCGGCACGACTGAAAAACAATGCGAATCCTTCGTGATCACACACCACTTTAACTACATTCGGGTCATCAAGGACTGCCTGATCGCTGATAGGATGCATCGCTGTCGCCACCACCGCACTTGTATGCTGCGCTAGCGTTGCCGCCACCTGTGTTATCAACGTAGCTGGCATGAGTGGTTCGTCGCCTTGCAGATTGACAATGACCTCATCGTCGTCGATTCCCAATATTTCAATGACCTCAGCAATCCGCTCAGTACCCGAACGATGCTCGGTGGAGGTCATACACACTTGTGCCCCGAATGTCTCCGACACGTCCCTAATCCTTGCATCATCAGTAGCAATAATCGTGCTGGTAGCACCACTTGCGATCGCACGGTCGTAAACCCTCTGTATTAGCGTCTGTCCATGCACATCTTGCAGGGCCTTGCCCGGCAATCGCGTCGATGCATAACGAGCGGGGATAATTACGCGCATGGCTTCGTGATCTGCGATCTGCGAATTGTAGGGCTACCAATACTATGCGCCAGACATAGATTTCACGACCTCCGAATAACGATCTATTTCAAACTCTTGACTTCTTCTTCGGTAAGCTGTCGTGCTTCATCTTCCAACATAACGGGTATGTCGTCCCTGATCGGATAGGCCAAGTGATCGACTACACATAAAAGCTCTGCACGTGCCTTGTCGTATTTCAACGGGCTCTTGCAAAGCGGACAGGCAAGGATGTCAAGCAGCTTCTTATCCACGGGATCTCTCCTTCAATAGTTTTAGTACCAGCATACCCAGCTTCGGGTCCGGTTTGGCCTCAATCGCAAGATACCAATGTCGTTGATCCGCCAACTGTTCACATTTTACCGCATCTTTTTCGGTCATGATCACGGCCCAATCATCATTAAACTCGATATCCCGTGCTGTGAACTGATAATGATCAGGAAACGGATGTTCTTTCGCTTCGATGCCCAGGTCCCGCAGATGACTGAAAAATCGGTCTGGACAACCGATGCCGGCCACCGCATGTACGCGCTGACCTCGGAAGGCACTAGTGCCCTGTTGTGTTTCGGGCGCAGTAACTTGCCGAAATGCCAATCCCACCACTTGCATACCCAGTTCATCAGTATGCGGTCGGCCGTTCACTACGCATATATCCACGGTAAGCAACCGCTTCGGCGACTCACGCAGCGGCCCAGCTGGCAACTGCTGCCCGTTACCGAAACGTCGATTGCCATCGATTACGGCGATCTCCACATCACGCGCCATTGCATAGTGCTGCAACCCATCATCGCTCAAAATGACGTTGCAATCGTATTCGCGCACCAGCGTCTGTGCGGCGAGAGACCGGTTTCGAGAAACGAATACTGGGCAAGAACTATTCCTCGCCAGCAGTAATGCTTCGTCACCAACCACGGCGGGATCTGATTCTGGTCCAGCTATCACGGCTGAGTCAACCTGGTGGCCACCGTATCCGCGCAACACAATACCGGGTCGCAACCCCCGTTCCGTTAGAAACTTGCTTAGCCACAATACCAGTGGCGTCTTACCCGCTCCACCGACCGTGATGTTGCCGACAACGATAACCGGTGCCAGAACCCGAGTGACTCGCATCAAGCCTATTTTGTAACACCCTCTACGAGCGGCCGCCAGCAAACGATAGATCCAGCTTGCGGGGATCAACAAGAACCTGAGCGGCGTACGTTCCTCCCAGTGTTTCTGCAACCAATCCACAGTTCGCTAATGGTTAGAGTTGTTTCGAGGCAGGTTCTATAGTTGCGTGATTTGCTGACGCATCAGTTTCGGCGATCAATAAACTGCATCTGATGTAGATTAGCGTACACACCTCCAGCGCCGATTAATTCTTGATGTGTTCCCTGCTCTATGACACGACCATGGGCAAGTACAACAATCCTATCGGCATTCTCAATTGTTGCCAGTCTATGCGCGATCACCAGTGTGGTTCGATTCTCCATCAGAGTTTGCATGGCCGCTTGCACGTGCTGCTCAGACTCGCTATCGAGAGCGGAAGTCGCTTCATCGAGAACGAGTATAGGCGCGTTCTTATAGAGCGCACGTGCAATAGCGATTCGTTGTCGCTGGCCACCCGAAAGCCGTAGACCCTTTTCTCCGACAGCCGTATCCAATCCATGCGGTAGCTTATCGACGAATTCCATGACATGTGCAGCTGCTGCTGCCTCGATAACCGCTTCATCGTTGTTGCCGTCGAGCCGTCCGTAGGCAATGTTGTTGCGAATCGTGTCATCGAACAACAGCGTTTCCTGACCAACGATGGCGATATGGCTTCGCAAGTCATCTAGTTTAAGTTCATCACTATTCACACCATCTATGAAGATGGCTCCCTCAGTCACGGAATAGAAACGTGGCAACAAGTTGGCGACTGTAGTTTTTCCACTTCCAGATGCCCCTACTAAGGCCAGCGTTTCGCCCGCCTCAACAGAAAAAGATACATTCACTAATGCAGGGCGCTCCGATGCTGGATACCTAAATGTAACATTTTTGTACTCCACGCGACCCTGTATGTCTTGAAGCTCCGTTCTTCCGAGGTCCGGTTCAGGAGACTCATCCAGCAAGCTGAACGCACTATGCGCGGCAGCAATCCCTGCCTGTACGGTTTCATTGATCTGGGCCACACGTTTGATAGGATTCAGCATCCACATCATGGCCAACGTGTAAGAGACAAATTCTCCGGCGGTTGCTTGTCCAGACTTGATGGCCAGGAAAAGTACGGCGGCAATGGCGATGGCAACAACCAAAACCATGATACCTACACCAATAGCAGACACAGCCACGCGACGCATAAACTGGCGGCGGTTGCTAGTATTGACCTTGGTGAAACTTTCTATCTCCAATTGTTGCGCACCGAATGCCTTGACTATTCGTTGGCCCTCAATGGCTTCCTGGGCGACCTGTGATATACCACCGATGGATTCCTGGATACGGCGACTGGCCTTGCGCAATCGCTGACTCATAATCCTTACTACCAATATCGCGGGTGGGACGAGCAGAACGAGCACGAACGTTAGCTTCCAATTGAGATAGGCCATCCATAGCATCAAGACGATAACGGTAAGCCCGTCGCGCGCAATAACAAGCACTGCATTAGTTGCCGCTCGCGCCAGCTGTTCCACATCGAAAATCAGCTTAGCGATGAGCGTTGCGCTGGCGTTCATGTCATAAAACCCACTCGACAAACGCATAAGGTGGGAAAAGAGTGCGTTGCGAACGTCAAAAATGACTTTTCGACCTAGCCAGTTTATACAGTACTCGGCTGTGAAACTCGATAAACCACGAAACGCGAACAAGCAAATTACACCGATTGGGACTAACTGAATGATGGTCGGATCCTTATCGACAAAACCCGCATCAACAATCGGCTTCATGAGGGCCACAAACAAACCAGCGCTCACCGCAAGCCCCAACATGCCAAGGATCCCGAGCAGGAACACGCCCTTGTAAGGCCATGCATAGCTCAACAAGCGGCGATAGATCTGTACGCTATTCGCTTCGGTTTCCGTCACGGAGTTTTGCCGCGCAGTACAGGTTGCTGGGTTGCAAATGTCAAATTAGTGTAGCCAAGTCGTCGCGCTGCATCCATGACGCGAATTACGGATTCGTGCGGCGTCTTTGCATCTGCGTAAATAATAACCACGGGGTTTTTTTTACCACCTGCCGCCAACAGCATCGAATTACGCAGCGCTTCGGGGGTTGTCTTCAAGAGTTGCCTATCGCCAATGTAGTAACGGCCACGCGCATCAATTGCTACACTCATGGTGTTGATCGCTACTTTTGTCTGAGCGGTCGCCTCTGGCAGCTTAATCCTTAGGTGTGCCTCCTTGGAAAAGCTCGTGGTCACAACCAGAAAGATCAATGTCATAAGCAAAACATCGATCAGTGGTACAAGGTTAAGTTCAGGTTCTTCGCTGTCGGGAGGACGAAATTTCATTTACGGTCACCCGGTTAACTTATTCCGGCTCACGCTCACCGTGCAGTATCTCGATCAGCCTAATTGCTTGTTGTTCCATATCTAACAGTAATTCGTTTACACGCGCTCGAAAATACCGATAGAACATTACAGTCGGGATCGCCACGCCGAGCCCGGCCGCGGTTGTGATCAACGCCTGGGCGATACCACCGGCTACGATGGCAGGATCGCCGACTCCGTGGGTACTGATGCCGGCGAACATTTCTATCATACCCAGTACGGTGCCAAGCAAACCCAAAAACGGAGATATAGAGGCAATCGTGCCGAGGCTATTGAGGTATCGATCAAGTTCAGGCACGATGTGCCGGCCCGCGTCTTCGATCGACTCCTTGACAATCTCACGATCATGATCACGATTGATGAGCCCAGCTGCCAAGACTCTCCCTAGCGGTGAACTCTGCTGTAGAAGGGTAATGCGCGCTTGGTCGAGCTGTTTGCGTTCCAACCACTGCTGGATCTGTGACACCAGATTCGGCGGTGACACATATTTTTTCTGTAGCGACCAGAAACGCTCGCCGATAATAGCAAGTGCGGCAATCGAACACGCGATGATTGGCCACATCACCCAACCACCGGCCTTGACCAACTCAAACATGAATCGTGATTATCCTACAAAAAACCGCGTGTAATCTATCAGAGGCGAGCCCCCTCTAAAAGTGGTCGTTCCGACTACTGGCTAAACCAATACCGCTTGGTTTGCTCACGATAGGGAGAAACTTGCGTTCCAGTCACACCAAGCTCAACCTCGATCGCACCGTGCGTGGGGGAATCATACGTTTGCGCGCCATATTGCAGGTAGCGCTCCCGTACTCGCGGATTTGGGTGGCCGAACTGATTACGGT
>LKGT01010823.1_pt1 | contig 11657 bp, 14 predicted proteins | sample 503861 | NCBI WGS metagenome assembly LKGT01 (sample SAMN04113194, study PRJNA297058) | marine sediment metagenome | biome: marine benthic biome; feature: marine benthic feature; material: marine sediment; isolation source: sediment sample collected at the water-sediment interface from the South......
GAAGGTCGCCAAACCCGCCGAGCCCCCCCCAGAGATCCCCAAGCCGGCAGAGACCCGACCTGAACCCGAAAAGCCAGCCCCAAAGCCGGTGGCAAAGATCATTGTCCCTGTGAGGGAGCCGAGCAGACCATACCGCGTCCAGGTTGCCTCGTTGGTCTTCAAGCGAAACGCCCTCTCCCTCACGAAGCGCCTGAAAAAACTCGGATACAGACCGACCATCAAAAAGATGACGGCTTCCATTGCTCGTCATCGGGTCTACGCGGGTGCGTTTAATAACGGAGGGGAGGCGGAGTCGACCACGCGGAGGCTCAGCACGGACGGGTTTTCTCCGAGAAGGGTTCAAAATGAGTGGGGGATGTCCGTCGTAGAGGTCGGGTGGTCCTTACACCAGAACGATGCCATCGATCTGGCCCGCCGTCTTCAGCAGAAGGACTATACCTCGAAGATCATCTCGAAGCTTACCCCCACCCCCGTGTACGTGGTCCGGGTCGGACCGTACAAAAAGAAATCGGAGGCCTTGCGAGTGCTCAAAGCTCTTAGGCAGAAGGGGCTCGCACCTCTCATCGTCCGGGGGTGTTGATTCTCTCCCTGCACGATCCGTGGGAGCTCCGGCCGAGCACCCCTCGTCCTTCTCAGAAAAGCAAAAGGCCCTCCCGGGCCCGAGAAGGCGCCTGAAATTCTGGTGCACTAGCCATTGTGCCGGTGGTGGACCCGGAGACTAGGGCCATCCTGGTATCATCTCTGCATCTGCTGCTGCCAAACACCCCAGCCAGGCGGTAGCGGCAGCGCGGCAGCCGCATCATGTGGTGCGCAGCCCGACCCCTCCTGTACGGTGATCGAAGTCAGGCCCCACTAGCTCAGCGGCAAGATTCCCGCGAACCAGCCTAGGAAGAACCCCAGCAGCATTACGAGGACCGAAACGGATGTCAGCTCCGCGCCCGTCATCGCCTCTCCTCCACCAAGTCCTTAATCTATGCCTCGATCTCAGCCGACCCTACGATGAACGGTAACTTGTCCTTTGATCTGCAAGCGTGATGACGCTCGTCTTAAGAACCAGACAATTGATAACTATTTGTTTTTAAATGTTTGGACCGCCGACCCAATTCAGAGGCAGGGGCACTTTTGTTTTCCCTGATCCGAAAGCCCGTGGGGCCTTCTTTCCTTAATGGGACATGCTAGTCCCATCCCCCAATGAACCAGGGGTCCTCAAGCGCCGAGCTTTTCGCTCTGGGGGGAGAGTGCCCACCTTTGGGGCGGCCGGTTTTGGGACAGACGTGCCTCAGCCTCTGTGAGATGTTGGCTAACCAAACCCCTGAAAATCGATAATTACCCCTTGGTGGGCCGTTGGCACACCCGTTGCACAATTCATGAACAGACAGAACCGCGGGGGAAGCAGCGCGGTCCAGACACCAGCGGCATGGCGTCCTGGCATCCCTGTGCTGATGCGTGAGAAAATGTAACCAAATGCCCCCGCCCACCTCTACCGGAAAAACCTGTCCCGCGCCTTCCCTCCAGCTCCCGTCGGTGTGCTCGACGAGGAGGGCAGGCCATGAACAAAAACCTTGGCCGGTTCAGCCGGAATGCCTCTGAGGAGATCCGCCTCTTACTCCGGGAGGTCCATGGGGAACTGCATGTGGAGCTGCGGGCCTACGGTCGCTCCGCGCGTCACGGCGGGGCTTACTCACCAGAACCGGAGGCGATTCTCGTCCCCGTTCGTGTCCTCTCGGACCTCTGCCGCGTCCTCGAGGAGACCCACGACCGTCTCCTCAAAGAAAGGCTGGTAGACGTCCCGTCCCTCACCAACGTGGTAAGTATTGCGGCCATCGATCCGATCACCCTCCAGCGGGTCGAGCCGCCCGACCCTCTGCCCGATACCCCCTCCGAGCGCCGCGTAGCCGCGAATCTGCCTATCGAGTGTCATCTCTTGAGCGCCCCGGATTCGTGGCCTTCCCAACCGCTGCCCGAACAGGTGACCGGGGAAATCAGGGTTCTGGGCAGCGGGGGCGCGCACGTCTGGCTCCCCGAACAGTTTCCGGTCTGTAGCACCCTCGCCGTCTTCATGCGGATCGGGGAACTGATCTTCCGCGGGCAGGCAGAGGTCGTGGAAGCCGCGTCGCATCCCAAGGGCGGAAACTACCGACATAGCCTCCGATGGATATCCCTGAGCCCCCACGCCAAGGCGGCCTTGTCGAAGGTAATCGACGCCGCCGCGTAATCTTGGACCCTCCGCATCAGGGACGTATCGCTGATCGACCATGCGAGGGCCGTGATAGGGCGAATCTGGTCCGAAAAGGGCACATGGCAAGTCAGCACCCGAGGACAATTTGGTGCTGTCCCGGTTTGCTCCCTCTATGAATCAAGCGGACGGCCCGCCGCTTCATCATTGCGGCGGCGTCTCCGCATCACCATTAACCAGATGAGCCAGCACGCAGCGGCGACCGCGAGGAGCCAGGGCCAGGTGGTCGCCTCACCCGACCAGACACCGTGGCCCATCAACACCATCAGGAGGGTGAGCGGCAGGATGCCGAATGCGGTGGCCCAGGTAAAGGTCCACCAGGAAATCGACATGAGCCCAGCCGCGTAGTTGATCAGGTTGAAGGAAATCACCGGCACCAAGCGGCTCAACAGCAGTGCCCGGCCGCCCTGCCGCTCCGCCCAGCGATCAACCATATCGCGATGCCGCTTTGCCACCATGGCCAGCACAAACGGCCGGCCCAGCCAGCGGGCGAGGCCAAAGGCGAGGTAGGCACCAAGCATGGCGCCGGTCCAGGTAATCAGCATGCCCCAGATCGGACCGTACACCATGCCGTTGGCCATGGCGAGCATTTCCGCCGGGAACGGGATGAAGCTATGCAGGATCATCAGGAGGATCGATCCGGCAACCCCCCACGCGCCCCAGGAGAGGATCTGCGCTTCAACAGCCTCCGGTGACAGCTCGAATCCCGGCAGGGCGGGGACCACGTCCCAAGACGCGAACACCCAGACCACGACCGTGGCCAGCCCGAGGCCGATGAACGCCACCGCGGCAAGACGGTTGCGGCTGAACCTGGTCGATGACGAGACGGGATGCTCATCACTCATCTGCGATCCATAGGATTCAGCCGCCGGCCGATCATCCGAGGCGGCCACGGCCTCGGCTCCCAGGACGGGGGTACTTTCCGGTCGTGCTCCATCTGAAAAACCAAAACGCCCTCGCGGGCCATACTCCGCCCGAGAAGGCGCTCGAACGCTCGGTACACTGTCAATTTTGGCGTCGGTGGATTCAGAACGACTATCCCTACCCGCGTTCCATCCCGACATCCCCTCAAGAGGGCCCAAGTATCCCTGACTCAGGGAGGAGTGTCAAGCGCGCCGAGGGGCGCCGCCGTGAAGGAGCAACCCTCGTACCCTGGTCCTACAGAAGGGGTTGGTTTCGTGCCCAGCTCCCTCAGGCCGCCGACGGATGTCCCCGTTTTTCCTGAAAACGGGACCGCTTGTGACAAACTGTACAGCCTGAAACAGCCCAGGGACAGCCTGGCAGACTTCCCCTCATCCCCGATAGCCCAACTCCGCTCCACAAATGCCTGTCAGGCTAAACCGAGCCAGGGAATTCAAATGGTTACCCCGTTGCCCTCCCCCCCCGGGAGGTCCTGGCACAGTTGTCGCAACTCCAGTCCGAGGTCCTGGCTGGGGGTGACATCCCTCTCTGGAGGGAATCACCCTGAAGCCCCTGGACGAGCACCCGACGGAGGGAGACGAGACCTTGGCATTCACCGGACGGCTCGACAACTTGACCATTCCTGATATCCTCCAGCTCCTGGCGGTAATGAAGAAGACTGGGAGGCTGACCCTTACCCGCGTCGGCAGTTCGGGGGTGATCCTCTTCCGGAACGGGGAAGTGATCTTCGCCACCTCCGACTCCGTGCGGAACCTCTTGGGCGACACCCTCATCAGAGAGAAATCCCTCACGGAGAACGCCCTGGAGGCCGCCCTCGAAGCGCAGCACCTTTCTCCCCAATGGAAACGGCTTGGCGGGATCCTGGTCGAGAAGCGACTGAGCACCCCCCACATAGTCTCCCAGGCGATCCAGCACCAGATCGAGCAGGTCCTCATCGAATTCCTGACCTGGGAGACCGGTTTTTTCCGGTTCGAGACCATGGAGATCGCGAACGAGGAGGACCTCATCCAAGCGGGAAAGGACCCCCAGCAATTCCTCCACAGAGAGCTCTACAAGAAAGTCTTCGGGGAGGATACCTGGCGAGAAGTGTTGCAGGGGGTTGAAAAAGAGTTAGAGGGAGTCTTCGTCGATAAGGCACACACCGAAGGAAAAAAACGGCCCCGCGCCGTGTAAGAGGTCGCTGTCGCGCTCCCCTGTATTCTCCCCTACTGCGCCTCGCCGGATCAGTGTTTGACAAGAAATTGCGCTTGAGTTGCCCCTAACCGACCTCGCCGTTGACGGAGTGGTACAGCTGTCTACCCTGCCATTGCACGGGAATACGTACAGTACCCCAGTGTTTCGGCACATGCGGCTCAAATCTTAACCCCTGATCGCCAACAAGAACGCCTCCAAATCCAAACACCAGCGCCTGCCACATACCGCCCAACGCGGCAATATGCACTCCTCCCGCAGCCGTAACCCTATGCTCAACATCTAGATCGATGCTTGCTGCTTTTTGGAAATAGCGTTCTGCCTCCTTGAGATCGCCCAGTCGTGCCGCCATGAGTGCGTGCATGCTGGCACTTAATGAACTGTCATGTGACGTACGCGGTTCATAAAAACGATAGTTTGCTTCCCAGACGCGGCGTGGATAGTGGTCTCCTAACAACACAAGCAGCATCACCACATCTGCCTGCTTGATAATCTGTGTCCTGTCCAGGTTTTGCCAGCCCCAAATAACATCCATCATCTGTTTTCGTGGCTCATAATTCTGTAAATCAGCCGGTTGCAAATTAAAGTACCCACGGTGTTGCTCGAAGATACCTGTCCTCCTATCAAAATTATCGACCAACTGGTCCGCCACGCGCGACCAGGCGACTACCTCTTCCTCACTGAGTGTAGAGCTCGACTCCGCAAAATCAATTATTTCAAGCACTTGGGTGTGCAGGACGCGGCAAAATATACCATTTTGTAACCCAAAAATGCAACCCAGGCGCAACCGGTTTTTAAGGATCCTGCCCCGCTACTAGAAACGCTTCCCGCCTGCAAGCGGCAATAAGGTCGCGCCCTGTTCCAGCACCTCGACCCCTTCGACGATATCCTCCGTCGAGGAAAGGGTGTTAAGCGAAGGGACCCAGAAAAGTAGCATGTCCCCTTTTTCTGTCCCGCCCTACAGCAGCCGCAATCGAAGAGCAACGAGAAGCGTTGGGGTCTGTGCTATGCTCCGAGGGTACAGGGCCCTCGTGGTCCCCGATGGGGCCGGTGGGGGTCCGGGGCGCGATCTCGCGGCGCCTCGAGAAGGGGTTGGCTATACGCATTGGAGCGAGGAGGGAAGAGGAATGGCCTGGCAGCGCCTGTTGAAGGTGTTGGGTCCTATCGTTTTCGTCACGGTCCTTTCGACCCTTGCACACAGCTGGGCCGCCGAGCGAGTCACCGTCCACGCGGCGGATGGGGCGGCGCTCGTCGGCGATCTCTATCTCCCAACATCGCAGGCGCGGCAGCAGGCCCCCTTGGTGGTCCTCCTCCACATGCTCTCCCGGCAGCGAAGCGACTGGCAGCCCTATATCCCGCGGCTCACTGCAAACGGCAACGCCGTCCTTGCCATGGATCTCCGGGGTCACGGCGAGAGCATTCACAAGGGCCCCGCGCGCCTCAGCTGGCGGAGCTTCTCCAGAGCAGACTATGCCAGGATGCCCACGGACCTCCTCGAGACCCTGGATGCCCTTTCGGCGTACCGGGAACGCATTGACCTGGACCGCATCGCGGTGATCGGCGCCAGCATCGGCTGCAACGTTGCCCTCGTGGCGGCCGCAGAGCGCCAGGCGATCCGGGCGCTCGTCCTCCTCTCCCCTGGCTTAGATTACCGAGGGATCAAGACGGAAGAGGCGATGCGCCGGTATGGCCATCGGCCCATCCTCCTGGTGGCGAGCGAAGCGGACAGCTACGCTGCCGCCTCGACCCGGACCCTGTCCGGGCTGGCGGCCGGGCCGAAGGAGATCAAGATCTACACCGGTCGCGCGCACGGGACGCGGATCCTCGAAGACACCCCCGACGCCGTGACCCTTCTCCTCGGCTGGCTCGGCCGGTTTTTCCCTCACAAGCCGTAGGGCCCATCCCGCGGCCCGCCGCTCCCCCCTCCGCCTGGGACAACAATTCCCTTCCCATTAGGCAAAGCGGTTGTACAACCAGGCAATTAGGATCCCACCGACAGCCCCGTCCACGAACGCCCAGAGTCCGCCGATCAAGCTCCCGCTGAGGCTCGGTCCAAAGCCGAGGTAACCCGAGCCCAGCAAGTCGACAATTGGTCGGCCCCATCCGAGAGAGCCGGCCAGGCCGAGGAGAAATACTCCCACTCCCCACGTCAGCCCAAGTGCTAAACCCAATCCCTTTATACTCAGACGTTGCATCATTTCCCCCGCTCGTGTTACTCAGGTCACCCGTCCAACAAAAACGCCCTCCCGGGTTGTATTATACCCGAGAAGGCGTCTAAATCTTTGGTGCGCCGTTGGATTGTCCCGGCAGGGGGCCGGGGGTTATGCCGTCCCTTAAATCCCCACGAATTTCGCCAACAATATTTTCAGCACTTTCAACCACAGCGGCTGAGCCCGGACGTTGAAGGTACGCGCACTCTGCTCAAAAATAGGCAACCGCTGGTCAAATTCCTCCGCCCCCGTGCCATAACTCACAGTCCAAAGGGTTCTGCCATTCTTAATCGCGTACATAACATTCTTGAGATGCACACCCTGGATTTCGATGTCAAGCACCAATCGACCTGCCTGATAGTGATCAAGTGGCACGATACCCTGCTCAAGCACACGATACTGCCTAGGCAATTTCTTGGCCACGATATCTAAGTATTTGTCCACCGTAACGGTAGACGGGACTCGTCGGCTGACAACATTCATGTTTGTCACGGTCCCTGAGTCACCCACCTCTGAGTCAACGGCGAAGATGACAAACGCTGACGGATTTTGTTCGATCGCCTGAGCTACCTTTTCAAAGTCCGGGCCGAAGCTTCTTATCTTCTCAACGATCAGGGCCAGATGTTCGCCGCTCAGGTCGCCGCCCGTGTAACTTTGCGGCAACCACAATTCGACACGACCTCCCTCGAACTTTTCCCAACCGGGGACCGGTGGCGCCGTGGGCTGGGGTGATTCCGCCCGTCCGCATCCGGCCACGATGCTCAGCAGCATCAGCCAACCGATGAGCCCATAACTTCGCTTGCCCATCATTCCTCCCCCAAGAAGCAAAACGCCCTCCCGGGCCCGTCCTGTTTCGAGAGGGGGGTGCAACTCTCATACCGGATGTAGCGCTAGCAAGCATTATGTCTACCCGCTAACTTGCCTGGAAAGTGCGTAACAATGACAGGGGGTTACATGGTTCAGATCATCTTTGGATCGCAATTCTGGGGGGCTGGGCGTGCAAGGATGCTTATGAGGGGGGGGTAGGCTGTACGGAAAACGAACACCCCTTCGAGGGCCGCACTGCTGCCGGGAGGGCGTCTGATCCTGTGGTGTGCCAACAACTGTAACGGAGGTGGGCTCGGAACACGTATGCCTACACCGCGTCCTTCGACAATAACCAATCCAACACTTCGCCCGCGTTCGCGTCAGGGGGAAACACCGGGTAGAAGACCTTCTCGATCCGTCCCCCCGCAATGGCAAGGGTCAACCTCTTGATGAATGTCATGGACGCGATCTCAAACGTTGGCAGCTGCAGCGCCTTCGTGAAGGCCAGTGTCGAATCGCTCAAGAGTGTAAATGGAAGGTGGAGTCTCGCGACCGCCTCCCGTTGGTAGTCTGTGTCCTGCGTGCTCAGGCCGTAGACGCGTACGGCGAGGGCCTTGAGTTCGCCATGGCGGTCTCGAAAGGCGCACGATTGGGGTGTGCACCCTCTGGCACCCGGAACCTGATTCCAGCCAGGGGGTGGATCCTCGTCGGGTCGGCCTGTGCGCGGGTAACAATAGACGATGACTCTTCCAGGGATGTCCGCGAGAACCAACAAGGCCCCGGCTGTCGACATCAGCGGAATCAAAGGCAGCACTCTGCCCGCCAAGTGGTCGCACGCTCCATCGTCAACAGGGACCGGGAGATCTGCGGGTAACCCATATAGGTTATCGCTTCTCAGCATCAGTAACGCCTCTGATTCGAAATGCAGCCAGTGCGCCGTCGATTGTGCCGGAAGTGGGTTGTCCTTCTACTCGACCAGGCTGCGAAGCACGAGGCTGACTCCCGCCACCGAAAGGATTACGAGTACCGCCTTCCGGAAGGTGGTCTCGGGCAGGCGAACCTGGATGCGGCGGCCACACCAATACCCCGACAGGGCAATCACGGCCAACGGGAGCGACAGCATCGCCAGCGTCCCCGTCCACAGCTCAAAGTGGTACGTGGTCGCTACCTGCGTCAGCTTGAAAGCAAGGAACGCCGCGCCGAGCGACTGGACGAAGGCTGCCTTCTCTAGCTCCATTGCATAGAAGTAGATCGCCACCGGACTAAAGACGTTCGTCACCCCGCCCATCACCCCAGCCACGACTCCGGCTGCCGTTGTCCACAACGTGCGATTCGATCGGGGCAGCGTCGGCTTCCACGGCATGAGCTGGGACACCGTGAACGCCAGGATCATCAGGCCAAGACACAGGTTGAGCGTGGGCCCGGGTAAGGTTGCCAGGAGCTTGGTCCCTACGAAGATCCCGGCCACCCCCGGTAGGATCAGCGGGAGCACTCGACGAATATCCTCACGCTGCCAGGGCCGGTTGAATGACTGGTAGAGGTCCATGCAGATGTTGGGGAAGAGGGTGAGTACCACGGCGGTCGGAACGTCGCTCAGCAGGGCGATGAGCGGTGTGGCAATGAGCGGAAAGCCCATTCCGAAGGTCCCTTTATTCAGAGCGGCGATAAAGATTGCCCCCGCGCACCCCCAGAGGAAGAGGTTTGTCATCACCTCCATATTCTCTCTCCGACCTTCATCGCCCCTGTCGACTCCATTCACCCGCCGCTCGAGGGGGGTAAGTATCCCTAAGCGGGCCGGGGGGAGTCAAAGAGCTGAAGGACAGCCCCGTCAAAAAAGGGGCCTCTCCCCCTTTTTTCGATCTGCGACCAACACGTAATCATTCTCCATAAATGCTGCCCCGGCCGGAAGCGCAGAAAACCCTTTCCCCAGATAAACGCGAACCGGATCAGTCGAGGCCATTGATCTAACAAGGCATAGATCGACCATCCCAGCGAGACGCTGTATAACACGCCCCAACCGGTCATAAGAAAACTTGCCAATCCTAAATCGTGTGGCCCCATATACTCTCTCGCGTGGGTCCTCGATGTTTCCCTTGCAACGAGGGCCGGTTCCACTTTGCCACGTCCAGTATAAGAAAATACCCCTTGACAAGAAAAGAGACAAGGGTTATCGTTTTCCCAGCTTTCGTGATCGGCTTGTTGTGGAAACCGGAACCGCAAGGGCTTGATGGAAAGCCCTGGCGGTTTTTTTATGCTGTCAGGTCCCGTCGCGACGGGACCTCACCCCTGGGCAGTCCCCGGGGATCCTAAAAAGAAGGGAGGGAGAACAGTACATGCGAAGCACTGGCACAGTGAAGTGGTTCAACGACGCCAAGGGTTACGGATTCATCGAGCGACCAGATGGTCCTGATGTATTTGTACACTTTTCGGCACTCCAGGGCGACGGATTCAAGACCCTGAACGAAGGGCAATCGATTGAGTTCGATGTCGTGGATGGACCGAAGGGCAAGCAGGCGGCTAACGTAGTCAAGACCGAAGGGCAAGCAGGCGGCTAACGTAGTCAAGATATAGTTGGCCGAATCCAGCTCTGGGCAGGAAGGGCCCCGAGATTTTCGGGGCCCTTTCGCTTTTTCCCCCGGCGACCCCTGCGCCCCGCACTCACAATGAAACGCCCTCGCGGGCCGAGCTGTGCCCGAGAGGGCGTCTACTTTTCCGGTGCGCCGTCGATTGTGCTCAGGGCTAGACGTCGCTGGTCATGATAAAGAGGGGTTGACCGAACACAGTCTTGTAGCTCGGTCGGAGTCGCTCGACGTTGTAGTACTTGTGGATATCGATCACCTTCTTGCGCCCCGTGACGACGTCGATCGGCACGCTGTCGTAGCATCCGTTGCGGAAGCTGACGAGGCGCCCCAAGGTGCCCGAGAGAACCAGGTCCAAGGCGAGGTTGCCGAAGGCCATAGGCACGATCGAATCGAGCGCATCGGGATCGCCGCATCGGGCCAGGTAGCCGAGGCGCTGGCTTACAATGTTGATTTGGCGCCCGTGATTGAACTTAGGGGAAAGCTCCTTGAGCCGCGCCGCCACCGTATCGCCGATCCCCCCGAGCTTCCGGTGGCCGTACTGGTCCATCTCTCCACCCTCGAAGGACATATCCTCCTGGCCTGTCATCCGTGCACCCTCGGATATCAAGACGACAGCGTAGTTGCTCGGGTGGCGGTTCCGGTCGTAGACGAGGAGCTCCGTCAGCTGCTCAATGTTAAACGGGTACTCTGGAATCACGCACCGGTCGGCAGCACCGGCCATCGTCGGCAACAGGGCGGTGTAGCCGGCGTACCGCCCAAAGACCTCAATGACGAGAAAGCGTTCGTGCGAGCCGGCGGTCGTTCGAAGTTTGTGGGTCAACTCGATCGTCCGGGTTACACACGTGCTGAACCCGATGCAGTAGTCGGTCCCGGGAACGTCATTGTCCATCGTCTTGGGGATCGCCACGATTTTGACCGTCTCTTCGTGAAGGCGCTGAGCATAACTGAGGGTATCGTCGCCACCGATGGGAATGAGGACGTCGACACCGAGGAACTCCAGATTTGTGAGAACGTCGGGGGTGATGTCATTGATTTCCTCTGTGTACTTATGCTTGAGGTGCTCCGGGACGAGAATTCTCGGAAGGCGGCTCGGCCGCGTTCGCGAGGTATGAATGAACGTTCCCCCCGTCCGGCCGGCCCGATTGACGACGTCCTCAGTCAGGACTTGGACGTGGGTGCTATTGTCGGCCTCCTTGTCCGGGACCAGTTCGACCAGCCCGCCCCAGCCACGCCGAATTCCCAGTACCCGATATCCCTCATGGAGGGCGCGAAGGGTGAGAGCGCGGATGGCCGGATTGAGTCCCGGGACATCACCTCCGCCTGTCAGAATCCCGATCGTGCCTTTGTAAGCTGCCATGCCCGCGAGCCTCCCTGACGACTCGTCACATAAGGTCCATCCCGGCCCGACTGTCCATCGCGGAACCGCACCCCTTCTTGGCCCCCGATCAAGAGTCTCCCCCAAGAGGCCGGGGAAAGCAACTTCAGTGCCAAGTCACTTTGGGAGACCGCACTCAGGGAGATCGGGGCTGCTGATGTGGCACCACTTCTCGTGCTCCCTCGAATAAAGCGAAACGCCCTCCAGGTCTCGCTCCGACCGGGAGGGCGTCTGAGTGCGTGATGCGTGGGGGGCCTCAGTATCCCTAGATTGGGCAGAGGGAGTCAAGCGCTCTGACCCCAACCCAATAGCCCCAGGTTCGCTTGGCCATCAGT
>LKGT01008250.1_pt3 | contig 11652 bp, 12 predicted proteins | sample 503861 | NCBI WGS metagenome assembly LKGT01 (sample SAMN04113194, study PRJNA297058) | marine sediment metagenome | biome: marine benthic biome; feature: marine benthic feature; material: marine sediment; isolation source: sediment sample collected at the water-sediment interface from the South......
CCSWAATYTCCGCGCCGCCCAGYRCSGATTTCCCGACGSMAACSTCRCCYCCGTAGGAACGTGCGATGTCCCTGACAACGGCGAGACCGATGCCGTGACCCGGCGCCGATTCGTCGAGGCGGCTGCCGCGTTGGAGTAAGGCATCGGCGGCATCCTGTGGGATCCCCGGCCCGTCGTCGGCCACTGTCATAACCATGCCGCCCTCGGCATCGGCGGGTCTGATCATCAACGACACCTGCGAATCACACCACTTGCAGGCGTTGTCGAGCAGGTTTCCGGCAAGCTCCAGGAAATCGCCSGTATCYCCCCGGAATTCGGCRTCTTCCGYGACGCTGGTGTCAATCGTCGGGTKCTTGTCGCTGTAAACCTTGGCCAGRCCATCRACSAGGCGCGACAACTSCGWTTCCATGGGYACCGGTGTCGCACCRATSGCAYCTGCYGCRGTRGCTGCCGGCTTCCTGAGCTGGTAGCGCACGATTTCCGTCATCTGTTCAATCTGCGGTTCGAGCTGTKYRGTCAGTTKYGGAGACTTTTGCCGCGTCAGAATCGCCCGCATCGCGGCCAGCGGTGTCTTCAGGCTGTGCGCGAGATTGTCGAGCGTCTGCCGGTAGCGCTCGGAACGGGCACGTTGAGTGCCGATAAGGACGTTCATGTTGCGGGCTACGCCGCTAAGCTCTGTCGGAAAGCCTTCGGAAAGCGACTGCCGATTACCCTCTTCGATCKCGCCGATTTCCTGCTCGATCTGACGCARSGGACGCAACATGCCTCTCATCAGCAGGGATATTGAGAACAACATGATGATTGCGATTGCGCCGAACCAGGTAAATAGCTGGCGTCGAAATCGGGCGAGTTGTGCATTAGAGGAGTCGAGGCTTTCAGCAACGTAGAATACGTAGGGCTTGAGCTCACCGTCAGGCAGTTCCCACTGAACAGCAAGACTCAAAGTCATAAGTGGTGTGCCGTCTTCCATTTCCAGGCGAGAAAACTGCTGTGCGCCCGGTTCAGGAACCGGGCCGTGCGGCAAATCGAGGCCGAGGGACGAACGTGATCGCCAGACGCGATTGCCTTCGCTATCCTGCAAGTCGGCATAGAGACCGGATCCTACGTTGCCAAAACGGGGCTCCGGCAGACCGGCGGGCATCTCCAGCTCACCGGTCGCGTTCGGTTCAGCCGCCGCGAGCAGGGTCATGAGTTGTCCGTCGAGAATGTCCGCCCGGGCTTTCTCGCCGACGTCACGAAATGCAATGTCCAATACGGCAATCGTGGCGCCAAAGAAGAACAAAAGCAGAATACTTACGGAAATCAGTAGTCGGGCACTGAGCGAAGACATCTGGGAGATTTACGTATCCTGATTGCGCTCGAGTGCAAAGCGGTAGCCACGGCCACGCAGCGTTTCAATCGGTTTGAGCGTATTTTCCGGATCCATTTTCTTGCGCAGGCGGCCGATAAACACTTCGATAACATTACTGTCGCGCTCGAAGTCCTGGTCGTACAAACGATCCGTCAGCTCGGTCTTGGAGATCACCTCGCCCGCCCGAATCATCAGGTGCTCGATGATTTTGTACTCGTAGCTCGTAAGTTCTATTGATCGCTCGTCAACAGACAGTTCCTGCCGCAAAGTATCGAGCGTGACCGGGCCCGCGCTCAATACTGCGGAGGCCCAACCCCACTGCGTCGGAGCAATGCGTTTACGCGGGCAGTYACCTCTTCGAAATGAAACGGCTTCACGACGTAGTCGTCRGCSCCGGCGCTAAGCCCGTCTACTTTGTCCTGCCAGCGGTCGCGCGCCGTCAGAATCAGTAYCGGATAGGWCTTGCCCTTTTCCCTGAGCTGACGGATGASATCRAGCCCGGAGATTTCAGGCAGCCCAAGATCGATGATYGCGAGGTCGATCGGGTACTCGAGCGCAAAGTAGAGYCCCTCCCTGCCGTCGGCGGCCTGCTCGACACCGAAGCCGGCCTCGGCRAGCTGGCTGCAGAGCGTTTCGCGCAGGGTTGCGTCGTCTTCGATTACGAGCAAGCGCATGGGGATTGTCCTCTGTCCGTCAGGGTCGCTTGCTGCGACCCTGGATCTTCACCGTCTTGACCTTGCCGTCCTCGGTCAGGACCTTGATGTGGTGGACTTCGCGATTGCCATTCATCCTGGTCTCGGCACTGACGATTCTGCCGTTGTATTGCCGTTTAACCATTTCAACGGCCTGAGACAGCGTGGGACCGTTACTYTGGGCAAKCATCAGAATGCGYTCGTTCCTGCTGTCRCTGACAGCGACTYCTGCGACTTGYCCAAGCMGGTCGCCGAGGTCRAATTTRCCGGCCAGYGCCTSGGGGGCAGCSCMWARGRCAAGAGCGAGCAGCAAAATTTTCAACGAAGATTCCAWCATGWTGTATCCGAAATTCGGCTTCAAAYCCGTTCAGAASGCAATCATCCAAACAAGTGACGCCRATTGCAACGAAGCCGGTCACAGGGACCGGCTGGCTGSCTGCTTACGGGGCYGGYCTSACGTCAACCCGKATCCGCATKCGCTTGCCYGGATCAGTYGGCATCCTKGTCGCATATTTCTGACCGTTATACACGTAGASTACGYKATAGCCRTCAATGCGCTCCTCTTCGTGMGTCTGGTAATTGGTTTGGCAACGGCGCACTGGTYGTCCGTAYTGCGTCGTGACATAGCCACCCGCYYTGGCAGTCGCCACTTCGCTGCCGATCGCGGCCCCGGCCAGTGTGCCGAAYAGGGTKGCSGCGTCACGGTGATGTCCATGACCCARCTGATTGCCGATGACRCCRCCRATGATCGCGCCRATAATCGTGCCGCCTGCSGTACCCCTGGGGCGCTGTRCYRCGGAGTAGTACTCGGTRTCGTYCCAGCACTCYTGYACCGGCGTTCTTACTGTCACGTAGCGAATAATCGGCTCGGAMCTGATGACAYGCGCGTAGTCGTAGATCGCATCCGAYYGACKGTATGWGGCGTATTCRTGCTCTGCCATTGCCGGTGCCGCARCCAAGGCAAKTGACAGYACGGCWGCGCTCGAKAKGSTCGCAATCCTGGCTTTAATGTTCATGGCGATACTCCRTTTTYCMAACACYTGSCCCGCTATTCCSCGGAGCCTGGTACRGAGAATAGACCCGAGCCAATGAACGCTGCCTGAATACACGAGCTKGTTGGAMCACCSGTTTYTCCCACAAACTGAACGGCATGTGAAYGAGTCGGGCSGKACCCGTRCTACGCCTGGYYCGATACTTTGTTYTTTGCCAAYTGCCATTTTGCTTCMAGCGAATCGATGTCGAAGTCAGTYAGCGATGCACCRCTTTCSCTGACGTCAGMCTCCATCTGCCGGAACCGCTGYTCGAACTTTCGATTGGCAYKGACMAGCGCCTGTTCCGGGTCAATGYKKARGTGACGCGCGAGATTGACGACRSAGAACAGCAAATCGCCGAGTTCCTCTGTCAYTTCYKCCGYTYCCTGTCGCTGTAGCGCYTCATCCAGCTCCGCCAGCTCCTCATCSATTTTCTGCCGGGCRCCACKCTCATGCGGCCAGTCRAAGCCCGTRGTSGCCGCCCTTTTSCCSAGTTTTTCAGCCCGTTTCAAAGCCGGCAGCGMAWTCGCGAYGCCATCRAGAAYRCTGSCYTGCATAKCYGTCGTGGYCYGCCTTTCGGCWGYCTTGATGCGCTCCCAGCTRCCCKGGACGGCTCCMCGGSCMCGCTCYGCYKCGTTRCCRAACACATGSGGGTGCCGCCGCAGCATCTTGTTGCAAATCCCTGCAGCCACTTSRTCGAAATCGAAKGCRCCGGCCTCAGCAGCCATTTGTGCATGAAAAACCACCTGRAAMAGCAAATCTCCCAGTTCGTCRCACAGYCCGGTCATATCRTCCCGGGCRATYGCMTCSGCGACYTCATAYGCTTCCTCAAYSGTATAAGGRGCGATGCTKGCGAAGTCYTGCTCGCGGTCCCAGGGGCAGCCTGCYKCCGGGTCCCGYAAGCTYGCCATGATYTCACGTAGATTCTCTATTGAACTCATAASYTATSGTTAMTTATCATAATAGTAKTTGYCTCAGCGCKACCARCATGYTGGCCGTGGCGCCCCAGATRCGCATGGMTGCATAGTTGAACTCGACSATTGGCASCGYSACGCCGTGGAATTCTCTCTCGGACWGYYGCTGGTTRCTWKCATCCAGRAGGAATGACAATGGCACTTCRAAGRCATGTTCGACCTCRCTGTGGTCCAGSSTCAGGCTTATGSYYGGCTGAATAAGCCCGACTATCGGYGTTACMGCRTARCCGGTCACYGTCARCATCGGSTSAAGATAGCCTGCTATGTCCACTTGYTCMGGYYTGATRCCCACTTCCTCATGGGTTTCGCGMAGCGCGGTCACGSTAATGTCTGCATCGGCCGRTTCCATGCGRCCGCCCGGGAAGCTGACCTGGCCGGCGTGAATTTTCAGGTCCGCAGACCTTTGCGTCAGYAGCACRGMGAGACYGTCCGGATRCTCGAGAATCGGGATMAGGACKCCGGCCGGCTTCAGGTTTTCGCACATCTTGCGGCGCAGCTCTTCGGGCCATGCACGGCTGCCCGGTGGCATGACCACGGCCAGCGGGTCGGTGGGCATGCGCGTGCCGGCCATGCGCTCGCGTATGTGTCCCGCGGTGACCTGGGCCGGTTGGATTTTGCCGGACATCAGATCAGTTCTTGATGCCGCCCTGGGTCAGTGAAGCCGGATCGAGCAGCCGATCCAGTTCCGCGTCGGTGAGGTCGGTCATCTCACGTGCCACATCTTTAACAGGCCGTCCTTCCGCGTAGGCCTTCTTCGCAACGGCCGCCCCTTTCTCGTAGCCGATCACCGGGTTCAGTGCCGTAACAAGAATGGGATTTCGATCCAGCGCGCGGTCCAGATTGGACTGATTCACCGTGAAACCGCGGATCGCCTTGTCCGCGAGACAGACTACGGCATTTGCCAGCAATTCGATGCTCTGCAGCAGGTTATAGGTGACTACCGGCAACATGACATTGAGCTGGAAATTGCCGGACTGGCCGGCCATCGTGATTGTCACGTCGTTGCCGATGACCTGTGCACAGACCATCGCGACTGCCTCGGGAATCACGGGGTTTACCTTGCCTGGCATGATGCTGGATCCGGGCTGCACCGCAGGCAACGCGATTTCGCCGAGACCAGCCAATGGCCCCGAATTCATCCATCGAAGGTCATTGGCAATCTTCATCAGACTGACGGCGAGTACTTTCAGTTGCCCCGASGTCTCTACRGCAGCGTCCTGASWGGAGAGGCCCTCAAACARKGAGCCMGCCTGCGTGAACTCGAATCCGCATCGTTCGCTYAAMAGGACGGCAACCTTGCTGCCAAACTGCGGGTGCGCGTTAATCCCGGTMCCSACTGCGGTSCCRCCCTGYGCMAGGGCGCACAACCGTGCCATCGCRTCGTTCAGACGATCRATRCCATGYTCKAYCTGTGCSCGCCAGCCGTCGAGTTCCTGGCCGAGCRTCACCGGCATCGCATCCATGAGATGGGTGCGKCCYGTCTTGACTACCGAGCTGYATKCTTCGCTYTTSTCCTGCAAYGYGMGGGCCAAATCGCGTAATGCGGGCAACAASYGGTCGTGAATGCCTATCGCGGCACTGASGTGRACGCATGTCGGAATCACGTCATTGCTGCTTTGACACATATTYACRTCATCATTTGGATGGACTTCCGARCCSAGTCCCTCAGTCGCCAGYCTGGCGATGACCTCGTTYGCRTTCATATTGGAACTGGTGCCGGASCCGGTCTGGAAAACATCGATCGGRAAATGTTCGTCATGACKCCCCTCTGCKACYTGMAGCGCYGCCGCTTGAATAGCCACRGTCTTATCCKKCGTYAGCAGWCCAAGCTCGGAATTGGCYCCGGCCGCCGCCCACTTGACAAGGCCCAGGGCSGCKATGAACTGGCGWGGCATGGCGAGTCCRCTGATCGGAAAATTMTCGACYGCCCTCTGSGTCTGTGCGCCCCATAGCGCATCCGCSGGGACTTTTARTTCGCCCATGCTGTCGYGTTCCGTACGRWATGACTTGTCGCTCATCGTTYATYGATCTCCGCGYGSCYGCYYGAGGTGAYGCCKGCAGCCGCAAACTSYAWMCCTWTATATTGTAYGGTCCTTCGGGCGTTTCAAGCGTCGCTACGCCGCATGGCCGATGGTGTATGATTCGCGGTTTGCGCCCCCAAGTCCAGYCCGCATATGGAACATACAAGYCTCASAGCACTGTCACCGGTCGATGGGCGGTACGCGGGCAAGGTYGAGSCCCTGCGCGACATTTTCAGCGAGTACGGCCTCATWCGCTACCGYGTKCTGGTCGAARTTCGCTGGCTGCAGTGGCTTGCCGACGAACCCGACATCGGAGAAGTYGCTCCRTTGTCGCCRGTCRTGAAGGATATGCTTAATCGCATCGTCGACGAWTTCTCCACCGACGATGCCGAGCGCGTCAAGAAGATCGAAGYGACGACAAATCACGACGTGAAAGCGGTCGAGTACTACATCAGGGAYAAGATTGGCRGSGGYGCCGRCATCGGKAAYATMGGAGATTTCATTCATTTCGGCTGYACGTCMGARGAYATYAACAACCTKGYSTAYGGGCTCATGTTGCGCAACGCTCGCGACGAAGTYTTGCTGCCGCAGATGAAAAAWGTRCTCGCCAGGCTGCGAACGATTTCCRCCGAATATGCCGACCTGCCAATGTTGTCSCGTACCCAYGGACAGATCGCCAGYCCGACRACKGTTGGCAAGGAAATGAAAAATGTTGTSGCCCGCCTTGCACGGGCRYGCGATCAAYTTGCYGGSGTCGAGGTACGGGGCAAGTTCAATGGSGCCGTCGGCAAYTTCAATGCGCWGGTCGCAGCMTATCCCGATGTCGACTGGCCGCRTATYAGTCARCGGTTCATTGAGTCATTGGGACTTCACCCCAACCTKCTCACGACGCAGATCGAACCACACGACTGGACCGCTGAATATGCTCACGCGTTGGTCCGATTCAACACGGTTCTTCTGGATCTGTGTCGCGACATCTGGGGCTACATCTCGCTTGGATACTTTCGTCAGCGCAGCACCAGAGATGAAGTAGGATCGTCAACGATGCCCCATAAAGTGAATCCGATCGATTTCGAAAATGCGGAAGGTAACCTGGGGCTGTCGACGGCGATGCTGAGTCACTTCGCGAGCAAGTTGCCTGTTTCGCGCTGGCAACGGGACCTGACGGATTCGACGGTAAAGAGGAATTTCGGGGTCGCGATCGCCTATTCGTTGATCGCCATTCACTCCTGTTTGCAAGGACTCGGAAAACTGGAAGCGGACCCCGCGGTGATTCAAAAGGACATCGAACAAAGCTGGGAGGTCCTTGGCGAGGCCATACAGACTGTCATGCGGCGCTACGGCATACCGGAACCCTATGAGAAACTCAAGGCGCTGACGCGCGGCAAACAAGTGACCAAAGAGCTATTGCACGATTTCGTGAAGTCACTGGACATTCCGGATGACGCAAAGCAGCGGCTTCTTGATTTGACGCCTGCGACCTACACAGGACTCGCCAGCTCACTCGCAAGAATCGACGGCTGACTCTCACAGACACTGCTAGTACTCCGTCAAGGTGATATTGATGGGTTCAGCGAGTCGTGAAGGGGTTGCACCCAGAGGGCATAAAAAACCGCCAGGCGCGCCTCGCCGATAGTGGCGCGTCCTTGCCAAGAGGCGCAACACCGCGGACGACCGCTTCACGGCTCGCCCGAAGGGAGCTACCCGGATGATCCAATACGGCGTTGCAGTCCTTGTAAAGGACATGCCATTCTCTGCGGACTGCGCCTTGTCTTGGATCATCTCGGCAGCTCTGAATCCATCAATATCACCTTGACGGAGTACTAGTGTTTCAGTTTCCGGAAGCAATATCGACGGAGGGCTTCCTCGAACGGTACTGGCAAAAAGCCCTGCTCTTCATGCCACAAGCCTTGCCAGGCGAATTACCCGAACTGAGTGCGGACGAACTCGGCTGGCTCGCCACGCTGGACGATGTCGAGTCCCGGCTTGTCTTCACGGAACTGAAAGATGATGCGACACATTATCGGGTCGAACACGGCCCTTTCGAAGCAAAACTGCTGGCCGCGCTACCGCCCGAAAACTGGACACTCCTTGTCCAGGATGTGGAAAAGCATTTGCCTGAATTCAGAAAACTCCTTCAACAAGCGCCATTCATTCCTGACTGGCGTATTGATGACCTGATGGTGAGCTTTGCAGTGGCGGGTGGCAGCGCCGGTCCTCACCGCGATAATTATGACGTGTTTCTGCGTCAGGGAACCGGCCGACGTGAGTGGCGGATGGCGCCGGTAAACGCGGGCCTGAAGACGATCGAGTCAGGGGGGTTGTCACTACTCGAGCCATTCACCGACAACAGTCCCATCACGGCAAGCTGTGGTGACGTGCTTTACCTGCCAGCGGGCATCGCTCACTGGGGTATCGCCACGGAGGCCTGCATGACCTACTCGATAGGAATGCGCGCGCCCACATTGTCCGAATTTGTCGCAAGCCTGGCGCGCATTCAGGACGATGCCAGCATCGAATATGCAGGCAACGATAGTCTTTTTTACAGCGATCCCGACCTCACGGCGGACGAAGCAGAACCCGGCCTGATTACGGCCCGGGCGCTTGACCGCGCGCGGGCGTGTTTTGTGATCGACGCGAGCCTTCCGGATGACGATTTTGCCTATGCGTTCGGTTGTGTCCTAAGCGATGTCAAAGCGTGGCTTGCCCCGGAGGCGCCAATCGGTGCAGAGATCGATGCATTCCTGAAATCATTGACGGCAGGGTCTGAAGTTCTGGTACACGGCATGGCGCGCCTGGCTTTCCTGACTTCCGGCAAGCAAAAATTTGTCTTTGCCAACGGCTTCGGCAAAACGGTCACCCCGGCACAATATGAAGTTTTTCGCCGGCTCTGTGTGAATCGAGCGGCACCCGGTGGCCTGGTTCAAGCCATGCTCAACAGCGCCGGAGACAACGAACTGTTGAGGTGGCTCGTTGCGCAAGGGGCGTTTGACATCCTGATGGAGCAGCCGGACGATGTTACATAAGCCCTTCCTCATACGCAGCGCGAGCTGGCAGGCAGACCGTGCCAGGCTCGAGTTCGTGCGGCGCCGGGTCTTCATTGTCGAACAGAAGATTCCCGAGTCCGAGGAGTGGGACGACGCGGATGAGAATAGTTCTCATGTGCTGGCATTCTCCGAAAAACGTGACGCAGTTGGCACTGGGCGTCTGGAGCCGACCGGTAAGATTGCGAGACTAGCGGTATTGGGGGAATACCGTGGACAGGGCGTGGGTTCGGCGATGCTGATTCGACTGGTCGAGGAAGCCCGGCAAAGGGACTTTGATCAGGTTTACCTGCACGCACAAACGCACGCGCTGAATTTTTATAAGAAATTTGGCTTTGTCAGTGACGAAGAGATATTTTCTGAAGGTGGCATACCGCATGTCCTGGCACGCTTAGATTTGTAACACGGTACATCATGGAACAAGTTCGGGAAAAAGGTCGTCGCTGGGTTATATCTACGGAGGAAGAATTGCGTCTGGCGATCATCGATGTCGCCGCTGAAACCACCCGGAAGTTGTCCATCTTTACGCATGACCTTGAACCGGGAATCTACGATGATCCGGATTTTCTCGACATCATCAAACATCTCTGTTTGTCGCAGACCTACGCAAGAATTCGCGTACTAATTGCGGACCCGACGCGAGCCATCAAGAACGGCAACAATTTCGTTCATCTTGGCAGGCGCCTGAATACTTATATCGAATTCCGCGACGTCAGAGAAGACTTACGCACACATGCAGAATCCTTTTGCATTGCCGACGAGACTGCACTCGTCTATCGTTTGCAAGCCAGTCGTTGGGAAGGCATTGCAGATACCTTTGAACCCGCAGTCGCCAAACTCTACGGAAAGATGTTTGACGAGATCTGGCAAGCGAGCGAAGTCGAAATAGAATTCCGTCAACTCGGCATATAAACGAAATTATTGCTGCGTTTTTAATCGAACTGAGCTTACAGTCCCTGCTGTAATTGATCAGAACGGGCGCCTCCTCGTCATCGAGGAGCATGCGTCCGGCGTCGTTCGCAAGATGTTGAAAAAGACATCCATGGCCTGCTAGCGGAAAAATCGCGCTAGAATCGCCGATCTATGACGACCTCCCATATCAATCCGCAAGGCAGGAAAGTCATCCTCGGTTTGTCCGGCGGTGTCGATTCCGCCGTTGCCGCATTGCTTCTCAAGCAGCAGGGTGCCGACGTGCAGGCACTGCACATGTCGAATTGGGAGGACGACGATGGTTATTGCACAGCGGCCGCCGATTTACAGGATGCGCGCCGTGTCTGCGAGCAACTGGACATTCCGCTACATCACGTCAATTTCGCGAAGCAATATCGTGCCCGGGTGTTCAAGTACTTTCTCGATGAGTATCGGGCCGGGCGCACGCCTAACCCGGACGTACTTTGCAACCGTGAGATTAAATTCGGCGCATTCCGGGACTACGCCAAACGTCTTGGTGGGGAACTGCTGGCAACAGGACATTACGCGCGCACCGATGTCTCCGACGGGCAGGTGCGACTAATGAAGGCTGCCGATAAGACCAAGGACCAGAGTTATTTTCTGCACGCGGTCTCTGCCAGCGCGCTGGCTGAGACGCTTTTCCCGCTAGGGGAGCTGTTGAAGACGGATGTCCGTCATATTGCCCGCGATCATGGTCTGGCCATCCACGACAAGAAGGACAGCACAGGCATCTGCTTCATTGGCGAGCGGCCGTTCAGGGAGTTCCTTGCGACTTATCTCCCGGCGGATCCGGGACCCATCCGGACACCGGATGGCAAGGAGCTCGGACGGCACCAGGGCCTGATGTACTACACGCTGGGGCAGCGCCAGGGACTGGGCCTTGGCGGCCGGCAGGACTCCGGCGACGCACCCTGGTATGTCGCGGACAAGATTCTGGACGACAACGCGCTGGTCGTTGTGCAAGGCGAGCACCCGATGCTCTACAGCACCTCAATGGAGACAAGCGCCGCCAGTTGGATCGGTAAACCGCCTGAAAAGTTGTCGCGGACAGGAGCTTTGAGCTGCAATGTCAAGATTCGCTATCGGCAGCCTGACCAGGCATGCCTTGTCAGACAAGAGGCTAGCGACTTGCTCGAAGTTTCGTTTGCCGCGGAGCAAAGAGCCGTCGCGCCCGGCCAGTTCGCCGTGTTCTACGACGGTGACCGGTGTCTGGGTGGCGCGGTCATCGACCGCGTGCTGGCCCGGCACGCAACCGTCCGCGCGGCGATATGACAGCCCCTAATCCGCTATAATGCCGCCCCGCCCCGGACCGCGGACCGGTTCGGTCATTTGGCAGGAAAGTAATTCCCCGGGGAGAGACTATGACGGACAGCTTCGGCGCTCGTTCAACGCTCGATGTTGGCGGCAATCAGTTCGAAATATACCGCCTTGATGCAGTCACGGAAGGACACCTCGAGAGGCTTCCGTTTTCGCTGAAGATTCTGTTGGAGAATCTTCTCAGACACGAAGACGGTCGCGATGTCACGCGTGACGACATACTGGCACTTGCCAACTGGGATGCAGATGCCGAGCCGAGCACCGAGATTTC
>LKGT01013214.1_pt1 | contig 11648 bp, 14 predicted proteins | sample 503861 | NCBI WGS metagenome assembly LKGT01 (sample SAMN04113194, study PRJNA297058) | marine sediment metagenome | biome: marine benthic biome; feature: marine benthic feature; material: marine sediment; isolation source: sediment sample collected at the water-sediment interface from the South......
TTGCATCTTTTTGCCAACCTTCTAGTTTTTCAAGACGTTGTTTGAGATCCTTTTGTTGTTGGTTTAGAGTTTCGATTAGAGAAGATACTACTGGCCGTGATTCCTCATTGATAACATATGGTTTTCCTCTGAATAATGGATGAAGAAATTTTTCATCTGCTTTACCCTGTTGTGCACGATATAACCAATATGCGTGAAAATTCATAAGCAAACTTGCATAAGGATGACTTTGTTCAAAGCGACGAATGCCAATTCGCCAGCGTTCTGCTGCCTGTTCAGGAATACTTAGAACTTCAGCTAGTCCTTTAGGAAGTTTATCTGACGCAGATATTGGTGGCGATGCTTCCCATTCCCACCAACCATTGTCATGTTCTGCAATACCAAAAATTGTTTCCGCTGCTAACTGTTCGGGTTCTGATGAATTATCAAAATATCCCAATTTGGAAAACTCTTCATTGCCCCAATGTGCAGCCATGTAACCAGAAACTGCTGCATGATCAGGCTGAGTAACCAGTCGTATAGTTCCATTATCTAGAGTCTTAAGCAATATAGAATTATTCCCAGTCTTTTAGATAAATCAGATCTTTGAAATTACATTAAATTATTTTTCTAACTGTTGTTCTAGTTTGATCATTTTACTACATTTTTCACAGTAAGCAAACCAATTACCCCCTATGGATTTTTGAACCTGAAAATGTGCAAAATTATCCTCACAATCATCACACCTTTGAATTAACGTCTGTCCAACTATGTATTGCATACCCATAGTTAGATCATATCCAACTCGGGCTTATGTTTTCTTCTTGGATTAAGAATTTTTAGGATTCACAGTTCTTGTTGAACTCGTTGTATAGTATCACTACAAGTTTAGTATGGTTTGTAAAGTATAAGATTATACTTTGTCATCGTAAAGCCAGCATTTTACATATCCTGAATCAGTTTTAAAATTTGGAGGATCCTTTTTGCATTTTTCCATTGCTTCAGGACATCTATCTATGAATCGACATTCATGTTTAGGTTTTAGTAAACTAGGAGGATTTCCTTTGATGTATGTTGGTTTGTTACCATGTAGAGTTGGAATCGACGCTAAAAGGCCTTGAGTGTAAGGATGTTTTGGATTTTTGAAAATCTGTTCTGATGTTCCAAATTCAACCATTTGACCACCATACATTATTCCAATCTTGTCTGCAATTTCTGAAAGGACGGCAAGGTCGTGTGTGATTAACATGATGGACATTCCATCTTTTTTCAATTTTTTTAAAAGATTAACAATTTGAGCTTGAATTAATACATCAAGAGCTGTTGTGGGTTCATCGGCAATCATAAATTTTGGTTTTAAAATAAGGGCCAACGATATAATCACTCTCTGTTTCATTCCACCACTTAGTTCATGGGGATATTTTTTCAAAACATCTTCACTAAGGTTTACGGATTTTACTGCATCTGCAAGTACCTTTTCAAAATCACCTTCAAATTTGTGTTGTTTTAGAACTTCAATGAATTGTTCTTTTATTGTAAAAACTGGATCAAGTGAATTCATTGCTCCTTGAAAAACCATAGCAATCTTTTTCCAGCGAAAATTTTTGTCAAAGTCTTGTTCAGGTAGATCTAATATTGATTCATCATCAAAAATTATTTTTCCAGAGATTGTTTTTCCACCTTGTAGCATTCTAATGACTGATAATCCCAGAGTGCTTTTACCGCATGCACTTTCTCCTGCAATTCCTATAGCTTCGCCTGATTCAAGTGAAAAACTAACATCTTCTAAGGCATGAACATCACCTTTTGTAGTTTGGTATCTGGCGGACAAATTTTCCACATTAAAAAAYGTCATCTGATATGTTAGATARTTCCATCATGATAAGATTTTATGTGTTGATATTTTCAAAAAACTGGAGTAAAAAATCATGAGTTTTGGTCGTTCACATAATATTGAGSAAGTYAATTCTGGCATGATTRGYCAAAAWGTGACCCTATGTGGCTGGGTAGAAGATCTACGAAAATTGGGCAAAATGACCTTCCTAACCATGCGTGATGTGACTGGAATTACCCAGATAATTGTAAAAGGAGAATTAAATGAAAAAATTGAAAATCTWAACAGRCAAAGTGTGATTAGAATCAACGGTACAGTTCAAGAAACAAAAGCCAAAGATTATGATTTTGAGATAGGTGCTGAAGAAATCGAAGTTTTAGCAAARGCAGTTCATCCATTGCCAATAGATCCTTTAGGAAGACTAGAAAGTAATATTGACAACAGATTAAATTCTAGRGCTCTWGATATGAGAACACAAAAAACTGCATCAATTTTTAAGTTAAGACATTATGTTTTATCTTCCCTTCGAAAAACCTTAACTGAAAAAAAATTCATTGAGATYAAYACTCCAAAAATYATTGGAAGTGCRAGTGAAGGAGGRGCAAATCTTTTTTCATTAGATTATTTTGGAAAAACTGCTTATCTTGCACAGAGTCCTCAACTTTACAAAGAGCAAATGACAATAGGATTAGAAAGAGTTTTTGAAATTGCCTCATTTTATAGAGCAGAGAAATCGCACACAGGACGACACCTAAGTGAATTTACTAGTGTAGATATTGAAGCAGCCTTTATGGATTATACTGATGTTATGGATGTTTTAGAGTCATTAGTTTTVGAAGTGTACAAATTTACATCAACTAATTGCAAAGAAGAGCTAAAAGCAATTGGTCATGAAATTAAAGTGCCATCATCACCTTTTGAACGGATAACTTATTCACAGGTATTAGATGAGCTAAAARCTGCGGGGGAAAAACTAGAATTTGGMGATGACYTRCTTGATTCTCATCTAAGAATTGTTGGAGAAAAACATCCAGGATTTTATTTTATTACTGATTGGCCATTAAAGCTAAAACCATTTTACATTCAGGCGAAAAAGGATGATCCRACTCTATCAGAATCATTTGATYTKCAATWTGGATACTTGGAGCTTTCATCAGGTGGAACAAGATTACACGATCCTGAAATGCTAAAATCAAGATTAAAAGAACAAGGACTAGATCCTGCTCAATTCGCTGATCATTTACAAGCGTTTGATTGGGGAATGCCACCACACGCTGGTTGGGGATTGGGACTGGAACGTCTAATGACAATTCTTGTTGGCATAGATAATGTTCGAGAGGTTATTCTTTATCCGAGAGACCCTGACAGATTAAAGCCATAATTGGGAAAATCCACGCCTGGATTTGTTACAATATAACACTTAATAATAAAATCTGTTATAGATAACATATGTTTAACTGGGTAGAATGTGAGTGTGATCACAATTTCTGGACAAAAAAAGAGATTCCTCAATGCAGTAAATGCAAACAAAGGTTTCCAGCATACAACCATGTTTACACTTGGTCTAGCCAAGAAAGAGAGAAAACAATCGGTCTACTTGAGAATAGAATTCGAGAACAAAATGAAACCTTGGAAAATTTACTGGTTGTTCTTGAAACATATCAATACAAAACTGATGAAATAATCAAAGAGATTCGAAATTCAATAAAATAAAATTGAAAAAGATTAAAGTCTATTTACAATTTCTTGAGTGAATTCTTTAGTGGTCTTATCTCCACCAATATCTTTTGTTCTAATACCAGCCTTTACTACATCATATACAGTAGATTCAATCTTGTGAGCTATCTCAAAACATTTTTTATCATCATGTTTTGTTCCAAGCCATTCTAGCATCATCTTTAATGATAAGATAAATGATGATGGATTTGCAATTTGTTTTCCAGCAATATCAAATGCTGCACCATGTACTGGTTCAAATAATGCAAAGTCATCTCCAATGTTTGCAGCTGGCGCCATTCCTAAACCTCCTACYACYTGTGCAGATTCATCTGAGAGGATGTCGCCAAACATATTGGTAGTAACTATAACATCAAATGATTCTGGTTGTCTAATGAGATTCATAGCRCATGCATCAACATACATTTCTTCAAAARTAATSTYMGGATATTCTTTTACAACTGCCGCACAKGAYCTGGCAAATAAGCTATCTGATATTCGTATAACRTTMGATTTRTGAACACAKGTTACCTTTTTTTCTAAGCCYCTTTGGATGGCTATTTGGCATGCGTATTTTGCTATCCTTTTTGAAGCTTTTTCTGAAATAATTCGTATGGCTACAGCGGAATTTCCAATCTCAAACTCATTTCCCATGTACAAATCTTCAGTGTTTTCTCTTACAATTACTAAATCAACATCATCTCGTAACGCATTCATGTTTGGATAAGATTTGGCTGGACGAACATTTGCAAAAAGATCAAGCTTGCGTCTAAGATAGACAATGACATCTGCAGCACTTTCACCRACTGGTGCCTTTAAGCAAGCRTCTGATTTTTTTATTGACTCTAATGTTTCATCKGGTAATGCCTTTCCWGTCTTTTTGAGTGCGCCATCTCCAGCATCTAATTGATTAATTTCAAATTTTAAATCAAGTTTATCGTTAATTGTTTCTAAAACGCTAATTGCAGCTTCAGATAWCTCTGGACCWATTCCATCTCCHTTGATTAAAGCAATGTTATACATTTCTCTTCACTCCTAAATTACGTGGGAATTTTTTAAATCTAGTTACCCACTTTCTTTTCTTTGAGTAGTTTTTTAAGCAAAATACGGTTTAGGCCATCAATTACAGCCTGAACGCTTGTGGTTACGATGTCTTCGCCAACAGATTTTGCAGTAGMTTCATTTCCTTGAGCATCCTCAACTCTAATTGTTACCTCACAGAGTGCATTTGAACCACCAGAGATTGAAGCCAAACCATATTCTTTTATTCGAACTTCAGAAATTTTTCCTGTGATTTTTTGGATTGCATTTAGTGATGCATCAACTGGACCAACACCATGATCTGTTGCGGAATGTTCTGTACCATCAATACTCAACTTTACAAATGCATAAGGCATTGTTCCAATTCCAGTAGATACWGAAAATCCTGTAAGTTGYACCAWTCTTTTGATTCCACGTTCTTTCATTACYTCGCTAGCTATAGTTAACAACTCTACATCGGTAACTTGTTTTCCTTGATCACCAATACTTTTTACTTTATCAAGAATCTGTTTTGCYTGTTCTTCTYCTGGTTCTATTCCATATTCTKCAAGCATTGCATTCATACCATGAATTCCAGCATGTTTTCCAACTTTAAGCCATCTTTTTCTACCCACAAGTTCTGGGCTAATTGGTTCATAGGTTAATGGATTGYTTAACACTCCATGAGTATGAATTCCAGACTCGTGTCCAAATGCATTTTCGCCRACTATTGCTTTGTTTGRTTGKACTGTCATTCCAACAAGTTTTGAAACAAATCTTGATGTTTCATAAAGTAATTYCGTGTTRATTCCAGTTTCATATTTCTCATTAAATTGTAAACATTGTAATGACATGACAAATTCTTCTAATGATGCATTGCCTGCRCGTTCTCCAATTCCATTAATTGTTACATGTGCACACGAGGCWCCTGCTTGAATGCCAGATATTGCATTAGCAACTGCTAATCCAAAGTCRTTATGACARTGAACACTAACTGGAAGATTGGTTGCCGCTATAGCATCTTTAGTAAKTTCAGCAATGTATTGAGGAGTAGAATATCCAACAGTRTCAGGAATATCAATTCTATCAGCTCCTGCTTTGGCAACTTCAGAAAACACTTTCTTTAAAAATTCTCTGTCGCTTCTRGTTGCATCYTCAGCAGAAAACTCTACTTGAAGTCCTCTTGACTTTCCATATTCTACWGCTTCAATTGCCTTWGAAAGAACTTCATCTYTGTTTAGTTTGAGTTTGTACTCCATGTGAATWTSWGAAGTYGCAATAAAYGTGTGAATGTAATTTAATCCARCATCYACCGCAGCATCAATGTCWTTTTTGTTTGCYCTAGCTAATCCACAAATCTCTGCWTTTAATCCTGCRCCAGWTATCATYTTGATTGCCTGTYGTTCACCAGTKGATACCATAGGAAATCCTGCYTCTAATGCATCAACACCTAACGCATCRAGTTTTTTCGCAATRGTTAATTTTTGATCAGGGGATAACGATACGCCTGGTGATTGCTCACCRTCTCTAAGYGYTGTATCAAARATTCTTACTTTCATGYTCCWGCCCTCTSYAAWGCHGCAAYDCCGGTTCTWGMRGTWTCWATRATWCCAAATKGYTKTRYCAATTCYTSAAATGMTTYKATKTGRTSCGGAGTKGCAGTYAACTCTACCATTATAGAGTCCTTTTTCACATCATGAATCTTGCCGCCATAGGCACTAGCAAGCTTGTTGATTTCCATACTGTCGTTAGGRGTATTCACTTTAATCTTAAAAATTATCAATTCTCTATACACCGTTTTATGCTCATCYAGATGTTTTACWTCTACAGTATCAATCATCTTGTCAAGTTGTTTTACGATTTGTTGAATTTGTTTTTCTTCAGCATATATCATGATAGTCATTCGTGAAAATAYAGGGTCGGCGGTAACTCCAACTGAGATGCTGTCAATGTTAAAGTTCTTTGCRCGAAATAGATTTGTAAYCTTCCATAATATTCCGGGYTTATTTTCTACTAGGATTGAAAGTATAGCTAACATATCACATCACGATGGTAATATCATGTCCTTTAGTKGAGTTCCYGGAGCTACAAATGGTAAYACATCYTCTWSAGGGTCAATTGGAATGTCAATTACWGTTGCAACATCGCTCTTTAGTSCWACYTTGATTGCTTTTTCTAATTCATCAAGTGATTGTGCACGAATTCCTTGTGCGCCATACGACTCTGCAATTTTAATATAATCTGGACAATTTTTTTGATCAACACCAATCATTCTTCTATCGTAGAATGTTCTCTGCCATTGTGCAACCATTCCCAACGAATARTTGTTTATCAGAAAAACAATTACAGGAATGTCTTCAGTTATACAAGTTGCTAACGAGTTTTCTGTCATGTTAAAGCTTCCATCACCYGCWATATCCACAACNGGGNACATCAGGTCTTGCAACCTTTGCACCAATTGAAGCTGGAAARCCCCAGCCCATTGTTCCAAGYCCTGTTGAGCTAAAGAAGGTTCCAGGTTGAATTACATCAAAGAAGAGTGATGCCCACATTTGGTGCTGTCCWACTTCTGTTGTACAAATTGCTTCRTGKGGTAAAACTTCACGCAATTTTCGTAAAATTTTTGCAGCACTCATCTCWCCYGGATGAATYTTCAAATTTTCTCTCCAGTAAGCTTTTGTTTCGTTTACATGTTTTAGCCACTTGTTATCATCTGACTTTTTAATTGCCTTTTGTTGAAGCATCTTTATCATAATTCTAAGTGATGCTTTTATATCGCCAACCACTGCGACCTGAGTTGTTTGGTTCTTGCCAATCTCAGCAGGATCTACATCCATGTGTATAATCTTTAATCGCTTCTCAAATTCCTCAAAGGTTCCAACTGAACGATCAGAGAATCGGGTACCTGTTGCTAATACACAGTCAGCTTCTGTCATGAGTTTGTTAGCTTCTGCATGTCCATGCATTCCTATTGGACCAAGGGATAATGCATGATTTTCAGGAAATGCGCCTTTGCCTTTGAAAGTGGTAACAACGGGTATCATTAACATTTCAGCTATCGCTTGCAATTCAGCAAATGCTGATGAGATAATTACACCCCCGCCAGCTAAGATGATTGGTTTATCAGCTGAAAGCAACATCTCAATTGCTCTTTCTACATTGACAATATCTGGATCAGTCCAAGGATGATATCCTCTCATCTTAATGGTATCTGGAAAAGTCATTTCTGCTTCATTCTGTTGAACATCTTTTGGAATGTCAAGCAATACAGGTCCTGGTCTTCCAGATTCTGCAACGTAGAATCCTTTCTTTACAACTTCTGGAATCTCTTCAGGAGTTCTTGGTTGAAATGCATACTTTACACAAGGATTTGACATTCCAATGATGTCACTTTCTTGAAAAGCATCTCTCCCAATCATTGCTACGGGTACCTGACCAGTTACAGCAACCATTGGAGCAGAATCTGCATTAGCAGTTGCTAATCCTGTTAGAATATTTGTTGCGCCAGGTCCTGATGTTGCAAAACAAACTCCAGCCTTTCTACTTACTCTACCAAAACCGTCTGCCATGTGTGCAGCAGACTGTTCATGTCTAGCTAGGATATGTCGAATGTTACTTTTGGATAATTCATCGTACATTGGAAGATTTGCACCTCCCGGTAACCCGAAGACCTCCTTAACGCCTTCTTTTTCCAATGCTTTCATCAAAGCTTTTGCGCCGATCATATTTTCCATTTAATCACCAAACCTCAAGTCCATAATTTTAACTGTTAAAAATGGACCACACTTTACAGTACTAGAACAACTAGCAGTACAACGCTCAAATCGCCAGCTGTGTTTATTGTATTCATTGTGGTCAAGTTAAAACATTGATGATAATTAATAAAGATTACGAGAGGAACGCATATGACAATGTCAGAAAATGAACAGGTAATCAATGTAATTGAAAAATTCTTTCAAGTAGGAAAAACCAAGAACTTGGCAGTATTGCGTGAAATCCAATTAGAYGATACTAGATTTTCAAGCTTTAGTGATGTACCACCACATGATCTAAAAGATTTTGCAACAACAATTGTATTAGAAGAAYTAAGATTTGTTAGTATTTCAGATTATAATTATCAAATAAAAAATCCCAAAATAAGCGTATTTGATGACACGGCAATTRTTGCGTTTGAGTTGCTTCAAAAGGGAATGGYTGTAGATAACAAGGCTTTCACAGGTAAAATAATCACAATTGAAGGAAGGGCAACTTTTGTTCTAATAAAGAATTCATCCTGGAAAATTGTACATATTCATCTTTCAAAAATTAACTAGTTAAAACTAGATTACTTTTTCTTTTGCTGTTTTTTTGGATTTTGTTTTCTTTTGTTTATTTTGAGGCTTGTTTTGTTCTTGTGGTTTTGATTTTGGTTTGCTTTGTTTTGGTTATTCTTTTTCAAGTTTTTGGAATAAATCATATGCCTGATTAACATCTGCATTTACATGAACTATCGCCCTCACTGCTTTTATCATTGCAACTGGTGAATTAGATTGCCAAATATTTCGTCCCATATCAACGCCAACTGCGCCGGCTTTAATGGCATTGTAAGTTAGTTCTAAGGCTTCACGTTCTGGAATCTTTTTTCCACCAGCTATGATTACTGGAACAGGACAAGAGTTTACAACTTTTTCAAAGTCATTACAATAATAGGTCTTTACAATGTGTGCACCTTGTTCTGCTGCAATTCTACATGCTAATGAAAAATAACGAGCATCTCTTACCATATCTTTTCCCACAGCAGTAACTGCCAAGACAGGAATTCCATATTGTTCAGCTTCATTTACAAGATTTCCAAGATTAACAATTGTTTGTTTTTCATATTTACCACCCACAAAAATTGACATTGCAAGTGCACTAGCATTTACTCTTATAGCATCTTGAACACTGACGGTGATTTCTTCATTTGACAAATCTTCACCAATTATACTAGTACCTCCAGATACACGTAACACTACAGGCACAGGATAGTTTGCATCTACTGATGTTCTAAGAACACCTCTTGTTACCATCAAAGAGTCACAATACTTTAGCAAAGGTCGGATTGTTTGTTTTGGATTTTCTAATTGTTCTGTAGGACCCAAAAAGTAACCATGATCAACTGCAAGCATAACAGCCCTGTTATTTGCAGGTTTGATTATTAGTGCTAATCTATTTTTTAATCCCCAGTCCATTATTCGTCGATTTTGAAAGAAACGAATTGCCTTTCTTAAGCCTTTCTCATTTCGTGATTATAATTTTCATTGCGTCAGACCCATCACGAGCATGATCAAATGCTTTTTGAGTTTCTAAAATAGAATATTTGTGAGTTATCAGACTCTTTACATCAGCTCGTGATGATTTTATCAATTCCAATGCTTCTTTTGTATCGTAATCAGATGCGGCATAACTTGTCGTCAACGTGATTTCTTTAGAGTAAACTTTACTCATGTCAATATTCATTGTGTCGCCCTTTGATGGAACGCCAAACATCATTATAGCGCCACCTTTTCTAACAAGTTCAATTGCATCATCTAGAGCTTTTAGATTTCCAGTAGCAACAATTGCAACATCAACACCTCTGTTTTCGGTCTCATGGAGAATTTTTTCTTTTCTAGAAGAATCATTCGAGTTTATACTTTGAGTAATTTGAAACTTTTTAGCAAATTCTAAACGAAAGTCATTTACATCCAAACAAAAAATCTTTTCAAAACCTTTGTCCTTAGCAAGCATAACATGCATCACTCCGGTAGGACCTACTCCAAAAATTGCTGCAGAATCACCTTTTTTATGAGGAAATTTGTTCCATGACCTTATACAGCATGCAAGAGGTTCAATCATTGCTGCTTCATCAAAACTCATAGAATCTGGAATTTTCAGAACTCCTCCATGAGACACATTCCATTCAGGAACGAGATACTCCTCAGCTAAACCACAAGGAGACAAATTTGTCTCATAATATTTTGGGCACATTGTTTCATTTCCATGATTACAAAAATGACAATCATAACAAGGAACGTGGTGATGTGTAAAAACTCTATCATYTTTTTTGAAATCTTTTACTTTTGAGCCAACTTCAGAAATTATTCCAGCAGGTTCATGACCTAATTTTCTTGAAGGTTGACYATATTTTCCAAAAACTTTCTCTACATCYGAACCACAAATCCCACAAGATTCCATCTTTACAAGAATATCGCCAGGTCCYAATGACGGTTTTTCAACGTCATCTACAGTAATGRTKGAKTCTTTTTTTACAAAAGCAGCTTTCATGCCCAAATCAAGCCTAGTAGCTATTAAATAATTTTCAGAGTTAGACTCCGAGGATTTTTTTCAACATTKYCCTATAATCYACRTCCACTTTTTTGCTACCAACAGAAGGYAATGCAAATACTAGAGTAGACTTTTCTGTTCGAAGAGAAGTTAGTTGATCATTAATTGGTTCTGAAATATCATCGCTGATTAGYACAAGTCCAATATCKGAATCATCTGTTAGTTTTTTGATTTCATCCAATGCTTTTTCAGGAGTGTCAGAAATAACACCTGGAACTCCRGCTAATTGAAAGCTTGTAACAAAAGCCTTRCTTCCAACAGTTACAATTTTCATAACTGCRGTTTTTTTCCTACTAATTTAACCCTTTTTAGGAAAACAATGCGTTYACGAAAGATTGATTTAGTTTAATTTGTTACAAGATTCATGTCAGAAATAGATTYTGAAAAAGATGTTTATCTTTTTACTCATGGAAGAATGGACCTGCGGGAAAAATCAGTCAATTTATTRCTAGCAAAAGGATTTTCAAAAGAAAAGATAATCAMTGCARTGCCAGACAAACTTGGTTCAATTGGTGACTATATGGCAATGCTTTGGATGCCACAAAACCCTGATCATATCAAGATACAAAAAATTACCAATATAGAAAAAGTTGAGTCAGTAGATGTRACYGGGTTRTGGAAAGGAGTTTCAAAAGARGAYTTGTTTACWATACCYCTARAATAAACAAYTAACTARAMCCYACTCCAAATTTGTCTCYKTCTTRYAAAGGATCAGCTGAATNYTGAARCTTKARGNTWWAGNTAAWGNAWTSRT